>Ga0206925_1010_pt1 | contig 49910 bp, 38 predicted proteins | sample Alteio_BWOrgHeat_62_FD_152944 | JGI IMG/M metagenome (GOLD analysis project Ga0206925, IMG submission 152944) | Enriched cells from forest soil in Barre Woods Harvard Forest LTER site, Petersham, Massachusetts, United States -... | ecosystem: Environmental > Terrestrial > Soil > Temperate forest >...
GTTCTGCGGCCAGTCGACGGTGCCATCTTTAATGGCCTGGGCCCGGCGCAAACCGACGTTGAGCAGACTCAGGCACTTATCGAAGGGCTTGTAGTTGCCAAAGGAATTGGACACCCGCAGAGTCGTTTGCACAATCCAGCCGCAACATTCGGCGTCCGCGATTAAATCATCGTCAGCCTTGGCGTCTTTGAGGGCCTTGAGGGCGGTATTCAGTTCGTCCAGCTTGGCCTGGAGTTGGGAAATTTGCTCGGGGGTCAGGACGGTGGTGTAATCAATCTGGATGCCACCGGCGGCTCGCGCGGCAGCCGTAGCACCTGGGGTGGCCGATGGACGCGGGGCGGCATTGGTAAAGTCCTCGGATTGAAAGGCGGCAGGGGCATTGTCCGGAGCCTGGGTTGTGGCAGCGGGCGCCGTAGCAGCGCAGACCCGGAGGGCAAAAACGAGGCTCGCAAGCAAGGCAATAACGGGTAGGCGCTTCATAGGGGTAAATATCTGAAACATCATTCAGATTTTGGGGGTTAGTAGCTCAAGCCGACGTATTCCAATCCCAAGGAATTACGAAGGCAAGGAGTTTGCCGAGACCAAATTCTCGCCAATCCTCTTGTCAACCAATCAGCACCCAATTAGTTTCATGTTCGACTAGGCCTCTATGCCCCGCCCCGGTGTACCCCCCTTGGCGCCGAGAGGACAGGTTCGCTTGCTTAAGCGGCCTATCCATTGCTTTGGCGTCGTTTCAACCGCAATTGCGCTGGTGTTGCTGGCGTGCTCCAATCCCAAAGTGGCGACGACTGCCTCGGGACCGAAGCCGGATTTCGCGACTTTTGCGCACACCGTGCAGCCATTCCTGGCCGCGCATTGCTACGATTGTCACGACGACAAGGATACTGAAGGCAATGTCCGCCTCGATATTTTCAAAGACGAAGCGTCGCTCGCGAAAGGAATGCCCACAATCGAGAAGGCCATCAAGATGCTTTCAGCGCGGAAAATGCCGCCCAAAGAAGAGCCCCGGCCCACGGAAGATGAGTATGGCAAAACCATCGCGTGGATGAATGCCTACACGACCAAATTCTACATGAGTGGGCCCATTGACCCTGGCCGCGTCACCCTCCACCGCCTTAATCGCGCTGAATACGACAATACTATCCGCGATTTGCTGTATTTAAACGACTTCCATCCCGCGGACAGTTTCCCTTCGGACGATGCCGGTTATGGATTCGACAACAATAGCGACGTGCTTTCCCTTGCGCCGGTTTTGTTTGAGAAATACATCAAGGCCGCCCAGGCCTCCCTGGAAACCGCGGTCTTCACCGATCCGACTGCCCCCCCTCCGAGCAAAGTATGGGACGCCGCCACCGCCGAAGGTGATTTTCCCAAAAGCGATCCCAAGGCGACATTGGCGCCTGCTGGCCCAAATCCGGGTGCGAACGCTTTGATCAGCGCCGTTGCGAATGCGGACGGCGCCAATGCCGGTGGAGTTAATGGCGCTGCCAATGGTGGTGTTGGCGCAGGGGGCCAAAATGGCCGTGGTGGTCGCGGCGGCCCACCGCCGGTTCTTGGCCGTGTTTTTCAATACCAGGGCTATATCTACGCCAGTTATGATTTCCCCGGGGACGGCGATTATATTTTTAGCTTTAAAGGTTATGTAGCCGGTGGCGCTCAGGGCGGGTTTGGCGGCGGTGGTGGCGGGCGCGGCGGCGCGACGGCGAATGCTTTATTCTTTCTCGATGGCGACAAGCCGGTGGGCTCAGATGATAGGCCCATCAAGGTAACAGCGCGAGCCGGTATGCCGGCCGAATATGTTTCGCCCAAAATTCATGTCACCGCTGGCAAACATACCATTTCTTTGGCTTTCCGTAGCGGAGCCAAGAAAGAAGATTACGATAAGGCCCTGGCTGCGGCAGCAGATGCAGCTAAAGCCGCTGCCGCCGCGCCAGCCCCGAGCACTGCAGTTCCAGCCGCTGACCCAGCAGCGGCACCTGCCGCAGTTACTCCCGCTGCTCCGGTTCCCGCAACGAGTTCAGATGCTGCGCCAGCTACGGTTCAGGTGGCAGCTACGCCGACCACAGTGATTGCCGCTGCTGATCCCGCCACCAACTCGGGCGGCAGCGATCCTGCGGCCAGTACCACTCCAGCCATAAATTCGAATGCCGCCGCCGATCCGGCTACAGCAAATAACGCCGCTCTAGCCGCCAATGGCCGCCGCGGCGGTCGGGGTAATGGAGCCGGGGGCGCAAATGGCGCCTTTGGCCAACGCGGTGGGCGCGGTGGTTTCTTTGCCGGACCCACCTCCGTCACCGGCCAACCCATTATGGGGGTCATCAGCTTCAAGGTGGATGGTCCGCAGTTTGTGGACGCCGCGACCATGCCCGACCGTATGCCGCAGAGTTATAGAAGTGTAATGCTGGCACAACCCTCGCAAACCCTGTCCAAAGCGGCCGCGGCGGAAAAAATCATCCGTAGTTTTGCGACCCGGGCCTACCGCCGACCTGTCACCGAGGATGAGGTAAAGAGCTTGATGGCTCTGTGGAATTCAGTGGACGCCGCTGACCGGCCCCTGGAAAAAAGCGTCACCGTCGCGCTCCAAGCTGTGTTGCTAAACCCCAATTTCCTGTTCCGCGTCGAGCAAGACCCGCAACCGGGCGAACGGAACAATATCCATAACCTCAACGAATATGAACTGGCGTCGCGCCTGTCCTATTTTCTCTGGAGCACAATGCCGGACGACGAGCTGTTCAACCTCGCCGCCAAGGGCCAATTACACGCCAATCTCGACGCCCAAGTTACGCGGATGTTGAAAGACCCGAAGGCGCAGGCCTTGGTGGACAACTTTGCGGGCCAGTGGCTGCAATTGCGCAAAGTGGACGATGTCAACCCCGACACCGATCGCTTCAAGGCCTTCACGCCCGAAATAAAACCGGCGATGCTCAAGGAAACGGAGATGTTCTTTAAGAGCATCATGGATGAAGACCGCAGCGTGCTCGATTTCATTAGTGCCAACTACAGTTTCGTTAATGAGCCTCTGGCCAAGCTTTACGGCATCGACGGCGTCACGGGAGATGCGTTCCAACGAGTTACCTTCCCCAAAGATTCACCCCGTGGCGGCCTGGTCACCCAGGCCAGCATCCTGGCCATCACGTCCTACAACAACCGTACATCCCCGGTGCAGCGCGGCAAATGGGTGCTCGAAAATCTGCTCGACTCCGCCCCGCCCCCGCCCCCGCCCAAGGGCCCTGCGCTGGCCGATGATCACAAAGCCGAACTCACCGGCACCCTGAAGAAGCGCATGGAAGAACACCGCGCCAACCCGACCTGTGCTTCCTGTCACGAGCGCATGGACGCCATTGGCTTCAGCCTCGAAAACTTTGACGTGATGGGTGCCTGGCGCACCACGGACACCAACAACGACCCCATTGACGCCACCGGCTCCTTCCCTGACGGCACCAAATTTTCCGGGGCCAAGGAGTTGAAGCAAACGCTCATGGCGTCCTCGGATCAATTTTGCCGCTGCCTCGCCAGCAAAATGTACACTTACGCCCTCGGGCGCAGCGTCGAGCCGTTTGACAAACGCACCCTCGATGATATCGTGTCATCCATGCACAAGCAGGGAGATAAATTTTCCGTGTTGATCCATGCAGTCGTCCACAGCAATGCCTTCCAACAAAGACGCGGAAATCCAACCGGAGACAACACATGATCACGCACACACTATCCCGTCGAAAAGTTTTGCGCGGACTCGGCACCGCCATGGCGCTGCCCTTCCTGGAGTCCTTGTTGCCCACCCGAACCTTTGGCGCCATCACCAACGCCGCGGTGGCCAAGGCCGCCGCCGGCCCCAAGCGTCTGGCGTGGATTTATGTCCCCAACGGTTGTGACATGCAGACGTGGAAGCCAACCGCCTTTGGCGCAGATTACGAACTTTCCCCCACCCTCAGTGTCATGAATGCCTACAAAGACCGGATGCTGGTCATCAGCGGGTTGGTCTGTGACAAGGCCAATGGATTGGGTGATGGCGGCGGTGACCACGCCCGCGCCAATTCCGCCTATCTGACCGGGGTGCATCCGATTAAAACCGGCATCAAGCTGGGCATTTCCGCCGACCAGGCCGCGGCACAACGCATTGGCCATTTTACGAAATTCCCTTCATTGGAAATTGGCCTGGAAGACGGAAAGAAGGCGAGCACCGATAGCGGCTATCCCCTGACCTATTCGCATAATCTTTCCTGGCGCAACGAAACCACGCCCGTAACGAAGGACGTGGACCCGCAATCCGTTTTTGACCGGCTCTTCTCCAATGGCGATCCCCATGAAACCGCCGAGGCCCGGGCCGTGCGCGAGCATGACCGCGGCAGCGTGCTCGATTTCGTCCTCAATGACGCCAACAATATCCAAAAAAGCCTCGCCGCCACAGACAAGCAAAAGCTCGACGAATATTTGACGTCCGTCCGGGAGATCGAACTTCGTCTACAGCGCGCGGCGAGTGAGCCGCCGCCACCCCTGCCACCCGGTGCTGTCCGTCCGGATGCACCCTACGACACCAGTCTTGACAAAAAAGTTGGGATTTCCACCTCGAGTGTCGAATACCCCACCCACGCCAAGCTCATGATTGACATGATGGTGCTGGCATTCCAGGCCGACCTCACGCGCGTCATCACCTTCCCCTTCGCTGATGAAGGCAGTAATCAACAGTATCCCTGGGGTGATGCCAATGTCCCCCACCACGGTACCTCGCACCACCAAGGCGATCCGGATAAAATGGCGTTGCTGGCCAAGATTAACGCCTACCACCTTTCCTTGTTTACGTATATGTTGGATAAACTGGATGCCATCAAGGAAGGCAACGGCTCGATTCTCGACAATTCGCTCATCGGCTACGGCAGCGGCAATAGTGATGGCAACCGCCATAATCACGACGATCTGCCGTTCATCCTGCTTGGCCGTGGTGGCAATACCATCAAAACCGGTTACCACATGAACGCCGAAGGGGTGCCGATCAACAATCTCTGGCTATCAATGCTCGACCACGCTGGTGCTTCGGATGACAAGCTTGGTGACAGCACCGGCAAGTTGTCGCTGACCTGACCCTTTCTACATAACGGTTTTGTTAAAGCTGGCCACTGAATGCACACTGGTGGCTACATTAAGCTGGTTATTTCGAGCGGCGTTTATGAATTAAAATTCTATTGCCGTCCGGATCACAGATAATGGCAAAGTGGCAGAGAGGAGTGGGCATGGGTTCCATGGAAAACTTCACTCCATGTAACTTCAATCGTGCAATTTCCGCTTCAAAATTGTCCGCCTCAAATGCGACGCAGGTTCCTTGCTCGGAAGGCTTCCACATTTCACCGTAACAGCCGATGCCGAATGTGCTGGAACCGATTTCGTACTCCACCCACATACCGCCGGCGGATTCCATCGAGGGCTTGAAACCCAGCACACCTTCATAAAATTCACGGGCGCGTTTGATGTTTGTGACTGGCGTGCCGGCGAAGGCAATTTCAGTGATCATGTTTTTTAAAATGCCAGGATTTGAATCAAGTTCCAATCAGATTAGTTAAAATTTATCTCCAGCTTATTCATGCCCATACCGCAGACGCCATAAATACTGTCCCCGGCCTTTTGCGCAGGGATTTCGATGGCCGTTTCGCCGTTAGGTTCCAGGTGCACCCGGACGCCTAATTGCGGAATGGTGAACTCAGTTGAGCAATCGAAAGTGGCCTGCGTTTTCATTTTGAGAATGGTCGGCACGCCGGCCTTGGCGGTGATTTCACTGGGTTGGTAGCCGTCTTTGGCTAGCACCTCAATGATTTGTTTACCCTCCGTCGTTGGACTGACTTTGGCCAGGTCTAAGGGATGCGCAGGCATCGGTGGAACAGGGGTATTCGTTTTGCTGACGACCAGCCAGACACTACCGAAAACAGCGAGTGCCAGGGCGAGTCCAATTATTTTTGTTTTCATGGGTGGGCTAAAAATTAAGAAACGGTCGAATCAAACCGTAACCAACCAGACTGTTCAAAATATCGTAAAGGCCAAAAAAAAACAACCAGCAAACCTGCGGCCTTAAAAAAGACGCCTGATTTCTCCCTGCCCTCGGTACCCAAAGGACTGAAGCTCAAGGCGGCTAAAACTGGCAATGTGCCCAAAGCAAAACAAAACATCGTCAACGCACCAGCCAGAAAATGCCCGGTGGTCAGCGTGTAGAGCTGCATGGATTGGGTAAATCCGCAGGGCAGGAAAAATGTGAATGCGCCGAGCAGAAATGGGGTTATGGCGGTGCGCCGTCCCTGCATCGCATGAACACGGTCGCCCAGTGCCCGCGGCAAAGCCAGTTGCCAGCGTTTCGTCCAATGGAAAATATCAAGCAGCCGCAATCCCATAAAGATCATTACGCCACCGACCAGTAATCCCAGAATCAGTTGGGTAAGGGGACCGGGCCGGAACACCGAACCAGCCGAACCAGCGACTCCACCCAAAACAAAAAATGAAATCAACCGTCCGGCATGAAAAAGCATTTGCGGGCGCGCCTTCTCCCCTTTTTGCGCATAATAAGCCGACAGGGAAAGCACCAGTCCACCCACTATTGCCATGCACGAGGACAACGACGCGATGACCCCCACCAGGAACGCCATGCCGTAACCCGTCTCCGAGGAACCAATTAATTTCCCCAAGCCCATTTTTTGCGCGAAAATAAAAAAGGCCACCAACATCAAGGCAACCGGAGCCGCCACAGTGAACTCCGACCATTTTACCCGGGACAAAGCTGGCTCCAGCGAAAGCGAAAAACCATGCTTTTTAAGCAACGGATCGAATTCACCCATGATGGCTTCAAGCGAACCATCCGCAAAATCTCCCGTAATTTCGACAGTCTGCCGCGCCAGTGAAGCGCGGACGGATGATACTCCCGGGGCCTCACCCAATTCCAGTTCGGTGAGTTTTTCGCACGCGGGGCAATGCATGCCAATAATATGAAAGGTAAAAGTCTTCACAGAGATTAAAGTTTTTGCATTTTTAGTCGCAAAGAATTGGTGACAACCGTCACGCTGGAAAACGCCATCGCCGCCCCGCCAAACATCGGTGACAACAGCCAGCCGAAATGCGGATAGAACACTCCGGCTGCCAGAGGCAGGCCAATTAGATTAAACGCAAAGGCCCAAAATAAATTTTGCCGGATGATGCGCATGGTCTGTCTCGAAAGAGTGACCGCCTTTACCAGCTTGGTGATGTCACCGTGTAATAAGGCGATGCCGGCGGTTTCAATCGCCGCATCCGCCCCGTCACCCATGGCGATACCCACATCGGCCAGCGCCAGTGCCGGGGCGTCATTGACGCCGTCACCCGCCATCGCGACCACCAGCCCGGCAGTTTGCAACTCTTTGATCTTAGCCAGTTTATCCGCTGGCAGGGCTTGCGCAAAGACTTCGGTGATGCCGACCTGTTCCGCGATGAAAACTGCGGCGTTTTTGTTATCGCCCGTGAGCATCACCACCCGGATGCCCAACGTGCGCAGGCGAGCCACTGCTTCTTTGGCCGTTTTCTTTGGCGCATCGGCAACCAGCGCGACTGCAAGCAATCCACGCGCGGAACCCAGCAACACCGGTGTGCGACCCCGGCGAGTTTCTGTGTCGAGGTTCAACCCATCCAGTGCAAAACCTCGTTCACGCGCCAATAATTCACTGCCAACGAAATATTCCTCCCCGTCAATAATGCCTCTTAGGCCGCGGCCTTTGAGTGCTTCAAATGAGGTTACCTTTGGCAAAATTAATTTTCGTTCACTCGCCCGCGTCGCAATCGCGCGGGCGAGTGGGTGTTCGGAGTTTTTCTCGAGGGCAAACAGGAGAGTTAAAGCGCTTTCTTCACCAACATCCGCCAGAGGGCGAAACTCAACCAGTTCCGGTTCTCCGCGGGTGAGTGTACCCGTTTTATCGAGCACCACCACGTTGACCTGACCGAGTTTTTGCAAAGTCGCGGCGTCCTTGATCAATATACCTGTGCGCGCGGCCTGACCGACACTCACCGTCACCGCCGCCGGCGTGGCCAAACCCAACGCGCAAGGGCACGCGATGACCAAAACGCACACAAATGAGGACATGCCCAAGGCCAAAGCATGCGCAAAACCGAGTGGCCCGGAACCCAACACCAGCCAGCCCACCAGTGCCAATCCGGCGATGCCCAGGACCACGGGCACAAAAATTTCGGCGATTGTATCCGCGAGCGATTGCACCGGCGCCTTGCTCGACTGGGCCTGAACCACCATTTGAATAATGTGGGCCAGCAAAGTTTCCCTCCCCACCTTGGTCGCGCGAAAGACAAATACCCCGGTGGTATTCATGGTGCCTGCCACGACGGTCGCGCCCGACTCTTTTTTAACCGGGGTCGGTTCACCTGTGACCAGCGATTCATCCACATGCGACCCACCCTCGACCACGATGCCGTCCACGGGAATTTTTGCTCCGGGTTTGACCACCAGCCAATCGCCCGTGACTACTTTGTCGACTGGAATTTCCACTTCCATGCCGTTGCGTCGTACGAGGGCGGATTTGGCCTGCAAGTCCAGGAGGCTTTTCAACGCATCGCCGGTTTTTAGCCGCGCCCGTGTTTCCAAATACTTACCCAGGGTGACAAAGGTGATGACGACGATAGTCACGTCGTAATAGCCTTCGTTAATTTCGATATACTGTTTCAGCCAGGGCGAAAAAGCCGACAGAACAATGCTGTAGACAAAAGCCGCCACGGTGCCGAGACCGATGAGCGTGTCCATGTTCGCCGCACCATGGCGGGCAAAGCGCCCCAGGGCCAACAAGTAATTCCAGCCCGTGTAAAACAGTACATAGACCGCCAGCACCGGCATAAGCACCAGGGAAATCCGGTGAAACCCCGAAGGCATCTCCGCCACGGCTCTGGTCTCCGCCAGCAAATGCCAGCTCATGATGAACAGCGCGATTGCGGCCGCAGGCAGCGACGCCAGCACTTTTGTGCGCAAAACGTTCAGTTCTTCAGCGAGAGCTGCTTGATTATCCATGCCCTGGTCCACTGGGGTGGTGATCAGGGAAAAACCCAGCGGTTCAACCAGTTGTTCCAAATCCTTGGGCTGCACCTGAGCATCGTCAAAGGACACTTTGGCGCTACCACTGCTGTAATTCACTTCAGCGGCACTAACCCCGGCCCGTCCACGCAACGCCTTGGCGACGATGCTGGCGCAGGAAGCGCAGTGCATTCCTCGCACTTGATAGGTATGCTCGGTATTCATTCAATTCGAGAGACGGTAAATTTTCAGCAGTTCGCGAATGGCCTGTTCCTTGTCCTGGCGCAAATTGCGTTCGACACAGGTGTCGAGGTGTCCGGCAAGGAGCATCCGCTCCACCGAACGAAGCAGTCCCATCACGCTGTCGGTCTGCTGGATGATTTCCGGGCAATAGGTGTTCGACTCAATCATGGCGATGACCGTGTCGAGGGTGCCGCGGGCCTGTTTGGCCAGCTTCAAGGATTTTTCCTTTTGGGAGGAAAGGGAGGGTTTGCTTGGCATACCTATAACCTAGGGTATAGGTAGGTAAAAGTCAACCCCCCTGCCTGTCGTTCCTTTAACCTGCTTGGCCATCACTCCAATCCACTCAACTCCACCACCCGGGCCAGTTGCGGCGGAAAATCAGTGGTTTTCTCGTTATTGCCCTGATGCACCGGCAAGACAAACAACGACAGCACGCCGTCACGCCTCCACCGGGCCAAATCATAGCTCGGTTCCCATTCGCCCAACGGTTCGTTTAATACATCCAAGGCCAACCATTGCTGGTAAGGCGGACGAGACGCATAGAGCCGCAGACCACCGCCAAACTCTTCGTCGCGGGTAATCAAATAAGCGACGCCACGGCGGCTGACGGCGATTTCCGGCCGGGACACGGGAATTTTTAACGTGCCCTGCCCTGCCAAACTGAAAGTTTGTTTGCGCTGACTGACTGGCTGGGCACTCCACTGTTTCCCATCAAACCAAAGATGAAAATACTGCGGCACGCCGTCCGGGCCATTGGCATAATAGACGATGTGTGGATGTCCGTGTGCGTCCACGGCCAGAGCACACGAGTTGATTAAGTTCTGTCCCTTCGCAATGGGAAACACTGTGGCGTCGGCGAAGCGGGTAATCGGCAAAGTCAGCACTTTCCCCGCACTGTTAGACCAGGTATGGCCACCGTCCCGCGAAACGGCATAGCAAATATCATGATTGGTGGAGGCATCCGGCGTATCCCGCCAGCACCAAGCCAAATGGATGGCACCGTCTGTGCCCACTTCCGGTCTCCACCAATATGGACTGCTCTGGCCTTCGCCTTCCAGCAAGGGCGCTTGCACCGTACTCCAAGCGTGAGTCAGTGGATTGTAATAATCCAGACACAACCGGCCATTGCCACTCTTGCCGTCGCGATAAAAGAAATATAGATCGCCCGTTGCGCCAGAAAGAAAGCTGGGATAGGTCACCCGGGTTTCGAGCAGTCCGGTTAATTGCTGGGTTGGACCAAATTGGGTCAAATCACTGGGGTCCACCGACTGACGATAATGTAACGGCTGATTATGGTGGTCATAGGCGAGATGCAGAACATGGTCAGCTGAAAGGCCCAACACGACATCGTTGTGCGCATCGCGCACATTGCCGCTGAAAGGTTCGATGGTCGAAGTCCACTGGCTGTCACTTAAAAGGCGATGAGCCACCACCACCTGCCCGGCAGGATTGTAGAAAGTGGCGTACTGGTTCTGCTGGTCGCTGGACAGCGCTTCCAGTCGAAAAATTGTCGCGTTGATCTCCGTGGAAGCGTAGGCATCGCCGATGGGATAATTTTTTACTGTCGGAGGCTGGATCGGCCCCCATGACGCACAACCACTCAAAAACAACGCCAATGCCAGGCCCAAACTTGCTGCAAAAACGCGCATAAGAAATCAAGACCCAGCAGTGGTTTGCGCAGCCTTGGCCGCGCGGGCTGCTGGTACCGCGCTGACAATTTCCCGCGCCAGGTCGCCCACGAGGCCATTTAACGCATCCACATAGCCATTGACCGGGTCGGTGCCGATCTCCGCTTTGCGAGTGAAGGAAGTGTCATGCACCGTGTAATTCGGCTTGCCACCAAGTCCGGTAATGCGCCACGACACCCGCAGCGTGACATTGCCGCCCGACACGCCATCGAACTGCAGCACCTGGGTATATACTTCAAATTCCCGACTAAACCCCGGGGACAAAGGAAATGCAGCCACATGAGTGGAGTCGGCCAAGAGCGCGATATCCTGCGCGAGGACGCGGGAAAATCCGGATCCCATGGGCTCGGCCCAGCGATCGTACTCATCGAAATTGACCTGACTGCCTTGGAGCAGGGTTACCATCTGTGGGCGGTTGAGGTAGTCAGCAACCTCCACTGGATACACGACGAGCGTAAGGGTTGGGTCAGGTGGAGGCGCAGGGGAAATCTTTGAGGGCATGGCACGCAGCACAAAATTGCGCGCCAAGTCTGGCTTGGGAGAAAAAAACGAGCAGCCCGCCAGCAGGCCGACTGCTGCCGCCAGCAGCAATTGTCGGGAAAAACCGCGATGGGAAAGCGTGACCATTCGAATAGATTGCAGCAAGTTAACCGTCATTTGCCGCCGGCGCGACCCGGAACCGCCGTGGGCGGATTGTTGGCCGCTGGCTCAGAAGGGGTTGGCGCGGGCGCGGGATTCGGCATCAGCGGCAAGAGCATAACCTGGGGTGCCGGCTTGCCCGTGAGAATCGCGTTGGGATTGGCTTCCAGGTATTCAGAAAGATTACGGAATGAACGCGAGGCGTTGCTTATTTCCAAGATGAGATTGTCCAATTCGGTGCGCAGCGTTGAGTCCGGGGCAATCAAGTCGCGCACAGCATTCAGCGTTTGGTTGATTTGTTCCAGTGTGGCGCGGGCGCTTTTGGTGGTGCTCTGGATCTCATCGCTCAACGGCTGCACTTGCTGGTTGATGCTGTTGGCCAGCCGGTCAAGGTCATCCAACGTCGTGCCCATCTTGTCGAGCGCTTCCTTGATTTTTGGATCAGCCAGCAGTGCATTGAAGTTGTTCGCCGCCGCGACCAGGGAGTTGTTGATAGTCTTGAAATCAAGCTGGCCAATGCCTTCGGAAAGCTGATCCGAAAGCCGGTTTATCTTGTTCGACATCTCCACAAAATCCACCTTGCTCAAATTCGCCATCGCGGTGGTCACGGATTTTACAATTTCGCTCAGCCCCGAAGGCACGGAGGGGATCTCCTTGTAAGGATGCGTAAGACCCACGTATTTGGGCTCCGGAGGATCATTTTCATCGTCGAGATCAATATACAATTGGGAAGTGATGAAGCTGAGCATCGCCAGCCGGGCGCGCAGTCCTCCTTCGATCGCCTTTTTCAAGACGTCCGGGTCGCTTAAATCGGTGTTGTCACCCAGGTCACGGTGCAAGTGAGTCGTGTCAATTTCAATGAAAACCGGGATGGCGTCACTATCTATCGGCTGGTCATAGTGAATTTTGATTTCCGTCACCTCTCCAACTTGCACGCCTTTGAATTTCACTGCGGAACCCACCGCCAGGCCATTGACCGAGTCCGTGAAATAAATGACAAACTTTTCCTTGTGGCTGAAAAATTTCCCGCCGCCAAAAAACAGCACGGCCGCGATGGCCAGCAAGACGGCGCCGCTGACGAACAGGCCGATGACCGTGGGTTTTGCGCGAACGCTCATGGGATAAAAAGAAATAATGGCACCTGGAGCCCGGATTGCAAAGGCAATCAGCCTTGATGCGGGCCGGAGGCGATGACAAAGGGCGCCCCGGTGGCAGGATCGTGCGCTTGGTGCAGACCGGCCATACCGCGATTGAGGAAAAGGCGCAGGTTCTCGTTGGGTGATTGCGAGCGCAGGAACGTGGGATTGCCCAATCCGCCCATGGTGCGCGTGGTCACATCGAGGTAAATAGCGCGGTCGGCAATCGCAAAAATACTGGCCAGTTCGTGGCTGACCACCACCACGGTGGTGCCAAGGGAATCCCGCAACTGGAGAATCAAGTCGTCCAGCCGGCGGGCGCTCAGTGGGTCGAGGCCGGCGGAAGGCTCGTCAAAAAACAAAAATTCCGGATCGAGGGCCATGGCCCGGGCCAGGCTGGCCCGTTTGCACATGCCGCCAGAAATCTCCGCCGGGTAGAATTCCTCGAAACCGCGCAAGCCAACCAACGCCAGTTTCAATTCCACGGTCTCCCGGATGATATCGGGGGGCAAATCGGTGAATTCTTCCAGCGGAAAGGCCACATTCTCCGCCAGCGTCATTGAACTCCAGAGCGCACCGCCTTGGAACATAACTCCAAACTTGCGCAACATATGATTTCGATCTTCGTCGTCCGCCCCGGTGAATTCGATGTTGTCGTAAAAAATCTGCCCGGCGGCGGGTTGCAACAGACCCGTCAGGTGGCGGAGCAGCGTGCTTTTGCCGCAGCCGGAGCCACCCATGATGACGAAAATCTCCCCGCGCTGGATGTCGAAGGTCAGGTCGCGCATCACGACGTAGTCCCCGTACGCCATGGTCAAATTGCGTACACTGATATGGGGATTGGAATCGGGAGTGGCCATGTGAAAAAGCTGGTTACATTTTCAACGTGTTAAAAATCACCGCAAAGATGGCGTCGGCCACCACCATGCAAACGATCCCGGACACCACCGCGCGGGTCGTCGCCAGGCCCACCGCTGCCGAACTGTTGCCGCATTGCATCCCGCGATGACAGCCGGTCGCCGCCACGATTAAGCCGAACACCAAACTCTTGATCATGCCGACGGAAAAATTCGTCAGGTCCACCGCGCTGGTCAACTGATGAATAAATTGCGAGGAGCTAAGCCCCATGGACATCCCCACGACCAGGCCCCCAAACATGCCGATGAAGTTGGTGTACAGCGTCAGCAGGGGAAACATCAGAAACAGTGCGATCATGCGCGGCAACACCAGGTACTCAATCGGCGACAGCCCCATGGTGCGCAGGGCGGAAATTTCCTCCGCAACTTTCATGGTGCCAAGTTGTGCCGCAAAGGCCGCCCCGGTGCGTCCGCTCATCACCACTCCGGTCATCATCGAGCTCATCTCGCGCACCATGGCCAGACCCACGAGGTTGGCGATGAAAATCAGCCCGCCGTAGGGCCGCAACGTCACCGCACCCACGTACGCGAGAATCAAGCCCATCAAAAAGGCAATCAACGTGACAATGGGCAAGGCGTCCGCGCCACAATGCTGCATTTCCAGCCAGACATCCGACCAGCGAAAACGCGCCCGCCCCGTGAAAAACCGCGCAATGGCAATGGTGCAGTCACCCAGGAAGCGAAAAACATCCATCGCTTCTTCCATGGCGTCCCTGGTTCTGACACCTACCGCAGCCAGAAAGCTCAACTTCGGCACATGGGGCATTACGTCCTCAACCACTGATACACTCGTCGCAAGCCGCAGCAGTTTGCGAGGTCCCTCAGGGAGGCTGTCGAAGTCAAACGGTGTCTTCGTTGCCGCGCAAAAATCATGGCACTTGAGCAAAAAGGTGATTAAGGCCGTGTCGTAGCTGGTCACGCCAGTGAGGTCGAAACGCATGGCGGACGGCAACGATTCACCTTTGGCAAATTCATCCCGCACCAACGTGGGCGAGGGACGGTCAACCGCCTCCAATACCCATTTCCCCGCCAAGTGCAAACACAACGCCCCATCCTCCCGGGAGATGACGAGTGTTTCACCTGCCGTGGTTTTACCGACCGACTTCACTCTAAAAGGGTTCAGGCTTGAAAGTGACACGCCTTTTGACCCTAGTCGAAAGAATGATACCGGCCAAGCCTTCAATCGCGGTGGTTCTCTATGACCTTGACGGCACCTTGGTGGACCATTTTGACGCCATTCACGGCGCCATTGCCCACGCCCAACAGGCGCTGGGCGTGCCGCCCGCTACCCATGCCAAGGTCAAGGCCACCGTCGGCGGCGGGATTGAGCTGACCCTGACCCGGCTCATGGGTGCGGACTTGGCCGCGCGCGCCCTGCCCTACTATGAGGAATTTTTGTCTAAAAATATGTTCACCGGCCTGCGCGCCTTACCGGGCGCGGAAGCCCTGCTCGAACAACTGCACGACCGCGGTCTGCCCCAGGCCGTTCTGACCAACAAACAAGGCGACTACGCGCGCCAAATTATCCAGCACCTCGGCTGGGAGCGCTGGCTCGACGACGTTTTCGGCGTCAACGATACCCCCTGGCGCAAGCCCGCCAAAGAATTCGTCCTGCACGCCGTCAACAAACTCGGCGGCACCCCTGCCAACACCCTCATGGTCGGCGATTCGCCCTTCGACATCGAGGCCGCCACCAACGGCGGCCTGCGCTGCCACGTCGTCGCCACCGGCAGTCATACCCGCAAACAATTGTTGGCTCATCAACCTGCCCCGGAAGCGGTCTTCGACAGTTTGATAGATTTGGGCAAGACGACGTTTGGATTCAAAGCCTGAGCCACCCCACATCATGCGCAAATGCCGCCAGCAACGGTGTGATTTGCAGCACAAACAAAACATCGAAGGCATAGGCGCCATAAAAATATAACCGGCGCTGCTTGGTCACTTCGCTCACGTCGTAATAGATAAATTGCAGGATCAGTCGCATCAGCCAGTAAAATCCCATCATAAGTGTCAAATCTGCCGCCAGTACGGTGCCATTGAGCAATTCCCGCGTTTGGAACAGGCAAATCAACCCAAAGACGGTGTTGAACACCTGGATGTAGCGGCTGTACGTATGCGCTATGGCTTTGTTGTGCGGACGCAGCTTTTCCAAATCGGCATTCCAACCGAGAATGCCGCGCACCCAGAAATAAATTCCGGCGACAAATAACTGGCCCACGCCCGCAAGGCGCAGACCCCAAACGAGGATATTATAGGTGTTCATGACGAGGTTGGACCGGCACCGCCGCCGGTGGGTTGGGCTCGTGAAGCCCTCGTTTAACTTTTCCTGGCATTTCCAAAAAATTCAGCCCCCACCACACCAACCGCCAGAGCAGGTCATCCCCGGCTCCAAAGCACGCCAGCGCTCCCGCGAGCCGCCGCTTCCGGGGGACACGTTTCACACCGCCGATGGTAGTCAGGCGCATGGCTTGGGTTGGTTTGGAATGGAAAATTGGCGGACATAAACTCGGTTTACTTTAACATCCGGAAAATGACGGGCATGATTTTGCTACGCTCACTGCGAGCGACGCGGTCCATCGCCCCGGCGGCCTGGCCGACAAATTCGCCCAGATCGCGCATGATGCCGTGAAATTGCTCAGCCTCGACGCCCTTGAGCTTCGCGCTGCGGTCGGCACATTCGCGCAGGACGGCCAGCGCGGGGTCAATTTCCCGGCGCTGGCGCTCGCGCACGATGATACAAAAGATTTTCCACACTTCCTTCTCGGCCTCGAAATACTCCTTGCGATCGCCCTTGCGCAGCACGATGCGGAGGAGACCCCACCCTACCAGTTCGCGCAGGTTCGTATTCACATTACCGCGGCTGATTTGCAGCGCGGCCATGATTTCGTCGGTCGCCAGCGGCTCCGGGCTGGTCAGCAACAGCGCATGGATTTGCGCCATTGTGCGGTTGATGCCCCAGGCGGTGCTGATGACGCCCCATTGCGAAATGAAGCGGTCCCGCGCCGCGCGCAACTCGACTTCGGTGGTGGTGGGTGTGGTGGTCATGGGGGAAGCAGGTTGAAGGTTATTTGACCAGGGCAGGCGGTGCCGGACGTAAGACAAATTCGCGGTAAACTTCCTCCACTCGTTCAAGGCGCCAGTAGTAGGTGCCGGTGAGCACCAGCAAGACCCAGCCGATTTTCAAACAGAGGAAATTGGGCGCGTCCTGCATCGTCGTGGGCCATTGCCCAACCCCGAACGCCAAAATGATATTGCAGGTGTTAAACAAAAAATAACCCACCCCCTGCAGATGAATCATCGCGCCGGCGACTTCCGGCTGGCCCCGGTAGGCAAAGGCCAGGATGGTCCGGCCTTGTTGCCACAGGAGAGCAGTAACGCCCGCGGTCAGCGTAAGGGTAACCCCCAGGTAAAAGACATAACAGATAAGGAGCGTATTCATGGGTTTTTAAGCAGTTGAAGATTGTACTTTCAATATATACTGAAAGTTCGGTATGTCAAGGGACCGGCCTACAACCTAAACCTCTAATTCAACCGACTTATGGGCGTCATTCGCCAGTGCCGGACAGCGCCTTTTGCCCTGCTTGAAGGGTCGCGATGATTTTGTCCGTGTCATAGACGCACCCGCCCCAGGTGCCGCCGCCAATGGATTGCAAGGCCGCCCACAGTCGCGTGTCGTCCGGATAGGCCGCATGAGGTGCGAGATCTTTCCGCGGCAAGCGCAGGGCAAGAATCTTTGCGCCTTCCTCCGGGGTGAAGCGGCGTTCGCCTTCGCCGACCAAATTCACGCTGCCATTGCCAGTGTTGCGGTCAATTTCGATGCGAATCACGTCGCCTTCCAAAACTTTGCCAATCGGTCCACCCGCCAAACCTTCCGGGCTTACATGGCCGATGCATGCCCCGGTGGACACGCCGGAAAACCGCGCATCGGTCAGCAATGCGATGTGTTTGCCAAAGGGCAGGTGCTTCAGCGCCGCTGTCACTTGGTAAGTTTCCATCATCCCCGTCCCCATCGGGCCAATGCCCGCCAGCACCATGACATCCCCGGCCTTGACCAACCCTTGCTTGATGGCCGCCATCGCGCCCATTTCCGAAACAAACACTTTGGCCGGGCCTTCCTTCCGGTAAACACCATCGGCATCCACTACCGTCGGGTCAATCGCCGTACCCTTGATAATGGAGCCTTCGGGTGCGAGATTCCCAAGCGGAAATACCAGCGTGCCCGTCAGCCCGCGTTCCTTGGCCACTGCTGGAGACATAATGACATCTTCTGCCTGCACGTCGTCTTTCTTGAACAAAATTTCTTTGAACTTGGTGCGGCGCTCCGATTTCTCCCACTCGTCCAGATTTTCGCCGAGTGTTTTTCCAGTAACTGTTAACACATCCAAATTGAGTAAATCCAGCTTTCGCAGATGCAGCATCACTTCCGGTACGCCACCGGCAAGAAACACCCGCACCGTCGGATGATGCACCGGGCCATTGGGCAGCACGCTTACAATGCGCGGCACCCGGCGGTTCACGGCAATCCAGTCCTCCACCGTGGGCCGCTTTAATCCCGCCGCATGCGCAATCGCGGGAATGTGCAGCATTAAATTCGTCGAACCGCCAAACGCCGCATGCACGACCATCGCGTTTTGAATACTGTCGGGAGTGAGAATATCGCTGATGTCGAAAGATTGTTCCTTCAGTTTAAATAAGGCCTGCGCAGAGCGCTTGGCCACATCCAGCCATACGGGCTGGCCTGAAGGCGCCAACGCCGAATGAGGCACCGACAGCCCCAACGCTTCGCTGACCACCTGCGCCGTCGCCGCCGTGCCGAGAAATTGGCATCCGCCGCCTGGCGTGGCACACGCCCGGCAGCCCAAATCGGCTGCTTCCGAAAGCGAAATTATCCCATGCGCGTAACGCGACCCCAGTGACTGCACGGCACCGGCGTCTTCGCCCACCGTCGGCGGCAGAGTGACACCGCCCGGCACCACGACGCAGGGCAAATCCCGCAAGCCCGCCACGGCCATCATCATCGCTGGCAACCCCTTGTCGCACGTTGCAATGCCCAGCACCCCGGCGCGCAGCGGCAGTGACCGCGCCAGCCGCCGAAAAACCAACGCCGCGTCATTGCGATACGGCAGGCTGTCGAACATCCCCACCGTGCCCTGGGTACGGCCATCACAGGGGTCAGAGCAATACGCCGCAAAGGGGATCGCCTTCAATTTGCGAAATTCCTCCGCGGCCGCCTGCACGAGCAGACCAATCTCCCAATGTCCAGTATGGTATCCCAACGCAATCGGTTTGCCATCCGGCGCGCGCAGGCCGCCCTGGGTGCTGAGAATCAGGAATTGCTGCCGCCCCGAATCCGCAGCGTTCCAGCCCATCGCCGCATTTTGACTCATACCAAACAGATTGCCACTCGGCTGGTTTAAAAGAAAATCCTGAGTCAACGGCAGGCTGCCCGAGGGGCCAGCAGCTTTGGTTTGAATTTCGTAAAGGTCGGGGGCATCGGGAGAACTCATCCTGCCATTCAACCAGCCCGGGCGTGGGAAACAACGGGAAACTGCATTTTTCGAAAAGAGGCAAATCCCCTCGACACCTGTCATTCCGCTTGTCAAAAACGACCACCCCACCCCCGCTCCCACCCATGGTCAATCAACGCTGGCTCCGCATTATCCCTCTGGCTTTGATCATGTACACGATCGCGTACGTGGATCGGACCAATGTCTCCCTGAGTCTCGACCCCACTATCTCAACGATGATGCGGGATTTGGCGATGGACGACAAAATGAAGGGGACGGCGGCGGGCATTTTCTTTTTCGGCTACATGTTGCTGCAAATCCCCGGCGGCATCCTCGCCTCGCGCTGGAGCGCGCGCAAAACGATTAGCATCTGCCTCGTCGTCTGGGGTGCGTTTGCGACGGGTTGCGGCCTCGCACAAACGTTTGGCCAGTTTGAATGGATGCGTTTTTTCCTCGGCCTGTCCGAGAGCGCGATTTTCCCCGCCACCACTGTATTGCTAACCCAGTGGTTTCCCCGCACCGAACGCGCCCGGGCCAATTCCCTCTGGCTGCTTTGCCAGCCCCTCGCCGTGGCCGGCACCGCGCCAGTATCCGGATTATTATTGGATCAATATGGCTGGCGGACGATGCTGGTGCTGGAGGGAATCCTGCCTTTTGTGTGCCTGCCCTTCTGGTGGTTTTTTATCCGTGATCATCCGCGTGAAGCAAAATGGATTTCCGCCGAGGAGCACAGCCAATTGGAAAAAACCCTGCTTCGGGAAACGGCGGATCAGGAGCCAGCGCTACCCGTCTCGTTATGGTCGAGACTGTTCCAGCCTTCCATTTTTGCGATGATCCTGCTCTATTTTTTACACAATTGTGCGGCCTATGGTTGCATTTATTTCTTCACCACCAGCCTCGGGGGCCGAAATTTTAACGGCCTGGAAAAAGGCTTTCTGTTGGCGCTGCCTTATGCCTTGACTGCGGTTTTGATGCTGCTCAATTCCTGGCACTCGGACAAAACCGGCGAACGCCGCGGTCACGTCGCCATTGCTTATCTGGTAAGCGGCATCAGCCTAATCCTGAGCGTTTTGACCAAAGACATTTTTTGGCTTTCCTACACCTTCCTCTGCTTCGCCATCCCCGGCCCCTTTGTCGCGATGTGCCCCTTTTGGACGATCCCGGCGGAAACTTTGCCCAAAAATCTGGTTGGTTTGGTGGTCGGCCTGATTAATGCTTTCGGGAGTGGTTGCGGCGGCTTTGCCGGGCCGTACATCGTCGGTTGGTTAAAAAACGAATATCACAGCACGGACATCGCTTTTAACCTGCTGGGCGCAGGGATGCTGCTCAATGTGGCGCTCATTTATGTGGTGCCAAAATCCAAATCGCGGAAACCTTTGCCATTACCCAACGAACTTATCGAACCTTTATGAAGATTTGTCGTTTCAAAACCAAACAAGATGACATCCGTCTCGGTCTGGTCACTGACGCTGGCGTCCTCGACTTGACCTCTGCCGGCATCACCAATCTTACGGCCTTGCTGGAAAGTGACGATGCCTTGGCCCAATTGGAAAAGGCGGCCAAGAGCAAACTACGCCAGCTGGCGTGGTCTGATGTCCGTCTATGCGCTCCGGTAGAACAACAAGAAGTCTGGGCCGCCGGCGTCACTTACTTGCGCAGTAAAACGGCCCGCATGGAGGAATCCAATTTCAGCGCCACCGCCTACGACCGCGTTTACGAAGCGGAGCGTCCGGAAATCTTCTTCAAATCTCTCGCCGAAAAAGTTGTCGCAGCGAATGAGCCGGTCGGGATCCGGAGCGACGCCAAATGGAACGTCCCCGAGCCCGAATTGGCACTTGTCTTTAACTCCAAAGGCAAAATTGTCGGCCACACCATCGGCAACGACATGAGCTCGCGTGACATCGAAGGCGAAAATTTGCTCTACCTGCCCCAGGCTAAAACCTATCACCGTTCTTGCGCACTGGGGCCGTGCATTACCCTTGGCACCATGGAAGTAGCCGCCCGCGAATGGAAAATTAGCCTCAACATTCAACGCAACGGTCAATCCATGTTTTCCGGCGAAACTTCTGTGGGCCAAATCAAGCGCCGTTTCGAGGAACTGGCCGAATTTCTGTTTCGCTGCCAGGTTTTTCCCCATGGAGCAATCTTGTTGACCGGCACCGGCCTCGTCCCGCCCGATGGATTTACCCTGCAGGCCCAGGATGTGGTGGAAATTGAAATCCCGGCCATCGGCGTGCTTAGAAATACTGTGACCGTTGTTTAATGGCCGCCCGCGGAGAACAGGCTTGTCTCAACGCACAATTCTGGCGGTAATTGACGGCTTACCCTTATGAAGGCGCTCGTACTCCAGGAATACAAAAAATTTGCCGTCGAAGAACTGCCGGTTCCCGCACCCCAACCGGGCGAAGTCCTCGTCCGCGTGAAGGCCTGCGGCATCTGCGGCAGCGATGTCCATGGCATGGACGGCAGCACCGGTCGGCGCATCCCGCCCCTGGTCATGGGTCATGAAGCCGCAGGAGAAATCGCTGCGGTTGGCCCCGGTGTTACTGTCTGGAAAGCCGGTGACCGGGTCACTTTCGATTCCACCGTCTATTGCGGCGAATGTTGGTTTTGTAAACGCGGTGACGTCAACTTGTGCGACAATCGTCAAGTGCTGGGCGTCTCGTGTGGTGACTATCGCCGCCAGGGCGCGTTTGCGGAATACGTCGCGGTACCGCAGCGCATCCTCTACCGCTTGCCTGACAATTTGACTTTTGAACAGGCCGCCATGGTCGAGGCTGTCTCTGTCGCCGTCCACGCCATCGCCCGCACCCCCAATCTGCGGGATAATACCGCGGTGGTCGTCGGCGTCGGCATGATTGGCCTGCTCGTTGTGCAAGCCTTGCGCGTGGCGGGGTGCAAACAAATCATTGCGGTTGATTTGGAGAGCGACCGTCTGCAATTGGCGCTCCGTCGCGGGGCAACCGTTGCTTTTAAATCCGATGAAGCTGACCTCGCCACCAAAATTAAAAATCTTACTGAAGGTCGCGGTGCTGACGCTGCCTTTGAAGTTGTCGGCCTGTCGCCCACGCTCAAACTCGCCATTGATTGTGTGCGCAAAGGCGGCAGCATCACGCTGGTCGGCAACTTGAAGCCTCAGGTGGATCTTCCGTTGCAAGCCATCGTCACACGCCAACTCACGCTCATCGGCACTTGTGCGTCGGCGGGCGAATACCCTGAGTGTCTCGACTTGATTGCCAGCGGCAAAATCAATGTCACCGAATTTATCAGCGCCACACCGCCATTGACGGAAGGCGCGCAATGGTTTGCTCGTCTCTACGCTGGAGAAAAAGGACTGATGAAGGTTTTATTGAAGCCCTAATTTAAAAAAACATGCGAAAACTGCGAACTGGTCTAATCGGCTGCGGCAAGGTCGGCCATCTCCACGCCGTGGCGCTCGTCAACCTGCCCGAGTCTCAATTTGTGGCCGTCTGTGGCCGCACGATGGAAAAGGCCGGACCCTTTGCGGCCAAGTATGGCGTCAAGGCCTATGCCGACGTCAACCAGATGGTCGCGAATGAAAAGCTCGATGTCGTTTGTATGTGCACGCCTCATCCTGAACATGCTGCGCCGACTATTGCCGCCCTGCGCGCTGGAGTACATGTCATTGTCGAAAAGCCCCTCGCTTCCACGCTAGCCGATTGCGATGCGATGCTGGCAGCGGCTAAAGCCGGCGGTGCAACCCTCGGTATGGTTTGTCAGCGGAGATATTATCCGCCTTGCCAGCGTATTCGTAAGGCCATTGACGCCGGGAAAGCTGGCACGCCTGTATTGGGGACCGTGGTCATGTTTGGCTGGCGCGACGAGGCTTATTACAAAAGCGACCCATGGCGCGGCAGTTGGAAAGGCGAAGGCGGCGGCGTGCTGGTTAACCAATCGCCGCACCAGCTCGATTTGTTGCTCTGGTACCTGGGTGAAGTTGACGAAGTCTTTGGATTCTGGGGGAACCTCAACCATCCTTATATTGAAGTAGAGGATACCGCAGTGGCAGTCGTACGCTTTAAAAATGGCGCGCTCGGCAACATCGTCGTGAGCAACAGCCAAAATCCGGCCATCAATTGCCGTGTGTCTGTCCATGGCTCGAACGGCGTTTCCCTCGGTGTGCAAACGGACGGTGGCGCAATGTTCGTGGCCGGCCAGACAGGCATTATCGAGCCGCCCTATAATGACATCTGGACCGTGCCGGGCGAAGAATCACTCCTGCCCACATGGAAGGCCGAAGACGCGCAGCTCTTTAGTTCCGTCAACCCCATGGAATATTTTCACCGCCTGCAAATTCAGGATTTTCTTCAGTGCATCATTGAAGGGCGGCCACCGTCCATCACCGGCAAGGAAGGCCGGCACGTTGTGGAACTGTTCACCGCCATTTACCGGGCCACCCGCGACCGCAAAGCCATCAAGTTCCCCCTCGCTGCCGAATAACCGATGCCGCCCACCCGCCAGCGCTACCGCATCCTGGTGATGCTGTTTTTTTCGGTAGTTATCAATTTCCTTGATCGCAGTAATCTCTCACTTGCGGCCACGGACTTGGCTGGTGATTTACACCTAGACCCCGCCCGCCTTGGGCAAACACTTTCAGCTTTTGGCTTTACCTACGCCCTCTTGCAAATTCCCGGCGGCTGGCTAGTGGATCGCATTCGCCCTCGGATTCTCTTTGCTCTCGCTTGCAGCCTGTGGTCGGTGGCCACTTTCCTGCAAGGATTTGCAGGCACTTTCCTGGTTCTGATTTCGTTGCGCCTGCTCCTCGGCATTTTTGAAGCGCCAACCTACCCGATTTTAAACCGTGTCGTGACCACCTGGCTTCCCGATGGGGAACGTGCGCGCGGGATCGCCGCCTACACCTCCGGCCAATTCGTCGGCCCCGGATTTCTCATGCCCATCCTCGCGCTCGCCCAGCATCAATTTGGCTGGCACGCGGTGTTTTTTCTTACTGGTGCGCTGGGGCTCACCTGGGCGGGATGCTGGTATGCTTTCTACCGCGACCCCGCGCAATCCACGCGAATCAACGAAGCGGAACTGGGTTACATCCGCGCGGGCGGCGCACTTGTCGATACCGGCACCACCAGAGTCTCCGCGACCAAATTCACCTGGGCTGATCTTCGCCTGGTGTTGAGCCGACAGAAACTTTGGGGCATTTACTTCGGGCAAATGGCGGTCAATTCCACGCTGTGGTTTTTTCTCACCTGGTTTCCAACCTACCTGGTCAAATACCGCCATCTTGATTTTATCAACGCCGGATTTCTCAGTGTGCTGCCCTGGCTCGCCGCTTTCGGCGGTATTTTCTGCTCGGGTTATGTCTCCGACCGCATGATCCAGCGCGGCGTTTCCCCCACCACGGCCCGCAAGCTGCCCATCATCGCCGGGTTGCTGCTCTCCACGAGCATTGTCGGGGCCAACTATGTGGACAGCCCAAAACTCATCGTGCTGTTTATGACCATTGCTTTTTTTGGCAACGGCCTTTCCTCTATTGCCTGGATCATGGTTTCCACGCTCGCTCCCAAACGCCTGCTCGGGCTCACCAGTGGCGTCTTTAATTTTTTCGGCAATCTCTCCTCCCTGCTCGTACCCCTGATTATTGGCTACCTAATCAAAGGTGATAACTTTGCCCCGGCCCTGATTTTCGTCGGCTTATTTACCTTCGCCGGCGCCATGTCTTATATCTTTCTCGTCGGTAAAGTGGAACGCGTGGAGGAAAACCTACTCCCGGGGAGTTAAGGTGCCGAGACCGCGCAGCGTGGCTTCGGTTACTGAACGCCATTGCCAGCGTCCCGGCCAGTCGCGATGCAGCAATTGATCGAGTCGATCGGCTCCACCAGAGATGGCCACGGTGCGCAATATCTTGGTGCCTCTAGCTTTTAGTAATGGCAGGCGCGCGGCACTCGCACCTGTAAGCGACTCAATCACTGCCGAGAGCATTTGTTCGCGCGTCGTGGCGAGGGTCAAGCCGGTGAAGGCTCCCTGCCGCTGGTCAATGCTCATGCGGTCGCCGGCCAGATTGGGATCAAATCGAACGGAGCCGGCAGCCTTGGGCCCAAGTCGGCTCAAATGGCGCAATTCGGCGGGAAAGTTTTTTATCGGCATATCTGGAAAAAATTGCGCCCGAGCCCAATAAAGCGCCGAGGCCACGGCCGCCAGTGTGCTGACTTGCACCCATTTCCCTTGCACGCCCAGTGCCCGGGTTAACAACTGCGAATGTGGACGCGGCTGGTCAGTGCAGAGTGCCAGCACATCCGTCGAGCCCACCACATTGAAAAGCTGGCCGACTTTGGCCCCCGCGAGCAACATCCCCGCGCTGCCGTCCACCAGACCCGCCATCATCGGCGTACCGACGCGCAACCCGAAACTTCGGGCCGCTTTCGGGGTAATGGTCCCGCCAATCCGGTCGCTTTCCATTACCTCAGGCAAGAGAGACATGCTAATGCCAAGATTCGCACATAATTCGTCGCTCCAACCATCGAGTTTGAGCGTTTGATAAAGTCCGGTAAAGGAGGCGTTCGAGGGATCGGTTACTCTTGCACCCGTCATTTGCCGATGAAGAAAAGTGTTCAGGTGTCCAACCAGCTCGGCCTTTTTCAACCGTGCCGGTTGATTTCGTTTATACCACGCCCATGTTGTTGAACTTATCCCGCCCGGAAACGGCCGCGTACCGCACAAACTCAAATGACGCTTTTGACCGATGCGTTTCTCCAACTCATGCGCCTCAGCTACACTACGGCGATCTTGATGTGTTACGATTGGCGTCAGGGCTTTTCCGTTTCGATCCATTGCCACCCACGCCGGACACATTCCGGCCAGCGCAATGGCGTCCACCTGCCTAACGCGCGATCCCAGACGGGCAATGGATTGCCGAATGGCCTCCAATAATTCGTCCGGGTCAACTTCCACCTTCGGTCCGTCACAACGGCTGGCAAAAAACACCCGCGGAGCCTCCGCCAGGACTTGGGTTTCACGCAATATTCCCGCCGTGACAGAAGATGAGCCGACATCAAGACCGAGCAGCAATGACATGACATCGGTGGTAACATGCCAGGCCCAAGCCTGACAACGGTTTTCGCCCATCAATCAATCGGCGTATTTCGAATCAAATACCCACCAAGCGGCCGGTGGAGTCGCCCAAGCGCTCCAGGTCCGTCGCCCCCATGCGGTCAGCCATGCTCAGAAAGAGATTGCTCGCCGGCTGGCCGCCCATTTTTGCGTAACGTCCGGTTTGCAATGTGCCGCCCCCGGCGCCCGCCAGGACGAGTGGCAGGTTTTCGTGCGTGTGCTTGTTGCCATCCGAATTGCCGCAGCCGTAAACAATCATGGAATTGTGCAGCACGGAACTGCCGTCCACATCTTTGATATTATCCAGTTTATTGAGGAAGTAGGCGAAATTTTGCATGTAGTAGGCATCAATCAAGGCCACTTTATCAATCAGCTCCTGACGGCCCTGATGATGCGAGCAGTAGTGATGCCCCTCGGGAATATCAATTTGCGGAAAGGCCCGGTTGGTGCCGTCGGCAGCGAGAATCAAGGTGGCAATACGGGTCGAGTCCGTTTGGAACGCCAGCGCCAGCAGATCAAACATCAGTTTCATATGCTCGCCATAGTCGGCTGGTACGCCCGCCGGCGCGTCCACGTGCGGATCGGGTAGTTTGCCAAATTGCTCCATCCGTTGCACCCGTTGCTCGATGTCGCGGACGCTGGTGAGGTATTCGTCGAGTTTATCCTGGTCGCGCCGGCCCAGTTGCGGCTGCAGGGAGCGGGCGTCCTCCATCACGATATCCAGCACGGACTTTTGGGATTTCTGCAGGGCATCAAAATTTTTCTGCCGTTCGCCGGGCGCACCGGCGCCAAACAGGCGCTCAAACACCAGTCGCGGATTCGACTCGTAGGCCATGGGCGTCGTCGCCGACTGCCAGGAAATATTGTATTGGTAGGCGCAGGAATAACCCGTGTCGCATGCACCGGAACGTCGTTCCGTTTCACAGGACAATTCCAGCGAGGGGAAACGGGTCAGATGACCGACCCGCTTGGCCACCGCCTGATCAATGGAAACGCCGAGATGAATGTCCGCGCTGTCGGTCTTGCGCGCCCGTGCACCCGTCAGGAAAGTGGCATTGGCTCGCGCATGGTCACCACCGCCGTCATTGCCCGGAGTGGCGTTCTCGTGATCGAGGCCGCCGACCACTTGAATTTTGGACTTCAATGCCTCCAGCGGCGCCATCGTTTTTCCCAGCGTAAAATCCGCTGAATCGCTTTGCGGCCACCAATTACCCTGGTGCGCGCCATTAGGGAAAGTCAGGAAGGCCATGCGTACCGGCACTCCGGAGGCGGTGGTGGCTGGCAACGCGCCGGGTAAAGTGGCCGCAGCTCGCAAAGTCGAAGGAATGGCCGATTCAAAAAATGGCAGGGCTACGCACGCGCCCACCCCGCGCAAGAAGTAGCGGCGACTCAAGGACTGGTAACGTTGATGCACTTGGTCTGAAGGAAGGGGGTGCTTCATGGGGAGGAGGATTGCGCTTCAGTTATATTAGACTGAAAGTTAAGGCTTCACCAGTGAAATTATTGCGCCGCCTGGAAGGCCAGCGGTTGCGGGGTCGAGGGTGTCGGAGTGGATAATGACGGATCGCCCACATTGCGCTGCTTCTGGAATGGCGCTGAATTAATAATACCAGCTAGCAACGATGAAAAGTGCCCATCGTTCTTTTGCAGGGCATCTACAATCTTATCCACTGTTTCCACGTCGTAATATTCCAGCCCGCGGCCCAGTGCATAGGTGAGCATTTTTTCCGTCAGACACCGGTAGAAATCCGTCTGTCGTTCATGGGTGAGAACGTGCTTCAACTCGCGCACGTCATTAAACGTCTCGCCGGTTATCAATGCCCCAGAGGAAACGATCGGTTGTCCGGCATCCTGGTCACGCCATTGACCCATGGCATTAAAATTCTCCAATGCGAGCCCCAACGGATCCATGCGGTCATGGCAGGAGGCGCAAAGGGGTTTGTCCCGGTGCATGCCCAGCATCTCGCGCAGAGTCGGATCATGATCAAATCCGTTTTTAGATTCCTCCAAAGCCGGAATATTCGGCGGCGGCGGCAAAGGCGGCGTGCCCAGGAAATTATCTAAGATAAAGAGACCGCGCTTTACCGGCGAGGTGCGCGTTGGATTGGACGTTACTGCCAGAATGGTACCCTGGGTCAGCAACCCCCCGCGCGGGCTGTCCGCTGGCAGTGTGACCTTACGAAATTCCGTCCCGGTAATATTGGCCCCATTCACATCCTGGATGTCGTAATACGTGCCCAGGGTGTTGTTGAGAAAAGTGTAATTGCTGTCGATGAACTCCAAGACACTGCGGTCTTCGTGCATGACATAGTCAAACGTCAGCTCCGTTTCGCGGTGCATGGCCTTGCGGATGGGGGCATTGAAATCCACCGGACTCGCCACGTTGGCCGGACCACCCGTGATTCCCAGCACCGCGCGAGCATTGATCGGCACCGTTTCGATGTCACGCGCCTGCAGCCACTGGCCGACAAAATTCTTTACCAAGCCCTGGGAGCGCGAATCCCTCAGCATCCGGGCAATTTGGGCGGGCAGTTGCTGGCGCAGTTCGCCGTGCGCCGCCAGGTCAAACAACTCCTGGTCAGGCATCGACGCCCAGAGGAAATACGACAGGCGCGAAGCCAGCGAGTATTCGTCCACCGGCGCAAAATTTTCGCCCGGCTTGGCCGGCTCGGTTTTTTCCACCATAAACAGAAACCGTGGCGAAGCCAGCACCGCCATGATGGCCTGGCCGATGCCCTCTTCAAAAGTTTTGCCGGGCTGCTGGTAAACACTCCGTGCGATGCCGGCCAATTGAGTCACCTTGGCGTCATCCACCGGGCGGCGGAAAGCCTTGGTCGCGAAATCCCGCATAATTTCCTGCGCATACGCGTAGCGGCCTTTGTCATCCTGTGGCGCCAGACCTTTGGGGAAAAACCGCGAGTAGTTTTCTGGTGGCACCCAAAATTTATCATTGATCGGCCCTTCCAAGCGCACGGAGACAACCCGGACATCCAGGCTCGTTTGTTTGGGCGGCGGTGCACCACGCCGCCCTGCACCGCGCCGGCCAGCTCGTCCCGCCAATGCACTACCCGCCGGTGGAGCCGCCGCTGGGTCAGTCGTGGCTGGGGCAGCGGCCGCTGGCGTCTGTCCAGCTGCCGCCAACGCCGCTAAGACCTGGGCATTAGCAGGCGCGGCTGCCACGGCATCGGCCACTGCCGCCACGGGATCCACCGCAGCATCCGCTGCGGCTGGCGTTGCGGTCGGAGGCGGCGCACCCCGCTGCGGCAAAGGATCTTTCACCGGAGGATAAGGCAGCACTTCGAAACTTACTTCATGTTGGCCGGCGGTCCATTGCTGGGTAAACTCATAATGGATGGGTTGCCGTTCGTGCCAGATGACATCTTCCTGAAACAGTTGCTGGCCGTCCACCCGTCCAATCACCTTGCAATGTCCCGGCGAAAAATCGAACGAACCGTTGGCTGAAAGATCAACCACCATCCGGTAGGTTTCCGTCTGATCAATCGTAAATGTATGCGCGGTCGTCGCGGCATTGAGTGCACTCATTTGCACATTATTGCCCTTGCCGTCCGTCCGCTTAAAATCCTGGGCCGTGGCGACAGTGGTCTTAATGACGCTGGATACCGCCGGCACCGCCTTTTTGACAATCGTGTCCGCCGCCTGCAGGTATTTTTCCAAGAGCAGGGGTGAAATGCTGAGCACGTCGCCGATGTCGTCAAAGCCGCGTCCAGTGTCATCGGGCGGAAAAGCCTCCTGCGCATTAAAATCCACGCCCATCAAATCATGGATGGTGTTGCCGTAATCCACGCGGTTGAGCCGACGCACCGTAACCCGGCCCGGGTCGGGATTTTTCTCGTTGATGCCAAATGCCTCAAATTTAATCCAATTCGCCAGTTGCTCCACTTCTGCAGGCGTTGGGCGTGGTTTGCCCGCGGGCGGCATCAAACCCGCGCGCACATTTTTCAGCGCCTTAAACCAAATCTGGGTTTGGCCGAGCAGTTCTTTGTCCGAACCCAGTTTATCGAAAGCGACCCCCGCCCTGCTCTCGCCATCGCCATGACAATCGTAGCAGTAATTCTCCAGGATGGGTTGGATCTTCGAATGAAAGTCTGCCGCTGGTGTCGTTGGTGTCGCCGTTTGCGCGTAGCCGGTTATCACTGAAGCTGTAAGTATCATCAGCACCCGCCACGAGGTACGCAGCGAAAAACCCGTTGCCTGCATTAATTCGGCAAGTGGAGTAAGCTTTGGGGGTAATTGGCAAGGTGTTGGCATTGCCGGGGGTAGCTAAAAGACCCATCCAAGATGCCAGCCGAATGGCGGGAATACAAGGTTTTTACCCACCACGGGCACGCCATTGATTGGCTAGCGAGATAAAACGACGTTGATGTTCTCGTCCTCGAAGCTATCTTCCTCATTCATGAAGATGCCTACCCCGCTTCGTACTCCCCGCTCTTTCGTCTTGTTCGCTCTGCTGCTGATTGGCTCTGCTTTTGTCGTTATTCTCAGTCTTGCACGCGCACAGGCTACGGCTCCAGACGCTTCGCCAGACTCTGCAAGCGTTCCTGTCCCGGCTGCCACGCCGACACCCAATGCAGTACCTGCAGCCGCCTCATCTACCTCCACCACCCCCGGCGGACGTCGGGGCGGTGGCGCGCGCGGTGGCCGTGGTGGCGCACGCGGCCCGCGTTCCGGCCAGCATCTGATTGATATTAATCTGCATGACCCGTGGATTCTCGCCGAAGCGAGCACCAAGACCTATTATATGTATGTGCCGGGTCGTGGCGGCATGGCCTATTATAAGAGCAAGGATTTGTTGACCTGGGACGGGGCTTATCCCTGCTTTACTATTCCCGACGACAGCTGGGCCAACCCGGGCGAAGGCCTCTGGGCCCCCGAAGTGCATTTCTACAAAGGCAAATACTATATGTTTGCCACCTTGCATAACCGAAACGTGGAGGTTCCACCTGGTGGCAGCATGGGCGGCCACGCGCGGCAGATGCGCAGCACGACCATCGCCGTCAGCGACACTCCCGAAGGGCCGTTTACTATGGTCAAAAAGGCCGACACCATCGCGCCGCATGACTTCATGACGCTCGACGGCACCTTCTATATCGACCCTGCGGGCAAACCGTGGATGGTCTACGCCCACGAATGGGTGCAAAAAGTGGACGGGACCGTCGAAGCCCTTCCCTTGAAAGACGACCTGACCGATGCCGCAGGCGATCCGATTTACCTATTCAAAGCCTCCGACGCGCCGTGGATTAACGAGACCCGCGTGCCGAGTTCATCAGAAAACCACTACGTCACTGATGGCCCCGAAATGTGGCGCACCAAGGACGGGCATTTGCTCATGCTCTGGTCGAGCTACAAGCGCAGCCCTGAAGGTAATGACATTTATGTCGAGACCGTCGCGCGTTCCAAAACCGGTGAACTCAAAGGCCCCTGGGAACAATTGCCCATTCTGGTGGACAACGACAGCGGCCACGGCATGCTGTTTAAAACCTTTGAAGGCCAGTTGATGCTTTTCATTCAGCAACCTTTTCAGGGTGCCCGCGCCAAAGTTTATGAAGTGGAAGATATGGGCGACCACCTGCGCACCACGAAATTCCGTGAGGATTTCAGCGGCCCACCCCTCGGCCCCCAACGTGGCCAAAGTGTGCAGTAGTAATTATATTTCCACATCAACGGATTGACGCTTATCCGAAAAATGTAATTCAGTCCGATAAGCCCGGGGTGTTTTCCCCGTCGTGCGCCGGAACGCCCGGATGAAGTGATGCCGGTTGCCAAAGCCGCTCTCGGCTGCCACCTGCGTCATTTTCATTTTGGGATTCTTCAACAATTCTTTGGCGTGTTCCACCCGCAGGCGCACCAGTTCCTGAAACAGCGTGCGGCCGGTGTGCTCGCGAAATTGAATTTGCACACGGCGGAAAGATTGCGCCAGCAAGGGCCCGATTTGCGGCAGATGAATCGGCTCGCGATAATGGTCGCGCAGAAAACGCAATGCGCGCATGGCATCGGCGTCGGGAATGGCGATGGTGTCGGTCGAACGGCGGGCCGTCACGCCATTCGGGGAAATGACGAGCGACTGCGCGGGTGGCCGCGCCCCACGCATGAGGCGGTGCAGCAGCGCGGCGGCCTCGTACCCCTGCTTTTCAAAATTGCAATTCACACTGCTCAGGGGAACCGGGGCAAATTTGCAGAGGATTTCCGTATTGTCTGCGCCCACGATCGCAAACTGCTCCGGCACCCGATAGCCGCCGTCCAAACAAACTCGCATTACCGACAAGGCGTTCAAATCGTTGATGGCAAACAAGGCCATGGGTTGTGGCAAACGGCCGAGGCGCTGGGCCAGCTCACGGAAATGAACCAGCTGGCAGTTGTGACCAGCCCTTTCCACCGTACTTCGAAAACCGGCGCAACGTTCGCGCTCCATAACATTGTCCGCAAAATCCACAAAACCAAAATGCCGAAACCCCAGCGTGAGCAAATGTTCGGCGGCAGCGCGGCCAACTTCCTCGTGGGGAATGATGACGCTCGGATAATTAAACTCCGGGCCCGGCGGCTGGGCCAGCACCACCGGCGCACTTTGATGGCGCAGAAAGTCAATGAGCGGTTTCATCGGCTTGGTAATCCCGACATAGGCGATAACCCCTTCACCATTCCATTCATCAGCCACGGGCACGCGGTGAGCCCAGCGCATTTCGCAGTCGAGCACCCAGTTATTTTCCGCCGCATATTGTGCCACACCTTCCAATAAACGATCCTGCCACCACGATTGCGCCACGAGAATCCGTGGACGCGCGGGCAGCCGTCGGCGGCGAGCACGTTTAGACAATAATTTTTTCAGCTTTAAAGACATTGCGCAAAAAGTCACTTATTTATCGCTAAATGGAACATTTTTAGAATGGCTATTTACCGCGCCAACGCCAAGGTATTTTTCATCCATTCCTTGGCTTAGCCCCTGTCCAAGCGTCTGCTCCCCCGCCACGCTATTTATGAAACTGCTTCGTTTACCCTGGCTGTTGCTCATGCTGGCGCAGTTTTCAGTCTGTCTTCTGGCTCAACCCGCGAATCCGGTGGCTCCCACTACTCCCACCAAACTTTCGCTCACTCAGTCAGGCACCTACTCAGGCATTAGTGGTCCGGGTGAGCCCGTGAAAGGCGACGGCCTCGGCGGCTGGCGCAGTAGCAATGAGGGCGTGCGCTACAAAGGCCCGAACCCCAAACCCGGCTGGCAACTGGATTGGGATGCGAAAGAAACTTCCACGGACAAAGTTATTGAGCTGGGCCTCCTGCCGCCGATTAAACCTATTTGGGAACTGCATTTGCGCGACACCATCATTTGCCTCGGCGGCGACGGTAGTTATTACATGACCGGTTCTTGCGGCGATAATATCTGGGACAAAAATGATGGCATTGAACTGTGGCGCTCGGCGGATTTGAAAAAATGGGATTATCTGGGTTTGATCTGGAGCTTGGAGAAAGACGCCACCTGGGAAAAAGGCGCGAGCTACGTCTGGGCTCCGGAGATTCATTATCTTAAAAGCAAAAAAATCTACTGCCTGACGTTGTGCGTGGGCGGCAAAGTCACCGGCACGGGCCTGCTCGTCAGCACCAGCGGCAAGCCGGAGGGGCCGTATGTCAATCCGCTCAAGCCTGATGCGCGCGCCACCGGCGGCATTGACGCGACTGTTTTTGAGGATGACGACGGAAAGATTTATTACACTTGGGGCCACGGCAGCACCATCTATCAACTGAAGGACGACCTCAGCGGCTTCACCGACCAGGGCCATAATATTGCGTTGGACGACGCCAGTCGCCAAGCGGCGCGAGCCATCGGCATCACCAACGGTGTGGGCAGCGAAGGCGCGTCACTATTCAAGCGCGAGGGGAAGTATTACCTCGGGGCCGCGCACTTTATCGGCGGCGTGGACCGGACCACCGGACGCAATGGCCGCTACAGCAGTTGTGTGGCGATTTCCGATAACATTTACGGCCCCTACACCCTCTTTGAAGAAGCTGTGCCCTGTGGCGCGGGCGGTAATTATTTTCAAGACAAAAACGGCCACTGGTTTTGCACCTACTTCGGCAATGACGAGGCGTCGCCCTTTCGGGAAAAACCCGGCCTAGTCGGCATCGACTTTCAGCCCAACGGCCAAATCAAAATCGCTGACGAACAGCCGGCTTTCATTTTACGCGACGGCACGCCGACCAACTGGCGCACGGCTTTGAAAAAATCAGCGGATTCGCCGACCACAGTAACAGTAGCCCCTTGGAATCCTACACCATTGTATACCAAAAATCCGGAGGCTTTTTCTGGTCTCTCCGGCGCGGGGCATCCAGTCGTGGGCGATGGTTACGGCGGCTACCGCACGGGTCGCGAAGGCACCATGTACAAGGGCCTCGATCCAGCCAAGCCCGGCTGGTTGGATTTTGGCAACCGCGCCAATGGCACCGCCGTGAAAAACGGCCTGCTGCCGCCGTTGCGCCCCATCTGGGATCTACACTTGCGCGACACCACCATTTGCCTCGGCGGCGATGGCAATTATTATATGACCGGCTCTTCGGGTGACAACATTTGGGATCGGGTGGACGGCGTCGAACTCTGGCGCTCGAAAGACCTCCAACACTGGGATTATCTCGGTCTGGTCTGGAGTATGGCTAAGGACGCCACCTGGCAAAAAAAATATCGGTATATCTGGGCGCCGGAAATTGTCTATTTAAAGAAACTAAACACCTATTGCATCGCGCTTGGCTGGGGGCCGAACGGTCCCACTGGCCTGCTCAAAAGCATCACCGGCAAACCCGAAGGCCCCTACGTCAACCCACTTGCTGGCGACGCCGTCGCCACCAACAACCGGATTGACGCCGCCCTGTTTGAAGACGACGACGGCACCGTTTATTTTACCGACGGCAGCGGCGGCACCATTCGCAAAATGAAGCCCGACTTGTCCGGTTTTGAAGACAACGCGATCCAAGTCACCTATTCCGATGGCAGCCACGCCAACGGCGGCCCGGGCCACGAAGGCGCTTCGCTCTTTAAGGCCAATGGCAAGTACTACATCGGCGCCGCCGCCACGGTAGATGGCCGGTACAGCAGTGTAGATGCTGTGGCGGATAAAATCGAGGGCCCCTATCGCGGGTGGGCTGAAGCCGTACCGTGCGGAGCAGGCGGTAATTTTTTCCAGGACAAAGAGGGCAACTGGTGGTGCACCTATTTTGGCAATGATGACCAGTCACCCTGGCGCGAAAAACCCGGCCTCGTCAAAATTGAGTTCGACGAAAAAGGCCTCATTCACATCGCCAAAAAACAACCCGATTTTGTTTTGATTGAATCCGCGCGCAACGGAAAGTCGTCTTGGTCAGATGGCGGCAAGGCCGACTCCGGTCCGCCGCTGCTGGGCTGGAGCAGTTGGAGCAACACCTGGAATAACCTCAACCAGAAGATGAATGAGGATTACGTCAAGTCACAGGCCGACGCCATGGCCGCCAAACTCCATTCGGCGGGCTACACTTATATCAATCTGGATGACGGTTGGGCGAAGGGCTTTGATGAACACGGCCGGCTGCAACCCGACCCCAAACGCTTTCCCAGTGGCATTGCCGCCTTGGCGGATTATGTGCATAAAAAAGGATTAAAGCTCGGCATCTATTTGACGCCGGGATTGCGGGCCGAAGCCTGGCAGGCCAACGGCACCGTGGCGGGCACGGATATTCATCTGCAAGATTTTTCCGACGCCAATCAAACTGGCAACACGCAGAAAAACAGCCCGGGCAAGGCCTATCACATTGATTACTCCAAACCCGGCGCAAAGGAATATATCCAGAGTTATGCCGATAAGCTCGCGAATTGGGGCGTCGATTACATCAAGATGGACTTCGTGGGGCCGGGCGGGGGCAACACCAAGGCCGATACGCGTGAAGACATCAAACAATGGCAGGCGGCGCTGAAAAAAACCGGGCGGCCCATCTGGCTCGAACTTTCGAACAGCTTGAGCTTTGAAAATATTGATGTCTGGGAAACCTACAGCAACGGCTGGCGTATCGAAGGCGACGTCGAAGCCTATAATCGCAGTGGTCCGACGAAACTCACGACCTGGAGCAAGGTAGCCGTGCGTTTTAAAGACGCTCCGAAATGGACCGCCTATGCCGGTCCCGGCAGCTGGAATGATTTGGATTCAGTCGAAATTGGCAATGGCGACAATGACGGAATTACTCCGGACGAACGCCGCACCGTCATGACGCTCTGGGCCATCAACTGCTCACCGATTATTCTCGGCGCCGATTTGACCAAGCTCGACGATGGCGACCTGGCGATACTTACTAATCCTGAGGTATTCGCCATTGATCAAGCAGGGCATCCTGCCACGCCTATCACTCCCGGAGTTGACCAACAAGTATGGCGGGTCAAAAACCCGAATGGCTCTTATACCGTGGCGCTTTTTAATCTCAGTAATGCTCCCGCCAAAATTTCCGTCTCATGGAGCGACCTGGGGATTAGCGCCAGCGCCAGCGTCCACGATACCTGGACGCACCAAGACTTGGGCAAATTTGATTCGGGTTACTCAGCAACCCTCGCCACGCACGCTTGTCTGCTGTTAACAATTAGTCCGTAATCTGGCTTTACCCCATTTCAAACCTCCCCATAAACCTGCCAACCCCTTCATATTATGCCCCTCCATCGCCGCAAGTTCCTCAAACAGTCCGCCATCGTTGCCGCCGCCAGCGTGGCCGCACCCCGCCTCCTCTCCAAACTTTCTGCGGCTGATGCGGCGGCTACCACACCCGTCGCGTCGGCCGCCACCGGCGAAGCCGTTCAGCTGGTCGCCCCGTTTACGCGTCCGATGCCGTCTGCACCGACGCCGATTCTCCCTCCGGCCGGCTTTGGGGTGATGGAAGGTCCCTTTCAACCGGCGTGGGAATCCCTTGTCGCTTACAAATCCGCGCCCGACTGGTTTCGCGATGCCAAGTTCGGCATGTGGGCGCACTGGGGCCCACAATGCGTGCCCGAACAGGGCGACTGGTATGCCCAATATATGTACCAGGAAAACCATGCCGTGCATAAATTCCACGTTGAGAAATACGGCCACCCGTCGAAATTTGGCTTCAAGGATGTCGTCAATCTTTTCAAAGCCGAGAAATGGGATCCTGAACACCTCATTGGTCTCTATAAAAAAGCCGGGGCAAAATACTTCATGTGCATGGCCAACCACCATGACAACTTTGATATGTTCGATTCGACGTACCAACCTTGGAACTCCGTCGCCATTGGCCCCAAGAAAAGTCTCGTCGGTGGCTGGGAGAAGGCCGTGCGCGAAGCGGGTTTGAAATTCGCCATCTCCAGTCATGGCGACCGCGCCTGGAGCTGGTATCAAGACTCACAGAAGGCAGATACTAAAGGACCTTATGCGGGCGTTCCTTATGACGGCCAAATGACCAAGGCTGATGGCAAGGGTCTGTGGTGGGAAGGTCTCGACCCACAGGATTACTACGCGCAATACCACCCGCTCGGCAATTACGGTTGGGAATTTGAACAAGCCGGCGGTCGGCGTGGCGCGCCGGCGGCCACAACCAATCCGCCCGTGGCGAAAGAGTTTAGTGAAAAATTCTTCAACCGCACGATTGACCTCATCAACAAGCACAATCCGGATCTGCTTTATTTCGACGATACAATACTACCGCATTATCCGATGTCGGACATCGGCCTGCGCATCGCCGCCTATTACTACAACCACACCCTCAAGCGTAACGGCAAAGTGGACTGTGTGCTCACTGGCAAGGGGCTCAATGCTCAGCAGAGCCAGGCCATTGTGATGGACATTGAGCGCGGCGGTGCCAACGCCATCCGCCCCGAGCCGTGGCAGACCGATACCTGCATTGGCTCCTGGCATTACGACATCAAACACCTCAACAAGCACGACTACAAAAACGCGCGCGACATCGCCCGTATGCTCGTGGATAACGCCAGCAAGAACGGCAATCTCATGCTGAATATTCCGCTGCCGGGCCACGGCCAACCTGATGCGGATGAGCTGGCCATCATTGCTGACTTCACCACCTGGATGGATCGCAACAATGCCGGAATTTATGCCACTCGGCCATGGCGGGTGTTTGGCGAAGGTTCCAGCGCGCCTGCGGCCGGTAATGGCATCGGTGCTGGACGGCGCAACGGGCCACCCCCCTCCTATACGGCAAAAGACTTCCGCTTTATGCAAAAAGACAGCAACGTATTTGCCTTCGCCATGGACTGGCCGACGGACGGTAATCTCGTCATCAAATCCCTCGCTGACGGCGCAGCCACCGGCACCGGCAAGGTCGAGCGCGTCGAAATTATTGGCGTGGCGGAACCGCTCAAATTCATCCGCGACGCCAACGGCCTGAACATCACGCTGCCCGCGACCAAAGCTGGCGACTACGTTTACGGCTTTAAAATCAGCGGCAGCGGCCTTACGGTGTAAATCAATCGCTCAATCTTCAATCCGGAGCGGACTATCCCATGAGCAAATCAAAACTTTTCTTGAGCTGTCTCGCCGGTCTCGCGCTCACTTCGCTTGGCTTCGGTCAGGTTGTGCACGCTGCCATTCCGGACAATCTCCCGCCCGAATCCGCCTCCGCTGAAGCCGCCGCCAAAAATGGTCCGATAGTTTGGGACGACACCGCTTCAAAAACACCCGCAACCCCTGTTGATTCCACCAAGCACCTTGAATGGGCTCCGACCCCGCCCATGGGCTGGAACTCTTGGGACTGTTTTGGTGCCGGAGTTTGGCAGGATGACGTGATGGCCAACGCCGACTACATGGACAAAAACCTCAAGGCCCACGGCTGGAATCTCATCACCATTGACATCCAGTGGTACGAGCCGCTCGCGCACACCGACCGCTACCGCACGGGCGCGTGGTTGATGACCGATGCTAATGGCCGCCTGCATCCTTCGCCCAATCGTTTTCCGCTGACCAAGGACACCGGCTCCTTCAAACCCATTGCCGATGCCTTGCACGCGAAAGGTTTGAAATTTGGTCTGCACCTGATGCGTGGCATTCCCCGTCAAGCCGTGGATCGCGACAACGCGCCGATTGCCGGTACAAACCTCCACGCGCAGGATATCGCGGACAAACGCAATGTCTGCCCGTGGAATAACGACATGTACGGCGTGGATATGTCCAAGCCCGGGGCGCAGGAATATTATAATTCCGTCTTCACACTTCTGGCCTCTTGGAATCTCGATTTCGTAAAAGTGGACGACCTCTCCGGCCATAACGACGAAATCTCCGCCATCCGCAAAGCGATTGACCAGTGCGGCCGGCCCATCGTTTTTTCGATTTCGCCCCGGGGCCGCTCGAACGAGAACGTTGCCACCAACGCCAACCTCTGGCGTATCAGCGACGATTTCTGGGACAACTGGAGTTCACTTTACAACCAATTTGCCAACGCCGATGCGGGCACACCCTTTCGTGGCCCGGGACACTGGCCTGATGCGGACATGATTCCCTTCGGCAACATCCGCACGTGGAACCAGGCCGACCATACTTCCAAGTTTACCAAGGACGAGGAATACACCCTGATAAGTCTCTGGTCTATTGCGAAGTCCCCCTTGATTCTCGGGGCCAACTTGCCGAAAAACGACGACTTTACTTTGTCGCTGCTTACGAATGACGAAGTCCTGGCAGTTGACCAGTTTTCGACTAATAATAAGCAGGTGTTCAATCAAAACAATCAAGCCGCCTGGGTGGCCGATGTGCCGAATTCCAAAGACAAATACGTTGCGCTGTTTAATTTGTCTCCGGCACCAGTCGCTGGCCGCCGGGGTGGAAGGGGCCGCGGTGGGCGTGGTGGTCCGGCTGCGGCAACCCCCGGCGCGAGTGTGGCCCTGGCCAGCGACGGCGCTGCTCCCGCTGCGGCGACAACAACTAACTCTACTGACCAGGTCAGCATCTCGGTGAAGCTCGCTGATCTCGGTATCACCGCCCCAGTCAGCGTCCGCGACCTCTGGACACACAAGGATTTGGGCAAAATGACCGACACAGTTACTGCCACGGTCAACTCTCACGGCGCGGTGCTGTATCGGATTACACCAGCAGAGTAGTGAGAGATCGGCGAGTACAACTTAGCTGCCCGACTGCGTCATTGTCAGCTGAGGGAGAAAGGGTTTACATATCAGCCAACCCCACCCTTACCCCATGTCCACGTTATTCAAAGTTTCTGCCCTGCTTGGGCCGCTCTTCCTCACCACCCTGGCCTTAAATGCCGCCGAACCCAAGACCATCGTCTTCGACCAGCCCGTATCCACCCAAAAATTTACGCTAAAAGAAATCAATCCCGATTTGCCAGCGGATTGGTCGGACTATGATTTTCTCGTGCTGGAATTCCGCGCCACCTCCAGCCAGCGTTTCGAGCTGGGTCTGCAAACTGCGGACAAACTCATTTCCAAACGTATTCACCCCTATCCCAATGTCTGGGTGCGCGCCTCCATTCCATTGCGTTTTTATCGCAACCCCTTGGGCAACGCCGCGGACCTGGCCGCGACCGTCAATCAACCGCGCAACTCGTATTGGATCAATATCGAGGGCGGTGGTAATGGCCCAACAGGCAATGTGACCGGCCTGAGTTTTGTCATGCGCTATCCAACCGGTTCACCCAAGCTGGAAATTCGCTCTGTCACGCTCTCAAAAACTGACCCCGGCGACGACATTCTCGAAGGCAAGCCTCTGATTGATGAATTTGGCCAGTACACCCATGTTGAGTGGCCCGGCAAAGCCCACACCGAAGACGACCTGAAAAAAGCCTGGACGGCGGAAGCTGACGCTCTGGCCAAAAGCAGCAACCTCCCGGACCGTGACAAGTACGGTGGCTTTGTTTCCACCCAGGCGAAGGCTACGGGATTTTTTCGGGTCGAACAGATCAATGGCGTCTGGTGGTTCGTAGATCCCGAAGGCCATTATTTTTATTCCACCGGCGTCAACGGTATTGGCACCAATTCCGCGACTCGCGTGGCGAGCCGTGAAGATTATTTCGCCAATATCCCGCCCGCTCCCGCCCCAGCTGGTCGGAGTGGCTTCGGCGGCCCCGGTGGTGGTCGTCAGGCCAATTTTTACGCCGCTAATTTACAAAAACGGTACGGTACCGCTGATTATATGGCGTCGTGGGCCGCCCTGACTTCCGAACGTCTCGGCGCCTGGGGCTTGAACACGTCCTATAGCAACAGCCTCAACAACTCCGTGGGCGAGAATGGCCAGAAAAGGGCTTACGTCGCCAATATTCGCGTGGGGCAGCTTGGGCCGTCCGTTATGGGGATGCCGGATGTTTATGCCGATAACTTCGAAGCGCAGGTAAACACCGCCATCGAACGCTCGGTGACTCCGAGCAAGGACGACCCGTGGCTGCTCGGTTACTTTATCGGTAACGAACCACCGTGGCCCAGTCGCGAAAGCGAGTTCGTGGATTATGTTCTGAATGGTCAGGCCAGTGAAATGCAAACGCGCTTCAAGGCCGCCCTCGCCAAGGGCGACACGCCGGATATACGCCGGCAGTTGGTGCTGGACGCCTTCGAGCATTACCTTGCGGTCGTCAACACCGCACTCAAGAAATACGACCCCAATCATCTCAATCTGGGCATTCGTTTTGGTGGCACGCCGCCAGACTATGTCGTCAAACTTGCTAAAAACTTCGATGTCTATACGCTCAATAAATACCGTTACGAACCGCCGGTGGATTTAATTGCCAATGTCCATAAACTTACCGGCCTCCCGGTGTTGGTTGGCGAATTTCACATCGGCGTGCCTGACCGCGGCATGGCGCCCGGTCTCGTGCAAGCCATGAACCAGGAGGAACGCGGCCAAGCCTACAGTTATTACGTCGAACACGCCGCCGCGCACGCCGAAGTCATCGGCACCCATTGGTTTGAGTGGATTGACGAACCCGTGACCGGCCGCAATGACGGTGAGAATTACAATATCGGCTGGATTGACGTCACCGACCAGCCTTACGCCGAACTCGTCGCGGCGGCGAAAATCACCCACTCCCGCCTGCTCGACATTCACTCGGGCAAAATCCCTCCGACCGATCGCCGGGCCAAGACTTCCGACATCGGCACCGCCGCCGAAGCCAATCAACTCGGTCTGCCGGCGATACAATGATCCGTTAATGTCCCTTTATCTAGAAAAGCAAAAGCCACCCCTTAAGGGTGGCTTGAATCACGCCCGGACTATTTCAGAGCGTTATGCTGTGTTAGAATAATGGCAAAGCTGGTGCGGGCAGAGGGAATCGAACCCACATCTCAAGTTTGGAAAACTCGGGTTTTGCCACTAAACTATGCCCGCATGACAAATGAATCCCGCAGTCTTAACAACTGCAGGCGCAAGGTCAAGCGGTGAGCGAAGTCAACTGACCGGGCAAAATTCGCCCGGGACAATCCTACTTCTTCTTCTTCGAGCCCTTGGACTTCTTGGACGCGGACTTGCCGCGTGATTTCTTTGCGATCTTTTTGGATTTAGCCATGCGCCAAACTTATGTTCGTTGCCTCTTCGACACAACATCTAATATTCAAAAATCGAAAATAATTGCCATGTGACCCAAACCCCGATTTTGCCGAATTATTTTGAGGTTAACTGATTTTTTATCCTGTATAATGTTTTACCCAATCACCCGCCGCACCGTGGCCGCAATCACGCGCCGTGCATCCGCTTCTTCAATCACCACGTCGAGTCCGGGTTGCGTTAAAACCAAATGTTCACCCACGCTTGTAATGCGCCCGAGTTCCGCCGTTACCAAACCACCAAACGTCGCAATCTCCGTATTCGTGATTATGACCCCGAGCGATTGTTCGACATCCCGTAGCGGCGCCAAGCCCGCCACCCGAAACCCTTTTCCATCCGTCAGCGGCTTGATTGGAGTCTCCTCGCCGCTGTCGAATTCGTCCTGGATATCGCCCACCACTTCTTCGATGAGACGCTCCAGCGTGACGATGCCGGTAACGCCGCCGAATTCACCCACGGCCAGGGCCATGTGAATCTTCTGGCGGAGGAATTTTTCGAGTGCGGTCGGCAACTCCTCGGTTTGCGGCAGACGCAACATCTCGCGCTTCTGCGCACGCAAGTCCACCGGGCCCGTGCCGGCGCTCAGCCGGTAAAGATCCTTGATATGGATCAGGCCAATGCACCGATCCAGGTCTCCGTCGCACAAGGGAAAGCGGGTATGGCCGGACAGCCGGGCTGCTTCGAGGCTCGCCGCGACATCGCCCTGTAGATTAATGAAAATGATTTGGTGACGCGGCACCAACACGTCAGCGAGTTTGAAATCCCGCGAACGCAGCGTGTTGGCCAATATTCCGCGCAGGAACGGCGGTAAGGCCTGATCCTCCTCGCCCATCGCGCGCATCTGCACCTCCACGTCGAGCAGGTTAAAATCCTGGCGCGGCTCAACTCCCACCTTGCGGAACAGCCATTGTGAAACCATGCGCAGCACCCGCCGAATGGGATAACTGCACACGGTGAACAATAACGCAAAACTGGACGTTGCGTAAAGCGTCGGCACCGGTCGCGCCAGCGCGACGCCACGGGGAATCAAATCGCCCAATAGATATAGCATCAGCACAATCGCTAGGAAAATCACCGCCGCCAGCCACCATTCCTCTGTCACGCCGGTCGTACCTGGCCAGTGGCCGTATAAAGTTCGGATGATGAATGCCGAACTGACCCCCACGCTGCCCGCACAGAAACGCAACCCAAACCGAATGCCCCGCGCCACTTCGTCCGCCTCGTCAATCACGCGCGCCACGCGCTTCCGTGCCTTGGCCACCCCCGCAGGATCCACCAGCGAATAGCGCAGCTTGACCAGGCAGAACTCGCACGCCACCAGCGCGCCATGCAACAGGATGAGCGCAAGTGTCAGCCCGAGGGCGAAGGCCAGTTGAGTCCAGTCAGGATTCATCAGCGAATGACCGGCAAAACTTTTTCCAAGGCGCGCAGAAAGCGCGTGTTTTGCTCCTCGGTGCCGATGGTAACGCGCAAATACTCCGGCAAGTCATATGGCGCCAGTGGTCGCACAATGATCCCCTGCGCTTGCAGCGCCAAAAACACTTCACGCGCTTTCGTTACCCGGAACATGATGAAATTTGCCACACTGGGCACTTGTTCAAGGCCAAGTTTCTTCAACCCGGCGGAAACTTGCCGCAGCCCGGCGGCATTGATCGTGCGCGTGCGTTCCAGATGCTCGTGGTCATCCACCGCCGCCGTGGCTGCCGCTTGCGCCTCGGAATTAACATTGAACGGCTGGCGGGCACGGTGCAGTAAATCAATCAACGGCTTCGGCCCGTAACCATAGCCGACGCGCAACCCCGCGAGTCCATAAATTTTGGAAAACGTCCGGCAGCAAAGAATATTGCGCCCCTGGGCGATGAGCGGTCGCAAATCCGGCACGTCTTTCGACTCAAGAAATTCCGCGTAGGCTTCATCCACGCACAAGATGACGTGTTCCGGCAGATCCTTGGCAAAAGCAAAAACCTCCGCGGCGGAATTGGCCGTACCGGTCGGATTGTTCGGCGTCGGTAGATAAACCACCTTTGTGCGCGAGGTGATGGCTTTCCGCATTAAGGCCAAATCATGCGCATACCCGGGCATCGCCACCTCCACCGGCGTGCCTCCATTAAAAAGAGTCACATACTTAAAGACAATAAACGCATGCTTGCCCATGACGACCTCGTCTCCCGGCGAGATAAACGCCCGCGCCAGCAACTCCATGACCTCGTTCGAACCGTTGCTGGGCAAAATCTGTGCCGGATCGAGGCTCAGTAATTTGCCAATTTTGTTCCGCAGCGCAATCGCCGCACCATCGGGATACAGGTGAGCCTCGTCCAAAACCCGTCGCGCCGCCGCTATCCCCAGCGGCGATGGCCCCAGCGGATTTTCATTCGATGCGAGCTTGATCACCGCATTCGGATCCAGCCCATGCTCCCGCGCCACGTCGGCAATGGGCCGACCTGGTTCGTACACCGGTTGGGTCAATAATCCTGGCCTGGCCAGTTGGTCGGGATGCATGGAGCAACAGAGCCTAGCGACAAAATCGGGGTTGGAAAATGTTAAAACACAGGTATAGCTAGACCCTCGCCATGAAAGTTTTACTCACCGGGGCCTCGGGTTTGGTTGGCCATGCCACCATGCAAGCCGTGCTGGGCCGTGGACACGAAGTCCTGGCTGTCGGACATGCGCATCTGCCCAATCTGCCCATTGACGCCGCGGCCAAAAAACGCGCCCAAGCCGCCCAAATTGACCTGACCAACGACATCGCCCTCGACCGCCTCCTCTTTGACTACTATCCCGACGCTATTATTAACTGCGCCGCCGTCTCCAGCCAGGCCGCAGTCGAGGCCCAGCCCGAATTGGCGGAAAAACTCAACGTCGCCCTGCCCCGCCGCCTGGCCCAAATCGCTTTTCACCTGAGCGCCCCGTTGCTCCACCTTTCCACCGATTTCGTGTTTGACGGTGACAACGGTCCCTATCGCTCCACTGACGTGCCCATGCCGCGCACCCATTACGGCCAACTCAAGCTGATGGCCGAAAAGGAAGTCCTGCGCTGCGGCGGCGACCACGTCGTCGTCCTGCGCATCACGGTTGTCAATGGCAACAGCCCCTCTGGCCGGCGCAGCCTCCACGAAAAACTTTTTCACAGTCTGACCACCGGCAAACCTGCCACTCTCTTTAGTGATGAACTGCGCCAGCCTGTCTCCGCCATCAATGTCGCTGATGTCCTGACTGAGTTAATCGAACGCCCCAATTTGCACGGGCTCTTCCATTGGGCCGGGCCGGACACCCTGTCACGCTACGATATTGGCCGCGCCATTTTAAAGCATTTCGACCTGCCGGAAAATCTCGTTGTACCCGCGCTGTCCGCTGACCAACCCGACGCCCATACCCGCCCGCGTAAATTGGAATTCATTCTACCGCCGCTGCTCGGCAAATTAAAGGCCCAGCCCACACCCTTCGCCCAACAACTGGAAGAATTGGTCGTGCCGGCCGAATGCCAAGAATGGTACCAACGCACGCGAGTGGCTTCAAATAAAAAGCCTTCTGCTCCCCGCCGCTTGGTCCAAGGCAAGGATTTTTAAAAATTCGTCCCGTGACCGCGACGGCCTACATCCTGCCTTGGCAAATTGCGACCGCAGCCGAAAACATGGCGCTGGATTGGCTGTTGCTCGACAACTTTTCCGAGCCCGATTCTCTCCGTCTGCGCTGTTACGGCTGGGCCAATCCCGCCTGCACTTTCGGCTACGGTCAAAAATGGGCCGAGGCCCAGGCTGCGAGTAACGAAGCCGCTGAATTAATCCGCCGACCCACCGGCGGCGGTCTCGTGGATCATCGCCACGACTGGACTTACGCGCTTGTCATCCCCGCAGCCCATCCCCTCGCTCAAGCCCGCGCCTGTGAAAGTTACCGCGTCGTGCATGAAGCCCTTTCCGCCGCCTTGACCGTCTCCGGTGTGCCCAATCACTTGCAACCGATTTGCCCCTCGACCGTCAAAAACAAATTCTCCATTTGCTTTCACCAACCCGAACGCTTCGACTTGGTGCGCAGCGATTCCGGTCAAAAGATCGCCGGCGCTGCTCAAAAACGCACGCGTAAAGGGCTCTTACTCCAAGGCACTGTGGACCGTCGCTTGACCGTTGAAATAGCCAATTGGCAAAAATTTGGCGAAGGATTTGCCGAAACATTGGCCAAAGCTTTCAAATTGAAGCAGGATTCTTTCACTCCTCCTTCCTGGTTTGATTCCGACACTCTAGATTCCGAAATTGGTCGCTTTGCCTCGAATGGATGGAACCAACGGCGATGAGAGTATCCCACCTTTTCCCCTTGCCAAACCTCCAAAAAACCGGTTTTTTGACCGTTTACACAGTCTCTCCACCTCCCAATCCATTTACCATCATGTCACGCATCTGTCACGTCACGGGCAAAGGCCCGACCAAAGGTAGCATTGTTTATCGCCGTGGTGTCGCCAAAAAAGCCGGCGGCATCGGCACCCACGTGACGAAGCGCACCAAGCGCAAATTCCGCCCCAATCTGCAACGCATTCGCGTCAAACTCCCCAGCGGGCAAATCAAGCGCGTGTGGGTCACCGTCAAGGCCCTCAAGGCCGGTCTCGTGCAGAAGGTTTAGCCCCCCGGTCGGACGTTAAGTTCTTGTTAAGGCGGCGCACTGGCGCTGCACCGGATTTTCTTTAGAAAATATTTCAAACAATCGTTTGACAGCGACCCGGCGTCTTCCCTATAAACAGAGCATTAATTCTCTTTTGCCGCCGCCCTTCGCCGCTTATCCCACCCTTTTCTAGTGAAAGTTATTTTCATGAAAGCCTCCAGTTTTACCCTCCCCTCGGATAACCACTGCACGCTAATCGCCCTGCTAACGCTGGGTTTGCTGGGCCTGGCGGGCTGCGGCAAATCAGACTCCAACCCTCTGGCGATGCCAGCGATGCCGCCCAAAAGTGTTTCCGTTGCCACCGCCGTGGCCCACGATGTCCCACAATACCTCGATGCCGACGGCCAAATTACCGCTCTGCAATCCGTCAATATCGTTTCGCAGGTCGAAGGCCAGATAGTGGAGATGCCTTTCCAACAAGGCAGTTTGGTCAAAAAAGGTGACAAGCTCGCCGTGATTTTTCAGGAGCCTTTTCTTGCCGCAGTTAAAAAGGCCCAAGGCCAGGTCGTCAGTGATCAGGCGAACCTAAGTCTCGCCCAAAGTACTTTCGACCGTAACAAAGCCCTCCTGCCCGAGAAACTCATTTCCCAACAGCAATACGACACTTATGCGGCACAGGTGGATTCCCTCAAGGGCCAACTCCAGGTGGACGAGGCCCTGCTCGACACCGCGAACGTGAATTTAAAGTACACGGAAATCACCGCCCCGGTGGACGGCATGGTCGGCACCTACCGCATCAACGTCGGCAATGTGGTCAAGGTGAATGATCTGCCCATTACCACCATCCAGACGATGGATCCAATTTATGCGGATTTCGTCATTTCCGAATCCGATTTCCCTCTTTTACGCAAACGATTTGACGACAACGGAGCCAAACTCACCGTGCACGTCACGAGCCTGTCCGACGCCAAGGCCCAGGCCGACGGCGAGTTGAACATCCTCGGCAACGCCGTGGGCACCAGCACCGGCACCGTGCCCTTGCGCGCGACTCTGCCCAATGACAACCGGCAATTCTGGCCCAACCAGCCCGTGCATGTGCGCATTCTCTTAAACACGATTCCCAACGCTGTGCTCGTACCCGAATCAGCGGTGATGATCAGCCAGCAAGGCGAATTTGTTTTTGTCGTTGCCCCAGCCGCCAAAACCGGTGACCTGCCCGTCGCGGAAATGCGCGTGGTGCAAAGCGGCCAAACCCAGGAAGACGGCACGAAGGTCATTACCTCCGGCTTGAAACCCGGTGAGCAAGTGGTCGTCGAAGGCCAGGTTTTCCTCGCTCCAACGATGCCCTTGATTGTCGCCACCCTAGATGGCAAACCCACTGCCGCCGCCCCGGCCGCATCCGGTGCACCTGCTGCGGCCAGCGCCTCGGCCAAGTAGTCTCCTTTTTTCGCATTTTTCCCACTCACCAACGATGAGCAGCCTGTCTGATCCGTTTATCAAGCGCCCGGTGATGACCATGCTGGTCTATCTCGCCGTGGCGGTGGCTGGCGTCTATTCGTATCTCGCGATGCCCGTCAGCGATTTGCCGACGGTGGATTACCCGATCATCAAGGTCACCGTTTCCTACCCGGGGGCGAGTCCGGAAGTGATGGCCAACAACGTGGCCTCGCCACTGGAACAACAGTTCTTGCAAATTCCCGGCATTGAGCTGGTTGCTTCGAATAATTCCCTGGGCAATAGCATCATCACACTCCAATTCCACCTCGAAAAATCAGTGGAGACAGCGGCGTCAGATGTGCAGGCCGCCATTCAATCGGCCGCGGGTACCCTGCCGCAGGATCTGCCTTCTCCGCCCACTTTCCGTAAAGATAATCCCAACGACCTGCCGGTTATCTTTTTCGGCATGATTTCCTACACGATGACGGCGTCCGATCTTTACGATTACGCCTTCACCAATGTTGCCCAACGAATTCAGACCGTCGAGGGCGTAGCGAGCGTCGCCGTGTATGGCACGCCCCGCGCGGTGCGCATCGAGGTGGATCCGCGCAAACTTTACGCACGCGGTCTGACCTTTAACGACATCAATGCCGCCATCAAGGCCGGCACCACCCTGCAAAGCGCCGGCCAGCTCAAAGGTGGCACCATCCAGCTCACCGTCAAGCCGCAGACTCAACTCTCCCACGCCGCCGACTACTCCAACATCATCATTGCCTATAAAAATGGCTCGCCCGTTTACCTGCGCGACATCGCTGAATGCGTGGACTCCGTGCAGAGCGAAGACATGAAAATGGCTTATACCGCGCGCGGGCTCAAACCCGGCTCAGTGGGCGTGGTGCTGGCAGTGACCAAATCCAGCGGCGCCAACAACATTGATGTCGCCAATGGCGTGCTAAAGCTGCTCCCCGTCGTCCGGGCCAGCATGCCCGCTTCCATTCAGCTTATTCCGATTTATAACCGGGCCATCAATATTGAGAACTCGGTCAAAGACGTAAACATTACCCTTTTGATCGCCTTTGTGCTGGTGGTGCTGGTGGTGTTCCTTTTCCTCGGACGCGTGCG
>Ga0206925_1012_pt1 | contig 47577 bp, 45 predicted proteins | sample Alteio_BWOrgHeat_62_FD_152944 | JGI IMG/M metagenome (GOLD analysis project Ga0206925, IMG submission 152944) | Enriched cells from forest soil in Barre Woods Harvard Forest LTER site, Petersham, Massachusetts, United States -... | ecosystem: Environmental > Terrestrial > Soil > Temperate forest >...
TTTGGCGAAAACCTAATTTTAAGCACCAGTTTTGGCATCCAGTCCGCCGTCATGTTACACCTTGTGACCGAGGTTGTGCCGCAGATTCCCGTCGTGTTTGTGGACACCGGCTACCTCTTTCCCGAAACCTACCAGTTTGCGGATCAACTGACTGCGCGCCTGAAGCTGAACCTGAAAACTTATAATCCGCTGCAGACCGCCGCCCGGCAAGAAGCCCTCAATGGCCGCTTGTGGGAACAGGGCCGCGAAGGTTTGGAAAAATATAATTTCATCAACAAGGTTGAGCCCATGAACCGCGCCATGCAGGAACTCGGCGCGACGGCCTGGCTGGCCGGTTTGCGCCGGGCGCAATCGAGCACGCGCGGACAGCTCGACGTCCTCCAACTCCAAAAACGTACTTACAAAATCCATCCCATCCTGGATTGGAGTGAGCGCGACATTTACCAGTATCTGACAAAGAACAACCTGCCCTACCACCCACTGTGGGAAAAGGGCTACGTGTCGGTTGGCGACGCTCACAGCAGCGCGCCGCTCACCGCCGGCCAGACGGCCGAGGAAACGCGCTTTAACGGCATGAAGCGCGAATGCGGTCTGCACGAATCCAACGGTCGCGCGGATTACCAGATTTGAAGCAGAGGTTTTCTTGAGAAAGTTTGCAGAATTAATTCTGTAAATTCTGTAAATTCTGTCTAAAGTCTTCTTCAGTCATGCTCCTTTCTCCCGAAGTCCGCACCCAACTCGACGAACTCCACCGCCGCGCCGGTTATTTGTGGAGGTTTCTTTGACGTCGAGGAAAAGCAGCGCGCCCACGCCGCCCTCGAAGCGAAAATGGCCTTGCCCGGTTTTTGGGACCGCCAGGATGACGCCCGGACCGTCATCGCCGAAGTCAACCGGCTGAAAAATATCTTCACGCCCATCGTCGCCTTTCGCAAGCGTCTCGACGATTTGCAGGCGATGGTGGACCTCATCCAGTCGGAAGATGAAGCTTCAGTTGGCGATTATGTTAAAGAAGCCGCCACCACCGCCACGATGATGATTACGGACATGGATCGGCTCGAAATCGAGTCGTTTCTCAACGGCCCGCACGACAAGTCGAACGCCATCATCACCGTCCACGCCGGCGCCGGCGGCACCGAATCCTGCGACTGGGCGGAAATGATGCTGCGCATGTATATGCGCTGGGCCGAACGCCGCGGTTTTACCGTGGAAGTGGAAGATTTGCAGTCCGGCGAAGAAGCCGGTCTGTCGCGCGCCACCTTCCGCGTCGTGGGCTCGCACGCTTACGGCTACGCCAAGGCCGAGCGCGGCGTCCACCGCCTGGTGCGCATCAGCCCGTTCGATGCCAACAAGCGCCGCCATACTTCCTTCGCCTCGGTGGACGTTATCGCCGAACTCGAAGATGATGTGGACGTCGAAATCAACGAAGCTGACCTGCGCATTGACACCTACCGCTCCAGTGGCAAGGGCGGTCAGCACGTGAATAAAACCGAATCGGCCATCCGCATTACGCACATCCCGACCAATCTTGTCGTCACCTGCCAAACTGAGCGCTCCCAGCATAAAAACAAGGAGCGCGCGATGAAGACGCTCAAATCACGCCTCTATGAAAAAATTCAGGACGAAAAACGCGCCGAGATGGAGCGTTTTTACGGCGAGAAAGGCGACATCGGCTGGGGCCACCAAATCCGCAGCTATGTTTTCCAGCCATACCAACTCGTAAAGGATTTGCGCACCGGCTTCCAGACCGGCAATGTGCAAGCCGTGATGGACGGGGACTTGGACGGTTTCATCAACGCCTGGCTGCGTGCCGGCTGCCCGCTCAAACGTAACAAAGATATCCAAATGGAAGAGTAGTTTTTGACGATGGACTGCCAAATCACATTCGAGGGTGAGTTGATGTTGATCAATCTCTCCGGTCCCATGACCAACGAGGATTTTGAGGATTTGGCGCGTTTGGTCAGAGAAGCCGAAATCACCCGACCGCGCATTCCTCACCGCCTCACCGACATCAGCCGGTTGACCGAGATTCACCTGACTTTTAAGAGCATGAGCGAACGGATTCATCTGCGCAAACACCTTGGATTCCCCAACGAATTTAAATCAGCGATTTTCGCGCCGGAACCGCTCCACTATGGCGTGGCCCGGATGTTTCAGGCCGTCAACAACCACCACCAAATTGACATCCAGGTCTTCCGTGAAATGGTGGCGGCCCGCGTCTGGCTGGCATCGGACCAGCCATCATCAACCGGGGAATGTAACTTTTAAAAATGAGGAGTAAACCCGGTTCCATTTGAGCACATAATCAACGAGAATGCCCCTGATGCCGTTTGTAATCACCACTCAAGGTGACTTGCTGCTTATCACGCTTCGCGGCGCGTTTACTGGCCGCGATTTGGTGGAACTTTTTAACTCAGTTCGGGAAGTAGAGGCGAGGTTGCCCTTTTCCCCTCATCGCCTGACCGACCTGACCGAGGCAACCGGGCCGGCGATCACCCATCACGACATTGCCCATACCGTCGGACTGATGAAATTCATCCGCTACCACAATCCCCACAAATCCGCGGTGGTGGCTCCAGGACTCCTGCAGTATGGCTTTGCGCGGATGTTTCAAATGCTCAATACCAATCCCCAGGTTGAAGTCGGTGTTTTTCGCGACATTTCATCGGCCCGGCTGTGGTTTCAGGAAGCCGAGGAAAAAACCGGTTCGTTGCCGCTTGCGTAGTTTTTTCTCAAGGTTAGGGTCGGAGGAGTTCACCGCCTCCCTAAACCCTAATGCCTCCCGACGACGACCGTGAAATTAAACGACTCCGGGCCAAGGAAAAACTGCTGGGCATGGCCCTGGCGATAATTCCGCTGACCGCGACTGTCCTGTATTTTCTCTTCTCCGACCGGGTGCAAGACAGCGTTGGCCGGCACTTGCTGGCGGGAATGATCGTCATCGAGTGGCTGGTGCTGCTGGTCATTTACCTCAGTGTGGTGAGTAAAATGCGCCAGCGCCGTCGGTGATGCGATGTGCGCTTGCGGTCACGGGGAACGTCCGCTAAATTCGCCTCCTTATTGCCATGGAGCCGCTTGCCTATCCATTTCTGCGTGACACTTTCGCGCGTCAACCGCTCTTTCAGGATAAAAGCTGGCGGCTGTCACCCACGGCGTGGCCGTTGACGCCCGCGCAAGTGACCGAACTCGAACGCATCGGCGAAGCCTGCCTGGCATTTCTACGTGCGCTAGAGATTCTTTACACCCGCTCCTGGCAGGGCAAAAATCTGCTTCGCAACCGCGAACTACTCGCCCCCTGGGTGGCGGGTTACTTCGACCGTGGCAAGCCCGAGCGCCTCATCGCCCATCAACGCCATGCCTCGACCAAGAACAAGTTCCCGGTTGTTTTGCGGCCTGACCTGCTGCTGACCGAGGAAGGCTTCGCCCTTACGGAAATTGACGCTGTCCCGGGCGGTTTGGGCCTGACGGCATTCCTCAACCGTCTTTACGACCAACCCGGCGCGGGCGTGCTGGGCTCCCAAGATCAGTTGGTCGAGGAGTTTTATTCAGCGCTGGCTGCCCTCGCCCCGCAAAAAACCGAACCCTTTATCGCCATTGTGGTCAGCGATGAAGCCGCCACCTACCTGCCCGAATTCACCTGGCTGGCAGCACGCCTGCGTGAACGCGGCCACCGTGTTCACGTCCTGCATCCAACGGAAATCATGCCGCTCGGCTCGACTCTTTGCGCACCAGTGGATGGCAACCCCGAGCAAATTGACGTGCTCTATCGGTTCTTTGAACTGTTCGACTTGGAAAATGTAAAGACGGCAAATTTCATCCTCACCGCCGCCGAAGCGGGCGAAGTCGTCGTCACGCCGCCCATGCGCGCATTTCAGGAGGAAAAACTGGCGCTCGCGCTCCTGCATCATCCGCAGTTGGAAGATTTCTGGCGGGAAAACCTGCCGCGCGGTTCCTGGCCGGTTTTGAAAAAACTGGTGCCCCACTCGTGGATCATTGACCCGGTCGAGCTGCCGCCCAACGCCGTGCTCGACGCCCCGTGGGTCGCGGGCAAGCCCATCCACCGCTGGGACCAGCTCGCCGAAGCTTCGCAAAAAGAGCGCAACCTCATCCTCAAGGCCAGCGGTTTCCACGAAACGGCCTGGGGCGCGCGCTCGGTTGTGCTGGGCAGCGACGTTCCACGGGACGAATGGCTCGCAGCCCTCAAGCACGCGCAGGACATGGCCCCGCGCACGCTGCATATTTTGCAGGATTACAAGAAACCGATGCGTTTGAAACACCCGGTTTATAATCCTGAAGGCCAGCTTTACGAAATGGAAGGCCGCCTGCGCCTATGCCCGTTTTATTTCTTCCGGGACGAACACACCAAACTCGGCGGTGCCTTGGCCACCTTCTGCCCGGCGGACAAGAAAATCATCCACGGGATGAAAGACGCCGCCATGCTGCCCAGTGCCGTGGCCGAGCCGGCGCCTGCCGCCGTGCCTGTGCCGGTTTAGACCGTGCGCCACTTGGCGAGGTGTGCCGCAGCGTGGTCGCCCAACTCCGCCCGGGTGCGAACTTTTTCCAGCACACCGCGCAAGTTGGCCGCCTCCGGCAAGTCCTTGACCATGCTTTTGAACATGGCCCGCATGCCGCCAAGATTAGCCGTGGCGGGGTTCTGACCCAACTGCGCAATGCGGTCGTCCGCATATTGCAACATCGCCGCCCAGCGCTCGGCCAGAGTCGGCGCTGGCGGTTGCGGTTGGCCCGCCAGCCCGGCTTTAATCTCACGAAAAATCCACGGATAGCCCAGCGCCGCGCGACCGACCATCAAACCCGCCAGTTTGGTCTCACCGCGCAGGCGGGCGGCCATTTCCGGCGAATCCACGCTGCCATTGCCCACGACGGGAATCGCCACGGCGTTGGCCACGGCAGTAATCACGCCCCAGTCGGCCCCACCGCGATAACCCTGCTCCTTCGTGCGGCCATGCACCGCCAACGCACAGATGCCCACGCCTTCGAGTCTCTGCGCGGCTTCCACTGCGACGATGGAATTCTCGTCCCAGCCAATGCGAATTTTGGCCGTGACGGGTATCGCCACCGCGCGGACGATGGTTGCGGCGATTTCCTCCAGCAGCGGCAAATCGAGCAGGAGCGACGACCCGGCGTTGCGGCACGTCACTTTCTGCGCCGGGCAACCAAAATTGATATCAATAAAGTCCGGATGCATCCGCGCCTCAATTCGCCGCGCGGCTTCGGCCATCAGCGCCGGGTCGCCGCCAAAAATCTGCACGCCCAGCGGGCGTTCACTCGCGGCAAACTCCAAATCATTCCACACTCTATCCGCGCCACGCACGAGGCCATCCGCATTGGCAAACTCAGTCACCAGCACATCCGCGCCCTGCGCCTTGCACAGGCGGCGGAACGGGCTGTCCGTAAAGCCCGCCATCGGGGCGAGGTAGAGGGGAAACTTCCCCGCACCAAACCACGGGACTGTGGATTTGGATGCAGGCGATGGGGCCAATTCAATCATCGTTTGAAAAGTTCTTACCCGGTTATTCCCGTCAACGCTTTGGCATAGGCCGCCACATCGGCAGTCAAACCGCGCAGCCGGCGACGCAATTCGCCGTCATCAGCCAGTTGTTCATCCACAAAATCCATTTCCGTCGCATAAACAAAGCGCGGCACAATGACGCAACGGAAGTCCAACATCAGGCTGTTGGCAAAGGGCATTACGCTCATGTAGCTACCCTGCCCCCCTGCTGAGCAAATGAAACCCACCACTTTGCCCGTCCAAACACTGCCGGTCAGCTCAATCAGGTTTTTGGCGGCGGCGTTGACATCGTAGTTATAGACCGGCAGCGCAAAAATAATGCCATTCGCCGCGCGGATTTTTTCGGTCAACGCGCCGACCTCTGGGTGTTCGTAAGCTGATTCGCCATCGCACAAGGGCAGGTTCAGGACGGCAAGCGAAATCAATTCCACTGTCTGGCCCGCCGCGAGGCCATCTGCCAACGCCAACTGCGCCAACTGCGCACTGCGGCTGGCGGGGTTGAGCGAACAGGTGAAGATAAGCAAACGCACTGCTAAAATCTGAAATCTAACCAAGCCAAAGGCGACCCAAAAAAAAGAACCCCGGTCACACGAGGTGACCGGGGTTCTTTTGCAGGGACATTAAAGTCCCGAATTCAACCGCAGAACTTTAGGAACTGATCTGCGTCGGGTTCGGCAGCGAACCGGTGCTGGCAGGCGCAGCTGGAGCCGGCTGGATGACAATCGGAGGCGTTGTCGTGGAAGGAGGCGGTGGCGAAGCTGCCACTGTAGTGGTAATTGGCGCAGTGTCCGGCGTCGGCGCAATAGCCACAGCGACGTTCACCGGAGCAGGGGCCGACGTGGTGGTTTGTCCGGTAGTTGTATTGGTCGTCGTTGTGGTAACGACAGGCGCTTGGGTTATGGTAATGGTCGGAGCGGGTGCAGGTGCCAGATTGTTATCGGACCGCGCCTGATTCACCGTTTCCATAACTGCATTAGCCAACGTTTGCGTCGTGGCAGTGGGCATGGCCGCACCGGTGACGGAACCACCGGTGATGGCACCCGTGGTCGGATTGACGGAGAGAGTGACTACCAAGGTCGCACCCGTGCCGACACTGGCGGTGGTGTTGGTAACCGTGTCGGTCGTATTGGCCGCAGCGGTGCTGGTACCTTGGGTTACCGCATGTGACGGCGTAAAGGCCATATTGCCGACGACGCAGTTACAAGTGATACCCACGACCTGGCCCGCAGCATTACGAACCACTGACATGGAAATGATGGTGCCGCGAATACCGGCGGAACCGGCCGGGGTGTTGACCGTAAAGGTCGAGCCCGCTGCCTGATTGAGCTGTTTGACTTCGCCCTGGAGCGTGCCATTGCGCAAGTCGAGGCTGGTCGTGGATTTGCTCGGATCTTTGCTCAGACGCAGAAACGTGCCTTCCGCTGCTTCATCAAACTTGGCCTGTTGAAATTGGTCAACCGCGAGCTGGCAATTTTGCAGCACCTTCATCGTGGCGCCATTGGAAAACACCAACAAAGCCTGGGCACCGGGACCGGCCTTGACGATATTGCCTTCTTCGAAGGTTTGCCCGCGCTTGAGAGGGGTGGTTTTGGTGGGATCGCTGGCATCAACTAACTGGACATCGCCTTGAACGATGAACGCCTGAACTTTGCCCTTGGACATTGCGGCATTCGCCTGGGCATGCAGCATACCCGGAGAAGCCACCAACGAAAGCAGGGCGATAACGTAAATCTTTAAGTGTTTCATGATCATAAATTTTTATACAATGAGCCGAATCGGTTGAAGGGTAGTTCCTTAAACCAGTTAAATGTTTATCATTCCAGAGGGGCCGACGCAAGTGATTTTTCGCGTTTTTTCCGCATTTCTTACCCCGTGTTCACCCCATATATCTGCTTGGTTTACCACCGGTGACTTTTCAGCATCGCCTTTGCATAAAATATGAATTTTATTTCGAAAGTCCAATTGAAAGAACCTCCAGTAGTTTTGTAGAAAGTTGCCGCTCAAGAGTTCACTTTTTGTCACAAAAAATTAATAATCAAAGTGTTATGCCAATCGCAAAAAACAACCCCAACTTATTGCTGGGCATAGACATCGGCGGTACAGGCATCAAAGGCGGCCTCGTTGATCTCTCCAAAGGTGTTCTCGTCGGCGAGCGGGTGCGCATTGACACCCCCCAGCCCGCTACTCCGGCGGCGATTGGCGACGTATTGAGTGCGATCACGAAGCATTTTCAGTGGAACGGACTCATCGGCTGCGGCTTTCCGGGCGTCGTCAACCAGGGCCGCATCATGGCTGCCGCCAACTTGGACGAAACCCTCCTTGGGGTGGACTTTGCCCGACTGGCCCAAGAGCGCACCGGGTGCCCAACCTGGGTGCTTAATGATGCCGACGCTGCCGGTTTGGCCGAAGTCACCTTTGGCGCGGGCAAGGGTCGCCGTGGCACGGTGTTGCTCATCACGGTTGGCACCGGCTTGGGTTGCGGATTTTTCTATAACGGCCAGCTCGTCCCCAGCACCGAATTGGGCCACTTGAAAATGAAGGACAAGGACACGGGTAAAATTTGCGATGCCGAAGAACTGGCTTCCGACCGCGCGCGCCAAGAGCACGACCTGTCCTGGAAGCAATGGGCCAAACGCTTTGACCGTTACCTGAAATACATCCAAAAACTTTTCTGGCCGGAATTAATCATCATCGGCGGCGGCGCGGTCAAGAAGGGTGAGAAATTTATGCCGCTGCTGACCGTGCCTTGCGCCACCGCACTGGCCGCCCTGGGCAACAACGCTGGCATCATCGGCGCGGCCCTCGCCGCCAAAAATAATTTGGGGAAGAAGTAATTTACTTCGCGGCAGGAAACGCCAAATCCACCCACACCAGCCGGTGGTCGCTACCAATCAGGCTCGCGGGAATATCGGCGATACCACCCTGCCCTTTTTGCAACGACGACATAGCTGGCGAGAGTAAAATGTAATCCGAGCGGTCGTATTCATCCTCGCGTCCATAGGAGGACGTCCAGGTCTCGCCACGGGAATCAGCCGTGGGCGCAATTTGGAAAAGCGGTTTGCCATCGAGTTCCAAAAAACGCTTGAGCGGCGTGGAGTCGCGCGCGTCGTTGAAATCGCCCACCACCGCGACCAACGCGCCCTGCGCCAGCGGTTGTTCCTGCCGCACAATGTCGCGTACCACCCGGGCCTCGCCTTCGCGCTGCGCGGCGCTTTGCGGGTCGCCGGTGCTGTCGAGCCGACTTTTGAGATGCACCACATACAACGCCCAGGGCTGATGGTTCGTCACGATATCAACTTCGAGCAAACCGCGACTGACTTGTTTCTCCATGCTGCCAAATTTGTAGGGTATTGTTTCGTGCGGATGAACACTGGCCAGAGGTACCCGCGACAGCACCGCCACATGGCGGTCGGGATCCGGGCCGTTGACGAGAGCCTTGTAGTCGTACTGTAAACCTTCGGCGGCCAGATCGCGCTGCAACTCCGAAAGTTCCTGGCCGGGGCCCATTTCTTCGAGGGCCAAAATATCCGGGTGCGCCGCGACGATGACTTTGCGCACGGCGGTTTTTTCTTCTTCCGGTTTTGGCCAGTCGGGTTTGTATTCGCCGTCAATCCGGCGGTTGATGGAATTGTAATTGCGGACGTTGTAGGTCGCGAGCCGGAGCGTGCTTCCAGTGGTGATGGATGTCGCCGGAGTTGCCGTGAACTGGCTGGAAGATTGCTTTCCACACGAACAGACCACCAAGGCCGCCAAAACCAAAAGCGACTTCGACAGATTTTGTGGCCCAAACTTCTTCATGCGGGGACCAGCGCGCGCATGGCGGCTTCGCGTTCGACCAACGTGGGGTGCGAGTAATGGAAAAACGAATAGGCCGGGTGTGGTGTCAGATTGCTGAGATTTTTCTCGTGCAGCTTGCGCAGCGCGCCCACCAGCGGCGCCACGTCGCCCATTGCGGCGAGCGCAAAGGCGTCGGCCTCGTATTCGTGTTTGCGCGACCAGATATTGCCCAGCGGATGCAGCCAGAACGTGACGAGTTCCGCCACGAGCGCAAACAAGAGCAACGCAACCGGCAGGCCATCGGAAGAACTAAAACGAAACCCGGTGTAGAACCAATCCTGTTGCGCCAGCCAGGCGATGACGCCGAAACCGACGAGCGACATCAGCGCGGAAACGACCAGCATTTTCGGTACATGGCCGCGCCGGTAATGGCCGATTTCGTGCGCCAACACCGCTTCCAGTTCCTTGGAAGATAATTGGGCAATCAATGTATCAAACAACACAATGCGCCGGAAACGACCAAAGCCGGTGAAAAATGCATTGGAATGCGTGGAACGTTTACTGCCATCCATCACGTCAATCGCCGAGCAGTGAAAGCCCGTGCGTTCCGCCAGCGTCAGCAGTTGCTCGCGCAATTCGCCCTCGGGCATCGGCGTGAGTTTATTGAACAGCGGCATGATTAAACGTGGCGCGAGCGCGACCATGACGAGTTGGAAAATCATCAACGCCGCCCACGCCCAGAGCCACCACCACTGCGGTTGCCAGCGGACAAACCACAGCACCAAACACAGCAGCGGATATCCCAGCACCAACCCCACCGCCGTGCCTTTGACCAAATCCGTCACCCATAATTTCAGCGTGCTTTTGTTAAAACCAAACTTCGCCTCGAGTTTAAACTGCGCGGCCCAACTCCACGGCAAACCCGGCAGCGCCATGACCAGGCCCACCACGCACAGCACCGCCGCCTGTCCCGGCAGCGAAGCGCCAAAAGCTCCCGCAAAGAAATGATACAGCGGCGGCAACAGTCCGAGCCCCAGCCACGCAAACAACCACGCGGCGTCATACCAGCCCTGCCATTCGCCAAACACACTTTTGGCCAGGGTGTAGCGCACGGACTTGGCATAAGTCTCGGCATCCATCACCTCGCGCACACCTTCAGGTGCGGCATTGGCATGCGCGCGCACATTTTTGCGGTTGAGCGCGTCGAGCCACGTTTCGGCCAGCAATTGCAGAGCCAGCAATACCGTAAATGCCGTCAACAGCGGGGTCCAAGTCATGACCCAGAGCTTTTTCCTACCAACGCCTCACGGCAACTGAAAAAATATCAGCACGGTGAGTATTATGGCGACGAATGCAGCGCAACCCGGTTGCCTTCGCTGTCCAGAATCACCGAGCGGTTGCCATGGGGGCCAATCTGGTGCTTTTTCTGCAAAACCTTGCCACCGTTTTTGGCCACGACCTTTTCCGCCTTATCGTGGCGTCCATCCACATTGAAGTAAATCACCGCGCCGGTCTTGGAGGGCTTGTAGCCGCGCATCTTGACCAGGCAGCCTGAGACACTATCTTTCGTATATGGAAGCAAGCCAAATTCAAAGCCAGGAATCTTTCGTAATTTCACTTTCTCGCCGAGGACGGCGGAATAAAATTTGACGGCGCGTTTCAAGTTGAGGACCGGGATGTCAGTCCAGACGATGGTGTTTTTGGTGCTCATGGTGGAATTGGTTTAAGGGGAAAAAATTACTTCTTTTGCTTTTTTTCTTTCGTCGCATCCGCCGCACGCCACAAATACCACGCTGCCAGCGTGCGATGGGGGGACCAGCGCTTGCCGTCGCGTGCCACGCGCTCGGGTGTGGGCATCTGACGCAGACCGTGCGCAACTTGAAACCCGCGCCGCACACCCAAATCATGATGCGGCAGCACGTCCGGCCGGCCCAAATTAAAAATCAGCAGCATGTCCACCGTCCAGGGTCCGACGCCCTTGATGGCGGTCAGTGCATCCACCAATTGCGCGTCAGTCAAATCATCGCATTGCTCCAGCGTGGGCACCAGCCCGTCGCTCGTGCGTTTGGCCAAATCGCGGAGGGCGTTGGCCTTGGCGCCGGACAATCCGGCGCTGCGCAATTTCGCCACCGGCGTCGCCAGAACTTCCTTCGGCGTCGGAAAACGTTCACCCTTCTTGGTGTAAAGTTTTTTGAACCGGCCCACAATCACGTCCGCCACGCGGCCGCTCAATTGCTGGTAAACAATCGCCTGCGCAATGGAGGCAAACGTCGGCAACCTGCGCGGCGCGAGCGTCGGTGGGCCGATTTCCTTGATCAGGCGCGCCATGACGACGTCGCCATTGAGATGTTTGAGGGCTGGGCGGTGCATGGGGCAGCAAAATAATCAGGAGTGAGCCGCTGGAGCAGGACTTGCGCCCAAACGATGGCTGTCAAAAAAGGCCCAGATTTTTTCGTCCACCGGATTGTACCATTCATGAATCCAATTGGGCAGCTCCAGATAAGTCACCGGGTGGCCGGCAGCTTGATAAACATCCCGCATTTTGCGGGCGTTCTCAACCGGGAAAACCGGATCCGCATCGCCATGGATAATCATCACCGGAAATTTTCGGCCGGTTGAAATGAGGCCAAGCGCTTCCTGCCCCAATTCGCCCGAATGGCCCGCGACCGCCGCGATTTTATCCGAGCGTTCCCGTCCGAGCAGATGGGCAAAATACGCGCCATTTGACATGCCGGTGACAAAGATTGCATTAGGATCTATGCGGTATTGTTTTTGCAATTTGGCCAGCAGAGCGTCGAAAAATGCGAGGTCAGTTGGAATATGCGTCGGAGCCAGCGCCCAGGCCTTGACCAGGCCTTGCGGGATTTGCTGCGCACTCGCCGCCGGGAAAACGAGGATGAATTTGTGCGCCGCCGCCAGCTCCGGCAGGCCCGAGGTCAGGGCCATGTGATCCTTGTTGTCCACCCCCATGCCGTGAAAGGCGAACACGATGGCCGCCGGTTTGGTCAAATCCACGGATGCCGGAACTTCCAGCCGGTATTCACGCTCCTCGCCATTAACCGTGATTTTTTCATCCGCGAACGAACCGGCCTGGCCGGAAAAGTTTGCCGAGGTTGTTGCCGTCTTACTGTCTTTGGCTGGTGCATCTGCAGCCGGAGCATAACTAGTTCCCAAGACCAGCAAGCCGGCCAGCGCAAGCAGTGGACTGATGATTGCGCATCTCATGGCCCGAAAGTTTAATGCTTAAAATGCCGCATGCCAGTGAAAACCATGGCGAGGTTGTGCGCATCCGCCGCGGCGATGACGTCGGCATCGCGCATCGAGCCGCCCGGCTGTACCGCCGCCGTGGCTCCAGCCTGCGCCGCCGCGATCAGTCCATCGGGAAACGGGAAAAATGCGTCGGAGGCGACGACGGAACCTTGCAGCGACAAGCCTGCTTCGCCAGCTTTCCATACGGCAATCTTGGACGAATCGACGCGCGACATCTGTCCTGCGCCCACCCCCAGCGTGCGCTCCGCCGCCGCATAGACGATGGCGTTGGACTTGACGTGCCGGACAACCCGCCAGCCAAATTGCAGCGCCGCCCACTCGGCTTCCGTCGGCGCGCGTTTGGTCACCACTTTCCAGGACGACGGACTGATGGGCTTGTGGTCACGGTCCTGTACGAGAACTCCGCCGATGACGCTGCGCGCCTCCTGCAGTGTTTCCGCGCGCAGATTGGCTTTTGCCACCATCAAACGCAGGTTTTTCTTTTTCGCAAAAATGGCTTTCGCCGCGTCGTCGAAGCCTGGCGCAATTATCACTTCGCTGAAAATTTCCGCAATCGCCTTCGCCAACGGTTCGTCCACCGTGCGGTTGACGATGATGATGCCGCCAAACGGCGCCTGACGGTCGGTCGCGTAGGCCTGCTCCCAGGCTTCGAGCAAAGTTGCCGTGCTGGCCACGCCGCAGGGATTCGTGTGCTTGAGAATCGCCAGCGTCGGTTTCTCGAATTCGCCGATGAGGTACGCCGCTGCCGTGATGTCCAAAATATTATTGTACGACAATTCCTTGCCCTGGAGTTGGTCAAAGCAGTTGGCAAACGAACCGTAGAGCGCGGCGCGCTGGTGCGGGTTTTCGCCGTAGCGCAATTTCTGCGCCTTGGGCAGCGAGAGCGCGTACTGTTCCGGCAAACCGGCCAGCTCGTCCAAATCCGGCCCTAACGCCAGATGCGCGCCCAAGTAAGTTGCGATGGCTGCGTCGTAGGTCGAAGTGCGCTTGAAAACCTTGAGCGCCAGTTCGCGACGCAATTCGGCCAGGGCCTTTTCGTCATCCATCACCGCCAGCACGCGTGGGTAATCCGCCGGGTCGCAGACGACTGTCACCGCCGCATGGTTTTTGGCCGCGCTACGGAGCATCGAAGGTCCACCGATGTCAATGTTCTCAATTGCCTCGGCGAGGGTGCAATTCGGTTTCGCGACCGTCTGCTCGAACGGGTAAAGATTCACCACGACCAAATCAATCATGCCGATGCCGTGTGCTTTCGCCTGGGCGAGATGATCCGGATTGTCGCGCCGGCAGAGCAAGCCACCGTGGACTTTCGGGTGCAGGGTCTTGAGCCGCCCTTCCATCATTTCGGGGAATCCCGTGTAGTCGCTAATATCGCCAACCGGCAAATTGGCCTCGCGCAGGAGCTTGGCCGTGCCTCCAGTCGAGATAAGCTCGTAGCCGCGAGCTACGAGCACGCGGGCGAAATCGGCCAGGCCGGTTTTATCACTGACAGACAACAGGGCGCGTTTTTCCATACCCCGCCAGTGTCGCAATGCCGCCCGTGCTGGCGCAAGAAGGAAAACTCTCCCGATCTGCTTTCCCGCCTCTAGGGAGTGATTTTTATATCGTGCACACCCTTGTGCTTCAGGTGTTCGGCCACGGCGGGCTCCAAATGGATAAGCACTTCGATAACTTCCGGGTGTTGCTCCAAAATCGCCAGCTTCACCTTGCGGGCAATTTCGTGACCTACTTCGACTGAAAGATGCGGATCCACTTGCAGGTGCAAATCCACCTCGAATAAATCCCCCACGCGACGCGCCCGGAACTGGTGGTAGGCCACCGCGCCGGGCACCGCCAGGATGTGCTCGCGCAGGTCGTTGACCATTTCCCGGCCCGGCGCGGTGTCGAGCAGGTCGGCGCTGGCCTGCCAGAAAATTTTCACACCCTGCACCGCCAGGTAACCACCAAGCGCCAAACCGACGGCCTTGTCCAAAAACGCCCACGATGGCCCGCCGAGCCGGGCCGCCAAAATCGCCATCACCGCCAAAAGAGAAGCGAGCGCATCGGCCCGGTGATCCAGGGCGCTGGCCGCCAACACGCGTAATTTCAACAACCGCGCCTGCCGCGAGGCATAGCGGTAAAAGCCTTCCTTCGCCACCAACGCAAACAATGCCACCCACAACGCCGAGGCATTGGGCACTTCCGACGCATGTTCGCGCAGATTGTGCGCGGAGTTCCAAATCAGCAGCCCGCAAAATGCCAGGAGCGTGACCGCCACGAACAAGCAAGCCATGTTGGCAAACTTGTGGTGGCCGTAGGGGTGGTCTTCGTCGCCCGGCTTGGAGGCAAGAGTAAGCCCCAGGAGTGCCGCAATGTCTCCCGCCAGATCCGCGAGACTGTGTAGGCCGTCGGCGACCAAGGCTTGTGAGCGGGCGAAAACGCCCACGGTTATTTTCAGCGCAGCCAGCGCGATATTGACCCACAAGCTCAACCACATCACGGCCAGGCCGTCGCGATAGCGGCTCAAGGCCGGCACAGGAGGAGAGTTCATGAGGCGGGGAGCAACGTGGCCTTACGACCACACGCCTTGCTTAATCATCGCCTTGGTAGCTGCGCCTGGCCAGTCTTTGTTTGCCTGCGGATTCGCCGGGCTGGGATGCGGAATACGCGCAATGGCCACACCATGACCGAGCAAGGCCTGGCGTGCGCGTTCTGCGGCAAACGCCCCCACCCCAACCACCCATTCCGCCCTCAGGTCCGCTACCACGCGCCGCAAGTGGGTATCACAGGCGGCGAATAACGCGTCCACCGCTTCGCCCTTGAATTTGTCCGGAGTCAGATTGCTGCCGGTTTCGCTTAGAAAAAGCAGGGGGCAGTAGTTTAGCACAAAGTGGTCTTTGAAAAAATTCTCCGCCGTGCCAAATCGTTGGGCAAACAAACCCCAGAGTCGCTTGCCGCTCACTTCGGAGCGCTTGCAGGAAAAACCCAGAATGGGCCGCTTGGGATGGGTTTTGGCCGGCTGGTCAATCGGGGCAGTAACGCCGACCCAGTCGCGCACGGCCTTGACCTCGCCAAACGGCACGCCGGTCTGCGCCATGCCGAAGGGTCCGGGATTCATGCCAAGAAATACAATCCGCTTTTCGCCGCCACCATGCCGGCGCAAATACGCCTCGTGCGCCCGCCAGGCGTATTCCAGCGGGCGATACACATACGCCACGGGCGGCCCGAACTTGAGCTTCCCGGTGCGGGCAGCCAGCTCCTGCGCGGCCTCGACGAGTTCCTGGGCGGTGTCCATGCCTGCATTTTACCATTGCTGTCCAGCGCGTCGAGTCAATCGAAAGTGGTACTTAACCCCACAAAGTTTCCAAGAGCAACTACCCGCAAATTTCTTGTTTTTCCAGCTTTCCTCTTCCATCTTGGCCTCCCATGCCCACCGCCGACAGCGCTGACGAGTTCCTGGCCCTGGCCGCGCAATACCAACTCGGCACACTCGATACTGAGGCTTTTCATCCGCTGACGGCCAACTTGTCGGAGCTGGCGCAGAATGATTTGCCCGCAGCCTTGCAAACCTTGCAGGCCGTGGACATTGCAGCGTTGGAACGTTTTCAGGAAAAAGTTGGTGGAGTCGTTGAACTGGCCAACGTGGTGGCGAAAACTTTTGCCGCCGGGCGGAAAGTTTATCTCTGCGGCTGTGGAGCGACGGGCCGATTGTCACTGGCGGCGGAATGGTTGGGCCGTGCGGGGATGTTGCCACCCGAACTGGCCGAACGTGTCATCGGCTTCATGGCCGGCGGCGATGCTGCGCTTATCCGCTCGATTGAAAACTTCGAAGACTTTCCCGAATACGGCGCGCGCCAGCTTGACGAACTAGGCTTTGCCGATGGCGACCTGCTCATCGCCTCGACCGAAGGTGGTGAAACACCGTGGGTTATCGGAGCGGCGGAACGAGCGGCAGCAGTATCGCGCAATGCGCCGTGGTTTCTCTACTGCAATCCTGATGATCAACTGCGCGCCGCAGCCGAACGTTCCCGCCGGGTGCTCGATGACGCCCGCATCCACAAACTCAACCTTCACGTCGGCCCGATGGCCCTGGCCGGCAGCACCCGCATGCAGGCCAGCACCGTGCTGCTGGCCGCCGTGGGCTTGGCGCTCGAATACCATCGTGAGCCGGCGAAAATTGCGCCCACGCTGGCAGCGTTTATTAACGAAGTGCGGGACGCTACCGATTATGGTTTGTTTGCGCCGCTGACCGCCGTGGAAGCGGGGAATTATCGGCTGGGGGAGCATACCCTTTATCAAACACACACCACGGGCCTGACTACGCTGACCGATACGACCGAACGTTCGCCGACTTTTAGCTTGGCAGCTTTTGAAAATGTTTTTGCACTGGAGCAACCCAGGAGCCTCCCCTATTTGCATTTGGCTGGAACACCGGATGCTGCCGCAGCGTGGCGCGCGTTGTTGTTGCGCGAACCGCGCACGCTCGAATGGCCCGGGATGGAGAAACTCACCTCGCGCGCGTGGCTGATGGGTTATGATTTTTCGGACCAAGTTCAAGCAAGGCGCAAAGGTGATAAACTTATTGAGGTGGAAATTGAAGATGATGAAATCTTTTTTCGCGTGGCGCATGCCCGAGGTTATGAACAGCTACGGTTTCCCGCTCCAGCGGGCGGATTGCTCTGCGCGCATTTGTATTTGAAGCTGCTGCTCAACGCCCACTCGACGGCCGTGATGGCGCGACTGGGCCGCTGCCAGGGAAATTTGATGACCTATGTGCGGGCGAGCAATTTGAAGCTCATTGACCGCGCGGTGCGTTATGCGCGGCATTTGTGGAAACTGGAAACCGGTAAAGAAATTTCCTACGAAACGGTGGTGCGGGCGTTGTTTACGATTCGGCCGACGCTGAGCGCCGATGAACCGGCGGTATTGCGGGTGGTGGAATATTTAAAAGCGAATCAAAGCCAATAACTCATTCCCGCCCGCCTGCGCCGAGGATATGGACATTCGCCATGGTGATGCCGCTGAGCATTGCTCCGGTGATGCCGAGAAAGCCCTGGTCGGTGCCACAAAGAAAAAGATTAGATGAATGCGTACGGCCGTCGCGTACTTTGCGGGACGCGCCATAAATCGCGCCAGCCAGATGTCCCGTAAAATGCAGCACCGTGCGCGGGGTGAACATATCCGTGGCCAGCGTGTGTTTTTCCAAAGCCGGCAACGACGGCGCGTTGGGTAAAAACTTCAATGCCGCAACCTGCAAGTGCGCGAACCATTCCTTTTTTTCCGCGCCATAGGCCGTGGCATCGGGCACGAGGGCCATCCAGCGGTCGAAATTCGCCTGGGCCGTGACACGCAAAATACCTTCGGGCAACTGCCGTCCGCCGCTGTACTGGTAATTGTTCGGACAGCAAATGACGCCGCTGCGCGGATCCACCAGATCCTCCGGGCGCGCATAGTGCAGACGCTCGGCATCATTGAAGAAAATAATTGTGTCGTCCCAGCCGAATTCGCGTGGCGCTTTATCCAGCAGGGCAATTGTTTCCACAAATGAAAGCCGGCCAATCGCCTGCTTTTCCACTTCCGGTTTTTGATCGTCACACAGTCGCAGCGTCTCCACCAAACCCGCGCTCGAAATAATTTTATCTGCGGTGATGACCGTGCCGTCGTCGAGGAGGATTTCGGCAATTTTTCCCTCGTGCGTGCGCAATTGTTTGACGCCACACTTCATGCAGCGCTCGCCACCGAGCGTGCGGTATTTGTCCGTCAACGCGTGGATAATTTTTCGCACGCCCTCAAAGGGTCGCGCAAAACCCTCGCGATACAAGGCCTGCCACATGATGCAAAACTGCCCCCACTCCATGTCGTGCTCTTGCGCGCTGCCGTAATACATGAGCGGCAGAAGTAACATGTCCGCCAACACTTTATCCTTGATGTATTCGCCGAGCACGGCCCGGGCCGAACGCGGCACGGCGTCAAGCGCGAGTGATTCAGTCGCGGCGGCGCGAATGGCCACATCCAGCCGGCGAAAGCCATCAATTTCTTGGGGAAACACCCGCGCGACTTCGCTTTCGAGCACGGCGAAATCATTCGTAAAACGCAGGCTCGCCCCCGGCCACGCAATGCGCGAACCGGCCTGCTCGGCCAAATCGAAATCCTCGCGCGTGAGGCGCAGTTGCCGCAGCAGTTTGGTCAGCGGCGCGCCTTTGGCCCGCGGACCCGGCGGCACATAGTTCGTCATCGCATGCAGGCCGACGTCATGCTTGTGCCCGTCCTTGAAATAAAAACTGTTCAGTCCGCCCGCGGCATTATGCCGCTCGAGGATGACGACCTTTTTTTCAAACAACGCCAGTCGAATGCCCGCGGCCAGGCCCGACATGCCCGCGCCAATGATGACGGCGTCGTAGTGCGAATGGAGCGGCTTGGCCATGGGAAAGCAGAGAGACTTAGACACTCCGCGCCCAATCTTCAACGTTCAATGGCTAAAAAAGTGCCCTACCCACCCGCCAACACCGGGCGAAAACCCGCCTCGGTCAAAATACGCGCCACCTGCTCGCGTTGATCGCCCTGGATTTCAATGCGGCCTTCTTTGACCGTACCGCCCGTGCCGCAGGCGCGTTGCATGGCTTTGGCAAGTTGTTCCTTTTCCGGCAGTCCGATGCCGATAAAGTTCGTGACCACCGTGACCGTCTTGCCCCCGCGACCGGCTTTTTCGCGGATGATGTCCACCCGGCCGCGATTTTTCTTCTCCGGCTTGGGCGCATGAATGGTCGCGGGTGGCGGGACAGGCTTCGCTGCGGGCAAACCGTCACTCGATAACGCGGCAAAGGGATTTTGCCCGATGTTCTGGCCGCCGTCAGTCGGGATGCGCGCGGATTTGGTCATGGGCGGCCTCCCACCCTTCGTCTGGCACCAAGCAAGCCGCGAATTTCGACTGGATTTCGCCGACCATCCAATACGGCCAAAACCAAAGTCCGTTCAGGTTCTTGAATGAAATAAACCATATAATATGACTGCTTCAAAACCGCCCGCTGAATTGCGCCAATTTTTCTAGGGAAAGCATCGGGGTTCCAAGCAATCCAACTCACCGTTTCGTTATATTTCTGCAAAATGTATTCACGCCCACCCAAACGCCACGACTCATAATGGGCCACCGCGGCCTTCAGATCCCCGGTCACTGCCAGCAATGCTTCAACTGGTTTGCTATTCACGACGAGCGTACACGCCGCATCAATTCCGCATGAGAAATGGTTTTAATCTTGCCCGTCCGGTAATCGGCCAGCCGCTTTAGCACAATTCTCTTATGGGCAGCTGGAACGGGCATTCGCGCCTCATCAGCAACAGAAACCCAGAGACGTTCGGCGATTTCCAAACGCTTGCGCGGCGACAATTGCAGCAGGCTCGACAAAGCGGCAGAAGGCATGACGGAAGGTTGTCAATTTCAGTCGAAAATGGCAAGAATGACTTCACCCTACCCCACATTAGGCAACTTGACGGGAGCGCGCTGATGGATGCAAATGGGGCTGCCGTCCGGGTCGCTGATAATGCACATGCGGCAGACCGGTGTATCGCAGGGCGGGATGACGAATTTGACTCCGGCGGCGGTTAACTCTGCGATGGCGACATCGAAGTCCGCGACTTCGAAGCCCACGGCCGCACCATGGGGGGAAGGTGGCCAGTTGTCGGCCATGTTGGTGATGGCGAGCGTGTGCGGGCCGACTTCGTATTCAATCCAGCCCTTGGTGCCGTCCGTCCACGTTTTGCCCGGCGTGAAGCCCAGGACTTTTTCGTAAAAATTTCGCGCGCGAGCGAGGTCGGTCACGGCGTAGCAGACAAAGGCGAATTCGGTGATTTGCATGGGAGTTTATTCAAGAAATTCTACATCCACCCCATCAACTGCGCGCCCTTTACCAAAACATAGGCCACTGCTGCGCTCGCAGGCAGCGTCAGCACCCAGGCCCACAGAATGCGTTCGACGACGCTAAACTTCAGCGCGTTGAAGCGCCGGGCACAACCCACGCCCATGATGGACGCCGTAATCGCGTGGGTAGTCGAAACCGGCATGCCGAATTGCGCGGCCACCAGCAGCACCGTCGCGCCGGTCGTCTCTGCGGCAAAACCCTGCACGGGTTGAATCTTCACCATTTTTTGGCCGAGCGTGCGGATGATGCGCCAGCCGCCCGCCGCCGTGCCCGCGCACATGGTCAGCGCGCACAGCACCTTAATCCACACGGCAATATGCAGCGCCTCGCCCGCCGCCGGCGTCGGGGTGTTTAAAAAATCCAGCCAGTGGGGCAGCCCGACCAAAACACCCGAGCTGGTGGCCGCCGCCAGCGCCAGCGCGATGATGCCCATGGTCTTTTGCGCGTCGTTGGTGCCGTGGCTGAAGCCCATGTACGCGGAGCTGAGCAGCTGCAATTTGTCAAACGTGCGGCTGACCGTCACCGGACGCCACTTGCGCAAAATGAAATAAAGCAACCCCATGAACAGAAACCCGATCACGAACCCCAGCACGGGCGATACCAGCATCGGCACAATCACTTTCCACAAAATGCCCTTGCCCTCCCACCAGTGATTTTTGCCGGGGATGGACCAGATGATGACGCTCCAACTGTTGTGCGCTGCCGCGAGGCAGGCCCCGCACATCCCGCCCACCAGCGCGTGCGAGGAACTCGACGGCAGCCCGACCCACCACGTCAGCAAGCTCCACGCTATCGCGCCGAGCAGCGAGCAAATGAGCACCGACATTGTGGCGACTTTCGCATCCACCAGGCCAGACGCAATCGTGGCCGCAACCGCCGAGCCGTAGAGCGCGCCGACCAAATTCATCACCGCCGCCAGCATCACGGCCTGCCGCGGGGTTAATACCTTCGTCGAGACGACCGTCGCGATGGAATTCGCCGTGTCGTGAAACCCATTGATATAGGTAAACGCCAGCGCCACCAGGATGACGATGCAGATGAGGGTCATCGCCGGAAAATTACGAGTTTTTCAACACGATCTGCATGACGACGTTGCCCACGTCGCGACAGCGGTCCACCACCTTCTCGATCAATTCGTACAGGTCGCGCAGCACGATGGCGCGCAGGGCGTCGAACTTGCCGCTGTACAATTCGCGCAACAATTCGTTCATCAGCTTGTCCGCCTCGCCCTCGACATATTGCAGCCGGTCGTTGAGCGCCTTGATTTTTTCCAAATCCTTCATCTCGCGCAAATTTTTGACCATTTCCAAAACGACGTCCGTCGCCTTGGTCATCATCTCGCACTGGCGGTTAAAGTTCTGTCCGGTCAGGTGCGGCGTGGCGATGAGGAAGCGCTCAGCCACTTTTTCCGCGGTCTTGGGAATTTTATACAGCCCGCGGGCGAGGGCCTCAATGTCCTCGCGCTCGAGGCCGGTGACGAAGGTCTTGACCAGCTCTTCGCTGATTTGCTCGGAGATTTTCTTCTCCTTGCGGCGGGCCATGACGAGCGCGTCGAGCTTGGCCGTGTCGCCGGGGACCTTGATGATTTCGATGGTCAGGCGAACGCTCTCGTGCGCCTCCTGGGCGGCTGCTTCCAGCAGCGCGTGAAACCGGTCGCCTTTGCCAAAAAGTTGCTGAAGGGAAAACATGGGGAGCGAGCCATGTTGCCTAATTTTAACCTGCAATGCACGAAAAAAGGGGGTGAGGTTGACGGTGTAGTCAAACGCTCCAATAATTTGCAAACCTCCCCATGCCAATAAGATATATCCCTACTTCACAAACTTCGGCAAAAGATACTCCGCGCAACTGTCCAGGCTCGCCAGCTTCGGATAATCCGCTTCGGGCACTTCGATGCCGTACTTTTTGCGGAGTTCCATGACGATGTCCAAAAAATCCATCGAATCCAGCTCGAGCTGTTCGCGGAGGCGGACCTCGGGCTTGACATTGCTCAGGTCTTCGTCGGGCGCGATGTCGGCGATGATGGCGAGGACGATCTTTTTAACTTCGTCGGGAGTGGTAACGGTGGCGGGCATGAAAAAAAGTTTCGGGTTTCGAGTTTGGAGTTTAACGCTTCAGCAGCAACAAGGTTCTCGACATGAAAAAAATAGTTACGTTTCGCAAGCGGTGACGACGACGGCGGAGTTGATGCCGAGCATGCCGAAGGAGTTGTTGAGGATGGCGCGGACGCGAAAAACAGTCCGCGGACGGGCAATCACCAGATTAGGCAATTCGCACGCGGGGTCAAGATTATCCAAGTTAATGGTGGCGTGGATTATACCATCCATAAGGCTGGGTAAATTGCCCGCCAGCTCCAGCGCGCCGGCCGCGCCCATCGCGTGGCCGATGAAACTCTTGGTGTTGTTGAAATAGGTGTTGGGGCAATTCGCAAACACCCGGCGCAGCGCGGCACATTCCTGCGCGTCGCCCTGGTGCGTGGCCGTGGCGTGGGTGGAGATGAGGTGAATGTCCGACGCATCGAGCCCACTGCGGGCGATGGCGGCGTTCATGCACTCGGCCTGACGGTCGGGGTTGGGCAGCACGGCGTCGGTGGCGTCGGAATTGATGTTATACCCGGCGATTTCGGCGATGATGTGCGCGCCGCGGGCGCGGGCGTCGCTCAGGCGCTCGACAATATACAGCGCCCCACCCTCGGAAATGACGATGCCGTTGCGGTCGCGGTCAAACGGGCGCGAGGCTTTGTTCGGATCTTCATGCACCGCCAGCGCGCCCTGGGCCTTGAACGCGGCAAAGATGCCAAAGGTGCCGATGCTTTCACTCACGCCGCCCGCGATGGCGACGTCCACCTCGCCGAGGCGCAACATCTGCGCAGCCTGGATGAGCCCCGCATTGCCGGCGGCACACGCCGCGCCAATGGTGTAGTGCGGGCCGGTGATGCCGAGGTTGATGGTCACTTCGCCCGCGGGGTTGTTGGCCACGGTGCGGGGGTTGTGGTGGTGCGTCCAATACTTCGTGTCGTAATTGAACTGCGAGATGTTGAAAATTTCGTTCTCGGTCTCGACATTGCCGTGCTCGGTGATGCCGATGTACACGCCCGCCCGCGCGGGGTTGAGCTTCGCGAGGTCGAGCCCCGCGTTGGCGAGCGCTTCGCGCGCGCAATAAATGGCGATGCTCCCGGCGCGGGTGCCGTTGCGCACTTCCTTGCGCTTCTGGTATTTCAGCGCGTCGTAGTTGCACACGCCGGCGAGGACTTCGCCCATGTAGCGCATCGGGATGCGCTGAATGTTCGCCTTGCCCGCGAGGAGGTTGGCGCGGTATTCGGCGGGCGTGTTGCCGTTGGGCGCGGTCAGGCCGAGGCCGGTGATGACGATGCGCTCGTCGGCGTTTTTGGGCCGGACGCGGAAGTGCGGAGAAGCTGGGCTGGCGGCGGAAGACACGGGGGAAACGGTCTTTTTAACAGATTACCCCGCCCGGGGAAGCCTTTTTCACGGACTCCGGTCGGTAATTCTTCGCTGCAACTTCAGCGGCCTCAGCCAAATCACACAATAAGCCGATCATGCCTTCGTAACGCGCTACCAATGCGGCATTATTAAAATCACCCTGCACCCGGTAGCGGATGGCGTCGGATTCGAGGGAGAACTCACCTAGCCTGGCTGCATATTGGTTTATTTGGCTGCGTAACTCGGGCAACAATACGACCTTGAGGGTTTCGGGTTGGTTTGAATTCACCCGCCAGTGGCGGTCAAATTCCTCGTCATTCAATTTGATTTCCTGATTACTAAGTTGTCCAAGTAATTTCCAAACGATGTTTTTCGGCCGCAGCGAAAAACTAAATGAAGCCGCGCTGGTTGACACCGCCATTTCCGTCCATTTTACGTCATACCTGCGCGGGCCAACAGTACTCACAGTATAACTGAAAATCCGCACCGACCTCGCATGTACTTGCCCGTAAATGCCCATCATGGATTGGTTTGTCGAAAGGCTAAAAATCCGCCTCCAAGTACGCTGGATTAAGGAAAGTTGAGCTTCTGGCATGAGGGCAAACCCCAACCGGCCGGCCAGCGCAGTCAGATTTTTCTTCGCTTGCCAAATTTGCCTGGAATTTAGCACAAAAATAAGCGCGAAAATAGGCGCCGCGAAAAAAACGAAAAGTGTTCCTATGACCATTACCCAGACCATTATCGCGGTGGACGTATCAAACTCGCCGGAAGCGTTCATGCGGCGCAGTTTTCGCGCTTTTGAACATACTGGCAAGCCCATCCCTTACGACATGATCGGCGGCGGACTGTATTTCTCCGCCGCGACATCAATCGCCTCAGCCAGGTCACACATCAACTCCACCATGCTTTCGAGTCGGGCCACCACCTTCGGATTGGTAAAACTACCCTTTTCCCGGTAGCGGATCCAGTCGTTCTCGAGATAAAAATCACCGGACGAGGCGGCGGCATTGCTGATTTTGGCACGCAGTTCGGGCAGCAACAATGCCTGCAAAGTGGCGGCATGGGTGGTCTTGATGCGCCAGCGCTGGTCAAACACTTCGTCGCCAATTTTAACATCCGTAAAGCCGAACAGCCCGCCCAGCTTGCCGAGCAGAAATTCCCGGCGGAGCGAGAAGGCAAACGCGTGGGCGTGGACGGAAACCGCCAGTTCCGCCCAGGTGATTTGTGTTTTTCCCGAGCCAGTGGTGAACCGGGAGAAGCGCACGTTGTGCCCACGAATCGTCCCTTGAATGCCCAATTCGATGGAGGGCGAGCCGAGACCACGATTGAAAACCTGCTTCTTCAGCGAGCGACTGAGGCTGGGAATGCGAACCTTTGGGGTGACCGGAAACCCCAATCGTTGCGCCAAGTCGGTCAGATTTTTCTTAGCCTTGGCGTTTTGCCACCAGATTATAAAAATAGCCGGGACGGCAATCACCGCGACGACTAACCAACCCACCCAAGCGTCCTCCCCGTTGCTGGCACCGATGATAGGCATCCTCTGCCAATGTGGCGCTTTCGCGATTCATGGCAAGCCCATCTGGGTTACAAATACCCGGCCAGATTATAAACGAATCGCCCTTCCCCATCCTTCCTGCCAGCTCGGATTTGAAACCAGCCCGCCTAATTCACATACGCGAGCGACTTGGCCGTCTTGGCGACGTCGGGCAGGCCTTCGAGCAGGTCGGCAATGGCATCCCAGCGGCCGGTGACGAGCGCTTCATGCGCGGAGTGCGGCAGGCCGGCGGCAAAGGTCTGACCCGCGCAGGTGACTTTGCGATTCTGCACGTCCAGGGCGATTTCCGCTGACGGATTTTTCTCAATGATCGCCGCGAGTTTCACCAAATCATCGCGCGACAGCGTCAAGCACGGCATACCGAGCGTGATGGAGTTGCCGAAGAAAATTTCCGCAAAGCTTTCCGCCAGCACGGCGCGAAAACCAAAACGATATAACGACTGCGGCGCGTGCTCGCGCGAGGAACCGCAACCGAAGTTTGAGCCGCTGATGAGGATGCTCGCGCCTTTGAAGCGCGGGTCGTTGAGCGGATGCGGCTTGTCGGAGCCGTCGGCCTTTTTACGCTCGTCGTAGAACGCGAATTCGCCGAGTCCATCAAAAGTGATGCACTTCATGAACCGCGCCGGGATGATGCGGTCCGTGTCAATGTCGGCGCCGGGCACGCATACGCCGCGTCCGGAGAGAGAGGTGATTTTTGCGAGAGCCATGACAGGAATAAGTTGGTGATTAGTTTTTGAACACTTCGCGCGCGTCGCTGATGACGCCGGTGACCGCCGCGGCGGCGACCATCGCGGGACTCATCAAAATCGTGCGACCGGTCGGGCTGCCCTGGCGGCCCTTGAAGTTGCGGTTGCTGGAACTGGCGCACAACTGGTCGCCGATGAGTTTGTCGGGATTCATCGCCAGACACATCGAGCAGCCCGCCGCACGCCATTCAAAACCGGCGTCGGTGAAAGTTTTATCCAAGCCCATTTCCACGGCCAATTTGCTCACACCCTGCGAGCCGGGCACGACGATGGCCTTCACGCCCGCTTTGACGTGGTGGCCTTTGACGAGGCGCGCGACTTCCTGCAAGTCGGACAAGCGGCCATTGGTGCAACTGCCGATAAAGACGACGTCCACCTTGGTGCCCTTGATGGGCTGGCCGGCGGTCAACTTCATGTGCGCGTAGGCTTCGCGCGCGGTCGAGCGGTCGCCCTCGGGTAGTGAATCGGGCTCGGGCAATTTTTCGTTGATGAAAATCGCCTGGCCGGGATTGATACCCCACGTCACCGTCGGGCTGATGTCCTCCGCCTTGATGTTGACGACCTTGTCATAAACGCAGCCGGGGTCGGACGCCATGGAGCGCCAATGCGCGACGGCTTTGTCCCATTCCGCGCCTTTCGGCGAATACGGGCGGCCTTTCAAATAAGCAAAAGTGGTTTCGTCGGGGTTCACATAACCGCAGCGCGCGCCGCCCTCGATGGACATGTTGCACACGGTCATGCGCTCTTCCATCGTGAAGCGGTCGAACACATCGCCACCGTATTCGTAGGCCAGACCCAAGCCGCCGTTGACGCCCAGCAGGCGGATGATGTGCAGGATGACGTCCTTCGCATACACGCCGCGGCCCAACTGGCCGTTCACGTTGATGCGGCAGACTTTCATTTTGCCCAACGCCATCGTTTGCGTGGCCAGCACGTCGCGCACCTGACTCGTGCCGATGCCGAAGGCAATCGCCCCAAACGCGCCGTGGGTGGACGTGTGCGAATCGCCGCATGCAATCGTCATGCCCGGCTGGGTGATGCCCTGCTCCGGCCCGACGATGTGCACGATGCCCTGCTTGCCCGTGTTCAGGTCGAAAAAGGTGATGCCGGTCTCTTGGCAATTCTTGCGCAGCTCCTTGATCATCGCGTCGGCCAGCGGGTCGGAAAACGGCTCCGCACCCTCGTTGGTCGGCACAATGTGGTCCACCGTGGCAAACGTGCGCTGCGGGTAGAGGACTTTGAGGCCCAAATCACGCATCATGCCAAAAGCCTGCGGGCTGGTGACCTCGTGGATGAGGTGCGTCCCGATGAACAATTGCGTCTGCCCGTTGGGCAGGGTGCGGACGGCGTGGGCGTCCCAGACTTTCTGGAAGAGACTTTTAGGCATGGCGTGGATGAGAAAAGTGGTCGTGAAACCAACTAATTTACCAGCCCACCGCCGAGGGTCAAGACTATTGTCTCAATTAAGTCTCAATAGGGAAATTGCCCTTCTAACCTACTCCTTCGCCGCCTTGCTCCGCGCACTTCCCCCGCCGCTCTTGATTACGACAGTGTATTTTCCCGGGCCGGTGAGGAGCAGCGCCAAAAACGCCGCGAGGTAAAACTCAGGCACCGCGACCTTGCCCAGCCATTCGGCCACCGCACCCACGGAAGAAGTGTCCGGCGCGCCCATCATTTTATAAAGGACGACGCTGGCCACGAACATGTTGCCCACGAGCATGAACGCCGCCGGTCGGCAGAATACGCCGATGAGAACCAGGAAGCCGCCAAAGGTCTCTGTCAATGCGCAGAGCAAACCCCAAAACTTCGGCTCCCAGGTGATGCCGAACATGGCCATTGAGCCGCCGATTTGCGCGTACATCTCACCGCCGGCCAGCAATTTCGACACACCAAATAGAATAATAGTGCCGCCAAAGACCACGCGCAGCGCGAGATAGGCGAGGTCGGGTTGATTGAACTTTTGTTCGACGTAATTGAAAATGCTCATGGGAAGAAGGGGGTTATCCTAAACCATTATTGAGCCTCTCCCGGGGTTGGCCAGACGAATTTTGGTGGGTATTTTCCCTATCGCAAGTCGCTGGCCCGCAGGCTAAAACTAAAAAACTTTTTGCCCATGGTTGTTTCCGCCGCCGCTTCCCCCACCCTGCGCCCGCGACTGGCCTGCTGGCTCGCCGCCGGGCTGGCGGGGGTGGCCGTCTTGCTGGTGCTGTCACTGGCCACGGCGCAATTCCAGTCCTCGCTCGATAGCGACTACCTGCTCGCGCACATCTTTGCCCACAGTCTGGGCGACGCTGCCCACCCCATCTCAGGCTGGAATTACAGCTCGGCGACTTTCTGGTTTCCCGATTACGTGCTCTATCTGCCGTTGGCCTGGCTGTGCGGCAATTCCGGCCTGAGTTACCCGCTCTACGCCGTCGCGAATATTTTGCTCATGGGTTTCACGATGGCGTGGAGTCTGGCCGCCGCGGGAGTTTCGCGAGAAAAAGCGGCGGTGGCGGCGTTTTTCGGACTCGACCTTGTGTTGCTAAGTCAGAGCCTGTCGAACCATGCGCTCTGGCTGTGGAAGCTCGGGCTGCCCGCGTATCATGGAGGAAACGTAGTGAATGGTTTTGCGCTGATGGCACTGGGACTGGGCGCGGCGCGGGCCGGGAGATGGGCGCGAATTCCCTCGGTGGCCGTGGTGGTATTGATGTTCCTGGCACTGGCGTCGAACGGTTTGTTTTTGGTGCACTGGCTGGCACCGCTGCTGCTGGCGCTTGCCGCCGCCGCGTGGTCGGCGAAGGAATTGCGCCCGGTCGCCTGGGGGCTGGCCTGGCGTGCAGCGCTAGCGGGAATACTGGTGCTGGCCCTGCGGCTCGCATTGGCGAAGGCGGAAGTATTTTCGTTTTTTTCTTTGGTGCAAGTCACACCGACCCCCGCGCTCATCGGGAGCTGCCTGACGCGCTTTGTCCGACAGCTCTGGAGCGCGGGCATGTTGGCCGACTACTGGTTGTTCTGGTTGTTGGGCGCGACGGGACTGGCGGCAGCGGTTTGCGGGCTCTGCTCGAAAGGTGAATCCGATGCGGTCAAGCGTGTGGCATTACTGGCCGGGTCACTCAGTCTCCTTTTTGCGGTGGTCGCTCCAATCGTGATGAACTACTGGATAGATCCGAGTTGCACGCGTTACCTGGTAAACTGGCTGCTGGTGCCGATGTGGCTGCTCACTTTGCGGGTTTGCTCTGGCCCGGCACCCTCGCGGTGGCTGCCCCATCTAGCGGTGGCGACGGGACTGGCGGGCGCCTTGTATGCCGCGCCACAAATTGACGCCGACCAACTAAAATTCCCGCATCCGGCGGAGGCGCAACCATTGAATGATTTTTGCCGGCGTCATGATTTTAAAGAAGGCTTGTGTGGTTATTGGCTCGGGCACCGGTTGACCATTGAATGGGGATTTGCCGGGCCCCAGCTCGGCGAAATTGGCGACCAAGCCTTTCCCTACCTGTGGTGCAACAATACTTATGATTATTTTCCGGCGTCGCCCAATGACCGCGGTTTGGCCCGGCCCGCGCCGCAATTCATCATTCTCAACGATCTGGATCCGAACCGCGTTATGGGTTTTCTCAATACGAAAGCTTTGCGCGTCGCCCATGTCGGCGCTTATGCTGTCGCGGTGTTGACGCCGGAACAATCCCAGCAGGCGGGCGAATTAATCACGCACCAGGCGCTGGCCGCGCTGGCGGGCCGCCGGGCCACCTGGTTGCAAAGCCAATTGCCACCAGTCACAAAATAGAACTGCGCGCCCGGTCAAATAGATGAACGCCTCCAACACTTCTTTAACTGCCGCGCGAAACGGGACGAACCTTTGGCTCGCACTCGGCTTGGTGCTGGCGGCAGGTTTTCTGGCGCTGTCGCTGGCGTGCGGTGAATTCCAATCGCAAATTAACAGTGATTTGCTCTGGCCGCATATTTTTCTGCATGATTTATTCGACCCGCTGCATCCGGTCTCCGGTTGGACCTTTGGTTCGGCGACGTTTTGGTTTCCGGATTATGCGATTTTAGTGCCGTTGAACTGGCTATGCGGAAACTCCGGACTCGAGTACCCGTTATATACGGTGGCGATTTATTTAATTACCGGAGCAACGATGGCCTGGGCACTGGCAGCAACGGGAGTGGAGCGACGCAAGGCGGTCATCGCGACTTTCCTGGGACTCGACGTCGTACTGTTGACGCAATTTCTGCCCGGACACGCCGGCTGGTTGTGGCTGCTGGGGATTCCTTGTGACCATGGCACCAGCGTGGCGATGGGTTTCTCGCTCTTGGCGCTGGTGCTTGGCGCGGTGCGTACCGGAAAGTGGAGTCGCGGTCGCTCAATCACATTTTTGATTTTGCTCACGCTCGGCCTGGCGTCGAATACGCTGATCCTCGTGCACTGGCTGGCGCCCATCGGACTGGCGCTGGCGTGGGTGGCGTGGCGGGTGAAAAATTTGCGACCCGTGGCGAATGGATTGTTTTGGCGCGCGGCGGTGGCCCTGGCGCTGGCGGTCACGCAACGGCTGGCCTTCGCACTGGTCCAGGTTTTTTTCTTTGCCAAGCTGCTACAATATCCCCCGACGCCCGCGTATGTTTGGGAGAGTCTTTCCCGTTTCGTGAACAATTTTGTTTCTGGCGGCGTGTTTAGCGACCACTGGTTGCTGTGGATAATGGGCGCCGCAGGAATTGTGGCTGCCATTGATGGATTACGCCCAACGCAAGAAACTGATCCCGTCCAACGCATGGCCCTGCTGGCAGGACTGCTCAGCTTGTTCGCCGCCTGGGCCGCGCCGATTGCGACGGTGTATTGGGTCAACCCCACCAGCATTCGTTATCTTTTAAATTGGTTGCTGCTGCCGGGGTGGCTGCTGGCCTTGCGAGCCTGTGGCAATATCGCGGTAGAACGCTGGCTGCCGAAATTATCAGTACTCGCCACAGTGCTGGCGATCGGCCTTGCCCTTCCGCGCATTGAAATCGATAAACTGTTTTTTCCGCGTCCACCCGAGGCCGAAACCCTGCGCGATTTTTGCGAGCACCACAATTTGCACGAAGGTCTGGCCGATTTCTGGCACACGCATTTACTGACGGTGGAGTGGCGCTTTGGCGGGCCGCAACTGGATAATATCGCGAACGACTTTATCCCCTGTTTTTGGTGCAACAACACCTTCGATTACTTTCCGCCAGCAAGCGATGGTCGCAGCCTAACCAAGCCGGCGCCGCAATTCATCATTATCGACGGGCTCGATCTCCAGCGCGTGCTCCCCTATTTTACCCTTGGCACGGTGCAAGTCACCCATGTCGGACCTTATACCATTGCCCTGCTGACGCCGGAGCAAACCAAGCGCGCGGGCGAAGTCATCACGAAGCAAACGATGGATTTATTGCAAGGCCGACGCGCCGATTGGCTTAAATCGCAGTTACCGCCCGGTTCTTTGCGATAGTTTATACTATTGCTGCCGGTGCGGCTGAAATGGAAAATGGCCCTACCCCTTTCCCCCATGAAAATCCCCGCCCTGCTATTCGCTTTGCTGTCCTTACTTACATTGTCGGTCAATGCCGCCGATATCCCGCCCGTAGTGTTGCTCTGGCCCAACGGCGCACCCGGTTCCGAAGGCAATACTTCGCCGGAAAAAGTCGTCACCAATGCCGCCGGTGAACGCACCATAACCAATGTCAACGTTCCGAGTCTGACGGTATTTCTCCCGGCGAAGGACAAAGCCACCGGCGCGGGCGTTATCGTTATGCCCGGCGGCGGACACTACCAATTGTCGTTTGATTCTGAAGGCTGCTACGTCGCCCAATGGCTGGCCGACCACGGCATCGCGGCCTTTGTGTTGAAATACCGTCTCGCCAAAGTCGCTCCGCGCGCCACGCGCCCGCCGGAAGATACCGGCGCGCCCTATACCATGGAAAAAGATGAGTACAACGACGTGGCCCGCGCCATGCGCCTCGTACGTTCCCGCGCCACGGAATGGGAAACCGACCCCGCGCGCCTCGGTGTGATGGGCTTTTCCGCCGGCGGCGAACTCTGCACCTTGATTTCCCAACATTACGAGGACGGCAAAGCCGACGCCACCGACCCCATTGACCGCCAGGGAACCAAGCCCGCTTTCCAAGGTCTGTTTTACCCGGGAAATTCTCAATCTATCGCGCCGGACAAAGACTCGCCTCCGGCGTTCCTGCTCTGCGGCGGCGCTGACCGGCCTGATATCTCGGAAAATCTGCCCAATGTTTACCTGCTCTTTAAAAAAGCCGGCGTACCGGTGGACTTGCATATTCTTGCCGGAGTGGGCCACGGCTTTGGCCTGCGGGCCAGCTACAAAGACGCCCGCTCCGAATGGCCCCAGCTTTTTTACGGCTGGCTGCGCGACCGGAAATTTTTGAAGCAGTCAAACTGAACAAATTCCCTGCCCCTACCGCAAACCCATGAAAACTAAAATTGAATTGGATCTGAAAAGCCTCGCGCTTGGCGCGGCCATTGTTGGCCTCGCCATCTTCGCCACCGCCGCCAACAGCGGCCCGAACACTGTCGGTCGTTTTCAACTGGCTATCAGCAATGATGGCAAAGTTGCCTTGGCCGATACCACCACCGGCCAGTGCTGGACCGCAGTCATCAACAATAACGGCCAAACTCTCGGCACCATTGGGACGAATACATTCCTCACGCCCAAGAACAACTAGCCCAACGGTGTTTTCACCCGACGTTTGAAACGGAAACTCCCGGCCAGCTGACGGAGTGGCCGCAGCTTTTTTATGGCTGGCTGCGCGACCGAAAGTTTTTGACCCAAAAAACGTAACTTCGCACGTCTTATCCCTGTTTAGCATTATTAAATGAACTCCAGCACCAACCCTGCCCTTCGTCGCTGGAAAGCTCTCGCGCTTGTCCTAGCCGTGCTCGCGACTGGATTTGGTACGGGCTGGTATTCATCGGCCTCGAAAACAAAAAGTGGTGTCGCTACGTCCATCAAAAGCACGGCGGCCAATCACGATGTTGGCTCCAAAACCACCAAGCTGACTCCGGCTGACCTCGCCAAGGCCAAAGCCAGTTTCACCAAAATCCTGAAAACTCCGGGCCGACTCAACAAAGAACGGGCCACCCTCGACTTTGTGGAAAGCCTGGACGCCGGGACGGTTCAGTCGCTACTGGATGATCTGGCGACCAAACCCATTAACGGCGACGGTTACGATCAGTTGGGTTACTTGTTGGCGCGTTGGACAGAATTGGATCCCCAGGCCGCCCTCGCTTGGGCACAAAGCAATCACAACTCCAGGACAAAAAATGACGCCATTGATGAGGTTTTTAGCAATTGGGCGGCCCAGAATCCAACCGCGGCGCTGGCCGCGCTCGCCCAAATGCCAGCCGGCCAAAATAAGCGGGATGCCATGACCGAGACGGTGTACACCATGGCCCAGCAAGATCCGCAAGGGGCCTTAACAGCGCTAAAAAATCTGCCTCCCGGCCAGCAGGACACCTATCTCTACAGCACAATTTTTAACTCGTGGGCGAAAGATGATCCCACGGCCGCCGCCGCCGGTGCGCTTAATCTTCCACCCAGTTCGGTGCGCAACAATGCCTTGCGCGGCATCGCCAGCGCTTGGGGAGCGCAAGATCCGACGGCCGCACTGGCCTGGGCCAACAATCTGCCCGCCAGCCAGGGAAAAATTGACGCCGTCAACTCCGTCGTTCAATCCATGGGCGAACAGGATCCACAAGGAGCCGCCGCCTATGCGATGAATTTGACCAACAACGGCAATAAAGAATATCTCCTCCAAAGAATTACCTCCAATTGGGCGCAACAGGATCCCGCCTCCTTGCTCACCTGGGCCGATAAAAACCTGAGTGGCTCCACGTTCGACAACGCCACCAAACAGGCGCTGGATCAGATGAGCAACACCGACCCCGCTGGCGCTGCCACCTACATCGCCCAGCTGTCCGATCCCAATGTCGTCAACCAGGCGATTTCCAATTTGGCTTCCAATTGGGCGGCGCAAGATCCTCAAGCGGCCCTCGCCTGGGCCCAATCGCTGCCCGCTGACACGACTGGCACGCGCAATTCGGCGCTCACCCAAGTGCTGGACAAATGGACCTCCACTGACCCCATGGCGGCCGGTGCTTACATCCAAACCCTTTCCTCCGACCCGGCCTTTGACAAACTCGCCACACAGGTGGTGCATTACTGGGGTCAAAGTGACCCGCAAGGTGCGCTCAGTTGGGCCCAAAGCCTGCCACCGGGTGCCGGCCAAAATGCGGCCTTCGTTGATGCCGTCGGCCAGCTCGCCACCGTCGATCCGCAAACGGCCTTGAGCGACGCCCAGCAGCTCACCACTAGCAATCATGACGAAGCCTTGGGCCGCGTCATTACTTCGTGGGCTGCCCAGCAACCCGCCCAAGCTGCTGCCGCGCTTAGCAATTTGCCCACCGGCGCGGATCTTGACTCCGCCACCGCCGGAGTCGCCTCGAGTTGGTTACGCCAGGATCCCGCCGCTGCCTCCCAATGGGTCAATACTTTACCGCCCGGCACCGCCCGCGACAATGCGGTTACGGCGGTGATTAACAGTGTCAGCCGCAACGACCCGGCGGCTGCCTATACTTGGGCTACCTCGATTGGCGATCCGACCATGCGCAACAACCAAGTCGTCAACGTTGCCCAGCAATGGGCGAATCAAAATCCCGCCGCGGCGGCCACTGCCGCGCAAAACGCACTGAACCTTGCGGGCTTGTCCGAGGCCCAGCGCAATACGCTGCAAAAAATCGTGCAAAAAGCGCCGGCACCGTAAGATAAAATTAGTCCGCCGGCTTGGATTTCTTCCCGCTGGCGAGCTGGATGTTTTCCACCATGTGGCGCATTTCGCCAATAAGGTCGGGAATTCGTTTACCGGCGGTTTCGCGATCGCCTTGCCGAGCGGCCACTTCGATTTCCTGGGCAATTCGTTGCGCGCGCCGGGCTCGCAAGGCCGCCACCCCGCCCTTGATGCGGTGCGAGCGCTTGAACAGCTCCTCGTTCGAGCCGGACTTCCATGCTTTCTCCAGCGCGGCAATTTCGTCGAGATAATGCCGCACATAGACCTCGGTCGCCAGCAGCAGGTCGTCGGCGTCGTCTTCTTCCAGCAAGCCCAGCAAATTGCGCAAGTCGTAGGGTTCGTGTTTTTCCTCGGTCTCGGTGACGGCTGGTTCGGCGGAGGCGGGACTGGATGGCTCGATGGATTGTAAAAGCTCGGCGAGCTTGGCCGTTCGGAAAGGTTTGGCCATGTAGCCGTCCATGCCCACGCGCAGGCAATGCTCCTCGTCGCCCTTCATGGCGCGCGCCGTCATGGCAATGATGGGGGTGTAGCTGTCGCGGGTGCGCTCAATTTCGCGAATGCGCTGGGTGGCCTCGAAGCCGTCCATCACCGGCATTTGCACATCCATCAGCACCAAATCAAATTCCTTGTTGCGGTATTGCTCGACCGCCTCCGCGCCGTTGTTGGCGACGACAACCTTGTGCCCCATCTTGGTCAGGCGCTTGACGCAAACTTCCTGGTTGATGGGGTTATCCTCGACGAGAAGGATATGCCGCGGGGTGTACGCGCCGGGCGCCGTGGGCTCACTACGAACCGGGGCGGCGTCCGTCTTCGCCGTCACTGTCCGGCGGCCATGCGCACTGGCGTCATCGCCAAATTCATCCAAAATCAAATCGAGCAGGTATTTCTGCTTCACCGGCTTGGTGAGACTGCGCGAAACGCCCAACGTCGCTGCGCGGGAGGATTCCGCCAGATTGAGCGATGACGAAAGCAAAATGATTTTGATGCCCACGAGCGAGGGACGGTTGAGCATCAGCGCGGCGACGTCCAACCCGCTCAATTCCGGCATATGCTGGTCGAGCAGCACGAGCTGATAGGGCTGTTTCTTGCGCACGCCGACTTCCAAAAGATCAAGCCCTTCCAAACCGCTGGCCGCGCCCGCGCCGACAAATCCCCACTGTTCGCACAGCCGCAACAGGATGGCACGGTTGGTCTGGTTGTCGTCAATGATCAGCACGCGCAGGCCCTTGAGCTTCGCGAGGCGAATGGGCGTGGACGCCGGCTGCTTGGCGGGCACACCGAAAGGCACTTCCACTTCAAAGGTCGAGCCCTTGCGCAATTTGCTTTCGACGCGGATGGCCCCGCCCATGAGCTCGCACAGCTTTTTACAAATGGCGAGTCCAAGGCCGGTGCCGCCGTATTTGCGGGTGGTCGAGGCGTCAGCCTGGGTGAAGCTCTGGAAAATCACATCGAGCCGGTTGGCCGGGATGCCGATGCCAGTGTCAGTCACCGACAACAGGACGCGCACATGGTTCTCGTCCAATTCCATCGGTCGCGCCCGCACGACAATCTCGCCCTCGTCGGTAAACTTGATGGCATTGCTGAGCAGGTTGTAGAGGATTTGCTTGAAACGCGTGGGGTCGCCCCGCACGAGGTGCGGCAGCCCTGCGTCGAAATCCACGACCAGTTCGATGCCCTTCTCCAGCGTCTGGAAGGAAAACTGCCCGACCGTTTCCTCCAGACAATGCAGGAAATTGAAGGAGATGTTTTCCAATTGCAACTGGCCGGCTTCGATTTTGGAGAAATCCAGAATGTCGTTGATGAGCGAAAGCAAAGTGTTCGAGCACGACAGCACCGACTGCAAATAACTTTGCTGCTCGGCGTTTAGCTGCGTCTCGAGGCACAGCTCCGACATGCCGATGATGCCATTGATGGGCGTGCGGATTTCGTGTGAAACGTTGGCGAGGAAGTCACTCTTGGCCTGGCTGGCCAGATTGGCCTGGCGGATGGCGGTGCGCAGCTTTTCCTCGTATTCGCGCTGCGGTGTGATGTCACGCGAGACGCACACCAGCCCGATGCATTTGCGGTGCTGGTCAAACACGGGCATCTTGTTCGACTGCACCCACTGGCCGCCGGCGTTCTTGAACCGAAACTGGCTGACATGATTCAGCAACGGTTTGCCCGAGGTCAATACCATGGCGCTGGTTTCGGCAAACTCCTTAGCGGTCTGCTCCTCGACAAATTCACCGAGCTCGCGCCCAATTTCCTGTCCGGGAAAGCTCACATGCAAAGCCGTTTGGAACGCCGAATTGGTAATGACGAACCGGCCTTCCATATCGAGGAAAAAAACGTAATCAATGGTGTGATCCATCAGGATTTGCAGCAGGCGCAGCTCGGTGCGCGCGCTCATCACCATCTGTTCGTTGATGATGGGATTCTCCAGCGCGATCAGCCAGAGCTGGTCCGGCTCGGCGGGATCCACTTCGAAGACCACCTCAATCGCCACCCGGTCGCTGCCGGATTGATAATTGACGCGGCCATGCCAGGCGTGTCCGGCGGTCACCTTGCCCAGCACCCTGGCCAATTCCCCGCCATTGCCATCATCGGCCGCAAACCATTTTTGCAGCGGCTGGCCGATGAGGGCCGCGGTGTCCGTGCCCAGCAAACGCGCCAGATGCCGGTTGGCGTGGCGGATGACCCCATCGCGCCCGCAGGCCAGGTAGGGCCATGGCAGCACCAGGGGGAGGCTGCCCAGCTTGACTCTCGACGCCGCTTGCATGAAGGTGGGGATGAGCTGAGCTACGAAAACGAGCGAGGTTTAAACACAGACTGCCTTGAATAACTAAATATTATTTATTACCGAAGCAATCCCCTTTCGACCATGTCTGCGTCCGATTCCACCACCCCACCACCGTCCAAACCTTCGCCACGTCGGCCCTGGCCGTTGAAGTGGATTGTTCTGGCCATTTTGATCTACGCACTTTTCCAGATGTTCTACCTGTTCCTAACGACCCGGTAAGTCAGGCAGCTTTTAACCCAAGTTGCGCGCCCGGCCAAAGTCTTTCTCGAGCGGTAATTGGCGCAGCACGGCAAAGCTCACGAGCGTGGAAAACATCACCCAGGAGAAAAACTCCCCATAGCCGCCGCCGACCTGCTTGGTCGTGTACGAAAGGGCCAGCCCCGCGATAAACGCCGCCAGCGCCATGCCCACCGCCATCAGCGCGCTACATATCGCATAATGCGACGTGGCGTGCTCCCCGCGCGCGACATACAACAAATACACCATAAAAGCCGCAAAACCATAGCCATAGCCAAATTGCTCGAGAAAAATAATCCCGCCGATGAGCGCACGACTCTGCGGCTGGGCGTACGCCATCCAGAGGTAAAGGATGTTCGGCAAGTTCATCGCCGCCGCCATCAGCCAAAGTTGCCGGCCCAAACCCGTGCGCGCGATGGCCAGACCACCCGCGATGCCGCCAATCGTCAGCGCGAGGATGCCCAAGGTGCCGTAAAGCAAACCGACCTCGTCCACGCCAAGTTCCAGTCCACCTTGCAGGCGGGTCGCCAGAAAAAATGCCTTGTTGCTCGCCTGCACCTGACCTTCGGCAAAACGGTAACAGAGAATAAACGCGATGATGCGGACAAAACCGGGCTTTTGTACAAAGGCCGACCAGACCGTCATGAAACCGGGGGAAGTTTTGTTATTTATTTTTGTTCCTGGCACCATCTGCTGTCGGGGAACCGCCCAATAATCATAGAATGCAAACAACCCCATCGCCAGCGCAGCCAGTCCAAAAGCCATCATCCACGCGGAACCCGAACCGTGCGTCTTTTTATAATGTCCGGCAAACCAGACCAAGCCGCCATTGCCCGCCAAATTCGCGACACGGTAAAACGTGTTGCGGATGCCCGACCATTCCGCCTGCCGGTGCTCGTCCAGTACCTCAATATAAAAACCATCGGCGGCGATGTCGTGGGTCGAAGAAGTGAAGGCCAGGCTGGCGAGCAACGCCAGAGTCAGCGGCAGCCAGTTTTTTTCTGGAAGCACAAACGCCAGGGCCATGAGCAACAATGTCATTACGCCCTGCATGGCGATGATCCAGCCGCGTCGCGTGCCGTAACGTTCGAGGGCAAACGCCCAAAACGGTTTGAACGCCCACGGCAGCGCGAGCAGCCCTGAATACATCGCCGTCTCACCCGCCGAATAACCAAAGTCGAGCAGCGCGACCATCGCCATCCCCGTCACCACCGCATACGGCAAACCCTCCGCGAAATAAACGGGGGGAATCCAGGTTGAAGGATGACGATTGGGAGAAGAAGACATTCCTGCGCCCAGCTAAAACGCTCAACGCACGGCGCTCAATGTTTAACGTTCAAATGTTAAACCTCAGACTCTCTTGATGTTGCTGCCTCGCGTAGCGAGGCAGCGATAGTAGCCGTGGACTTCAGTCCACGGAAAACCAGACCACAACCACCGCGTCGCGTAACGACGATTTAACTCTAATCTGACAAACATTATTCCCACCCCATGGTTCCGTGGGCTGAAGCTCCACGGCTATTTCCTATCAGTAATGATCCATGTGCGACGTTCAGCAGTTGATTTGGTTGTTTTGCCATTAATTTCGTCCGGTAAATGTAAACGACTTGTCCGGCGGCGGCGGCGGTGCACCAGGCATAAGTAATGAATTATCTTCGGGTTGGGTCGGGTTGACCGTTCCCTGTGGAGTGAATTGCACGGAATGGCCATCATTCAAGAACATCACCATCGGCTGCCTTGGTGTGGGCGTCACCCGTTGGTTGGAAGTGCCGTGACCAGATGGCATCGTCTCTGACAACATTATCTCCGTACCCCGGCTGGCCTGGTTCATGACACGCAAGGTAAATGTCTCCCCGGTTTTCAGAGCATAAGTTTGGCCAGACCGCCCGGTGATTGGACCAGCGGGAAACAGCGCCAGGTCTAGTTCACCGATATCTTCCGGTGGGTTGGCCAGATTAGCGACTCGTTGTTGCGCCTGGGCGACCGCGACCTGATGTTGTTGTTCAAGTTGCGCGCGCGCTGCGTCATCCGTTGCTCTGGACATTTCCATTGCATACGCTGGCCCGTTGGGATCGAGCAATTGATCAAGAAATCGCTGGGCGATTTGGATTCGACGCGCCCGCTCGGCGGCGTTGGCGTCGAGCATCTCCTTCGAGACTGGCAAAGGCGGGGCATCCTTGGGCACGGCAGGGGCGACTTTGGGGGCTTCAACCATCGGACTGGACGCCGAATTCGCAAGCTTGGCGGACTGGATTGGCTGGGTCACCACGTTGATTGTCGTGGCTTGATCATGTCTCTTAAAAAACACCCAGGTCATGATTCCAAACATGGCGAGAATCAGTCCCGATATAAATATGACTTGCCGCGTTTTCATGACTTTCTGAAACGAATTAAAATAGGCCAAAGGTATTTAAGCAAGAAAGCAAAAAATATGGAAAGCCAGACCTGAAATCAGTTGGTTAAACCCTCTCCAAAACTCGGCAAATTCAAAAAACAACCTCGAAAAAGCAATTTCCTCTAAGTTTCAGTTCAGTTACCTCCGCCCAAACAACGCCGTCCCGACGCGCACCAACGTGCTGCCTTCTTTAACTGCGGCGTCCAAATCGTCGGTCATGCCCATCGAGAGTTCAGGCAACGGCACCTTAAATTGTTTCGCGAGCGCATCGCGGGTTTCGCGCAGGCGCGCAAAACATTTTTTTGCAACGTCGGGATTTTCCGGCGCGAGGGGCGCGATGGTCATCAGGCCTTCGACTTTCAGCGCCGGACATTTCAGTGCGGCTTCCAACAACGCCGGCGCATCCGCGCAATTCGCGCCGAACTTCGCCGGGTCGTCGCCGGCATTGATTTGCAACAGTACCGGCAAAATGCGTCCGGCGACCGCCGCCGCCCTATCCAATTTCTGTGCCAGCTCAATTCTATCCACCGACTGCACGCGGGCAAACGCCGCCGCCGCCTTGTTCGCCTTGTTCGATTGCAAGTGGCCGATGAGTTCCCAGCGCACCGTTTTATCCGGGCACGTCGCAATTTTTTCCAAGGCTTCCTGCACGCGGTTTTCCCCGGCTCCAGCCAAACCCGCCCGCATGGCGTAAAGCGCGGCCTCGACGGAATGCGTTTTCGTCACCGCCAAGATGCGCACGGACACCACTGGGCGGCCTGCGTCAGCGCAAGCCGCCGCCACCCGCGCCCGCACCCGGGCCAGGTTGGCGAGGAACTCTTCGTATGGGATGCAGTCCATGCTATTAGCTCTACTAATTAGAAGTTGCCTATTGGGCAAACTGATTTAAGTTTAACCCTCCCCGCCATGCACCTCGAAAACTTCAAAATCTTCACCGATCTGGTGGACAGCCAGAGCTTCTCCCGCGCCGCGAAAATCAACGGCATCACCCAGTCCGCCGTCAGCCAGCAAATGCGCGCGATGGAGAAACATTTCGACGTATTAATAGTGGACCGCGCCCAGAAGCATTTTCGCCTGACCACCGAAGGGCAGAAAATCTATGACTCGGCCAAGCAGTTCCTCCAACTTTACGACCAGTTGACGACCGAACTGGAAGAAATGCGCAAGACCGTCAGCGGCGAGATTCACCTCTCGACCATTTACTCCATCGGCCTCCATGAACTGCCGGCCTACGTCAAAACCTTCCTGAAGGAATACCCGGAGGTCAACGTGCGTGTGGAATACCGCCGCTCGAACATGGTGTACGAGGATGTGCTCCACAACGAAGTGGACCTCGGGCTCATCGCCTACCCCGTCAAAAACCGCCAGTTGGAAATCATCCCCTTTCACGAAGACCAACTCGTCATTATTTGCGCGCCCAACCATGTGCTGGCCTCGCGCAAGGAAGTCGCGCTCGAAGAATTGCCCCAATATGAATTTATCGGCTTCGACCAGGACATCCCCACCCGCAAAGCGACGGATTTGGTGTTCAAAGAGCTAAAAATTGACATCAAAACCGTGCGCGAATTCGATAATATCGAAACGGTGAAGCGCGCGGTGGAAATCGGTGCCGGCATCGCCCTGGTGCCCGAGACCACCTGCATCCCCGAACTTAAGCAGAAGCTGCTCTGCCGCCTGCAAATCAAAGGCCGCAAAGTGGTTCGCCCGCTGGCCATCATCTACCGCAAGGGCCGCGTCCTGACGCCCGCGTTGAAACAATTCATCGAACTGCTGACGACGCGCAACCTGCTAAAAGTCGTGGAAGAAAACGGCTCCTAAACGCCAAAATAATTGGCAGCCGGATGGGCGCGACCGTCCGCACGTCCGGTTGATTCACCGCCTCGCTGTCCTTATCCATGCGTTTATCTCGTTACACCCGCGCCACCCGCTTAGCCTTTTCGTTGGCGCTATTTCCCATCGCCGTCCAGGCCGCCGACTCTAGCGCGCCAACGGACAACGACCCGCTTTTGCAGCCGCTCGTGGACTACCAGCGCCCCGACCCCGGCCAGCCGTTGCCCGCCAGTGAAGCGCAATTTGACCAAATGCTGTCCCTCGCCGCCACGCAGTCGCCGACGATGCGCGAACAGGAGGACACCGTGGCGCAAGTCGAAGCCTCGCGCTTTCGCAGTTGGGTGCGACAAATGCCCGTCATCTCTGCCAGCTATAGTGCTGGCGCGTATCTGCAGGCCAATGACGGTGGCGGCGCGGCGAATTCCCTCACGCCCGGCGGTTCCTTTTCAATAACGCTGAGCCGTCCGCTGTACCACTGGGGTGGTTTCACCGCCGAAACAGCCCTCGGCATCCTGAAAGAAAAAATGGCGCAAAACGACGCCATCCTCGCCTATTCCAGACTTTGCCTCGACCTGCGCTGTCGCTACCTGGCCCTCGTCGTGGATAAAGCCCAGGCCGCGCTGTACACTTATGAATTGGACTTCGCCGCCCGCCGTCTGGAAAAAGAAAAAATTCTCCTCGGTCAGGGCCAAAGCACCGCCACCAAAGTGAGTGAACTGGATCTCGAATCACAAAGTTACGACGTAAAAAAACGACAGGCAGACGCCGACCTGGCCCATGATCTGGCGGAATTCCGCCGCCTGACCGGTTCCCATTCGTTTTCCGTCGAGGATCTGCCCGACCACATCTTTATGCCCGTCGTGGACACGACGAATTTACAGTCACAAAAACAGGATTATGAAAAAGGCGGGTTCGACCGCTCGCCTGCGGCCAACGGCGCGCAACTCAACCAGGCCTCCCTTGACCAGCAAATCATCATTAACCGCGCCAACCAGCGCCCGCTCATCAACCTGGCCGCCAGCGTCAGCGAAGCGCCTTACATCAACTCCACCGGCACCGGTTTGAAATTCGGCACCATTTTCTTCGCCGGCATCAACGGTTCGTGGATGCTGTATGACCGCGACGAGGCCTTTGCGCGCACCAATTCCCTGCTCGCCCAGCGACGCGTGGTGGAAACCAAACTGCTCGACACCCGTGAACAATCCTTCAACGACAGCGCGAGCGACCTCGACCAAATTGATTTGGGCCTGCGCGCGCTCGCGGTGTTGAAGCAGCAACTGACCCAACAGCAGGCCGACTATGGACGCATCCAAGTGCTCCAGTCCAACGGCCAGACTGAAAAAACCGAAGTGGATAGCGCGCGTTCGACGCTGCTCAATACGCGTTTTGAAATCCTCAAACGCCAGGCGCAGGTGGCCAACGGCTACTATAGTTTCCTTTCGCAATTGTACCGTGATCCGGCGCTGGCGTATGCACCGCCCTTTACCCAACCCCGCTGACATGAAACGCACTTCCTGGCTGGGGCTGGCGGCATTGACGGCGGGAATGGCCGTTTGGGGCATCGCCCGCGCGCTGACGCCCACCGCCGCCGGCACGCGCGTCGCCCGGGGCGAAGTGATTTTCGTGGTGTCCGGCAGCGTGACGGTTAAGGCCGAGGCTGAATCGCAAATCACCTGTCCGCAAGATGGCAAGGTGCAGGAAAGCAATCTCAAGGAGGGCAAAAACGTGCAGGAGGGCGATGTGCTGGTGAAACTCGATCCGGGTGACCTGCCCATCAAGCGCGACCAAGATAAAGACACTTTGGATGACGTCAAAAAACGTCTGGCGAGCAAATTGGCGAGTGAAAGCCTGCTCGAAAAATTGAAAAAAGACCACGAGAGTAACAAGGAATCTTTTGACAAAGGGTTTTATGCCCCGGCGCTCTACCACGACGAAGAACTCTCCATCGAAGCCCAGCAAATCACCGCCGAAACAGAACGCAGCAGTCTGGAAACCCAGCAAAAGACGCTTACTAAATCCATTCAGATGGACGACTACCTGCTGAAGCAATATGAAATTGATGCTCCCTACAACGGCACCATCACCACCGTGAGTGCGCACGCGGGCGACCAGTTGGCCAAGGGCGCTCCCATCGCTGGACTCATCAGCCGCGACCTGCGCATCGAGGCGCAGGTGGACCAGGATGACATCGCCGCCGTCCAGGAAAACGAGCAGGCGGACGTCCATTTTTTCGCGTACCCGGACAAAGTTTTCCGCACCCGGGTCAAAAGCGTGCTGCCCAGCAGCGACCAGTCCACCCAGCGCTTCACCGTTTTGCTGGAACTGGTGGATCCGGTGCTTAACCTCCGCGACGGTCTGACTGGTGAAGCCAGCTTCCACGCCGACAAACATGACAACGTGCTGTGGGTTCCGCGCCAGTCGCTCTACGGCACCAGCGTATTCGTGGCCACCAATGGCCGTATCGAAATCCGCCAGGTCAAACCGGGCTATAAAACGCTTACACAGGCGGAGATCCTCCCCAACGCCGACCCCCATGCCACGGTCAGCGAAGGCGACATCGTGCTGACGGAAAACCTCGACCTCTTCCGCGATGGCGACCGCGTGCGCGTCATCCTCCCGTCTAATAAAGCGGGAGCTCAATAAACCAGCCTCCCTCTTGCGCATGGAAACTCATTGCCATATCGCCATGCGGCTGCTGCTCTCGAAAAAGCGCGCCATGCTGATGAGCTTGAGCGGCATCGTCTTTGGCGTCGGGCTGTTCATTATCACCCAGGCGCAAACCGCCGGCTTCGAACGATTTTTTACGCGTACTGCGTTGGGCACTGACGGTGCGCTGCATATCGAAGACCGCGCGAATCAGGACATCCTCGGCCCCACCGTGATAAAAAACGCCGCAGGCCGGCCCGAGGGCGTGGTTTCCATGGGCAAGGATCGCAAATATGTCGAGGGTGTGCCCTTTCCTGGGCCCATTACCGATGCGCTGCGCCGGTTTCAAAACATCGCGGCGGTCTCGCCCGTATTGCGGGGCGACGCGCAACTGGAAAGCAATTCGCGCCAAATGCCTTCGCAAGTGCAGGGCATTGATCTGGATGACTTTCTCGCGGTGTCGAACCTCGCCCAACAGGTGGTGTTTGGCCGGCTGGATGATTTCCGCGCCAACCCGAAGGGCGTTATGATAGGCTCACAATTGGCCAACCGCGCGAACCTCGCCGTGGGCGACCCGGTGGTTATCTCCCGCGCCGACCACAGCGAACGCTACCGCGTCGAGGCGATTTTTGAAAGCGGGGTGGAGCATATTGACAAGGAGCGCGTCATCCTCCACCTGCCCGAGGCCCGCGCCGTCCTCAGCCAGCCTTTTGGTGTGACCTACCTCCAAGCCAGCCTGCACGACAACGACCGCGCCGCGGCCGAAGCCCCGCACATGCAGGAAGTTTTGGGCCAGCTTGTCGTGCCCTGGCAGGAACGCGAAAAAATCTGGCTCGATGTTTTCCACGCACTGCGCGCCTCATCGGCATTGACGGTCTCGACGATTATTTTGATTTCCGGTCTGGGCATGTTCAACACTCTCGGAGTCATCGTCCTCGAAAAATCCAAGGAAATCGCCATCCTGCGTTCGATGGGCTACCTGCGCGGCGACATCACGCGGATTTTCCTCCTGCTCGGCGGGTTGGTGCTCGTGGCCGGTTGCGTGCTCGGTTGCCTGCTCGGCGCCGGCGGAACCTGGCTCGTCGCCAATATTCCCCTGCGCATCCGCGGCGTTTTTTCGACGGACTACTTTGTCGTCGCGTGGTCGCCCTGGCATTATGTATGGGCCATCATGGCCGCGACCATCGTCGTGCTGCTGGCGAGCTGGATTCCCGCCCGCCGCGCCGCGCGGCTGGAACCGGGTGACGTCATCCGCGGCCTCAACCTGTAACGCCCGTGCCCGCCGACGCCATCCTCCGCGCGGAGAACCTGCACCGTTACCTCGGCCAAGGGGAGAATCGCACGCATGTTTTGCGCGGATTAAATCTCTCGTTGGAGCCGGGCAAGCTTTACGCCGTCTCCGGGCCCTCGGGTTGTGGAAAAAGCACGCTGCTATTTTTGCTGGGCTTGTTGGACCGGCAGGATGAAGGGAATATCTGGATTGCCGGCGAACTCATGTCCACCGCTTCCGATGCCGCCCGCACCGCCGCGCGCAGCCGGTTGCTCGGATTTATTTTTCAGTTTCACTTTCTACTACCGGAATTCACTGCGCTCGAAAACATTTTGCTCCCCATGCGCAAGCTCGGCCGCCTCGACGCCGACGCCATGCAAAAACGCGCCCTGCAATTACTGTCAGACGTCGGCCTCGGCGATAAGGGCCACCGCCTCGCGCATCAACTTTCCGGCGGCGAACAACAACGCGTCGCCATCGCCCGCGCCCTGGCCAATGACCCCGCGCTGTTACTGGCCGACGAACCCACCGGCAACCTCGACGTCGAAAACTCCAATCACATTTTTAACATCCTGACTGAACTCGCCCGTCGCGGCCACACCGTGCTGGTCGTCACGCACAACCCGGAATTGGCCAACCGCGCCGATAAAATCCTTCGCATGCAGGACGGGAAATTTATTGCGTAGTGTTTTGCAGCGAAGCAAACACTTCCAGCCAGCGCGCCGCATTGCGGTCGGCATCAAATAATTCCTCCGCACGTTTTTGCGCAGGCTCGCGGGCCAATTTGCGCCAATTTTCGTCGCTGATTGCCTTAGTAAGCGCCGCCACCAGCGCGTCCATGTCGCCGTCGGGTACGCCGAATCCTGTTTTTCCCTCCTCAAAACAATCCGGCACGCCGCCGACGTTCGTGGCCACCACTGGCAAGCCCGCCGTCTGTGCCTCGATTAAAAAATTGGGCAGCGCCTCTGCCGACGAGGTCAACACCGCGACATCCGCCGCGGCATACGCCGGCACGGGGTCCGCCAATGCACCCACGAAATTTACCAGGTCTGCGATATTTAATTCCCGGGCCAGTCTTTTGCACTGCTCCAGCGTCAAACCTTCGCCCACAAAACACAACTGCCAGTTCAGTTCCGGCGGCAAGCGGTTCACCGCGCGCAATAATAAATGCTGCCCCTTGCCGAGTCGAAAACCCGCCACGCAGAGCAACATGACCGCATCTTTCGGGGTGCGTGCCTGCCTCCGCCACTCTGCGCGCGCGGCTGCCGGATCGGGTAGATTCATATTTCGCGCCAGTCCGCTGTAAATTGTTTGCAGTTTCTCCGACGCAACCCCCTGCTTCGCCGCTTCCTCCGCCGCCCAGCGCGCATTGGCAATGACCGCATTCGCCGCTTTTAATCCA
>Ga0206925_1014_pt1 | contig 44320 bp, 57 predicted proteins | sample Alteio_BWOrgHeat_62_FD_152944 | JGI IMG/M metagenome (GOLD analysis project Ga0206925, IMG submission 152944) | Enriched cells from forest soil in Barre Woods Harvard Forest LTER site, Petersham, Massachusetts, United States -... | ecosystem: Environmental > Terrestrial > Soil > Temperate forest >...
TGCGAATGCCGGCGAAGATGAGTCCGCCGAAGCAGATAACGGCCCCGGCATAGATGGCGAAGGTCTTGAAGGTTCCCATCAGGGTTTGGGCACCGGAGAAGTCCATCGTCCCCTGTGCATGCGCGGCGCTCGCGAAAGCCAGCGCCACAAGTGCGGGCGTCAGAGTCCGCCCGAAAGAGGCTATCTTTTGCTTGGTAAAAGGCGCGGCCCACCTCTGGGCGAGCCGTGGACGTGGCTGCTTATTCAAAGGTTTCTCCTTTGCTGTACGGCTAGGTTGTCGTCAGAGCTTGCAATGGTATTCGGAGCGAATACGTGCGCGGCGTGGGGAGAACGCCCGTGCTAAAAGTGAAGCTTGCGCATGCTTGCTTTTTCGAGTCGGGTCGTGCTTGATTTGAAGTTTTATCGAGTAATGGCGTCATTGTCAAGTGCCGATGCATAAAAATATCGCTGTTATATAATCCGAATAACGTAAGACTATTATTATGTGACCCGCACTATATCATGACGTTGACAGTATCGTTTCGTATCGGTCTAATTACGTCGCGAGATTCGCTCAGTTCGCCTGTACATTTAAGCGTAGACTCGGCATGTTTGCCTACCCGCGCACGGGAATTTATGTCGTCCCAGCCGCGGCGCGCAACGAATAACCTTGCTCATTTGATTGTGAGGCCGCAGGTGATGGACCCCGATATTGACCAGGACTATGCAGAGTTTTTGAAGCTGCTGGGAATGCGGATAAAGCAGATGAGGAAGGAGCGGGGATTGTCGCTCCGGGATATGGTCGTCAAGCACAATTACCACGATTCGCAGTGGCGCAAATATGAGCGTGGCGGCCCGATCAATGTCCCATCGCTTCTCAAAATAGCGAAGTCTTTTGGGACTTCGCTTTCTGCTATTCTCGAAGGACTTGGTGAATATCCGACCGCATGTGTAGGGGAAGCCAAACCTAATCCGAAGAAGAAGCAGAGTGAAAGCCGGCAAGATAACGGTAAAAAAAAGAAGCCTTGAACGTTCTTCCCGGGTGACTTTTTACTTTTCGCAATTTGAGTCTGTGGCCACCTCTGGGCGCCACGCAAAATGCGCAAGATTTCAATTCTCTTCCCTTTGATACGGTAGACGGCGATGAACGGCGAGCGGCCGATGACCAGCTCGCGAGTTCCCTTACCCGTCCTTCACGCCCCATCAAGGGGTGCTCAGCGAGCAACTCTACTTGGCGGTCGATCTCCTCATCCAGCCAGATTGCAGCTCGGACGTTATCTGCAGCGATGTAATCCAGTTGCTCAAACCGGGTGCGGAGGGCGGTTTTGAGCCAGGCGATCGTCAACTTGCGGCCTTCTCAGCATCCGCCTTGGCCCGCCATTTCTCCCGCCTGCCGGCGCATTGCCGTTTCGCTTCGCCTTGAGAGATCCATTGGGTTGCCGGTTCGTCGGCCTCGTGCAGAGCCTGCTCCATCGTTCGCGAGCGCGGCTATCAGTATTTTTGCCGGCAACGAGTCCGCAGTCTGTATGGCTCAAATCCAGAAGTTAGCGCCGAGGTGCACAGAGCGGAACTCTACCATGTCATGCTCCGATGGACAGTGCGTGAACTCGCGATATTGTGCGACTGTTTTTTTTATAGACCAGGACCAGCCATGCAAGCATCTTTGGGCTGCGATTTTAGCCGCAGACGCGAATGGCAATCTCTCCTGATGGTGCCTCTGCCCGCGCCCCCATTACTCTCGACTTGGAAACACAATCATCCCGACGCTTGGCTCGTTCGGGGCGGACCGTGATATGCAAGAAAGCGCTGCTCACCATGAAGACATTCACTGAGGTGACGAAGCTTGTCGGGGTATGGCAGGCAGCAGGACGGACCAACCCGGGAAGTCATGCCTGGGTTTAGGCGGCGGAGCGTCCCCAGCACATGGCGAGTGTTTCCTAGATGCGAGGCCGCGACTACCTAGGGAGAGAATTCAGAGCAATCGGGGATCGAACTTGCACGCGAGGGCGTTGCCGAACTGGATTTCCGAAAACAGTTCGTGACCTGGGTTCAGGATGTAATTCCGTTCCTCCGGAATGACAACGCTGGGCACAGAGAGGACAGGGCTGCTGCCCGCTGAAACCCACGTGTCTCCAATGGTTTTGGTGGAATCGGCTGGCGGTTCGAGATCCCAGTCAGGAGGTAGGCTCGAAAACGGGATTTCTTCAATAAGATGTTCTTCGAATACTATAGGGAACAGCAAGTAGGGTATGTTAGGTCCGGTTTGCCGAGTATTTCTCACATGGACGAGGATTTCAAGCGTGGCGAGAGACCGGGAGGCGGCGGTGTAGACGACGGCAATGCCTTTGCTGTTCCATCGACCTCCCCAGAGTCTCGACCCTTCGCCCGTAAACGCCTTCCTTGCATCCGTGGCTTTGGTGATGCGAAAGGCTTCAATCAAGAGAAGACTCCATCGGCGAGTCTCCCGATGAGGTCTCGGACTTCACGCGCGCCAAACTCACTTTGGGCAAAGTCGATCGGGCGGGCGTTGCCGAGGCCTCGAACCGGAGAAGTGAGCCATGTTCGAGTGGCTGTCGTGTCGTCATCAAACAGATCGAGGGCCGCTTGCGAGATTTCAGCTAGGCGCAGGAGTTGTTCGGACTCTCTGGGATCAAAGGTTCCGGTTTCTCGACGGCGGGCGAAGGTGCGCTCGGGAATGTTGAGGTATTTGGCAAGGTCTTGCTGGGAAAATCCCGTGATATCAAGGAACTTGCGCACGGCGCTCCAGCTGAGCCCGGACTTGACGGCCTGCATCAGCGAGGGGGTTCCCATGCTTTTGAGCCCGAGGGCTTTGCCGATCCGTTTACCGGTTGCGGGATTGGCGGGTGGGACGAACGAAGCGATAGGTTTCGGATTAGCTACAGCCATGCTCATAATTTACTCCGAAACCTGCCACTTTGGCAGAATATTGTTGGCATATTGGCAGGTGCAGCTACGGGAGGCCGGAACGGAACGAACAAAAGTGCCGCCATTGTGGGTGGCAGTTCCCTTCCCTCCTCATGATCTGATGGCTTACTGTCCGACGGGAAAGTGAGCTCTCGCATCGGGTTAGGCGTTAACAGACAGGCGCGACCGGCTTCTCCCCTTCTAGAACAAAAAGGCTGGCTTGAACATTCTTGAATTTATCCATCTCTCCCCACTGGTCTTCTGTGGGTAAATTCAGTTCGTCGCGAATCTCGCGCTCTAAGACCTTCCGCGCTGTTTCTAATTGCTTCGTACGATCTACGCGTCTCAGCGTTGGGTAGTCCGCAAGCATCTGCGGAAGCTTTGCTTTCGCCGCGACCTCAAGCTCTTCTCCGGTGAATCTCAGCTTGATGGCTTCCGTTACTCGGTCCTGGCACCACTCTGCATACGCGAGAGTCGTTAAAAGTTCCTGTTGCTGCTTTTCGCGCTCGAGGCGGTTCTTCTCCACGATTTCGCGGCGCTTACGCGATGTTACGAAACCGTGAGGCACTACGACTCCATCCCGGAGTGCGCTAATTGCGAAGCCGGCTGGATTGTGAAGAGCGTCGCCTTTCTTGGCGATCAGTGAGTTCACGTAGTCAATCCGGTCCAGCATCTCCTCTTCCGTGCCGAGTTTCTGCAACTCTACCGCAACGGATTTCGAAATGCCCAAGGCAAGGAGATCTAGCATAACGGGGCTGTCTTCGATGGTCACTGTGCGGCCATTACTATCCTCCAGGACCCTCTTCTGGTTCATGCGGAGGATTCTCAAAAGCTCTAGACCGGCCTCCATGCAGACCTTGAACCCGTCTTTGCTCGACATCCGGACCACGGACCATTTTGCCAAATAGCCGATCGATTGCAATTCATCGAGCGACCTACCCATCGTGTCTTCAATCTTTGCTTTGTACTTATACTCAGGGACTCCGAAGCGATTACAGACCCCCGAGTAATCGCGTTCAATCGGGGCACCTTTGCTGGCATAAAACCAGATGTGCAGCGCGTTGAACAGCGAGAACGCCATAGACCGTTGCAACTTCCGCTGGGCAGCAGCGTCTTTGCGGATCACATACATGTCGTTCAGATTGTCGAGCGCCCAGCTGACGAGCTCGACTGAGTAGACTGTATTGTGCTGATTACCGGACTTCTCGCCCTTGGCACGTGTGAATTTTGTGAAGAGGTGTTCAGAGGTCTCGATGAAGGCCTTTTGTCTCTTGTGATAAATGGCAGCTGGCCCGGAGGTGATGATAGTTGTGCTATTAAGGCGCTGTCCCCAGGTACTGATATCCCCGTAAGATTCGCCGTTCCGGGGTCGTTGCATCTTGGCGAGGAGTTGGGCACCTGTGAACTTGATTGGGTTCGTGACGATACCCTCTCGAGTTCTCTTTTCATAGCAGAGTTCCGTGAAGCCGTCCCAAAATTTATGATCGGTGATCGATGGTAGTCCGAGTCGCTCTGGGGCCTCCAAGGTGATCTTGGTGATGCCGGCCGCTTTGCCGATGTGGATTTCTCGCCGCGTCGGTCGCGTCCGTGGATCGTGCGCTCCGTAGTAGCCGATATCGACTAAGTTCTTCTCACTACGAGTGAAAAGAATCTCGTCTTCAGAGGTTAGGACCAGTGCAAGGTCGTTTTGTTCGGGGTTCTCGGTTGGCCTTTTGCGACTCATGCTGGGCAGATTACAGCATCGTGCCGTGAGGCGGAAGGATTGTCGACACTTTGATTTGGAGTTGTTCTTACGCATTTGCAACCCGTTCGAAACAAAAGAGATGGAATAAGATTACTTCCAGCCAACATCTCATTACCGCTTTATTCTGTGTAAAACCCGGTCCGTATCTGTCTTGATGGCTGAAGAATCCTAAAATAATCCCTAAAAAGCCAGAGACTAAAGGCAAAACTTAGGTATAACGTAACTCATTGATACTGAGAGAGTTACTTCTTATATATTTCCGTCAAACGTCGCAACCCTTCCGGCGAACCTCTCTTTACTCTTCCAGCGGACGTCGCTATGGCTTCCATCTAGCGTCGCATCCGCTTCCACCAGAGGTCTCGTTTTGTTCCATTCGACGTCTCAAGTGGATGTCGCAGAGCCGAATAAGGCCGAAAAGCGGCCGAAAATAGTGTCATAGGTGACTTACGGGTTCAACTAGACAGCTTCACCGGCCTATGTGGGATTTAGCGGGCCCGGATTTATATCGGTCGACGCCAATTCGTGAGATGGCGGGTGGAAGGAGCTCCGTTAGGTGATTGAAAACACAGGTACTAAACGCAATCCCTTCCACCAAGAGTCTCCACTGCCCGGCCTGAACGAAGTTTATGAGATGTCTGGTGGAAATGCGTGGCGTAAGCGCTTTGAACCAAACGAAAACTAGTGTGACTCTTCCACCCAACCTCTCATGTTTGCGCTCCGTCGATGTATCAATCTGAGACGTCGGCTGGAAGTGGGCCATGCAAGTCGTTGGAAATGCGAGCGAAAACCGACAAATTTCCACCAAACATCTCCTCTAGACGCACACAGCCAGATGAAGCACGCCCTGATCATGGGCAGACAGAATTGACTTATGGAATATCAACAATATAGGGGATGCCCTTCCACCCAACCTCTCTCTAGAGGGTTTGGATCGATGCGGCTTAAGCTGCAATGTTGGAGTGCTCTTCCACAAAACAACTCGAGAACGCCCCATCAGTGTAGTGTTGGACTGGCGATCACGGCCACAGGGTCGAATTTACTTGTAAACCGAGCCGCGGCCGGATCTGCCCATAGTTGTTTCTGAACGCATTAGCCATCAACATACGCGCGCAACAGCGCTTCGAGCAGGTGCGACAAAGAGCGATCCTCCTGGACCAACTTCAACTTGACTCGATGGAACAAGTCACGTGGGATCTCAGCGTTGACTTGCTTCGTCGGCCCAGAACGCTCGCGGCGACGTTTGTTCGGTTCATCGACTCTGACCCGGCGAGACCCTATGCGTGCAGACGCGGCAGCCATTTGGACTTCATGCACCACTTGCCGAACGGGTGGCTCGGGTTCAACAGCGGAAGGCTCCGGGAGAATAGGCGCTGGCGTACTTCTCATCTGTTGTTTGAGACTATCTAGTCCCTTAAATGCACTGCCGCTCATACATGCACTCTTTCATCAAGGGCGGGCCCTTGCTCGTATGCTTCGCCGTGTAGGAATGCCGCGATCTCGTCTCCGATGTCCTCATAGTCTCCCCATCCGAGTTGGCCTAGGTCGTCCTTGACCTTATCGACGGTGGTGCCGTATTGCGAAGCTTTCTTGAATGCCTTCAGAGAACGTATGTTCTTTGAAAACAGAGGCATACCAAGCTCGGTAAGCAGCGCGCGGTACAGTGGCCCATCCTTCTGAGGATAAGCCGGAATGTTGGTCAGAAGAATCCGATATTTGTTCGTCGCCAAGTTGCTGAACTGCTCATGGATAGTGCGCAGCGTGGCGATGGCCTGCGCCTCTGCTGTACAAGGAACGACAATGATGTCGGATCCACCGATCATCTCTCGCAGATCGTCAGGATCCGGCCGCCCCTTTGTATCGATGATGATCGTGTCGTAGTTCCCTGCTTCGCGCGCCAGTTGCCGTTCGGTAATTACGGCGTACGGCAGCCCCCCGCGAGCATTCCATTCGATCACTGAACGGTTGGGATCGGCGTCAACCAGCAAAGTTGACGATGTTTTCTGAAAATAGGCAGCCAGATGGACAGAAGTTGTCGATTTACCTACGCCACCCTTGAGGCTGGTGACGGTAATGATGGTCTTTGCCATAGTTCTCCTTTTGCAGAAGTTCTGGTCTTCGAGACTCACAGCAAATCAGAACACGAAGGCCGAGAGACAAGAACAGAAGTACTTCATAAAACTAGCATTACAGACCGCTAGAATCGCAGAAGATCAGAGTAGTAGGAACCTGAAATAGCAATAGACAAGAACAGTGCAATTAAAGTGATCGAGAACACTAGATCAGTAAAATACTTAACCACAAGAGAGGAAGTGCACTAGAACGCAAGTAAGCTAGAACGCCAGAACTCAATGAGAAAAGAACATAATACTTCTAGACTACTGCAGATTAAGTATAGTAACGAAGCAGTGCTGCTGCCACGGCGCGGATGAGGACGAGAATGATGAAAACAAAGGGGAAGATTCTCCAAACCAGGCTTCAGGCCAAATCTAGATCTAGTACACTTATTGAAGAGAAAGCAAGTGTACTAGAACACAAGGACAAGACAAGGATCTCTGACGAGAGGGAAGGGAAGCGGTAGATTTCTCAGAATCGGCACCGGTTTATCTGGCTTCCAGAGCGGGGACAAATGAGGGCGGAATTGATAATTGATTCGGATCGAACCTGAGCGGGGCCGGGCTCGGAAGCTGCTTACTTCACCCTAGCGGTTCGTGGCTTACCCCTGGTCTTGGGGTGCTGGAATGTCCGACAGTCCTGCATTTCTCAGTAAGCGCTGCTCCCGCACCCGTGCCAATTCTGCCCACAACTGATCCATTTCATCGGCCGCTGACTCTGTCCCCCATTCATTACTAAGCCAAACTTCCGGCTGATCTCTTGGTGACCGAATCGATCGCGGCAACGACAAACACAACGTCTCCATTCAAAATAATCTAGCGTTCCCGCGGGAGGACCTCATACGCTCGACCCCTTCTAAATGCCCCGGTGGAGGTTCGTCTAAAAGTCGTCGACTCACATCCTGATCTCCACGCTCCCCTCGAAGAAGGGCTAATCGACCTCGAGAGCCGACTCCAACTGATGCTGAGGCACTGGGTGTTTACGGCCTAGCGCTTTTTGCATTCTGAGCTTGGCCAGGCCAAGGAGCAGGGAATTCATCTCGCCGACCTCTTCGGATCTGCTTTCCCCGACCGGATCCCAGTAGCTGGCAACCCCTTCAAAGTCATTTTCGAGCGCCGAAATGAGCAGTTTCAGGCTGCGGAGTATGTCGTCTCGGTCCGCGCCACGGATCTCGAGGCGTCCCTGTTCAAGCTGAATATTCGCAGGCAGGTCTTCCGCGCGAGTGACCCGATGCTGGTCGTCGAGGGCAAACGGGATCGGCCGGCGCCGCGGGGGCTGGAACGCGAGCAGGTTGCGGCGAAACTCGGCCGTCACGCTCTGGCGCTTGGTGGTCTTTTCTAAAAGCGCCAGGAGATCCTGCCGCTCCACGAAATAGGACGTCCCGATCCTATGGACCTTTCCCACGGCCCGGAGGATCTTTTTGGCCGCGGTGCTGCGGACCTCGAACAGGTCCATGACGTCTTTCCGCGTCCAGGTCTCGGTTGCCGAGTCGTTGACACGGTTGCGCAGCTCCTGCGCTCGGTGTTCCCACGGAACCGTCTTTGCCACTGTCAGGCCCTCTCGGGGCAGGGAAGTGCTGGTAGATCAGCTCATTCCAGCCCTCTTTGAGTCTACGTTAAAAGCGCCCGATTGGGCGTTTATAAGATAGATACGTCTGAAAAGTAACTTGCGATAAGAAACTGTTATCGCAAGTGATTCCTTTTTTGCTGATTTTGGACGGATTTCCGCCGGTATGGGTTGGAATGGACTTGGGGGGCAGGGAATGGGCGATACAGCGATCGTCAGGACGGACGTTACGGGCAGGATCTACCTCGAAGGCGAGGTCCTGCCGCCCCAAGTCGCCGAAATCGAACCCCTGGCTCCCGGGCTCGCGGCCTCCGGCATCCCGCTGGACGAGTTCCGCCCCGGGGACCCGCTCTTTGACACCGCCCAGGAGGCCCTTGCGTACAAGGAGGCCGCCCGGAGTCCGGCCACCAAGCGGGCCTACGTGTCCGATTTCCGGCTCTTCGCAGCCTGGTGCGGCCAGGCCGGGCTTGAAGCCCTGCCCGCCACCATCAGCACCATCGGCCTCTACATGACCGAGCTTTCGACCGGCGGGGCCAAAGTTTCGACCATCAGCCGCAAGCTGGCGGCCATCTCCTTCCGGCACAAGGAAGAGAAACTGCCGTCCCCTGCTCCATGAAAGCCGATCGCGAGCTGGCCCAGGTGTACGCCGGCATCCGCAAGACCAACGGGACAAAGCAGGAAGGCAAAGCAGCGGTCACCCTCAAGCTGATCCGCCGGATGGTGGATATCGTGGAGGGCGGTCCCTTGACGGCATCCCGGGACCGGGCCCTAATCCTGATCGGGTTCGCGGGCGGCCTGCGCCGCTCGGAACTGGCCGGAATCCGGTTCGAACACCTCCAGTGGCACTCGAGCGGAAGCGGGATCACCATTACGCTTCCACGGTCGAAGACCGACCAGGAGGGGCAGGGAAGGGAAGTCGAGATCGTCCGAGGCAGTCAGCCCGAGAGTACGCCGCTGGCCGAATGCACCTGCCCGGTGCGCGCGCTCGACCAGTGGCTGCGCCAGGCTGGCATTGCGAGCGGGCCGGTTTTCCGCAAGGTCAACCGCGGCGAGAACGTGCAAAAAGCCGCCCTGAACCCGGCCTCGGTGGCCTGGATCCTGAAGAGGGCATTGGGGAGGGCCGGCGTCCGCGACCTCCATCGCTACGGCGCCCACTCGCTAAGAGCGGGTTTTGCGACGACCACATTCGACAATGGAGTACCTGAATTTAAGATCCGGCAGCAGACCGGCCACAAAACCTCGCGCATGCTGGAGAAATACATCCGGTCCGAACAGAAGGCCCGACAGGAAGCGGCTTCGAGCCTTGGCCTTTAAGGGCCTTTAAGGGACGTATAGCTGCAAAGGGGCGTCTGACTGAGCCCTTGCGGAGGCGTCCTGCAGCTTCCACGTGTAGTCTCCGGTCAAGCTACAGTAAAATTCGAGCTTATGGACCAAGGGCAGGAGCCGAAATCAAAATTCCGCATTGAGGTCGTCGCATCTGTCATAGGCGCGGTATTTGGGGTCGGAAGCTTCGCCGTGGCTGCGCTGTCGTACATTCGACCCACAGACTCAGCACATCCCGTCCATTTTGATTTTCTCTACAGAACCGTCTCCTTTCCCTTGTGGGCTGCAGGGGCTTTGATACTGGCCGTAATCGCGATCACAGCCGGTTTTGTTCGCTGGACAATCAAACGGCCCCAAACGGTGGAAGCGCCCACATCGCAGAAAACGGCGGTGTTACCTGTGCAGCGCCAAATCCCGCCATCCGCGCGCAGGCTGGCCGAAAGCCACCCTGCAATCAATCCCGTCATTCAAACCCACGCGAGCGGGAAGAATGAATTGACAATTCCATCCCCGGATGATCTGTTGATCCATCTGCGCCTCGAAGCATTTCAGGAAAAAAAGAGTTGCGTTCTCATAGTCGACAACAACAGACTCGACGCAATCTCGGGAGCTTCTGTCACGATTTACAGCGCGTATAGCTTTGACAGCAACCATCGTGAATTCAGGGCGGTGCCTTCGGTCAGCGGCATCCGAATGGACCAGCAAGACGTCATACAACCGTCTTGCTCTGGCAAACCATTTCTGCTCGTTCGCAAAGACCCGGACAAGCCTCACCTGTTCGCGGGGAATAACACTTCAAGTCAAATGATCTGGCCGGAGAACGACAAGTCGCAAATTCAGAAGTGGAAATTGTCGGCAAGCTTTTTTGCTCAGACGTGGCCTAACAACTCCACTTCGATGCCGAAGCCGCTAACGGTCGTCAAATTTGACGTCATCGTCACTTGGGACAAAGCCGCCGCCGAGCTCCTGATTGAAAAGGGATGATCGCTCATCCACAGACGCCGAAGAAAATTTTGTGAACCAAAATTTTGTGAACCCCAGTAGAGTGGATTGTGAATCGTTCCGTGATAACCAATCACGTGCGAACTGGCAGTGACTTTTCGAGGTCGCGTCTGTTCCGGTCACTCCCACCAGACAGCCCGCGTGAAATCCGGCTCACTTTCCGTTCGGGGGTGTTCACGGCAGAGCGCCTCTAGCTTTCCTCTGTACTGTTCGACCATACGGTGCGTCTCACCGACGAAATCGTAATCCTGCGACACATCCAAATCCTGAAAGAACTCCCACTTGTGGGGATCACTTCCGGAGTTAATCCGCGCAATTGCGTAGCGTTCAACGTCATTACGTCCAAGCACGGCCTCTGCTACGCGCTTTGATACAAGTTGGGCCTCCTACTCACTGGGAAAGTGCCACGGCTTCGGGTCCACCATCTCGGGGACAGCAACGTCCTCGAGCCATTTGTGAGCTTTCCACTCGTAGTAGTTTGAGAGCGTTGTATAACGTGCTGTAGCTCATGCGCAAACGTGATCGTGGTTCCGGTTGGCTGCTCGCATGTGTCCTTCCGAAGGTAGACCAGCACGACATCACGAGACGACCCGCCATTCTCGATCTCACGCCAAACGTCTGTGATGTTCGTCCTAATATGGAACGGCCACGGGCAGCCACTGTTATTGAAACCGAATTGAGCAATAGGGTAGAAAAAGCCGCAAAAGCTCTCCCCGAAGCAACTGGTGAACTCCCCTCTCTCCTCATTATCGAAGATGCAGCAAAGCGGTTGTGAATCCACGGCGAAATGCTCTAAGACGGCAGCGCAGAGCGGCTCTAGCTCCTCTTGGCGCGATTCATCGCGAAACACAAACCGGATTGAGTTCTCAGTTTCCGGCATCGTTGCTCTTCCATCTCGTAGGACTCTTCGATAGAGCGCCGGATTCCGTCCAGGCTGACTTCCGTTATCCGCCGATTGATGCGGATGCGACGAACTCCGGGACGCGCTTTGAGCCTGTCGTACAGCCAACTTGAAAAGAGATTCAGCCCAATCGCACTTCCAGCAGTCCCGGCCATTGTGACCGCAACGATGAAGTACGGCGCCGCGTCATGCGTCATGGAGCGCTTTTGCATTGGCATTCCTGAGGGCCTCAATTGAATGTTCGCGTCTCCGGGGACATCCTTGCTCATGCCCACGGCAATTGTGTTCGATTCAAAAATGTCAGTGACACACGGAAGCGGTACTTCGATCTCAAATTCCATTGGCCATGTCCTATCGTTCATTCACAACCCATGCCGGTACTTGCTTGGCGCCGACGTGCGTCCAACGGCTCACGCATAGCTCGACTGTTGTTGTCCCATCCGGGTCTTCACTCCCCAGCCGCCAGTAATTAGGCAGGGTGAAATGCGTAAGCTGGTACGCGGTATCGCCCTGCCGCGCCCGGCGCCAGAGTTTCGCTATTTCCGGGCCGATAGGCAATATCGCTCGGAGCACGCCGTCTTCAACGGAGATCTCGAAGCCGTCTAGCTGACCGCTCAACTTGGCGGATTTCGCCATAGCTGGGAAATTCTCATCGTCATACCCGAGCAGAACTTTGACGGCCACCCGGTAGCGGGCCTGTTCTTGATCTCTTCTGAGTGTGGTCTGTCGCCTGTATACCCAACGGTCCCGCCTCCCCAGTTGGGCGCCGTCCGCCAGCTTCGCAACGATGGTGAGATTAACTCCCGGAGTCCTCAATCCATATCGCATCTTTTCCCCCTGAGCATAGTAGTCCTGAACAGCCCATCCGGAGTATCCGGTCCCTGCAATGGTTCCAGAAAGATTCCACCATATATATCCATTGGATTGGGATGGTCCCCCGGTCACTTGCATGACTGTGCCTTCAGGCATATTGACGACTAGAGAGCAACTCGTATTGGCACAAGACCTAAGGTTAAGGCCGAGTCCGCCGGTGCCAAACACTGCCACATATTGTCCATTCGAAAACTTGTTTGCGGTAATAGTGGTGAAGCTCGAATAGGCGGACCAGTTTCCGTAGCCGGGATTGGAAGCCGGGGTCAGAGCGTGCACCTGCCAGTAGTATGTTGTGCCTCCGTTGAGGGCCGTGGACGGCGTCTACGTGGTGATGTTGGTTGCGGTGGTCTGGTTGATCACGCAACTGCTGCACGCATCAGAGCTGGCGCTGGTAGGCAGCCCGCTGGCGCTGGTGGCCACCAGGATAGGGGCCCAATCCGGGATTCAAGTGCCGCGCGACAGCCGCGGGGAGCGCTTTGCGAGCGCTTCGGGACATCGGACGCCGGTTTGCGGAAGAGAAATTAGGTTTTTAGCCATCCCGCGTACGCGGTCATGTCGATCGCTGGCGCTGTACCAATCTTCTGTAGCTTCGTGATGAGTTCGAGAAGGAATGAAGTCACGGCCTTATCGTGTTCAATGCTCGTCTGACAGCCGGCCCCATCACAGCCAAAAGTTCCATAGGCCGCAATGCAGCCTATATCCAAGCGGCCGTCCCCCTGTTCCCTCGCAAGCGCCTTGCTTAGATACCCGGCCGCATCGGATTTCCACCCGCTCTCAAATGCCAGGAAGCCCGCCAGGATAGGCTGCGGCGTGGCTCTTCGCAGGCCATCGATTGTCATGACCTCAGCGCTTGTCCGATGGAGTCTCCTGACGGTGGCAGCCTTGTTTTGCGCATATTCGATATATGGAGCGTTCGCTTCCTGCTTCGATTCGAAGACGCCATAGACAGCCTCGGCAGGAATCACTTTGCCGATGCCCTCAAGCTCAAAAATGAGAAAGGTGTACTGACGGTCGTACAGCACAACGTCGATCTCATCGCTGAATGCTCCGTTGCTGTCCATGATCGTCGCCTTATCCACCGCGTAGCGCCCGGGAAGATAGGTCTTAAAAAGCTTGTGCCAGACCTTTTCGCTGCCATCGCCCTTTGCACCTGGGTGACCGATAGCCTCACGAGCTGATTTCAGCTCCTGCGAAACCCTGTCGTGCAAGTTCTTCATCAATGCGGGAAGCTTCCAATCGCTGCCGCTCATCGCACCACGCCCTCCCAATACGGCTCAGCCCGCGCTGTGCCCGCCGCTGAGCTGATCGCTTTCTTTTCGGCAACCGTAAGGTCATCAGAAACTACGTTGTTGGTGTTGGCTGGGTCAACGAAGCGCGCGTCCGGAAACGAATCTCGCAGATATTCAAAAACTGCTTGAACGCGGCTTTCCAGAGACGTATTAGAAGCGCTCCAACCATCAAGCGCCCTGATGACGGCGAGCTCCAAATAGAGTGAGGGAAAATCGATGTTCTTCTGATTGCGCCAAAGCTTGATGACACGCGTTTCCTGCTGTCGGCCGGCACGAATCACATGTGCCGCATGCATGAGGACATTGGTCTTAGTCCAATTTCCGACGCGTCGCCGATAAAGGCTGTGATCGGTGGCCGCGCTGTTCTGCCGCTTCGCCGGCACCAAATCGACAGAATAGCCGCCGACCTTTATATTGATCGACACATTCTGCTTCTTGGGCGAATAGCCTTTTTCCGAGAGCCGCCGAAACAGCTTCTCGTAAACATCCTGCAGCGTGTCAGTGCAACCCTCTGATATCGAAATGAACAGGTCGATATCCGTACCCTTGAGGACGGCAGTGCCTTTCAAAAATGACCCGCTGGGGTGCACGTTCAGCAAGACATTGCCGGCCCATTCTTTGATCAAGGGCATCAGAAACGCCTGGACACCTCTAATCGGCGATTGCGGTCCACTGTTGACCGCTTCACGCGCGAGAATGCGATAGAGATATTCGGTTCCTGTCATAATTCCAGTTGCCTTCGATGCCGGGGCAATTCTAGCTGGTTCCCTACTGTCTTCGAATAGAAGTAACATAAAGGACGTTATGTTGCGTCATTTGGAAAGGCACAAGGTGAGGGACGACTTTACAGAACTTGAAGCGCTCGGCCGGCTGTTGGAGATCGCGCAGCGCGACACCGGCCAGAGCCGGCGGGTGGCCAATTTTCTTCTGGCCTGGCACAACGCCGAGGAAAACGGCAGCTGGGCCCCGGCGGACCTGTGGGCGGTCGATGCGGGGATTGCCGATGACATGGTGACCGTCGTCGGCCTCATTCGCCGGTCGGGCGGCCACTATCCCAATGACCTGGGTTTTGAACGGGAAATCACGGCGGTCTGGCAACGTTGGCGCGGCGCCGATGCTCCATCCACGGGAGACGGGACGTGAGCCAGGCGGTCGTCACTATCGAGCCTTCTTCCCTGCAGCCCGGCTCTTCCGGTCTGACCGTGCCGGCGGTGATCGCCGCTGCCGGCGACAAGGCGGCCTGGCGCTTCGTCGAATTCTTCACCGCCAATATCCGCAACCCCAACACACGCGCCGCCTATGCGCGCGCCGTCGCCGGCCTCTGCACGTGGTGCGACGAGCGCGGCTATGACTTCCTGCGGATCAGCCCGGTCGCGATCGCGGCCTATGTCGAGCAACTGCTGGCGGATGGGCTGGCGCGGCCGACGGTCAAGCAGCACCTGGCCGCGATCCGGATGCTGTTCGACTACATGGTGACGGGCGGCATCCTGCCCTTCAATCCGGCCGCTTCGGTGCGCGGCCCGAAACACGTTGTCAAAAAGGGCAAGACGCCGGTGCTGACGCCGGAAGAGGCGCGGACGCTGCTCGATTCCATCGATGCAGAAAGTTATTCCGGCCTGCGCGACCGCGCGCTGCTCGGCGTCATGGTCTACAGCTTCGCGCGCGTCTCGGCCGTGGTCGGCATGGATGTGGACGACTACTACCAGCAGGGCAAGCGGTGGTGGCTGCGCCTCGCGGAAAAAGGCGGCAAGGCGCATGCCGTGCCGGTCCATCACAAGGCGGAAGAATATCTCGACGCCTACCTGGCGGCGCTCGGTAATCTGGCGAAGGGGCCGCTGTTTCGCGCCATGACGAAAGAGCGTGACTTCGGCAAGGGCCGCTTGAGCCGGATCGATGCTTTCCGCATGGTCAAGCGCCGCTGCGCGGCCGCCGGCCTCGGCGACACGCCGAACTGTCATACCTTCCGCGCGACCGGCATCACGGCCTATCTGCTGAACGGCGGCACCATCGAGGGCGCGCAGGCCATCGCCGCGCACGAAAGCCCGCGCACGACAAAGCTCTATGACCGTACTTCGGATGAAATTACGCTCCATGAGATCGAGCACATTGCGATTTAGATTTTTCGTCAACCCCTGTCAAACGCCCAAGATCGTTACCAGGATGAAAGTAAAGACAACAGATGACCGCAACTATTCCCAAGTTTTCGAGTTTTAGAAAGTAGGGTGTAACCCATGAGGATCAGGGCGGAGGTTTCTGCGCCCCCCACCACCGAGGAAATACTGGTCTAAACCTTATTGGCGCTGTGCAACGACAATCCCAGGGAGGCGCTCAATGATTCGAAATCGTTTGGCTCTCGGGCTCTTCATCGCTTTTACTGTTACACCGGCCTTCTCCTATGACGGGAAGACTTCGTTTCCTCTCCTCATTTGGATGGATTCCGCCGGAATCAATGGCGACGTCGCTTCGAAAGTCGGAAGCTTAATTTTTCCCACCAATAAAGATGTTGTTGAAGCCATTTCTAAGGGAATTTCCAAATTTAAAGGTACCGATGTTCATGTGACGCTGAACATCAATAATGACTTACTCACGTTTTCTCCCAACGATCTGATGGACAAGATCGCTCTTACGGGATTAAAGACTGTGCAGGTCCGAACTGCGGACGTGAAAGACATCTATGATGTGGAATCAGGCCACAGTTTCAAAGGCCACGGTTATAAAAGCATCATATTAATCACCAACTCTGGAACTATGTTGTTCCAACTCGATGGTGAAAGCGTTTATTGGTACATCGGGGACTTTCAAAAGATACGTTTAGAATTCCCAAACGCGATAGCGCGCGCCTGCCCCCGCGCTACCCTTCATCACATCACGTGTCAGGATGAGAGGTGCGGGCTTATCAGCAAATAGCCACGGCAATTGATGTATAGGTTCTGACGGTCGCCCGGTTCAGAGAAACCACGCGTCGGCCGGGTCGCCGCGCATGAGAACCCGCGCACGACTAAGCTCTACTACCGCACCTCGGATGAAATCACGCTCGATGAGATCGAGCGGATAGCGATCTAGGCGTAATGTTGCCGTTGGCATTGGGCGTAACGGCTGCGTGCCGATCTTCGCCAGCTGGTTGGAAGCTGCGGTGTGGGTCCAGCTCGTCCCGTGGATTGGCACAGCTTACGGCCGTGGCCGGGGTGAGATAAACACTGTATCATGATTGCAATTTAGTTGGTGAGATCAGCCCCCCCTGTCTGGGGCATTACTCTATCCATGGGGGAATTGGGGATGATCTGGGAGGGTTCCGGTGGCTCAGATGTCGCTGCTGCGGTTTTTCCCTGTCGTTCTAGCAACGTTGGCCATCACGCCGGTCACCTTCGGCCAAACACCTCAATCGGCGCAGAAAGAAGCGCAAGCGCCGTCAAAGTCCCAAGTGGCCACTCCCGTTACGATGACCGAGTGCGAGGGTGTCAACAACTGTGCCACTTGGACATTTCTTGGAGCACAAGGGAATGGCCAGTGGCCGTCAGGGGAAATTGCAAATCTAAGCGTCGAGCGTTACGACAATCACAGCGTAGTGATTCGGCGCGCTGACTCCACTGGTTCATCGGCCGGGTTGACAGCGGTATATACCGGGACGCGACACGGTGACCGCGTGGGTGGGGAGTTCACGTCGTCTTGGCCGGGGCACTGGGAGAACCAATCGGGAAACTGGTATGCGACCGTGCAGAAGCCCCAGGCCCCTCCGCCGGTGATGCGCGTCTGTGATCCGAATGGGCAGTGTAGCAATTGGACGTGGAGCAACGGGCACTACGATGGCGCTTGGAGTAACGCGACTGCAACAATCAAGGTGGTGAGCTTCACTCCAGAGTCGGTTATCATGAAGCGCACCGACACCGGTGGAAGACCTGGTTTCTTTGCGTACACTTACTCGGGGAAGATCTCAACTCAGGGCAATAGCATCCTCGACGGAATCTGGGTGGGCGACCCCGGGACCCGCGAGGCAGGGACTTCTGGTCACTTCACAGCCACTTGGGGAGCGGCGCTTGACGACAATCCTGCCGCCAGGCCATCTCGACCGACTGTAGTCGTGCCAATTGCGCCCATTGTCTGTGTGCCGTGGTTCTTTGGAGTAGTTTGCGGCTGAAAGTCCCCGCACGACCAAGCTCTATGACCGCACGAGCGATGAAATCACGCTCGATGAGATCGAGCGAATTGCGATTTAGGCGAACTAATTATTCAGACTGCGGTGCCATTGCGAATCTACTCCGCTGGTCCATCCTCAATATCCGGCTGTCAAGAACCCTTCAACTAGTGGAATTTCGCGAACGCGGGACTTAACTTGTAGAATTTGTCCCACAGACCTGTAGAACACTGGGAGCTAACTAGCAGAACGAACGGGCGCTGAAAGGATTCCGTTAGCAAAGTAAGTGGTCACTTTTCTTATATTTAGAATCTTTTCCGGCTACCGTGTAGCTGTGATTGTCCGTTCACGCTTGAGCAAAAATGGCCCGGCGAGCGACTTCGCACATTTCTACAAGTTAGCGCCCAAATTCTACTAGTTAAAGGGACAAAAATGGGGCGTTAACGAGTAGAACACATTGATAACAAAGGAGAGACATTCTACGAGTTAAGCGGATCGCGACACCGCTGTTTGAGACCGCCCAGGAAGCCATCGAGTACAAGCAGGCCGCCCGGAGTCCGGCCACCAAGCGGGCCTATGAGTCCGATTTCCGGCTCTTCGAAGCGTGGTGCGGCCGGGCTGGCCTGGAGGCCCAGCCGGCCACCATCAGCACCATCGGCCTCTACATTTCGGATCTGGCCACCGGCGGGGCCAAGGTTTCGACCATCAGCCGCAAGCTGGCGGCCATCTCCTACTGGCACAAGGAAAGCCAACTGCCATCCCCCTGCTCCATGAAAGCCGACCGCCAGCTGGCCCAGGTCTACGCCGGCATCCGCAAGACCACGGGGACAAAGCCGGAAGGCAAGGCGGCGGTGACCCTCAAGCTGATCCGAAGGATGCTGGATATCGAGGAGGCGGGTCCCCTGACCGCATCCCGCGACCGGGCCCTGATCCTGATCGGGTTCGCGGGAGGCCTGCGGCGATCTGAACTTGCCGGCATCCGGTTCGAACACCTTGTGCCCCACGCCCGGGGGATCACCATCACGCTGCCCAGGTCGAAGACCGACCAGGAGGGGCAGGGAAGGGAAGTCGAGATCGCCCGGGGCAGCCAGCCCGAGAACACGCCGCTGGCAGAATGCACCTGCCCATTCCGGGCGCTCGACCAATGGCTGCGCCAGGCCGGCATCGAAAGCGGGCCCGTCTTCCGCAAGGTCAACCGCGGGGAAAACGTGCAAAAGGCCGCCTTGAACCCGGCCTCGGTGGCGTGGATTCTGAAGAGAGCATTGGGGAGGGCCGGCGTCCGCGACCTGGACCGCTATGGCGCCCACTCGCTGCGCGCCGGCTTCGCCACCACGGCCTTCGACAACGGGGTGCCGGAATTTAAGATCAGGCAGCAGACGGGGCACAAAACCTCGCGCATGTTGGAGAAGTACATCCGGTCCGAACAGAAGGCGCGACAGGAGGCGGCTTCGAGCCTTGGACTTTGAGGAAACGCCGACTGAGCACATATGTGTACAAGACAGTAGTCCACAATGAATGAATGCCACGCACTGATGAAACCGGAGTTCCCCCGGCTTTGCCGGGGAGGCAGCAAGACTTGATGATTTCGGGAGTGTTCCAGGGGCGTTGCTTTGTTTTTTGGTTCGCAACACTGATCGGGCAGCAAGGTCGAGCTGTTGCGATTGCTTTCGCTTTTCTCCGGTTCGATCAGGCCCTTTTAAGGGCCAGCAACCGAAAGCCTCCGGCTCTGGCGGAGGATCGTTATCGAGTTCATTTCGCTCATGTCCTCGGGCTCAATATAGCGTTGTAACAAAGGACTTAGATGGATTCGATTTCGAGACGGTATGGCTTCCGAGGTCCCCAGATTGGGCGTCCCGGTGGGGTTTCCTGCTCCTCCAAACCGAAGGCGGCACAACAGGCATAGGCCGTAGAGAAGGCCACGGCGGTGCACAAACCTCGGCAGCTCGCCAGGTCACGGAGTTCGAAATCGGCCGAGACAGTTTGGTTGGAACTTATCGAGCAAAAAAATATGGGACGGGCTGAAAAGGAACAAAAATGAGTGCTTGCGAGAGCCTGGCCAAATTTATGCTTTGACGCCCGCTCCGTAGCACTGGGGAATCCTGATGACGCAACCTCTGTTCTCACTGCATGGCATCAACTCCGAAGGTGAATGGCAACACGGTATCCAAACAGTCCTGGACAAGTTCTTCCAGTACACACCACTACAGTATCGTCAATATCGCAATCTTCCATTAGCGGTGTGGAGACTCGGAGGCGACGTTCTCCTTTTACTCATAGGTGTGGCCTTGCCCATCTTTTGGCTGTGGACGCGCCCCTCGGTAGATGCGAAGTGGCTCCTCAGCTTAGAAATTGGCTTCTTTGTCGGCGCGATTGTAACTAATATCTACAATCGAGTTTGCATGCAGAGAGTCACAGAAGCAATACATTCGGACATCCGAGCGCCGTTGGGTGGGTATGGGAAACCCTCGATAGTCGCCCATAGTCTGGGCACCCTTCTGATTTCTCGAGCTTTGGAACGATTCGATGGACTTTCCCTTGACACGGTCATTCTTCATGGGTGCGTCGTAGATCGAATGTTCCCATGGGAGCTAATGCTAAACAGGATTGAGAATGTCTTCAACGAGATTGGCGGGGTGGACCCGGTTCCGTGGATCGCAGGCGTACTCCGATTTAGCGTTCCCAGGATCGGAACTGCCGGCGCCACCGGATTCTCTGGCCCAGTTGTGACAGGTGTCCACTCGAACCCGAGTGAGGTTGGTCCCATTATCTTCAGGGGAGAATGCTGTTGCGAGGCACACAAGTTATTGCAATCGAGCGATTTGGTGCACAACGTCCGATACACAAGGGTTGGTCATAGCGGCTATCACAAAGGAATGTTCCATGCAAAGGACTTCTGGCTTCCCCGGTTATTAGGATACGATCCCATCCTCTACAGAAAGTTCTATGAGTTCTGCGTCGAAATTGTAATTGCTCAACGCGGGCTCCGATACGAATACGAGGAAAGGCGAAAGGCCTTTCTGGGAACTTGTTTCGGATGGCATCCCGGAGCGTTGAGATACGGGATTCTGGCTGAAATTCAGGAGACTGACGGGGTCATTGTTCCAGCGGTAAAAGTCGGTGAATTGCTCAATCAGATCGTTCATCTACTCTCGAAAACCGTGAGCGACATGCTGAATCTCTTCCCACTTCCAGGTCGGGCGCTTGAACCCGTGACTTTGCCGCCGCAGGGAGATAAGCGCTGGAATCTTCTAGACCCAAGATCAGCCCTTAAGGCGAGTGTAGAGGCTTCACTCGAGAGCTGGAGAACATTCGGACTTCTGTGAGGAAAAGACGTGGATGACCAGCTTTTGCGCTCGAGCATCGAAGAATTGCGGGTAGATAGCCGGGACCCTGACGCTTGGGAGAACCTTTACCGTTCGCTCTATCCATACGTATTTGGAACTCTCTTCCGGATGCTGCACGGCAACGCCTTCCTAGCGGAAGAGTCCGTTCAAGAGGTCATGATCCGAATTTTGCGAAGCTTTGATTTCAAGATCCCCACTGTTACAGCAGCTTCACTCATGCTGTATCTGAGGCGGACGATCCGTTCCGTAGCGCTCGATCTCTACAGACAGGAGAAGGCGCACGACGAAGGTGAAGAATTGTCTGACGAAATATTGGAGACGCTCAGCAACAGTTCAACGGAGGACGACCTGATTGCCAAAATAGAATGGAAGAAAATCTTGGAGGGACTATCGGCAAAGGAATCTCAAGTCGCCTGCCTCTTGCTCTCAGGACATTCTTCAAGTCAAATCGCAGACACCTTAAGTGTAAGAAATAAAACGGCTTCCAATTTATCGTCGCTTGTGCGGCGGCGCATTAGGAAAATTCTTTTCAATGGGTCGGGAAAAAGAGTATAGCCGACCGTATGTCTAATGTTGAAGAAAGAAACGTCACGGAAAGCACGGATCTCATATGAACAGTCAAGATGAAAAGCCGTTCGATCCTTTTCAAGATTCCGCTGGACTTCTCGGGCAAGCTGGAGTCACTCTCGAGCAGCTTTTGGAGAGCTCGGAGACTTTTGCCCTAGATAGGAATTTTCCCACGCCGACTTGTCTCCGTCCAGAAGAGATCGCGTCATATTCTCGACATGCGATTCTGGCGTCGAATCAACAGGAACATGTGGACACCTGTCGCCACTGTCGAGCCCTTCTTCGCATGCTCGTTCCGAATCAAGAAAACTTGAGGGAGTTCCGCGAGGAAGTCCTGTTGCAGCGAACTGCGCGTGAAGACACGTACCGATCCGCTGAAAGGCAAAGTTCTACATCCCGATACGCGACACCTCGGTTTCGGTTGTATGGTGTCCTGACTGCCGCAGCGCTGCTGATCGTGGTCCTGACTCTGCCCGTGATCATGAGAAGGGGGACCGGGACGAATGCGAAGAACCCAAGCGCAGTTCCTCAATTGCCATCATCTTTCCCCGTTTCGAACGAGCTTCAAGATGCGACGCTGACACTAAGTGACGGGAAGAAAGCAACTGAAAGTACAGACCTGAAGGTCGACGGAAGGAATATCGCGGAACAGTTCCAATCGAGAGCAGCCGCTGTGACCACCACCTTTGAGATTGTGAGGCAATTGCATGCTCCTCAGACGAAAAACCAGAAGATCCTTCAAAGAAGTTTCACAGATGCTATTGAGACGCTTGCATCACGCGCTGGAGGGGTAAACGATAAAAGCGGTCAAACGATCGTGATTGGACTTGGTCCAGGGTGTCAAAGCATTGCGAATGCTCTATCAGATAAATCGGTGAGGGTGTCCACGAGTGATTCTAGCCGGAAGTGTGTGCTCCACTACGAGTCTGCCACGATGGTTATCGACCCTCACAAAAGCGTCAAACAGACTGTTCTGTACCTGGATACGCTTAAAAAAAGCCAAGGCGACGTAATGGCCTTAAGGGAAGCGGCCCCGAACGTTAAATTCAGCTTGCAGTTATCTGACGATCCGTCCGATAAAGCTATGATTTTGCCGTCTCAAAAGACCCCGTCGGATATGCCGCAGTGATACCCACCTACTCTTCCCCACCAACCGCGTCTGCGGTCATAGTGAGGTGCATCGTTCAACGAATGCCGGGTTGGCTGCCTTCTTTTGCGATACGGAACGCCGTCGAGCCGCTTCAGCCACGTATAGTCCAGCCGTAACGGATGAGCGACCGATACACACCATGTTGGCGAGCTAACTCCACCGCCGCCTGCCACAACGTCTCAGCAGCTTCGTTCGATGTGGCTGTGCGTTGCGCAGCACCCAGTTTGGCCCTCCCCTTCATCACCGAGCGTGCACCATCGTCATTCATTACGAGAATCACAAAGTCGGTTTCCTGTCCGCCTGCCTGGAGACCGAAGGTTCCGCCGCTGGAATGCATCATGATTGGCGCTCCCCGAGGACCATTGAAGTTCTGACCGCTTCGACAGACCATCAGAACATCCGCGGCGGCTCTGGCGAACTTCGAGGCATTCCGCGCAAGCCTCTTGAACCTTTCCAGTGCTCCGAGTTCGCCTAGTGTTCATTTTGGGCGATGCTTCGGCGGCTTCAGCCGGCAACGGAGCAACGGACGCATCGCAATGAAGATAAGTCGATAAGTCCTGGCAAACGGGGTAGTACTAAGATCCGTTGTCGAGGAAATCCTAGGATTCTCGCTCGAGAATCGGCAGTTCCGACCGACAATAAATCCAGCGGTGGGGAAAATCGTGCATACTGGATGCCGTCAGGAGTTTGTTCATGCCAGACTCGGTTACCATCACCATAGCTGCCACAACCATGGAAGGCCTCGACGCGCAGGACCCCCAGGTCACCGTTGACATCATCCAGTCGATCCCGATCCAGAAAGCGATCTCGCGTCAGATCGTCTCCAACTTCGATGGCAAAGTCACCATTGCGGTCCCCATTCCTGACGATTTCCCAGCGTGGCAAGTGAATGTCTCCTTCTCGAGGTACGACGCGGTATCGGGCTTTTTCTTTCAACCTAGGGGAGAGCCTTCTCCAACCTGGACCACGCAACTCACCCGTTTACCTGCCGCCTGGAGCCCTCAGTTCACTCCACTCCAGTCCCTCGACGCGGGCCGCTTTCAGGCATTTAGGAACATCGTGGGTGCCAGCAACAGCGTCGACCTCAAGAACGGGCCTGCGGTCGGAGACCTCAATGCCAACTATGACAAACTCGCAAACGGATCGCAGATTCAAGCCAAGGCCGCTCTCCTCAATCTCTTCGCCGTGCTCACGGACGAGCAGGATCCAATCGGCAAGGTTCCATTGTTTAGCTACGTCCGGAAGATCGTACGAATCGACCAGGAAAGATTCATCTCCGAGGTCGATCCAACGTTGTTCGAGAACGTGCAAACGATTCTGAATGGACTCAACGGCGATTTCAAAGGACAGGGCTACTTCACCGAACCTAACTCTGATCTTTTGTTGCATGTTACGAATATCCCGGCGCAGTATGGACCCAGTCAAAACATACAGAAGATGATCACGCTCAAGAAGGACTACGAACAGGGCAATCTGCAGCTCACTATGGCATATATCGTCGTGGCTGGGACAACCGTTCATCTCCTCGACTGCGACCTCGACGAAAACAGGAACATTCTTCTACACAGCCTGGATCTGATCAAACACCTCTTCAACGGAGGAACCAGTCCCATAACGATGCACGAGTACATCGAGAAAGACTCCGCACAAAATTCGCCCGACGGAGTTGCAACGATCGATCTCGGGTATCAACTCGTGTAGCGTTGATTGCGGCTGGAGATCAATCAGAAGGGGAAGAAGTGATGATCTTCACCATAGGCGATAGCCTCTCCTGGGGTCAGGGACTGATCGAGCAACACAAATTCGACGTCATTTTCGCAAGGTCGAAGGCTACGCAGCTGAAGCGCGGCGCGCACTCCGCCGCGACCATAGGAACGCGGACCGACTCTTCCGCCGAGATCGAGACCGGAGAGATACCGATCGCCTCCCCCTCTCTTTGGCAGCAGGTGCTGGCGCAGGGCGACTGGTCGCAGTTCGAACTCGTTCTCGTCAACGGGGGGATTAATGATGTTAGTCTTACCCGCATTCTCAGCCCCTGGACCAGGATAGCGCAGCTCGAACAGTGGATCGACCAGTTTTGCAACCAGGCAATGCAGGGTCTACTTGTCGAACGATGTCGTCTACCTGCTCGAAGTGCAGAAGGACTCCCGCATGGCAGACATCACCGAAGGCGTTCCGGCGGCGCTCTTCTCACCGTCAATCTCAATCGGCAACCCGGATTCGGAGACAACGGCACCGCATCGTGCGCCTCTCTCCAAAGATAGCCAATGCATGATGTCTCTAGTGCTGCCAGGTGGCGAAAGACATATGCATCTGCTGTGGCGACGCACTTGCGTGTCTACCTGGTGCGAATTATCAATTCAGTTCCTATATGTTCAAAGCTTCCGGGCTGCGGCTGATGGCGGCTTGGCGATTGATGATCGGCTGCTATTCGCATAGCGAGCGTAACCAGTAACGGCACAACCCAAGGAGAATCGTATATGCCAACCTGGAAGGGAATTGTGGGTCAGGGTTTCACGTCCGAGGCGTTTGCAACCTATGTCGCTGGTCTGTCGTTTGTGAGCTGGCGTCCGTCCTTTGTAGTTCTCCACAACACGGCCGCACCGACGTTTGTGCAGTGGCACTCTGTTTCAGGCGGCCAGCGGATGCAGAACCTGCAGAGCTACTACCGCGACACGCAGAAGTGGTCGGGTGGCCCTCATCTATTTGTCGCCGATGATCTCATCTGGGCCTTCACCCCGCTCACAGTGCCTGGGGTACACTCGCCATCCTGGAACAACGTTTCCTGGGGCGTGGAGCTGGTGGGCGACTACTCGACCGAGCAGATAGTTCCGGCGCTCCAGGCGAATGCGATCTCGGCGCTCACAACGTTGCATGCTGCGCTCGGACTCGACCCATCGACATTGCGACTGCATCGCGAAGACCCGCTGACGACCCATATCTGCCCCGGCAGCAACATTTTGAAGGCGGACTTCATATCCGATGTTACTGCCTCGCTCGAGCAGTCCTTTCCAGGAGAGCATCCTAACATGAAATCGATGGCGTGACCATTGCGAATCTGACCGCTAACATCGCTCGACACCACTTTGTTCGGCGTCATCTGAAAGGAGCCAAGTGCGACCTATGCTCGCCTCGCCCGTTCCAGCATCGACCAGCAGAACCAACTCATCCCGGAAAGTTGGACCCCGCTCAGCGAAAGAGCGCCTGTGCGCTCTTTCACTCTTTCCATGTTTGCTGACCTTCTGCCCCCTCCCGCTTCCTGCAATGGCTCTCGAGGGCGGCGGCCAGTCGTGCAGACCCAGGGGGCAGCGTCAACTCCGCAATCCACCACCCAGCCGGGCGGAACAGCTCCTTCCGGGGCAATTGGAAATACTGCCGGGTCAGGGTCGACTGGGCCGCAACAAAGCGCGAAGACCATAGCACCAGGCAGCGTCCCGAATCTCATCTTCTCGAAATGGGACACCAAGCAAAATGAAGATCCCAAAAGTTTCTGCGGTAAAGACGCCCAGCACCCAGAGCCCTGCCGCATCCACCGCGTGCTGGTTGTCGGTTTCGACAACCTAAAGGACTGGATGGCAGATAGCAACAATCGTCTCTCTGATCTGGTCCTGGTGCTGAATGGTCGCGTGATGAGGGGCTTGACCTCCCGCGGTCCCGTCACAGACTTCAAGCAATTACAATTCGACCTCAATGTACTCGACGGCACAGGCCAGGACCATGTCGACAACCGCGATAGTTGGAACGTACTCATCCCCGAAATGAGAGACAGCAAGTTAGTTCACGTCGCGGTTGCCACCGGCGGAAAGCCTCCGTACTCTGGCACTGTGGACGTCGCATTTCAGGTATTTCCCTGGTGGACTGTGTTTGTGATCGCACTCGTTCTCGCGGCGCTGGTCGGCTTTATTGTTCTCGCAAAGAAAAGCGACATCGTCCGCGACGCCCCGTCGGTCGCAGGGGTAAAGCGATCGTACAGCCTGGCTCGATGCCAGATGGCCTGGTGGTTCTTCATCATCGTGGCCTCGTACTGCTACATTTGGCTTACCCTGAACAACCACGATTCGCTGACTGCTGGCGTTCTGATCCTTACTGGAATTAGCGCCGCGACTGGCCTTTCGGCCACGGTCATCGACGACGGCAAGCGGGACCAGCGCAACAAGCTTGTAGCAGAACAGGCCATCCTGAATGCTCGCGTAGCAGCTTTGCCGGCAGCCATCGCCGCCGCGCCAGCCGGGGGCGTTGCCGATCTTCAAACAGAGCTCGCCGATAAGAACAAACGCCTCTCCGATATCGCTATAGCCCTCGCCGCTCTTCCATCTGCGACCGGTGCCTCTGAGGGTTTTCTTCTCGACATTCTCCGCGACGAGTCTGGCATCAGCTTTCATCGTTTTCAGATGGCGGGGTGGACGGTAATTCTCGGAATTGTCTTCGTCGCAGCCGTGTACAGTCAACTGACCATGCCCGACATCAGTCCTACCCTGCTTGGCCTCATGGGCATCAGTTCCGTAACGTACGTAGGATTCAAGATCTCTGACGCGCCGAAGTGAGATATCGGACAGAGAATCCGGATCGGGCCAGGTCTTGATGCACGGCATCGAGACCGACGAACTGCGCATGAAGCGCATCAATGCGCTAGCGCTCAAGATCGAGGGAATGAAACCTATCCGATTCCTCGGTCGTTGAGCTGCCAGCTCACAAAGTTCTACAAATCTGAAACGCTCAGGAGGGAATAGTTATAGTTACTATCGAGGAGATCCCACTTCTGCTTTTAACTTGGACACAAGCTTGTGCTATGCCTCGCGCGGTTTTCCCAAAGACGCTCCCCCTACCCCTAGAAAGACCCGCGTGACTCTGAGGAGGTATCGTGCCTGACGCAATCAAGCACCTCGTTGTTTTGATGATGGAAAACCGCTCCTTCGATCACATGCTCGGCTACATGAAGGCCGCCGACTACCCGATCGATGGGCTCAACGGGGATGAAACCAACCCCGCGGCGATAGCAGGGGCACCAGCCATTCGGGTCAGCCCCACCGCTCGCTCCAATCACGATCTAATCCCTGACCCCAATCACGAATTCCTGGATGTCAACTGGCAGATCTTCCGCAACGCCAACGGAACGGATACAGGGCAGCCCAAAATGCAGGGCTTCGTCGAGAACTACGCGCAGATCAGCAACGCTGTCCTGGGTGAGAACGTCATGAAAGCCTTCCATCCCGGTTCTCTGCCTGTTCTTTCAACGCTCGCCAAAAACTACGCCGTGTGCGATCGATGGTTCTCGTCGGTTCCGGGCTCGACGATTCCCAATCGTCTTTTCGCCCACGCCGCCAGTTCCGGCGGTTCTGCGACACAGGATGCTGTTCTCTCCCCGGCAAAAGCCACAACTATCTTTCAGGTCATCAACGATAAGGACAATGACGCCAACTTTTCCATTTATACACAAGACGCCTCAATTCTGATGGCCAATATCTACCTTGCACATTATCAGAACAATTTCTTCGATTTCTCGCAGTTTGAGGACGACTGCAAGAAGGACTTGCTGCCGGAGTACACCTTCATAGAGCCGTCCTATGATGATGATGTCGATAACGGCAAGTTTGCGAACAGCCAACACCCAGACTTTCCTGTCGACGCTGGAGAATTGCTAATTGGGCAAGTCTACAACGCGCTCGTGAAGAGCCCGTCGTGGAAGGACACCTTGCTATTAGTCGTCTACGACGAGCATGGTGGACTGTACGACCACGTGACTCCACCGGCCCTCACACCTGATCCGACGAAAGGCGAAGTGCCGGTCGCCAAGGCTCCGCCCTTCAAATTCGATCGTCTTGGCGTGCGCGTCCCAGCAGTCTTCGTCTCGCCACGCATTCCGCCGAACACGATTATCCACAAGCAATATGACCATTGTTCGATCGTCGCCACTGTGCGCAAGCTCTTCTGTAACGAGAAAACGCCCTTCAACTGGCGGGAAGCACAGGCAGCCACCTTCGAAGACATCTGCACTCTTACCGGTGACGACATCCGAACCGACGTCATCCCAGTGCCGAGACCGCAAGTCTCCGACGGAACTATCCCCATGGGGCGTCCGAATGTCTTGAGCGCGGATGATCGCAAGCAAGCCGACCAAGCGCTCGTTGCGCGAGGAGGAATTGTGTCGGCCGTTCCAGCAGAGGCCAATGCTATTACCGCTTCGGCGGCTGCCGTCGAGCCACCTGATAAGCGCAAGCCTACCGATCTGACGGTACTGATAGCCCAGGCCATGGAGCATACGCTTTCTCTGCTGGGAGCATCGACAGATCGATCGGTTGCGAGTATTTACACGGCACAAGATGCAGTTGACTATCTTTCTGAGGCCGCAACCTACGTTGCCTGGGGCTCAGGAAACACGCGATGGAACTATAACTTCGCGAAGACGTTCTGAATTGGACCAATCGCTGTCGCACTGCACCACTCGACTATCGATGGAGGATTGGTTTGAATTCATTAGGGCGTGTTAACACTATTGCAATCTGATCGCTGTAAGTTATGGATAGATGGAAATCACCGAGGAGCAGTAAGCGTGTCTTTCTGGCCGTCTGGTAAGTCGGTTGTGGTGGAATGAGAGGTTGTGTCCACGAGTTTTCGAAGTGGACACGACTGGTTGTGTGGATGAGATGGGTCAGGAACTGGGATTGATCTCGTCGGTAAAGATTTCCTCGTCGAGGGCTTTGGCAACAGCCTGGTCGAGCCGGGTAAGCAGTTGGGCCAGAGTTTCTCCTTTACGGCGAACAAGCATGGCCAGGGCGTTGTGTTGATCGCTGGCGACGGCGATGCAGCCGACGGGGTACTTGTTGCCCACGGTGATTTCCCCGAACTCGATCAGTTCCTCGGTATCCGTCCGGGCATTCCCACAGTTGACGTTTGGGGAGCCGAGCAGAGATCTTAGTTTGCCAGTCTGGCGGCGAATGCGGCGGGGGTCAGTTCGGCAAGGGACTGGATGGATCGGTTAGCGAGGCCCGGAAGCACATCAGCAAGGTACTTGCGGATGGGGATGTTGAGCCGGCGGCAGCTCTCGACGACGGAGAAGATGGCGGCGATCTTCGGTCCTGCTTCCTTACTGCCCAGATGCAGCCAGTTTTTTCTTCCGATTGCGATAGGCCTCATTGAATTTTCCGCGAGGTTTGTACTCAGCTCCAGTTCCGGATGTTTGAGGAACACCGTCAGCTTGCTCCAGAACGACAGGGTGTAATTAGCCGCCTGTCCGGCTGCACTCTTGGGCAGCGCGGTTTTCTTCAAGGCTAGCGCTGCACTGCGCAACTGTTCCAGCAGTTTGGGCGCCCACTCCTGACGAAGCAGGTTACGTTCCGCGTGGTCCAGGTTCTGTTCGCGAGCTTGACGGTCGATGGCGAACAAGTCGTCCATCAGGGCAACGATGCGCGCCGACTCCTGATCGTTGGCATTGACCTTGACAGCATCAACGTATTTCCGGCGGGCGTGAGCGAGACAACAAGCGTGAACCATTTTCGGACCGCCGACATGGTTGTAGCCCTTGTACCCATCAGTCTGAAACAGCCCGTTGAAATTGCCCAGGAACAGCTTCGGCCCCTCGCTGTCGCGGCCCATTCTGAAGTCGAACACTACGCCTTTACCCGGTGAGCCATATTGCCACATGTAGGCCTGATGATTGCGGCCGCGCTTGTCGTGCGTCTGCACGCCCACCGGCGTCTCGTCGGCCTGGATGTAAGTTCCGGCCAGCACCTCGCGCTTCATGGCTGCTGAAATCGGGATCAGTAACTCTCCGACCCGCAGAACCCCATCGTTGAGCGTCGATAGCGCGATCTCCACGCCGGCATCGCGCTTGATGATCGCCTGTTGCCGATACAGTGGCAGCGATGCGCAGTACTTGTTAACTGTCGCTTCGATAATCACCTGGTCGGACAGAACCGACTTGGCCACGATGCGCTCCGGCACAGGCGCGGTCTGGACGCCCTGCTCTTCGCAATCGCGGCAGGCACGCTTTTCCCGCCGGATCACCTTCACGTAATACTCGGCAGGACGAACGTCGAGCACTTCTGTCTCTTCGTAGCCGATCACCGTGGTCTGCTTGCCGCACTTGCCGCAGTTGCACTGTTCGGGCGTGCATCCAATGATCTGTTCGATGCGCGCCAGATGACCGGGCAGTTCCTGCCGGCCGGGATGCTTGCGACGCGGCATGCTGGGAGACTTATCCTGAGGCTTCTGTGCCTTGAGCGGTTCGCGTTCGCTCTCCGCCTCGACCTCCTCGCTCGATACGCCCGGCTCCAGATCTAACAGCTGCAGTTGCAGATCGCTCAGCGTCTCACTGCGCTTGCCGTACCGGGCGATGCGGTCCAGACGCAGGCGCTCTTCAAGAAGCTTGATCTTCACTTCGGCCAGGGCAAGCGCCTGATCCTTGCGTGCTAACTGCTGATCTTTTGCGGCAAGCTGCGTCTCCAACTGCGCGATGATCTCGGCCAGCGTTGGACCGGGCTGTGGCATCTCTTGTGCGGGGAGCGTCAAGATGTCTTATACATACCAGACATCACACTGGATTTGATGATAAATCTCCAGTGTTCATGCGGTCTTCCGTGACTCTGTTGATTCCTCGCCCACTGGCCTCCGATACCACTTCCGTTCTCGCGTCTGGACCAGATCAATACCGCCAATCAATAGCGCGAAATGCTCTCGGCTCAACTGCACACGCTTCTCGTTGCCCGCAGGCGCGGGCCAGTAAAGACGACCGCCCTCCATGCGCTTGGAACACACCCAAAGCCCCGAACCATCAAAAAATACCAAGCGAAGCCGATTCCGGCGCGCATTTGCGAAGAGAAAAATGTGGCCGCTCGCGGGATCGCATTCCAGCACATCGCGGATCTTGCCCCATAGACCATCGAACCCAATGCGCATATCCGTGGCTCCGATGGCGACGTAGATGCGCGTCGCCGCGCCCAGCGCGAACATCGCTTCAACCCTCGAGAATCGCGAGCAGACGCTTCAGGTGCGACGCATCGAATCCCGATTCCACAACCACACGACGTCCGTTGGCCAGTTCCACGCGCAAACCGCCGCCCGCCGGCGTGGGATCGACCAGTTCCACAGGAACCAGCCGCTCGGCTCCGCCGACCTGCCGGCGAACACGATCCCGATGCCGGTAATAGTCCAAGGTGTGCAATGCCACACCACGCGCCGTGCAGAATGCCTTCCGCGACAATCCGCTCTGCTCAAAATCACGCACCAGGCGTTCTGCTTCAGCCTGGCTCCGATGACGCCTCGTCGACTCCGTGTTGTTCTCTCGCATGCTCCGAGTTCAACACTCAATTAATCACCGCGAAAGAGTGGCGATGCCCGGAGGCACACGTTCCTCGATGTGCGGCAGGGGCAGGCGAAGGGGATCTGACGTGGAAGCGGGCCATGGGTCTACGCGGCCTGAGCGGCGGGTGACAGGTTTGCGGCGACGTTCCACGGAAGCAACTCCTCGATGTGGTTGATGGGATGCGTGGCGATGCGGCTGAGCACATGGTCCAGTGCATAGCCCTCTGCGACCAGGCGTTCCAGGGCTTTGCTCATGGTCACGACGTTGTGAAAGATCAGGAGGTTGGCGACGAGGTGGTTTGTATTTGATGAACTTGCGCTGCTCGTCCCGAAGCCCTTCGGCGGCCAACGCGCCGCCACCGAAGGCGATCCACTGGAGGAACCGATTGAAACGTTCGCTCTTGTTGGTCGCGGTCTGGATCAGCCGCCGCAACTCAATATCGGAGAGGTAGTCGAGCAGAAAGCCTGTACGGACCGCATGACCCAGTTCCCGGAAGGCGAAATAAAGCTTGCTCTTTCGGGAGTAGGTTGCCAGCCGGCGGAGGATGGTTGAGGGTTTGGTCTTGCCGGCCCCGATTGAGACCGCGACCCGCAGCATCTCCGGCAGCGTGCTTCCGTTCGTTGGCAATCCGCGGGGCGGAAGAACCGCCGCCATCCTGGCCAGCATCACCAGCACTTGTCGACGCCACGAAATCGACCCGCAACTCTATTTCACCCACGGTAAGGATTCGTGTTGGATTGTCACACTCGTGTCATGACCCGGGGCGAAGGTGGTTTGCTGCCACTCGCTGGACATCGTTGCGGCCCGCCAACCCGGATCGAACTGCCAAAAGCTCTCGCTGGCGAAAATCTGGCAAAGTTCCGCATCCGCGGTAATACAGGCGCGACACATCATTGGTCGGGTTTTTCGTCGAAAAGAGTAGCCGGTTCGTTGAACAGTTCCTTCAGGAAGCTGTCACGGTGATTTACGAAGCGCCGGACGATTTGCATCGGTGTTGTTTCCTCATATGCGATTTCATGGAGTTGCCCATCATCGAACGAAATGATCTGAGCGTCCGGGAATCCGAGCAAAACAGGCGAATGAGAAGAAATAATGAACTGTGCGTTCCTATGCTTCCGAAGAGTATCGTAAAGCAGAACCAGAAAAGCCAACTGACGTTGCGGAGACAGTGCAGCTTCCGGTTCATCCAGGATAAAGAGCCCCTCCCTCTGAATCTTGAGCTCGAGTAGCGTGAAAAAGGTTTCTCCGTGCGAACGGGTATGGAGGCTTCTGCCCCCGTAGTATTCAGTCACGCCAATCTCATCGATGTGGGAAGCCACGTTGAAGAAGCTTTCCGCCCTCAAGAAGTACCCTTTACCGGTTCGTTTGTCGAAGGACAGGCGTAGAGCCTGAACGAGCGGGTTTATAGAATGGTTGCTCTCGGTTGTATTGTTCAAGAAGCTCCGAGTGCCGCCCTCGCGTCCAAATCCGTAATGCGCCGCGATCGCTTCGAGCAAGGTGGACTTGCCGGTCCCCTTCTCGCCTGCGAAGAAGCAAATCCGCGACTTCAGGATTAAGGTATCGAAACGCTGGATGGCGGGAACGGAAAAAGGGTAGCTTTGCCAGTCCTGCACTCGGTCCCGCAACAGTGTGATCTTCTTGAGCATGCGTGGATTGAATTTGCCGTTGCACAGATTCTAAGCGGAACCGTTACATTGCATCTGGACGAGTCGTGCCAATCCGGACATTATCCACTCGCACGGCGAAGTAGTCCCAATCGGCGGTTAGAACGAAGCCGCAGGCGCCGCGGTCGCTGCGGTAGTGGCTGTCGAGTAGTTTTGTGGCTGGTTTAGGGTGTGGGGCACAGGAGGTAACCCACTGTGACCCACCTACGCAAAATGATGCTCGAGGAACTCGAGCGTCGTAACTATTCCGAGGGAACGATCCGAAACTACCTACGGTTTGTCGAGCGGTTCGCTCAGCATTTCGGCAAGTCCCCCGACAAGCTCGGTCCGGAACACCTGCGCAGCTACCAGGCGTATCTGCTTAAGGAGCGAAAACTCTGCCCGGGATCGGTCGAGCACCACGTGGCCGCGTTGCGGTTCTTCTACTTACGCACGCTTCATCGCCCCGAGTTCCGTCAGTTCCTTCCCTATCCCAAGGTGCCAAGGAAGCTGCCCAACATCCTTAGCCGAGAAGAAGTGGCGCGCCTGATCGAGGCCAGCAGCAGCCTCTTCCAGCGCGCCCTGCTGATGGTTCTCTACGGCACCGGCATGCGCCGCGCCGAGGTTGCGCGGCTGAAGATCGCCCACATCGACAGCCAGCGCATGGTCATCCACGTGGTCGACGGCAAGGGCCACAAGGACCGCGATCTGCCCCTGAGCCCGGCGCTGCTGGAGACCCTGCGGGCCTACTGGCGCTGGCTCAAGCCCCGGACCTACCTGTTCCCCTCACGCCTGCATCGGGACTGCGAACGGCCGATCAGCGACAAGGTGATCTGGCTTGCCTGCAGCAACGCCGCCAGGAAGGCCGGCATTCGTAAGAGGTCAAATCCGCACCTCATTCGCCACAGCTGGGCCACCCATCTGCTGGAAGCGGGCACCGACCTGCGCACCATCCAGCTTTTGCTCGGTCATGAAGATCTGGAGACCACGGCCCGCTATCTGCATCTGTCGCAACACCACCTCCACCAGGTCGCTAACCCGATTGAGGAACTGAAGCTGTCCGGCCTGGACCAGAGCCGCCGCTTCTATCACCGCCCGCTGCGTCCATGACGCGGCCGGCCATCGAAGTGGCCGATATCGTCCGCGCACAGGGCAGGCAGTTTCTCCAACGCTTCAAGGCCACTCTCAGCTATCAGGTGTTGAAGGCATATCGAGCTGTGGCGCGCTGCCGCACTGCGGCTCTAGGCGGACATAAGGATAAGTGTGTCGACTGCCAGTACGAAGCACCCATCTCCTTCAACTCCTGCCGATCACGATGCTGTCCCAAGTGCCAGGCGCAGGAGCGCAAGCGGTGGCTCGAGGCACAGCAGCATGACCTCGTCAACACCAACTACTTCCACGTCGTCTTCACAGTGCCCCACGAACTGAACCCGCTAGCTCTCACCACACCCAGACCATTTTTCGACCTGCTGTTCGAGGCCAGTTCCCAGACCCTGCTGGAGGTGGCCGCCGATCCCAAACGGCTCGGCGCCGAGATCGGATTTCTTTCCATCCTGCACACCTGGAGTTCCAACCTGCTGAGCCATTACCACATCCACTGTGTCGTGCCCGCTGGGGGATTTTCACCCGACCACCGGAGATGGATCCACACCAGCCACCCGCTGTTCCTGCTGCCCATCCCTGTATTGCGCACCGTGTTCCGAAAGAAGTTCCTCGACGGACTACGGCAGCTCTATGGCAAGAATCTGCTCGACTGCCGCGGCCCGGCCGCCGATTTCCGTGACTCTGCGCGGTTCGAGGATCTGGCCGCAAACCTGGGCAAGAAGAAATGGTTCGTCTACACCAAGCCGCCCTTCGGCGGCCCCGCCCATGTCCTGCGCTATCTGGGCCGCTACACCCACCGCATGGCCATCAGCAACCATCGCCTGCTGGCCTTCGATGGACAGAGGGTCAGCTTCCTCTGGCGGGATTATGCGCACGGCAACAAACAGCGCCTCATGACGCTGGATGCCGTGGAGTTCCTACGCCGCTTCTTCCTGCACGTACTGCCCAAGGGCTTCGTGCGCATCCGCCACTACGGCCTGCTCGCCAATCGTTTGCGCAACCGGCTCTTGCCGCTCGCACACGAGTTGCTCGCCGCCGATGGCCACGAGCAACTTCCTGTCCCCCCGGCGACGCAAGGCGACCTCTGGCACTGTCCCCGGTGCGGAAAAGCCATGCATGTCGTCGAGCGCTTCACCGCCGCCCAGTTATACCTCGCGAGGTTCGATTCCTCATGATCGGCTCTGCCAATCCGCGATACCGGCTTGCTCTACGCACGTCTGCGCAGAAGCCTGCGACCACCCTCCAAAACAGACCCACCGCCACGTTCAACGGCAGCCCCAAACCGGCTCACCGCAGATCCCCCTTAAATCCACTTATCGACTTTCAGCATCATCGGCGAAGAAACTGCGCGCCGAAATCACTCACCGAACTATCAAACACTATTCAATATCCATAATCCCAATCAGGATCACCGCGACCGCAACGCCTGCGCCTTCCTTCTTACCCGCAAATCGAAAACGCCTCGCGCTAAGTTCAGAGGCTCACTCCAAACTCGCCACCGAGGCGTTTCCGATGTTGCCTAGCGGTGATTCAGGAGGAATCACTGCGACGGCGGCTAATCGGTTCCCTCATCCAATCTGGGGTTCAACGTGAGGAATGGATGGGGCACTCGGTGTGAGTGACTGTCTACTTTGCGTCGGGGACCTAATTCGGCGATGGACGCTCAATGTGATCAACCACGACAGACCGGACAGGACCTTTCGCTGGCACGAGCTTTAATCCAAGTTGTTCTTCGAGGGCTTTGAAAAGGGTGGGGCGGGCAGCCGCCGGATCATTCGGCTGCTCGTCACCGGTACTCCACTGCAAATCGAAGTCATATTTCTCATCGCCCAGCCCCGTCTTATCGACAATCACTCGATCATAAACGGGTATCAGATGCACGATCTGATTGCCTGGGGCACCCTTGCCGACAGTATGCGTGCGATCGAGATCTTCAAAGCTGGAGCCTCCATCTTTCTTCGATTTCGTCATCTTCACGCCGCCCTTTGCAATCACAAGCTCGTAGATCGGCAATTCCTTTGTCTCTTCGTGCGCCCTGAATTGGCAACGGTCTGCAAGGACGGTCCTTTCCATCGGTTCCAACTCCGCGTATCTCTCTTTTACGGGCAGAGTTCTCCACTTCGCCGCAGTTTCCTCATTCATTCGGGCTTCAATGTCGTAATGCTGCGAATCGAACCCCGCAGGGTATCCAACAAGCTGCTTCTCCGACTCGATGTTGTAAGCTTCCTTAACCAAAATGGACAGAACGGTGTTCTTCGACCGAATCCCGTCCGGCAAAAGCACATTTCCACCGCCGTCCTCGTCGGCTCGGCTGGGCCTGATCGAGACAACCTCAAACCGCTCCGGCGCCTTTTCCGAATCCGCCGACGCGCCTAGTTGAGTCTGCTCGTCCTTCGAGGCTGATCCCGCCGTTCCATTTTGCGACGCATGAGCGCCGCCCATGAGTACCGGAACTGCCAACGATACGAATGCAACAAAGCAAAGAAGAGCTTGTCTTTTAAAATCCAGTTTCTGCAAGAGACGATTGTCGGTAATACGAAGAATGCGTCTCCGTAGATTGCCTCCGGCGATCCCGGGAACACAGGTTAAAGGGCTCTCCAGGCAGAAGCGGCAGGCCTTCAACAGGCTCTCCGCGTAGATATCGGAGCTACCGACCTGCAGCACCGCAGCCTCATCGCAAGCGTGCTCTTGCTCCTCCACAATGCGCGACTCGATCCACCATACCATTGGATGGAACCAGAAGACGGCCTCCACCAGCATGTGCAGCAATGCCGCAAGATTGTCGTGACGTCGCACATGCGCTAGTTCATGTGCCAGGATCGCCTCAATCTGATCGTCACTGAGCTGTCCGCTTAGTCCTTCCGGCCACAGCATCACCGGAGAGAAAAATTCCGAAAATTCCCGGCTCCAACATGCTTCGCGTTCGGATGATGGGAATCGATTTGTTCTGCACCAAGTTGTCTTCGAGGCGGCGCAGAATTTCTACTTCTCGACCCTCCTCTAGAAACTTCGCGTTGCGCAAATTGGCCGAAAGCTGTCGCCAACTCCGACGCCAAATCAACATCACGAAAACAGAGCCTAGGGCCCAAAGAACAAAGAGCATTTGAGGCAGGAATCTTGTGGCACGTCCAGGCGAGTGTGAGTATTCCTTCGATGAAGTCACTGAAAGCGATGCCCTGAACGGCACGCTCGCGGTATCGATAGCCGAGAACACTGCCGCCTGCGACTTGATCGGAATCTGCCGCGTCCTAGGGAGCTGCCCACCGAGGCTGACTAAAAGCGAGAAGGGAAATAGGAACTTCAGGGATGAAGCAAGCCAAAGCCCATAACGGACTCGAGCCGGATTCTTTCGTAGAACGAGGCTCGCGAGGCCGCACACGGCTGCAAAGGCAGTCGATTGCCAAAGGTGATTCGCGATGGATGGACCGATGTCCGCAGCGAGACTCATGGGGGCCTCCTTACACCTTTTTCCCTTCTCTGACTTCCTTCAGCGTCTGCTCGGCGTACTCCACGTCCTCAAGAGTCAGGTTGCCCGCGCCGATCAGGTGCGCCAACACAGGCCTCGATCTTCCGCCGAACATCGCGAGTAGGTCTGCTATGAGGCGCCGTTCCGCCGCCTCCCGCGAAACAGTAAAGGTGAAGATATGGAAGTTACCGACCTTCCGCGTTCGGCGCACCAGCTTCTTTTCTTCCATTCGGTAGATCGTCTTCTGTACCGTCGTGTAGCCGGGCATCTTCTTTCCCTGAAATGCTTCCTGCATCTCGCGTATGGAGGCTTCCCACCTCATCGAAGAACGCGAGCGAGCCTGCGACGAAGGCGCGATCTTTGCGGGAAATGACACACAGGTTTATGCACAAAGCATTCTCAACGTGTGCAAGTGCTGCGTAGCATCATCTCAGGCTTGGAGACGGCGAGCCATCCATCTAACCAATCAAAGAAAGAGTGATCCTTGCACCCCGCACTCAGGGAGACTATTTACCACCCGTCGAGACCTGAACAGAGTTCACAATGTCTTAGCGTGCTCTATTGTCCTTTTTCTGACGGGACCCCTATTTTGTTTCAATCGCCAAGTCTGTCGCGCCCATGATTCATTCGGCGGAGACGCCCATTCTTTGCCCCGTCACGCGGGTTCAAAGCGGCGAATGGCGAATGGTTTCGGCCCGGGAGCCAAACTCGCGAAGGTTTGTCTTCCGATGCAGAGATCGCCAGCTGCTATTGCGAATCAAGGAATTCCGACGGCAAGGGCAGCTTCGATTCTCTTCAATCTGCCTTCGAACGTGGACCGAACTGGTATTGGAAACGTCGTCGAAGTCTATCCTGCTGCAGCCCTCAAGATCTGGGGTTTTTCACCTTTGAAGCTACAAAGGAAAGCAAGGCAAGACCGTGCGTGATAACCTCGTTCGAGCCTGGGCTCACCAGACCGAGGCGTGGGGAGATGGACGGAGGAGGCTCTCATCGCAGCGCGCGAAGATGACAACCTGTTCGATGCTATTATCGCGGCTACCGTCGCGCGATGCGCCGCGCTGAATCTCACGTCGCCGATACCTCCACATCTCAAGCGGCGGGCGCGATTCGAGGGCTGGAATGCAGTTCCATTGACGGACACCTACGGTAAGGATTCGTGTTGGATTGTCACACTCTCGTCATGACCGGGGATAGATGGTGGCATTCTGGGAGCAACGGAAAGGAAACTCGCTTCAGGAATCAGAAAAGCTCCTCGGGAGCGCGAAGTATCCTCCATGCAAAAAGTATGTGGAATGTTGCGCAACTGGTAACTGAAGAGTCCGCGGTCTTCTGCTCGGAACCCGAGAATCGAAGGGACGGACCATGGGAGCGTCTCGAATCGAAGTGTCAATTCTCCGATGGCATCTCCACATGATCGATAACGATTGTGTCGAGGGGGCCCTTCTCAGGTCGCAACAGCAACCCGAGCTGCTCCTGCACCGCGGTAAAAATCGAGGGGCTGCCTCCCGCATCCAGCGAGTTTGAAGGGGGCAAAGTATCCGGCGCCCAAGTCAGCGAAAAGCTGTAGCGCCCGGTCAGTCCGGTATGGTCCACAATCGTGCGTCCTAAATCGTCGCGCGTCCAGCCAGTCAGATTGTGCGCGAGCTGCTCCATCGAGCACCCCTTCATCTCGGTCAAGCCCATCTTGGAACGTAGGACTTGGCACATTGGCCCGTAGGTTGAGCTAACGTGCAAGTCCTCCGGCTTCGTCTCCTTTAACTTAGGACCACCTTTTGCAATCGTCAGCGCGTAGAGGGGAAATTCTTTTTGCTGACGATGCACCACCAGCTTGAATCTGTCAGCCAAGAGCTGCTGAAGCATCGCCCGTCGTTGCTCCAAAGAGATATGAGGATATTACTCCACGTCGTACTTCGCCTCGATATCAAACCTCTTGTCTCTGATCCACGGCGGGATGCCCGACCAAAACTGCTCGTCGTAAAGGGCGTATGCTTCTTCAACGGCATAAAGCAACGTCACGTCCTTCGCGCTCACTCCGTTGTCGGTGAAAGACATGCGCCAGCTTGGTTCGGGAGTCAGATTCTGTCGAACGCTGGCGACGTCGAATCGAGGCGCGAATGCGGATCCAGAATCGCGAACTGCCGCTGGCGCGGAATTCGATTTCGCGGGCGAACTCTGCGCGAACATCATTGGAAATCCGAGACCCACGAACGCGGTCGCAAAGACCGTGAACTTCCTCATTTGTTCCGAGACATTCATATCAACCGTCCCGCAAAATGCAAATCAGATCAACGAAATCTTAAGCAACAGACGACCGGGCTCCGGAGGCGCTCGAAAATCCGGTGTTTGGATTTTAGGCTTTGAGAAAATCAGCAGCTCATGTCGTGCGACTCAGCTCATCCCAACCTGATTAATTTCATCAACTTGTCGATTCCGCGCTCCGGGCGGGTGGTGGCTAGCGCTCAATAATGGCAGTCTCGAAAGGCAGGTTGCGCAGCTTCGGAACTGTCAGCGTCACTTCGCCGGCCTTGGTCTGCAGCCGTCGATCGTAGCTGCCCGCCCGTGTATCCTTGCGGCCTTCGGCGCGCTCATACTTCCGAGCGCCACATAAATGGTCGGCTTCCGCATCCAGCAACGCGTTCAACGTCTCTTCGACCGTCGACCGAACCACTTCATCCAAATGCGCCTGAATGCGTCCTTCATCGATCTGTGCTACCGGACCCAGGTTCCCCTTGATCCCGTTTTCCGGCCCAGTTCTCGCTTTCATGGTTGGCTCCATCGTGCTCGCCTCAGAGGTCTCGCTCCTCCTGCTTGTACCAACCTCCATGCCTCCAACTCAAATCAAATGTGCGAAAGAAATCCTATGTTATCAACTCTGTTCCAACTGGTGTACTAACAATTAACGTCGGCTGCAACAATTCTGGCGGTGGCCCTGGAAACGTTAGTCTGTCCGACAGTTCAGGAAAGGGGCTGGGAGGATGCGAATGCAGAACAGGATTCGCAAGGTCGTGCCCTTTTTCCTTTCATCGAGGGGAAATAATCACGATTACGCCCCAAGCGGAGCTCCAGTCTGGTTGGTTCCTTGAATTTGGAAATTGCGGCACTGTGACAATTGGATCCGTGCCACAAACGTGTGGTGTTGAATTCTATAGTGGGTCGCTGTTTTAGTGCGTCGATGGCAGGTTTCATGGGTTAGGTGGTGGCGCGCTGATTTCCGAAACCCTCGGAGATCGGTACCACCACGTGATTTGCATTGCCAAATAAGGAAAAGACAAGCGTGGGGTCGGGCCAAAGCCGAAGCGAAATACGGGTGTCCTGAAATATCGTTCCCGCCGTCACCGAGACCTGATACCGGCACTCGTGGCAGCGCAACAGCGTTGTTCGCACCGGCGCACTCTCCCCGCACCCACAGCGCGGCAGCGAAAACCCTCCGGCCAACGCAGCTGAGACAGGTACCCGCGGCAATCCTCATCACTACTAAAGCGCGCGTTGAACTCCTGCAAGTTTCGCGGGTAGTCTTCCATCACCACGCATACTACTGGTGGTAGCCTGATGAGTCAAGCGGATACCCATATCATACAATTTATGTTTTCTGATTGCTTCTTAATTCTCGCAATTGAAATGAAGCCATGTGAATCCCTGTTCGTGATTCTTTTACCGTGAAGATCAATTAGCCCGATTTCGAGGCGAGCTGACTCTCTGATGCCTGTGCCAGGGAAGAGTTAGTTTAACGCGGTTACTTGCCGCTGCGACCTATACATCCAACGACATTGGGACACGGATTCAGAAAGCGTGATAATCTCAGCGCGGATCGATAGCGCCTCCGGCGATCATTGTTAGCGCAGTGATGCTCGGCACGAAGAAGTAGTCTCCGCCTCGTACTTCAACGAAATTCGGCATATTGCTGCATACAAACGGAGGATCCGAAGGATCTTCCGTACCAGTAATAATGAACCTCCCACGGCCTTCGTGATTACCCACCAATAGATCCTTCTCGTTCCCCTGCCTTGCGTCGTTTCCGTACTCAATCCACTGTCCGCAAATGTGCTCGAACTGACCGCTGATACTTGCATTCAATGCCATAAAAATCATGCCGCGCTCGTCTTCATCACGAACCGGCAGACCTTCCGGGACGTACTGTCCGTAGGGAACACCCCGCCGTGCGATACGTCTGCGATTGACTAGTTGACCTTTAAATCCAAATGCATCCCGCGGATTTCCGCGGCGGATGTGGGCGCCAAGTGGACAGCGCGAGCCATCCAAATCTCCGCCGTATGTGAAATTCATGTTCCTTGCCATATCGTTGACGAGAGCCGGATCCGAGTGGTGAGGCGAGAGCTCGACGGGAGTTCCGTCTCGCCACCGGCCGACAAATTTCGAAGCCAGTCTTTCTTTTCCGCCTGGATAAAGCATTCCCTGATCGTCGAGATATTTACGAAAAGCCCCAACGTTCTGGTGCAGCTTCCGGTACACCATAAAAGTGCCGTTTTTCGCCAACAGTTTCGGAAGGGGTGCATCTGGCAGATTTCCGGCTTCGTTCCGGTAACCCAGAAGGAGCTCGCCGGTCGCCAGCGCCCCCCCATCTGCCGTCATGCTCCAACTTACCTTGCCCCGGCCCCGACCTCCGCTCTATACCCAAAAAGTCGGGATTGCCAAACCCGTACGTGTAGCCAAAATGTTCCATACTAGTGTACGTTCCTGCGACCAATATTGCCGCCGCATCCTGCGATCCAATCAGGACGGCTCCGCCCGTCTCGTGCATCAGTTCTTGCAGCTCTGCGCACCTACGATCTAACTCATCTGCGGATTTCGCGTCTACACCCAGCCACGCATGAACCTGTTCCTCATTCCACATCAGGTCCCAGTGCTCGGGCGCGTTCTTTCCGGTATCGTTCAGGACCGCACTCCGCTCTTTCATACCTTGGACGAACTCTGAAGGAAAGCTGCGCAACACCAAAGCCGGGAGATTCAGATTTAAGAGGCCCTTGTACGTGAAAGCGATGTTCACGGTTGAGCGAGGCTTTATATCCCAACGCTCGCCGGTAGTAATCTGAGGTATTAAACTACTTACGAAGTCTCGGCCGTTATCTTTCCGGAACTCGAGAAAGAGATATCGCGCAAACGGGAAGTTATATCCGCGCAGTACAAACCCTTGGATGTCAGCAGCATTGAGGCTAGCCATCAACGCTCTCCTTCGAGGCAGCCGTCTGGGAGTCAACGCCGCCAGGCAGCAGCGAAGGCACTATTGAAAGGCCTTCCAACCAAACTCCGAATGCCATCTGTATCTCGGTCGCAGGCCTACCCTGGTTTTTCTCAATGAAGTGAGCAAGAGCTGACTGGACTTGAAGAGCCCTTAGGATCTCCGGTACGGTCCTGTCACAGACATCGGCGAAAAAGAACGTCGTTTCGACTTGACATTTCTTCATGTATGCAGCGAACGCCGCGGCGTTCGCCACTCCCGGATAGCCCACACAATGCTTCCAGATCGAGTCCACTTCTCCGGGGATTTCCCGCGCCATGCTGTCTAAATACTTGTCAAGATCGCCGTCAAAATTCGCCTCGAAGACCAGATAACGGGACTGAAGGTGCTCTTCGCGCGCTGGAGCACCAACAAAGACAACATCGTCCATAACGACCAGACGCGCAAAATGGGTGCCAGAAACTCGTGCGAAAGGGCTGCTCTTGTTTCTCGACAACGTGCCGAGGTACCGGCGTACCGACGAGGCGTGTTCGGTGTCCATACCGTCGCTTTCAAGGAGCGGTGAGAATATGGTCAGGCCATAAACTTGTCCAATCCTATTCGCCATCACGTTCTCCTGGAGGCACGCCGTTGGAGCCAAGGTCCGGCAGAACAGTGACCAAAAATTTTAGGTAAGCTTTCTCGAACTCTGCCGGCGAAAGA
>Ga0206925_1016_pt1 | contig 41720 bp, 32 predicted proteins | sample Alteio_BWOrgHeat_62_FD_152944 | JGI IMG/M metagenome (GOLD analysis project Ga0206925, IMG submission 152944) | Enriched cells from forest soil in Barre Woods Harvard Forest LTER site, Petersham, Massachusetts, United States -... | ecosystem: Environmental > Terrestrial > Soil > Temperate forest >...
ACCGAGCGCTTGCCTGAGGGGTGAATATTGGAAAAGTGCAAGTCGAGGTCGGTCGTGGGCACAATCTCCACGTTGTTTAGCCGCGTGGCGAGCATTTGCGCCTCCCAGAGTTTGGGTAATTCGTCGGTGTCGTGAATCACCATGCCGCTCTTATCGGCTTTGGCATCGTTTTTGCGCGACGAGTAAAGAAAGGGCGCCAACTGCACTTGGTAAAACGGCAAATCCTGGTCTTTCCACAGGCCGCGCCAGTACTCAACGAGCGCCTGCATTTTATCCGCGTAGCGCACGCCATCGTTCGAGGCGATGATGTTCGACTCGCCCTGGTACCACAGCATCCCGCGCAGCGCAAACGGCGCGAGGTCGGCAATCATGCTTTTATAATAATCACCCACCGCACGACCCTCCAGCCGGAACGGCGACACGGCCGCCTCTTTGGCAAATGCCGGCAGCCGGGTGAAGGCCTCTTGCGGAATCCATTGCTCCAATCGCGATCCACCCCAGTACGAGCCGACGATGCCCACGGGCACATTGAGTTTGCGTTGGAGATTGCGCGCAAAATAAAAACCGATGGCGGAAAATTTGTTCAACGCCTCGCTGCTGCAATCGGTCCAGCCGCTGGTGGTGATTTCCGGCTGGCGGGTTTGCTTCTCCACACGAAAGAGCCGGATTTGTGGGTAAGTTTCCGTTTGTAATTCGCGCGCCAGTTGCGGGTCGGTCGGCAGGGCAGACGGCGCGCTGCTGGAGGGCGCGTTGACCGAGTATTCCATGTTCGACTGTCCGCCGCAGAACCATACTTCCCCAACAAGAATATTTTTTAACGTTGTAGTACCATTATTTGCGGGTTGGGCGACATTGGTGTCCATGATGCTCATTTCTTGCGGGTTGGCCGAGGCGGTCAAGGGATCGAGCGTTACTTGCCAGTGGCCGGTGGCGTCAGGCTGGGCGTGCTTTTCCTGGCCGGCGAATTTGACGCTTATGTCGTCGCCGGAGTCCGCCATGCCCCAGATATAAACCGGCTTCGCGCGCTGGAGCACCATGTTGTCGCCGAGTATTTTCGGCAGGGTGACCTTGGCATGTGCGGGGCCGGCAGAAATTAAAAGGATCAGCAAGGGGACGCGGGCAAGCAATCTGGGCGAAATCATGGGGGTAGGGGGTTGGCAAACCCCTAGAGCATTTACCGGCCGCTGGCAAGAACTGGGGAAGGTGGCGGGGGATATATGAATTATTCCCCACAGGGAAATTGGGCCTGTTATCAAAAATTTGTAATATCCAAAGACCCAATTTGCGAACCGCAAGTCGGTGGTTTATTTTTCAGTACTATGAACATACACTCATCCATTCTTGCTTCAACGGTAGCCGCGCTTCTTTTAGTCAGCGTCACCGGCTGCCAGTCTTCAGGTTCTGCCAGCACTGCGGCAGCCGGCCCTGCCACCGGGGCGGTCTTGCTCAGCCAAAAAAAGACTTTCGATATTATCGGCCGTTCGGGGAAGGAGATAACCTACTCCAAGCCCGAGGGACCGGAAGCGGACGTTACTTCGCAGACGATTCGCACGAAACTCGAGTCGTTGGGGTATCAATACCAGCCTGGTTCGCCGGATTTTGTCGTTTCGGTTGCTTGGGATAAAACTCAAAAGTTAGAACCGGCCACGCCGACTGCCATCCAGCTGGAAACCCCGGTGAGTTCCTCCGCCATGGTCGTAGACAAGGCCACCCTCTCCGTTGCGGTACGGGACGTTGCGACCGGCTCAATCTTGTGGCAAAGCCCGGTCAGCGAGGCTTGGGATCCCAACACGGTGACTGAAGATGCTGCCCGATCGGTGGCTACCGTGGCATTAAAAGACTTCCCGCCATCGCAGGCAGTCACTTCCCAGGCATCTTCAAAATAGTTCCCGCGGTGTCACGTCGTCGGAAGGCTAATGTCCGCCAGCAATGCGGACTTAGCTGCCCGGCGGTTTGTCCATGGTCCGGTCGGGCTTGGGCGTGGGCGTTACTTTGAAGTCTTCTGGCTTGTCGGGCTTGGCGGGATCGAAGGTGAAGCCGTCCACAATGTGTTTGGCGAGATCCAGTTTGTCCTGCTGGATGCCGAGGACGATGCACTTGGCGAGTTCGTAGCTGCCGAAATCGCTATGATGGGTGCCGTCATGGGCGGTGGCGCTGGTTTGCGCGAACAACACTTCCGAGCCATCGGGGCCGAAGGATTCATAAAGCGATTTGCTCATCGCATTTAGCTCAATCCAGGCGACGTTGTTGTCGGCGGCTACTTTGTAAGCCGTGTAAGGATAGGCACCCAGACTGTTGGTAATGGTATTGCCGGAGAAGGTATGCCGGTTCATCGGTGTGACGATGATAAGGGTGCCGCCGGCTTTCTTGGTACCGTCCACAACTTTTTGCAGCGCCGTCTGGTAGCTTTCCGGAGTGCCGGGCGCTTTCATGTCGTTGTGTCCGAATTGAACCAGCAGGTAATCGCCGGGTTTCATCTGGCTCCAGACTTTGTCGAAACGGTGGCGACCGAGGGAGTCCGCCGCGGTTTCGCCGGATTCGCCGTGGTTGGAGACGGCGATGTCGGGCTTGAAAAAACGCGTGATGGACTGGCCCCAGCTATTATAGGGCTCTACCATCTGATCGCAGGAGGTTGAATCACCGACGATATAAACCGTGGGCACGTCCACTTTTTCAATCGAAAGCGCTGCGACACTCGGATGGTCGCCATTGAATTCCAGGGTCAGGCCCTTGTCCCAGTCCCACGCTTCTTGCATGGACTCGCGCGGCGCTTTCAGATTCACCACGCCACCCGTGTATTGCGGTGTGCGGGTATTGACGATGAAGGTTTGCGTAGTGTATTCACCAGCTTTGGTGGCAATGTTTTCCAACATTAGGCGGCGCAGCTCTGCTTTTACTGAAGTGTTCGTTGCGGTGGTGGGATTGCCCAGAGTAACCGTTACTTTGTAATTGCCCTCCGGCAATGCAGTCGAAAAATAGAACTGCTGATCGGCGGTGATGATGCCATCCGTACCCGTCTTGTCCTTGGCCACGACGGAGACTTTAGTGCCGCGGTCAAAGCCATAGCCGCGTTTGTCATCGTAGGCCAGGTCGGGGGTGATTTTAATGTAGCCGGCTGGAGTGTTGCCAGTACCAAAGTAGAATTTGTAGGAGCTGACGGTCGAGTCGGCCTGGATGCCACCAATGGTTTGCGCCGCTCGGGCCGGACGGGCCGTGGCCGCTGGTGCGCTCTCGGCATTGTCAGCGGGAGCCGTTTGGGCCGCCAGCGTGGAACACATGACGCCAGCCAAAGCAGCGGCAAATAAGGAGCCAGATTGCATTTTCATGGAAGGAAGAGAGTGGGTGATTAATAAAAATTATTTCGCGACGACGCCTTCAACCATTTTGTCAATATGTTGGTTGGCGATGCCGGCCGTGTGATCTACATCAAAATCCCGCGTATTCCAGAGCATGAACTCAGGCACATCGGCTTCGTGCTGGGCCTTGAAGTGGTCAAAGGCGACGTCTTGCACATCATCGAGGACCACCGCGGTGCGCAAATCCGTCTTGGCGTAGCTGACTTCCACATTGCGCAGCGTCAGTCCGTTGACGTGCCGGGCAAACATCCCGTAGGCGGGCATGGTGCCCAGGCGGTCAGGCTCCGGGTAAAATTGCGATTCATCTTCCGGTGGGTCGTATTGCGACCAATCTTTCTGCCCGCCCCCGAGGTAGTTGATGCGAATGTCACTCAGTTGCACGTCTTCGATGGGGTGGTCAATGGTGCCGGCGATAATCATCGAGGTATTGCTGACGGCATTGGAGACCTCGATATTGCTGATTTTAACCCGGCGGATTACGCCGACGTTCGTGCTTTCCGTCGGGCCGCGCAGGCGGTGACCCAGACGGATGTATATGGGCGAGTTGACGATGTCTTGCATGGTGATGTTGTTGATCGTCACGTCTTCGATGATGGCGCCGTCCACCGATTCCAAGGCCAGCCCGCGGCAGTGGGTAAATACGCAGTTGGAAATGGTGATGTTGCGGAATCCGCCGTTGGACTCCGTGCCGAACTTGATGCGTCCGGTACCGCTGCCGCCGCCGTCGGTCCGTCCGGTGTAGGGTTTATAGGTGCCATCGAGCAAGGTGCCTTCCTGGAAGCCGCTGACCTGGCAATTCGTGATGGTCACGTTTTGCGTCGGGCGCGAATAGCCCAGGGCGTAGGTGCTTTTCAGTACCAGCCCGTCGTCCTGCGGCGAATTGATGGTGCAGTCGGAAATGCGGACATTCTGGCAGCAGTCAATGTCGAAGCCGTCGCGATTGGTGTCCACCTTGATATTGTTAATGGTGAAGTTGTCCACGCCGGTGGCGAGGAGGCAGAACCAGCCGCCGTGCCAGATGGTGAAGTCCTTGAGTGTGACGTTACGGCAGTTGACCAACGAAATGGATTTGTTGCCGCCACCCAGATTGGAGGGGCCATCGCCGCGCGACAGGCCCCGGCCATAAATGGTGCCCGGGCCGATGATAGAAACGTTGGTGATACCGTCGCCCCAGATGAGGCTGTTGTGCCAGAAGCAGTGGCCAAAGTCTTGATACTGCACCGTCATGGGCGAACCGGGGGGCGGTGGCGCACCTGTGGCCGCAGCGCCGTTTTGCGCCACAGGTCGCCACCCAGGCAGGCCGTACCACATATTGTTCTCCGCCAGGTCATACATATGGGTTCCTGACGGCACTTTGGAGAGAAAGTCCTGCAAGGCTTGGGGTTGAACGGGCGGGAGAAAGTCGTTCGCGTTGGGAGTCGCGCCCGGGGCCAGGGGTGCGACCGCAGGCGTATCGGAACCACGAACCCGTGGGGCGGGTACACCAAGGCCACCGCGGCCGCCGCCTGCGGCGCCACGCGCGCCGCCAGCACCAGCACCTCCACCACCAGCGCCGCCGCGACCACCACGCCCGCCGTTGGGCTGCAGTGCCACAACTTCGGGGGGCGTCTCTGCTGCGACAATCCACGAACCTTGGTCAAGGTACAGGGTGATGTTTGTCTTCAGGTGAATGGAGTAACAAAGATAATAACCCGCGGGGAAATAGACCGTGCCCCCGCCATTGGCGGCGGCGGCATCAATCGCTTTGTTCACGGCATCGCTGTCAATGGCCTTGCCATCGCCGGTCGCGCCATAGGCGCGTACGTTGTAAAACGTCGGGCCGGCGGTAAACGCCAACCCGGGCAGCGTTGGATCGGCATGGGCGGCGGTCCCGGTGACGGGATTTTGGGCGGACGCGGTGGCCGCGCCGAGCGTGAGGGCGCAGCACGCGCCCAAAATGCGGGAAACAAGCGGGTTCTTCATGGGGCAGGGATAGGAGCGGAGCAGTGGGTTTAACACCGAGGCCGCGAAAACGATTCAAGGGGTAGGGGGGAAATGAATCTTAGGACTGTCCTCCCCTTGGGCAAGGCTGCAATTAGGAGAATTACTGTGAAGGTCCGGCGGGGCTGGCCAACTCCGGCACAAAATGGATTTCGTTGCCGGTAGGAATGTTTCTGATCATGGCGCCTTGGCCAAATTGGATCATGGTACTGGCTTGCAATCCGGTGTCGTGATATGATCCGTCGGCATTCGGGTTCAAGAAATTGACTGTCACGCCGTAGATGACTTTATCACCGCTGGCGTCGGTAGGATAAGTTACAAGGGTGAGTATGGCCTCGTCGCCTGAGGCGAGTTTTCTTAATTCTGGTTTGCCCTCAGTCAGGGTAATCTTGCCCAACTCTGTCACTACCATTGGTAGTCTGGCCGTAGGGCCAGTTGGGGTCAGGGAATGGGCCAAGGCCGCATTCTGAGCCAGCTTCTTGTCCAGCTTGGCCAACTCAGGCGAGCCCTTGACGATGGTGGCGAAATCATCATCCCCTGTGCCAGCGGAACCCGGCGCAGCTGCGCGGTCTTTGCTCGCTTCATATAAAGAGTTTCCATCGTTAGGAATGGAAAGGATCTTGGCTGGCGCGGCAATGGGTGCTTCGACCGCCATCTTCGAAGTTACTGGAGGTGCGGCCATAGGAGTCGTTGCGACCGTCGCGGTAATCGTCGCCGTGTTTTTCTCTGGCCAAAATTTCCAGCCCAGCAGCGCCACAATCGTCAGCAGCATAAACAACTCGAACAAAGTGCGTTTTGATTTCATGCGGAAAGACTGGCCGGGCTAATGGGATAAAAGCTTCGGGTCTGACTTTGGCGTAAAATGAATTTCATTACCATTCACTTTGATGACCGCGTTCTGGCCGGGTTGTACAGCCACAGAGGTGGACTCAACCCCGGCTGTGCCACTTGGCTCGGCGTGCCGGACAATGACAGTCACCAGCCAACTGCCATCGGCAGAGGTGAACACTGTCAGCGTGGCTTCATCCCCGGAGGCGAGTTTTTTTTGCACCGGGTGGCCTTCGGTCAGCACTATTTCGCCGAGATCGGTCGTCGCCATCGGTTGGGTGGTTGAAGGGCGGATCTCATATTGAATTTGGGTCTGCAATCCGGACAATTCGTGTTCCAGCGCATCGCGCTCTTGCGGGTCGGTGGTCGTGCTCAGACTCTGTTCCAAGGCGGTTTGGAGTTTGAGCAGGTCATTCAACGTATCTTGCTTGGTTAACTCGAGCACCGTCGCGTTGGCGGCATTATCCGCTGTGGGCAAGGGGGCTGGGGGTTGTGCTACACCTGGCCGGGCTGGCGCAGCCTTGGGTGGTTCAACGGTGGCGGATGGCGGGGTGTTTTGGGTCGAGTTGACCGGCCAAAATTTCCAGATGAGCCCGGCCAGCAGCAAAGCCACCAGACGAAGAACGATGCGCGCCGACTTCATGTGCCCACAGTCTGGCGGACACTTATTTGTTTTTCAATTTCGGAGTAAAGGACACACCGAACTTGGCGGAGCTGTTCCCGGTCCCATCGCCGACCACAACGGACGTTCTGGTTAAGGTGTCATTTCCCCCCATGCCAAGCCACACGGGTTGGCCCGGCTGAGTGACAATGCTTGGGGAACTGATCACCATTTCTCCCGTGTCCGGGTCGGGGTTGGCGAAAATAACGACCAGCTTTAAACTGCCGTCGGACAGCACCGTGGGCCGGATTTCGCAGGTGCCGCCGGAGTCCAGCGTCAAGCGCTTCGCCACGCCATCTTCCAGTTCAATAACCCCGAAATCCGTTTCATAATTAGCATGATGGACGATTTGGGTCGAGGCCGATTCATCCAGTGGAGTGGAAGCCTTCGCCGATAATTCATTTTTATCCCCTGCCGGCGCGGGTGCGGCCTTGGGCGCGGTGACCGTAGCCAATTTGCCCGGCATGGCGGCGGCGTATGCGGAAGGCATCGGTGCTGCGGCTGCTTTCGCTGTTTCAGACGTGGGCGAAATGAGCAACCATCGGGCAACGAGCACCAGTCCGGCCAAAATCAGCAACGCGAGGATGATTTTGGTGTAATTGCGCATGGGGTTTTGGCCTGAGGGTGCCGTTGGCCGGGAACTCCTTAATCTATAAAACCTCCGCCAATGGTCAAAATCCGACAATTCTTTGGCAACGATAAAGGCCTTCAGCGTGGGGGCTTAATTTACCGATTTGGCCGGTTCGTCAAAAAACACCAGTTTCTGCTGACCGGGCTTGCCCAGCAGGCCCACGGAGCGGTTGGGATACAAGGCCAGCAATTCTTTATCGGATATGGTAGGCACCGGCGCCATGTCAGCGGTTTTAATCGCCGGATAGATTTTCAACGAAGGAATGGCGGCAATGGGTAGGGCTTTGGCGACAGGTACGGGCTCTGACGGCGTGCGCCAAAACAGCACGGCCATCAATAACAGCATCGGCATCGCTGCGAGCGTGCTGTTGCGGAGCATGTGCCGGCGGCGTTTGGTCCGCACCGCCGCCAAACCACGATTGAGCGAGGCCTCCCGCAGGGATTCAAGTTCCCGGTCGGCGAAGGTCTCCCTCAGCAAATCATCATGTCGGTGGTGTTTCATGATTGGCGGAGTTTGGCGAGGACGCGTTCGCGCAGGTCGCGGCGCAGGCGCAGCAGGCGTGATTCGACAGCTTTCGGCGTCAGCCCCTCACGGATGGAAAGTTCATTAACGGTGGCGCCGGCCAGATATTTACCCTGAAGCAACGCGCGGTCATCGGGCGCGAGTTCGGCCAGGCATTCGTCAATGACGGCGGTCAGGCGGTCGTCATCGGCGCTCGGTGCGGTGGGTGCGGCCGGGCGAATGAAGTTTGCAAAAGTTTGCAGGAGCGCGGCGTAACGGGTGCGTTTGCGACCGGCGTCGCGGGAGGCATTGCGGGCCACGGCCTTTAGCCAGCACCAGAAAGCGGCCTCATCGTCAAACGCCCGCGCATAACGTGCCACGCGCACCAATGTTTCCTGCAAGGCCTCTCGCGCCTCGTGTTCTTTTCCCCGTGCGACGACGATTAGGAATTGATGCAGTCGGTCGAAATACTGCGCGTGAAATTCGCGAAACGCCGCTTCTTCCCCCGCGGCCAGCCGGCGGGTGAGTACGGTTATGGGGTTCGCCCCGGCCTCGTGGGGCGTAGTCATCCCGGCCACCGGTTGCACATGGGTCAAGCCGAGGGGATAAAAAGGGTGGGTGCGGGCGGTGGAGGGCAAAGGTTAGGGCGCTGATGCGGCCGGTGGATTTTCTTTGGGTAATAGTTTTTGAAATTCGCTCACCATCTTTTGCATTTCCTCCATTTGTTTCTCAAAATCCTGAATTTCCTGCGGACTCAAGGGTTTGCCGGGAGTGCCATCTTGCAAATTTCGCAGCTTGGCGAACAGATTTTCCATTGTTGCAAGATCTGCTTTGCGGCGGCTCCCGTCGGCTTGAGCGGGGGCTGGCAATGATTGCACCCAGGCCAGGGCGGCGGCGGGATCGGTATTGGACCACTGTGCGGCAACGCTTTTAACTGTATCCCCCGATGGGAAAGGATAGGGATTGGGCGGCTCCGTCAGCGCGTCCACAATCTGGCTGACGACTTCCAGGTACCTTTCCTGGCTGATGACGACGAGCAGGTTGGCGCCCTGGTGAAATTGATAGTGCGGCTGGGTAGCATCGGAGAAGCCCGGATCCAAATCCGTTAAGGTCTTAAAGATAATGTCCGTTAGATGATCCAGCTTTTCGTGAATGGACTTGTCATCAGCCTTGCCGTCAGGATTTAGGTAGCTAGTCAGATTGAACACCCGCGTGTTGAGCCGGCTGCCAGGTTCTTCATTGTAATACAGGGTGCTTGGTCCGTCACCACCTGACAATACTACGTTGGAAGTTGATCGCGCGACGGCCTCAAAGAGGTCGATATTGTTAAATTCTGGCTGGTGCAGCACCAGGTCGCCTGCTTTTACTCCCGCCACCCCCGGCTTGAGAATAATATTAAATTTCAAGCCTTTGTGTTTAAGGTATTCCACAATATTGCCAATGGTCGCATCGCCGGCTTGTTTGCCATTCTCGATGATAAACCCATTGCGGACTTCGAGGTCGAAGGGCAGGGACATCGGATCCGCTGACCCGGCCTTGGCTGAAGCCGCATCACGCGCGGGAGCGTTCTCTGCCGCCTGCGTAACGACCGGCAGGATGATGGTCAGGCTGAGGATGGTGAGAAGGCGGCGTAGGGCGAATGGACTTTTCATGGCGGACAGTGGGTTTGATTTGCTTGGTTTCATCCACTACACGTCGGCCAGGGCCATAATCCTGCAAAATATTTTTCTCCGACTAACAATTCCCGCTTTGGCCGTAATACGCCGTCGAGCCGTGCTTGCGGCGGAAATGTTTTTCGTGCAGTGCCTTCGGGATGGATTGTATCGCTGGCTGCAGTTGCAGCGTCCACAACGCCATTTGCGCGACTGCTTCCAATGCCAGCGCCGTTTCGAGCGCTTTTTTGGCCGAAGTTCCCCAGGTGAACACCCCGTGATGTCGCACCAGCGCGGCGGGTACCTCGAGCGGGTTCAAATCTTTGAAGCGTTCGGCGATGACGTTGCCCGTCTCCCATTCATAGTCTTTGGCAATTTCGGCGGGTGTCAGTGCGCGGGTCAGCGGCACGGAACCATCAAAATAATCCGCGTGCGTGGTGCCGAGGTTGGGAATCTCCCGCGCCGCCTGCGCAAACGCCACTGCGTGCCGCGAGTGGGTATGGACAATGGAGCGCACACCGGTGAAGGCACGAAACAAACAGCGGTGGGTCGGCGTGTCCGACGAGGGCCGCAGTAATCCTGAGACAATGTGGCCGTCGAGATCCACCAGGACCATATCCGCGGGCTTTAGCTTTTCATACGCCACGCCGCTGGGTTTGATGGCAAACACGCCCGCTTTTTCGTCGAGCACACTGACGTTGCCGAAGGTCAAGTCCACGAGTCCCGTTTTGGGCAGGACGCGGTTCGCTTCGCAACATTCTTCGCGGATGGAATTAAATTTCTTCATCGGTGCGGTCCGGGTAACCCGTGGTGAAAACTAGACCGACCCCAATCCGGGCGCGAGTTGATAATAGAGTTCGTTCCAGCGCAGCTCGCGCTTGGCGCAGCCCATGGTCGTGTGCGCGCCGATAACGAAGAATTCGACTCCCGCCATTTCGGCGAAGTTTTCAATGTGCTCGGTGGTCAGCGCGGGGCTGTAGGCCGTGTGGTGCGCGCCGCCGGCGAGAATCCACGCCGCCGCTGCGGTGGCGAAGTCAGGCTTCGGTTCCCACACCGTGCGGGCCACGGGCAACTTCGGCAGGGCAGGGTGTTTGACCGCTGTGACTTCGTTCACCAACAAGCGGAAGCGGTTGCCCAAATCCACGAGCGAGCCGTTGACTGCGGGGCCGGGTTTAGAGTCGAACACCAGGCGCACCGGGTCGCCTTTGCCACCGATGCCAAGCGGATGAATTTCCACGCGCGGTTGCGTGGCGGCGATCGTCGGGCAAATTTCCAGCATATGCGAGCCAAGCACTTTGCGGCTGTCATCGCCCATGTGATAAGTATAGTCCTCCATGAACGACACGCCGCCGGGCAGACCGTCGGCCATGACTTTGAACGCGCGTACGAGCGCAGCGGTTTTCCAATCACCTTCGGCGGAAAAGCCGTAGCCATCAGCCATCAGGCGTTGCACCGCCATGCCCGGCAATTGGCCGAGGCCATGCAGGTCTTCAAACGTGGTCGTGAAACCCTTGAAATCGCCTTCCTCCAAAAACGCGCGCAAGCCCAGTTCGATTTTCGCGCTCTCGCGCAGCGATTCATGCCGCGCGCCATCTTTTTTCAATTCCGGCGCGAGTTTGTATTCTTCTGCGTACTTGGCGCATAGGCGGTCAGTGGCGGCGTCTTTCACGGCTTTGACTTTCGCGACCAAATCACCGATGCCATAGCCATTGACGGAAAAACCAAACGCGATTTCGGCGGAAACTTTATTGCCCTCGGTGACGGCGACCTGGCGCATATTGTCGCCAAAGCGGGCGAACTTTGCGCCCTGCCAGTCGTGCCACGCCCGGGCGGCGCGCATCCAGGCGCCCAGCGAGGCGAGGACATCCTTGTCCTGCCAGTGGCCGACGATGATTTTGCGGTCGAGGCGCAGGCGCGCGCCGATGAAGCCGAACTCGCGGTCGCCATGCGCGGCCTGATTCAGATTCATGAAATCCATGTCAATCTCACTCCAGGGCAAATCGCGGTTGAATTGGGTGTGCAGGTGCGCAAGCGGCTTGCGCAAATTCTTCAGGCCGTTAATCCACATCTTCGCCGGCGAAAACGTGTGCATCCACGCGACGAGCCCCACGCAGTTGGGCGCGACATTCGCCTCATCCATGATTTGCGTGATTTCATGCGGGCGCGTCAGCACGGGCTTGAGGACAACTTTGAACGGCAGCTCCTCCGCCTGATTGAGCGATCGCGCGATGACCTGCGCGTTTTGGGCGACTTTTTTCAGCGCCGCTTCGCCATAGAGATGCTGGCTGCCGACGAGGAACCAGACTTCGAGATTTTTAGGGAGGAGGATCATGATAAAGTTATTTCGCCGCGTTGTCTTTAATTTCGAGCAAATCTTTCATGACGCGCCCGAGGTTGACATTGCGCACGCCGCCGAGGTTGTCGTACAGCTTCATGTAAAGTTTATAGAGCTTGTTGTACCCGGTCTTGTCCGCGCGGCGGGGTTTATAAACCACATCTTTCCAGCCGGTCATTGCTTTTTGCGCCGTGGCGAAGTCGGGATGTGCGCCGGCGACCACGGCAGCAGCAACTGCCGAACCCAACGCGCAGGCCTGGGCCGAGCGGGCCACGCGCATCTCGCGTCCGGTGGCGTCCGCATATATTTGCATGAGCAGCGGATTTTTCTCCGCAATGCCGCCGGCGCAGACGACGGTTTTCACCGGCACGCCGTATTCCTCGATGCGTTCGAGAATCGCGCGCGCGCCAAACGCGGTGGCTTCGATGAGTGCGCGATAAATTTCAGCGCGCGTCGTATGCAAGGTCTGGCCGAGAATGAGGCCGGTCAATCGCTGATCCACCAAAATGGTGCGGTTGCCGTTGTTCCAGTCGAGCGCGAGCAGGCCGCTTTGACCGGGACTTAGTTTCGCGGCTTCAGCCGTAAATTGTTCATGCAACGCGGCATCGCCCTGGCAGACGACCTCCACCCACCACTTGAAAATATCGCCGACGGCCGACTGTCCGGCCTCGATGCCATAATAACCCGGCAAAATCGCGCCTTTGACTATGCCACAGATGCCCGGAATGTCCGCGACGGTTTTTTGCGCCGACACGACCGCGCAGTCGCAAGTCGAAGTGCCGATGACTTTGACGAGCACGCCTTCCTCCACCGCGCAACCAATCGCGCCGTAGTGGACATCGAACTCCCCGATGGCGATGGCGATGCCTTCACGCAGGCCGAGGCGCCGGGCCCATTCTACACACAATTTACCCGCAGGGGTCGAGGCGTCGTAGGCCTTGTCGTAGAGTCGGTCGCGCAAGTCCGCGAGTTTCGGATTCAGCGCGCTCAGAAATTCTTTGTCCGGCAAACCGCCCCAGTCTTCGGCATACATCGCCTTATGCCCGGCGGCGCACACACCGCGTTTGATTGCTTTTGGGTCGTGCACGCCTGCGAGTACCGACGGCACCCAGTCACATAATTCAACCCAGGAATACGCAGCATCAAAAACTTCCGGCGAAGTATTTAAACAATGCAAAATTTTGCTCCACCACCATTCGGAGGAATAGGTGTTGCCGCATTTGGCGACGTACTGCGGGCGAAGGGCGCGGGACTTTTCAGTGATGAGCGCAGCTTCGGCATGGCCAGTGTGGTCTTTCCAGAGCCAGCATTGCGCTGCGAGCGTGTCCCTAAAGCGTGGATCAAGGCCCAAGGCATTATTATTTTTATCCACTGGCAGCGGGCTGGAGCCGGTCGAGTCCACGCCGATGCCGACGATTTGATCCGGGTGAAAGCCGAGGTCAGTCTGGCGAGCCGCGGCCAGGGCGCCAATGACTGCCCGTTCGGCGCCGACAAGATAATCGCCCGGATGCTGGCGGGCCAGATTGTGATCGCGGTCATCGAGCAGCACCCCTTGGTGGCCGCTGGGGTATTCGACAACACAAGTGCCGAGTTCGCGGCCGTTGGCGCAGTCCACAATGAGTGCACGAACAGAGTTGGTGCCATAGTCCAAGCCGAGGGTAACAGCCATGCTCCACGATAGACTTCTCTCAATGTGGGCGGCAAGTCCGGGTTTTGCCGACTGGTTTGTTAGTTAATTGCCTGCTGGTGCGGCACCCGGGCCACCACGGCCACCACCGCCAGCGCCACCAAATCCACCACCACCCAAGCCACCTCCGCCCAGGCCGCGCAAGCCACCGCCATTGATGAGCATATTTTCCATAATGGTTTGGACGGCATTGCCGCCACCCATCATATTATTAAACTGGCCCATCCGCTGAACCATTTGCGGGGGAATGTTGGAAAGCATTTGTTTTGTTTGGTCATCCACGGTGTTCGTGGTGCTGAGGAAATTGTTAAAGCTGGCTTGATCCTGCTGCATCCACTGCAGGGCTACGCCCACGGTGGCACCCATGCGGGTTTGGTTGTCGGTAATGCTGCCCACCCACTGCATGGCCCCTTGCGGGTCTTCCGAACTGGAGCGCATCGCAAAAATGGCGACGGAACTGTCTTTGGCCGGTGAAGCCGGTAATTGGTTGAGGAATTGTCCCGGCCCGTCCAAATCATAACCGGCCCAGTTTTGAATGGCACTAGCTAGAAGCTGGCCGTTGGCAGCCGTGGCGTTCGGATCGGCATTTTGCAAATCCTGTTGCGCGGCCCAAGTAGCAGCGGCGGCGGGGTCATTAGCCGCCCAGGCTTTGACCACTTGCATGCTGGCGCTGGTGCGCAACGCCGGATCACCGGTCAGGCCCGCGACCCAGGTTGCTGCGTCTTGCGGGGAAGTTTCCGCCCAGCGTTGCGCCAGTTGCGAATATGCGTCAGTGCGGGTTTGTCCAGCGGGCAATTGATTAAACAAATCAGCGGCCTGGGTATATTGGCCTTGTCCGGTCAAGGTGTCGGCCAGCGCTTGGGTTGCGGCACTTTTTAACTGGCGGTCGCGTGGACTGCTGTCGCTCAGCGTATTGATGGCGGCCAACGCGCCGGCGGGGTCAGTGGCCGCATAGCCCGCGATGGCGGCGGCATAGCGTTGTTGAGCGGCGCTGGAGGAGGCCGTGCCAGGATTGTCCTTGATCCATTGCAAGGCAGCTTTGGGATCCTTGGCCGCCAGTGCTTTTAGAGCCGCATCCACGCCACCTTCACGCAGGCGCGGCACGGTGATGTCACCGAGGCCGGTCAAAAACCCCTGCGGGTCACGCTCGGCCCACGCATTATAGAGTGCGCCCATAATGTCGTTGCGCCGTAAGTTGGCGGGCTGGTCTTTCAATCCTTTCAACGCCGCGAGCGCTTCTTCCGGGCTGAGATTCTTGGCCCACTCCGCCAGCGCATCAGCATTCATTTTATCCTTGGTCTTGAGCAGATCCTGCCAGGACTTGGCATCGGCCAATTGACCGGCGACAACGGTGCGCATACTGTTGGTGGCGGACGCCATTTTAGCCGGGTTGTTTTTAGCCGTGGCTTGCTCCACGCGATTTTGGCCATACCAATAGCCGCCGACCGCGCTGGCGGCACACGCGATGAGTAAAATAATAAGTTTAATTGGAGATGATTTCATAAGGTTTTTTGGAAATTTGCTAAAAATGACTACCCACGCTCGGATGGCGGCTTTGGGCGCCGCAGCGGGGCATATTTTCCGGCCAGCACGGCCAGGACAATGGGCCACAAAATGGACTGCGAAATGAAAATCAATCGAATATGCGGCACGGCCTCCTGGACCGCCCGCTCACCGGCGTCCGGCGTCCAACCATTGGCGTGCATCCACCAAAAGACCAGCAAGCCCATGAAGCTGATGAGCGGTGGAATCAACGCCAACAACAGCAGCTGCCAGGCAAAGGTTTGTCGGCGTGAGCAAAATGCGTCCAAGGCTCCGGACAGCCGTGGCCAGCGGCCAGCAACCAGCCCGTGAAACAGGGCTACTATTCCGCCGACAAACAGCAGTGACGCCAGCAGCGCAATCAGATTTACCGGTACCGTAAGGTCATACTTTGCACATAAATAGATAAGGCCGCCCCCAATCAAGCTGGTGGCCAATTGCAGGAGTGGAATGACCAACAGCCCAATCACCATCCAGAAAACGCGTCCGCGCCAGACCATTGTCGGATCCGCCTGGATGAATTGCGCCGCCAGCGCGTCCAGATTGCCCACCCGGCGGGTTGCCACCCAGAACGCTTCTTCTTCGGTTAACCCTTTTGCCTGCCAGGTTCCGATGAGTTCACGCAGATGTGTTTCCAATTCCAATGCCTGATCCGTGGTGATGCCTTCGCGTCCACCCAGCGCGAGTCGCCACTGTGACAGTTCGCGGTTTAAATCGAAGCGGTGAGCGGAGTCCATAATTTGGCCAGGGTTTCGTGAACAACCAACCACTGTTGCCGGGCGCCGCGCAGGGCGGTGCGGCCGGCTGGCGTGATGCGGTAGTATTTCCGTTCACGGCCGCTTTCGGCCGTTTTCCATTCGGAAACAATCAGGTCTTCCGTTTCCAACCGGTGCAGCACCGGGTAGAGCATGCCGTCCGTCCATTCAATTTGTTTTTCGGAAAGTTCGCGCACCCGCTGAAGAATGGCGTAACCGTAGCTTTCCTGCTCTTGAAGAATGGAGAGAATCAATGGCCGGGAGGAAGCCGCAATGAGATCCTTGGGAAGCATGGAACTACTATACATAGAGGCTCAATGTATGTCAAGCGGCGAAAATTAGATTCCTGCCAATCTCAAATTTTCCACACCGCAACTTAATTGCGCGGCTCGCTACTTGGCGCGATAGGCTCGGGCGTGTTCGTGCCGCTGCGTGCACCGACCATGCCTCGTCCATTGAGAATCGAATTTTCCAACATCGTTTGCACGGCATCGCCACCACCCATGACGGTGTTCAATTGCGTCAGACTTTGCGCCGCTTGCGCGGGAATGGTCGAGATCATTTGCTTTTGTTCATCGCTCAGCACAGTCGTGGTGCTGACGAATTGGTTGAAGCCCGTTTGGTCTTGCTGCATCCACAGTAGGGCGAGCCCCGCCGTTAGCCCGCTGCGCATCTGCGGGTCGGAAATGGTGCTGACCCATTGGAAGGCGCCCTGGGGATCTTCTTGCGAGGCGCGTAGCGCAAAGATGGCCACGGCCGGGTCTTTCGAGGGCGAACTGGGCAGCAGGTTCAGAAACGAACCGGCGGAATCGAGATCGTAGGTGGTCCACGCGCGGATGGTGGTGGCCAGGAGGGTTCCTTCCTGCGAATTTTCCACGAGAGTACTGTTATTGCTTTCCGAATCAATCTTGGCGGCCCAGGTGGCGGCGGAAGCTGGATCGGTCATTGCCCAGTTTTTCGCCACCTCCGTGCCCATGGCGGCTTTCAAGGCTGGGTCACCGGACAAACCCTCCACCCAGGTGGCCGCATCGGTTGGGGCGAGGGCCGTCCAGCGTTGCGCAAGTTCTGTATAGGCCTCGTTGCGGGTTTGTCCGGAGGACAGTTGGCCAAAAAATGTCGCAGCTTGGCTAAATTGGCCTTGTTCAGCGAGCGCGTCGGCCAGTGCCTTTGTTGCTGCACTTTTTAACATTCGGTCGCGCGGATTGTTGTCGGACAACGCACTGACCGTGGCGAGCGCGCCTGCTGGATCAGTGCTCGCAAAGCCGGCAATGGCGGCGGCAAAGCGTTGGTCGGCCGCTGAAGCTGAAGCGGTGCCGGGATTGTCCTTGATCCATTGCAACGCAGCTTTGGGATCTTGGGCCGCCCAGGTTTTGAGCGCGGTATCCATCCCCATTTCCCGCAAGCGCGGAACGGGGATGGCGTTGGTGTCCATCAGAAAACTTTTGGGGTCGCGCTCGGCCGCCGCATTGTACAGGGCGCCGAGCAAATCATTGCGGCGGGCATTCGGCGGCTGGCCTTTGAGGATTTTGATTATTTCCGATGCCGCCCCCGGATCAAGGCTGCGCGCCCACGCCGTCAACAGGCCAGGGTCAAGTTCGTCGGTGGATTTCAACAAGGTTTGCCAGTCCACTGACTGGCCGGAAGCCCCGGCGGCCAGGGTCGCGCGAAAACCGCGCAAGTTGCCCGGCGAGAAGAGGGAAGCGCTATCCTTATTGCTGCTGGCGGCCGACTTATTTTGACCTACCCGGTAGCCAATCCCGTACGCAACCACGCTGATGAGAACTGCAGCAATAACATAAGAAATTTTTTTCATGGCAGTGGCTGGGTGGCGTCGGTGGTCGGCCGGGCTGGTGGCTGCATTTCGATCCGGCAAAAAGACTGCAATGCTACCATGGTAAAACTTTCCAACAGCTTACTAAAAATTCGCCCCAGGTCTAGTGATTGTTTTTAGGTTCGCGAAACGGAGATTTGTTGCGAAAAAGCGCCAGATGGGCGCGCAGGATGTCGGCATCGGCAGTGGCGTTGGCGGCCTCGGCGGCTTGGATGCCTTCGGTTTCGAGTGCGATGGCTTCGGAATATTCACTGTTATCCGCCAAAGCGCAGGCAAGCGTGTCGGTGATGTTCCAGTGCTGGCCATGATCTATTTCGTGTGCTTGTCTGGCTAGGCCGAGCGCCTCCCTGGCATCGTACAGGGAGGGGTTGGATGTGATGGCCAGCAGCCGGGCCAGGCGGTCAAGGGCGATAACCGAATGGGGATCGATGCCCAATGCCCGGCGCAACAGCGCGACCGTTTGGGGCAGCCGGCCGGCCTCTTTTTCCATCGCGGAATAATCCAGCAGGAACTTGACGCGCCAGTTTAAAGTTTGCAGAGAATTGATGAAGGGCCAGAGCCCCGGTCGTTGCTCGAGCTGGCCGGTTTGCGCAGTCAGCGACAGCAAAGCGTAGAGCGATTCCTGACGCAGTTGGCGCAGACTGACAGCATCGGCCTGGCGTACAATCATGGTGAGTTGCCGTTGTAGATTGGCTTTGTCGTTGGTCGCATTGAAAATTGCCGCAAGGTGCAGGCGGTCATCCAATTCCAGCGGATCCTCGAGCGGGGCCAGCAAACTCAGCCGGCGGCCGATGGCGTCAAATTGTGTTTGTGCACCGGACGCCATGTTCACCCACGCAGCGGTGATGAGTGCCGGCAGATTATTCGGATCCCTTTTTAAGGCCTCATTAAGCAAACTGGCGGCGGCGGGCAGGTTCCCGTCCTCCCGATGCCATTGGGCCAGCCGCACCAGCGCGGTTGGAGCACTTTGGTCGGGCGCGAGCTCGTAGATCAGGATCGAGTGATTTTTTTTCTGACCAATTTGCGGTAACGCGTAATACACCGGACGAAAATATTGGGGAATGACCCCGAAATTCTGCATATGCCAGACCATGGCGTTGGTGGGCACGGGATCATTGATCCGGAGATTGTTGGACAGCCGGGCATATTCCGCCGGATTGTCCACCCAAGGCAGCACCACCAGGTATTTTACGTGGTGCTGTTGCATCAGGGCCAAGGCATTTTTGGGGTCAGTGGCCGCGTAGATTTCTGCGTTCGTTTTTAGTCCCGGCAGATTTTCCCAATAAAAAGTACCCAGACCCTTAAAGCCCCCCCAGTAAATCATCCAGGTGGTGCTGGTCGGACCGCTGATGACGACTGCTGGCTCATTACCAATCCGCGCTCGTAGCTGCTGGGCAATATCCCGCGTGACAAGTTCAATCACCTCAACTTCATCCACGGGCTCCGACCAGCCGTTTTGAATCCACGACGAGACGAGATGCACTGGATTGGGCAACAGCACGCAGGCGAGAAAAACAGCGGCAATGATTTTAAATCGCCAGGTAACCAGTGTTTCCCAACCCAAATTCACCGCTTTCGCCACGCCCACGAGCGCCGCCAGCCATAGTGCATAATTGATTTCCGCCCAACGGATTTGCCAGGCGGAAAAGATAAAAGTAAGCAGGCCGGGCAGGAGGCCCAGCAGCAGCAAAGCTTTCACCGGACGGGGCAGGCCGCCCCGCCATGACCAAATCACCATGGGTATGGACAATAGAATCAGCGGATTAATCATGATGACTTGAGTCCAAAACGACTGGCTCTTTAAAAATGTCCCCATGTTGATAAACTCCATGATGTAATCCACATGGAAGACCCAGAGGAAATGATTGAAAACCCAGAAGTATTGATCGGCAAACAACCACCACACGATTGGAACACTCACCACCGCAACGCCACTGAGGGCGATCGCCAGCCAATCGCCGGCTTTGGTCACCAACCGGCCGCCACTCCACCAGTGGCCCAAGCGGCAAAGCAATTCTCCGCCGCCCGCCCAGGCCAGCGCATACAACGGATGGTTGACTTCCAGCCGCATCCCAAAATGCGACGGAAAATATTCCAGCAGATAAAAAAACAAGCTTGTCGCCGCGCCAGCCAAGCCCCAGATGCGCCACAGGGTGTGATCAGGTTTGGCTAAATCACTTTCACGGGTACCCCGGCCCAGCAGACCAGTGGCCAGTAGCGCGCCCAAACCGATTCCCGCCAGAACCGGCACTTCTGAAATCATGCTGATCCAGAGTCCGCAGCCACCGGCGATGCCTGAGGCGATAAACCAGCGCCGGGCCTGTGCCCGCTCCGGCAGCCAGGCAGTGAGCGGTGTATGGCTGTCGACCTTTTCTGATTTGACCCAGCCCGCACCGCCTCCGAGCAGGAGTAGCAAAGTTAGCAGCCCATTGAGCGCCGCCAAACCATGATGGTCGGTGCGACCTTCGATGAAAGATTCATAGACGGGATAGATGGCGACGGCACCAAAGGCCAGCAGTGCTGCAGGCCCCGCGCCAAACCGGCGCGCCATCACTGGCGTCACCCCCACCAGCAACAGCACAATCAACAAGGTATTTGCGAATGGCACCACCTCTTCCACCGCCAAGGGCAGCGGCGTGCCTAGGTAGAAGTGATCCACCTCCGCCAACGCCGCCAGCCACCAGCGAAACAGCGAACTCCAATGCACTTCGCGGCCGTCCGGTGCGTTGTCATAATCTACGTGGCGCACACGCAGACCACCTTCGGACAGCATCTGCTGGGTCTGCATTACCCAGTGGTAACCGTCCATCCCAATGTAAGGTAGCACCAGATTGTGTTGATTGGCCACGTAACCGCTGGGGGAGGAAACATCGGTGATCGGTGGTTGATCCAAATTCCGCGCGGTGATGTTCCAGGTGGTGCGTAGATGCACTACGGTGTCAGTTGTCACCATGGCCACCATGGCCAGCAGGGCTGCCGCCCAGGCTTGTTGCGGATATATTTTGCGCCAAACGAGTGAAAAAACAGCCATGGGGCGCCTTAATCGTGGTAGGGCAGGTTGTTGTGGAAGAGGCTGAGATGCAGGTGACATTGCTCCGCCAGATCGGTTTGCTTGGCGGCATCCGCCGCAGCCACCGCTTGTTGTTCGACAGTCAGGGCCAAAGCGAAATCACCGGCTTCGCCATAGGCGCAGGCCAGCGTGTCGGTGACTTCAGGATGCTGGCCCTTATCCAGCTCATGCGCCTGCAAGGCTAGCGTCACGGCCTCCCTCCCATTGCGCAGAGTAGAGTCATGGGCCGTGGCCAGCAAATGGGCGAGCGCATTGAGGGTTGAGATATCGTTGGGGAATCGGGCAATGGTTTGGCGCAGCAGACCCAGGGCCGCGGCCCAGCGCTGCTTGGAAATCTCGAATCGTGCGCTTTCCAGTTGATATTGCAAGCGGGTGGCGTCGGGCAGCAGATTGAGCACGAAGGGGCGCAATCCGGGCCGCGCTTCAGTGAGATTCATTTGCCGGGACAGCAAAAGAAGGTGGTAAAGCTCATCGAACCCGGTGCGCCGCAAACTACGGGTGTCGGCTTGGCGGATGCAGGCGGCAATTTGGCGAGTGGCGTCGGCCTCATCATTGTCCATCGTTAATAATATGGAGAGGTCTATGCGCTCCTCCAACTCGAGTGAATCGGCCGCGAGCAGTTGTTGGCGGATGGCTTGCATGAGCTGGGCAATTTCGTCTTTGCGTCCGAGGGCTTCGTCGACCCGGACGCCGCAAATCAATGCGGGCAAATAATTCGGGTGAATTTGCAAGGCATTGCGCAAGCTTGCGTAGGCAATCTCCGGGCCGCCCATGGCCAGTTGCCATTGCGCCACACGTACGTTGGATTCTTCGACCGATTGCTGGGGGGCTACTTCCAGGATGAATACCGATTGGCCGCGCAGCATGCTATCCGGCGGCATCGGATAATAAACCGGTCGCAGCCACTGCGGAATTTGATGGGCTTCGATGACATGATACAGAAACGCATTGCTTAGTTTGGGTTTTTCCAACGCAATATCCGTCGGGTTGGTCGGTTTGCGCCAACCATGGGCCAGCCGGGCGTATTGCTCATAAAACGCATCCCAGGAATAAATCGCAATGTGCGTGACCCCGCGTGCTTTGATCAGGCTCAGGGCCTTGTCGGCACTGGGTGCCGCATAAATATCCATCGTGTTTTTCAGCCCCGCGAGATTTTCCCAATAGAGAGTGCCTAAGCCCTTGAATCCACCCCAATAAATCATCCAGGTGGTTGTCGTGGGGCCACTGACTACCACGCCCGGATCGCTTCCCAGCCGCGCCCGGAGGCGATGGGACGCATCCCGGGTGACGGTTTCCATTATTTCCACATCCGACATGGGCGCGGTCCAGCCATATCTTATCCAACTTTGCACCGTCAGGTACGGGCCGGGGACCAGCACCGCAACGAGAAAAATTACCGAAGCAATCCGCCGCGGCCACGTCCAGCGGTAACCCGGATTCAACGCCAGGGCCACAACCACGCCGGCCAGCGCCGCCAGCCAGAGCGCATAACCGATCTCCATCCAACGCATCTCGCGAGTGGATAGGGCCAGCGTCGCCAGTCCAGGCGGAAGCCCGAGCAGCAAGAGTGCTTTGGCCGGCTGCGGAAATTCTTCCCACGGCGCCCACAACGCAAGGAGCGCCACAATTACAATCACGGGCACGGCGATGGCTGGCCAAAAGTAATTTTCCAGTTGCACGAAATTTTGTTCGCTGAGGAACCAGTCATAGGCCAGCAGGGCAAAGGCCAAGATCGACCAGAGTGGCCAGCGCATGGCCACGACCACGGCAAATGCCGCCACTCCGATTTCAAGCCACCAAAACAGGGCGTTGAAGGGCATCACTCCGGTCGTGTGCCAGATCCAGCCATCGTAAAGAGGTGCGCCAACCACCCAAGCGCACGCCATGAGCAATGCCAGCAGCCGCAAATCTTTCCAGCACCACACGACCATCGGCACCGCCAGCAGGAACAACGGGTTGGCCACCCCGGCGAGTATATACAACCGGGCGCCGGTTGCATACATGGAGTTTAGGTAGATGCCGAGGCTTTTGAACTCCGCAATGTAGTCCTCGTGAAAAATAAACAGAAACTTGTCGGCCACCCAAAAAACCTGATTGGCATATAAGAGCACCATCACTGGCACAATGGCCACGGCCAGGACGCTGAGGGCCAGCGCCAGCCAATCGGTGGCTTTGGTCGCCAGTTTTCCGCCACTCCACCAAAAACTCAGACGGCAAAGTAGTTCACCACCGCCGGCCCAAGCCAGCGCGTATAGGGGATGGTTGACTTCCAGCCGTACTCCAAAATGGGACGGAAAATATTCCAGTAAATAAAAACACCCACTCGTAATGGCGCCAGTCATGCCCCACACCCGCCACAAAGTTGGATCGGGCTTGGCCACATTGCCACCGGACTTATTGCGGCCCAGCAGCCCGGTCGCCAGTAGCGCACCCAATCCGACCTCGGCCAGCACTGGTGCTTCCGACGCCGTGCTAACCCATAACCCAATGCCGCCGGCGATGGCCGAGGCCATGAACCAAAGCCGCGCTTGCGCGCGATCCGGCAGCCAGGCGCGCAGGGCGGGATTGGCCGAAGTGTCATCGTCGTTTTCAGATTTTATCCAGCCCGCACCGCCACCCAGCAAAAAAAGCAAAGTGAGCAAACCACTCAACGCCGCCAACCCGTGGTGATCGCTTTTCCCTTCCGAAAACGCCTCATAAAGCGGCCCCACTGCCATCATCCCAAACGCCACCAATGCAGCTGATCCCGCGCCCATTCGTCTGGCAATCGAGGGCGTTACGCCAATCACTAACAGGAGGATGAGAAGCGTGTTGGCAAAAGGCATCACATCCTCAACGGCATAAGGCAGCGGCACTGCTCCATAAGCATGCTCAATCCACGCCAGCAGCGCGACCCACCAGCGAAAGGAAGAGCTCCAGTGCATTTCGCGCCCTTGGGGGCCGTTATCATAATTATCATAATCCACATACCGCACGCGTGGATCGCCTGTGGCCAGCATTTGCTGCGTCTGCATCACCCAGTGGTAGCCGTCCATCCCCACGTACGGCAGCACGATATCGCGCTGGCCGAGGGTGTAACCGGTGGGTGAGGAGCTGTCTGGCGCCGGTGGAATAAATATATGTTGTTGGCTGACGGCATAGGTCGTCCGCAGGTGAATGACCGTGTCAATGGTCACCATCGTGACCATGACCGCCAAACCTGTTATCCACAACCAGCGCCGCCGGGGGTTTCGCCAAACATCCATGTGAGCGGGGTATTACTAAACTTTTCCAGCCAAAGCGCAACGTTTCCTATTTCAGCAATTTGGCCAGCGGCTCCTGAATGGCGTCCGCCCAGACTTGGTAGCCCTTGGCCGTCGGATGCAGATGGTCCGGCTGGAAGTCTTCAGCGATGAGGTTGCCGTCCGCGTCCGTGAAGTTTTTGGTCAGGTCGAGGAAGAAAATATTTTTCTGGTCATCCAGCTTCGCCAGCTCCTTGTTCACTTGCGGGATTTGTTCCTTGGCCAGTTGGTCGTCATTGCGCGGGAAGATGCCCAGGAAAAGAATTTTCGCTGACGGAAAATCTTTGCGCAGTTCCTTGACCACGGCGGTCACGCCCTCAACCGCTTCCGGAATGGTATTGCGCTTGGGCGAGTTGACCGGGTCGCGGCGATTTTCGATCCCCAGGTTGTTGGTGCCGATCATCAGTACGATGGCCTTCGGTGAAAACCCCTGACCTTCCCCGTTTTGCAACCTCCACAGCACGTGCTGGGTGCGGTCGGCGTTGTAGCCAAAATCCGCCGCCTTCAGCGGTGCAAAATATTTGTCCCAGACTTCCTTGCCCCGCTGTTGCGGGCTCGAAACGCCAATCCAAAAATCAGTAATCGAGTCGCCGACAAACAACACATCAATGCCGCCCTTCTTGGCTTGCTCAACGAGGCGCTGGTGCACGGTTTGGTAATTGGCTCCGCGCTGCGGCATGGGTACGAGGGCGGGGTTTACCTTGGGCGCATCGCTGGCGGTTGCCGGGGTCGCCGCTGCTGTTGGAGCGGGAGCCGTGGTCGTAGTCGGGGAGGAAGTCGCTACAGCCGGAGCATCGGCGGCGGGTAGCCGGCTGCCACTCGCAAGGGCTAGCGACAGTCCAATCAGCGTTAAAATTTTGCAATGAATGCTACGGGAATGTTTCATAGGGGAGGGGGGGCAGTCGCGCAAATTGCGGCGCACCAAAGGGTAGGTCGGGTAGTCAATCAGGCCCTTCCAAAAAGTCAATCTAGCCGGAGCCGACTTGGATATCAGACTCATGGACAATTCCTGTCACGTTTGGGCCCGGGTGGCGTCTCTATTATAAACAAGCTGCTGCTTTATATTAGACAGGCCATCGCAGATTGTAGCATAATGCCCCCCAATAACCCGAACCTTTTATGAACAAACCTGTTGTCCTCGTTGCCGGTATTTTGGTGGGTGCCGCCCTGTTTGTCAGCGCCCACGCCCTCATGGTCACTGACACTGCGCCCGCTGAGCGTGTATCGGCGGATGCCGACGTGCTCAAATCCGCCCAAACGGTGCTGGATCGCGATAAAGCCCTTAAAGCCGAACTCGACCAGCGCGAAGCCTACGTGGACAAGGCCGAGAACAAGCTCGGCCTCGCCTCCCCCGCCCAAACTGCGGCCGCCGAACAGAAAGCGAAGGAAAAGTCCAAGATGATGAGCACTTTGGTCAACACGGTCGTGAAGCAGCAGATGGATATGAAAATGACGGCGCTGAAGTCCCGCCTCAATTTGAGCCCTGAGCAGGAAAAGGCCGTTCAGGACATCATGGACAAGCAATTGGAGATCACCCAGTCCCTGGCCGGGAAGATGATGGATGGCAGTATGTCCCGCGATGAGCTGAAAAAAGAGATGCAGGATCAGAAAGATCAGAACGGCGATGCGCTCAATCTCGACAAACAATTGGCGAACATCCTTACCCCCGACCAACAGGCGCAATACCAGGCCATGCAAGCCGATGACAAAAAGAACCAGATCGAAACCCAGGCCAACATGGAGTTTACCACCGTCCAGAGTTCACTCCAGCTTTCGGAAGATCAAAAAGACCCGGTCTTCAACGCCTTGTTGAAATTGAACCAGAGCCCTCCCAAGGGTGATTTTGCCGCCCAGGCCGAAGCGAAAAAAGCCGCATTGCAGCCCTTGCTCACGCCCGCGCAGTTTGAGACCTATAGCAAGTCCGTTGATAATCAAACGGAGATGTTTAAGAACCTCGCGAAGGCGATGCCCGACGACTCCTCCGTCACAATTAATGGCGCGTCTGGCCCCTAACTTTTTAAACTCAAAATTTGCCATGAATAAAACCACTCTCTTTGTTATCGGCATCGTCGTGGGGCTCGCTTTGGCGGCCGGCGGTGAAGCCTTGTTTGTCCAACCCGCCGCCGCGCCCGCAGCGGCGGCGAAACCCGGGGTCGTCAAGGCTGCCGAAGACGCCCTGGTCAAAGACCAGGCCCGCGCTGCCGACCTCGCTCGGCGCGAATCCGTGGTCAAGGCCAAGCTGGCTGAACTCGGCGACAAAGCGCCCGACCTAAATGCACCGGATCAAAAATCCGTCATGAGCACAGCCATCAGCGCCGCCATGAAACAGCAAGTGGACGCAAAAATAGCCGCCATAACCTCCCGCATCAAACTCACGGATGATGAAGACAAGGCCATTCGCGATATTATCGCCAAGGATGCGGAATATGACCAAGGCATGGCTGAGAAAATGCTCGCCGGCCAATTGTCACAGGATGACTTGAAGAAAGCCGTGGCGGACAAAAAAACCCGGCAGGCCGCCATTGATCAGCAGATCCAAAACATTCTCACCCCGGCGCAATATATTGACTACCAGAACGCCCAAAACGACACCAAGAAGAACCAGGCGCAACTACAGGCCAACGCCGAAATGGCGCAGGTGCAAAGTTCGCTGCAATTAACGGACGACCAAAAAGACAAAGTTTTCACGGCGCTCTATTCGGGCTTTGCGGCACAAGCGGGGGTGGACGGAGCCAAGCAGCCCTATGACGATCTCGACATTGATGGCCAAATGGACGCGAAAAAGGCCGCCATGCAGGCTGTGCTCACGCCGGAACAATTTGCCACCTACACCAAATTTGTGGAATCCCAGAAGCAGATGTACAAGGCCATTCTCAGCGGTGCGGCCGGACATTGAGGCGCGCGGGTTTACTCCACGCCTGATCCGCCAGTTTGTTTGATAAAGTCAAGATTGTGCTGGGCGTCGCTATCATTGGGATTGAGTTTAAGCGCGCGGTCATACGCAGTCTGCGCGTCGTTGCGACGGTCGAGCGAGAGCAGCGCCGAGCCGTAATTGTCGAGCAGCACCGTATTATTTGGCTCAAGTTTTAGGGCTGTTTCCAGCGGCTTGATGGCCTTGGCCGGCTGGTTCAGGTGCACGAGGGCGGTGCCGTAACCCACCCAGGCATCGCCGTAGGAAGGGTCGAGTTGCGTCGCCGTGCGGAAGCGACCCATGGCCGATGGCATCTGGCCGAGTTCGACATAAGCACAGCCAAGATTGTAATTGGCCTGCACTTCGTCAGGGTCAATTTGCGTGGCGAGAAGGTATTCCGCAATGGCGCGCTCGGGGGAAGCCAGTCGGGTGTCACATAGACCAAGGTTGCAATGGGCGTCGGCATAGTCGGGGTCAATTTTCAGGGTCACCGCCAGTTCAGCCGCGGCGTGGCGGTAGTCATCAGCCGCAATTAAAGCGCAGGCCAGATTGTAGTGCGCTCGTTTGCTATCCGGTCGCTGCTGGGCGGTCACCGTCCACATCGTCAGTTCCGAACGGTAATCGGCGTTGCGGGAAAAAGTCGCCAGACCCAGGGACATCGCCAGCACAATCCACAGTGCGTAGCTGCGTCGTCCCGCCTGCGCATAAACCGTCAGTACCACCAGAGTGACGATGGCCATCAGCGGCAGGTACATCCGGTGCTCGGCTTCCGTTTGCGTTGTCAACGGCACGATGCTGGAACTGGGCGCGAGGATGACAAACACCCACGCGCCGACCAGGCCCAGCACCGGCTTCTTGACTAACGCATAGACCGTTCCGGTCACCAACAGAATCAGCAGGAGCGCCTGCCACCAGACGGTGGTAATGGAATTCACCACATCGGTGCCGTAATCGATCACCAGCGGGTGCGGCCAAAATGCCAGCCGCAGGTAGTGAATAATCGCTTCGCATTGTTTGAGGGCATATGCCCATGGCGACATTCCCAAACCAAAGCCGACTGTGCCGCCGCGCTGGCCGGCGAGGAGCATGAGTATCGCGAGTAAAATCCAACTGGTCACCATGCCGGCATAAAGCAACCGTCGTTCCGCCCAGGCCTTGCGAAACGAGCCCGCCACGAGCGCGCGGTCATAAAGCAGCACCAGCAGCGGCGCGGTCACCATTACTTCCTTCGCGGCCACCCCAAAGAAACAAGCGGCGGTCGCGCCCAGCCGCCAGGCGGGTGCGTGTTCCGAATTCACGGAACGTATAAAACAGTAAAAAACCAGCAGGTAAAAAACCGCCACCATGGATTCCGTTCGTTGCGCCACGCAGGTGACCGTTTCCGTCAGCAAAGGGTGGAGGGCCCAAAGCAACGTGATGAAAAAGGCCAGCGGCAGCGCGGCTTCGCCAAACGACTCCATCAAGGGCGGTCGCAGGAGGGTGCGTCGCACCACCCCCAGCATCAGCCAGGCGGCCAGCACGTGAAAAATCAGATTCAAATCATGATAGCTCCACGCCTGGTCACCGGAGATGGCGTAGTTGATGGCGAGTGACAAATTGACCAGAGGCCGGCCGATGGCCCCGGCCACGTGTTCGCTGGGCGGATTCAGCGCCTCGAGGGAAAGGTGTTTGATGCTGTCATTGTCGGTGACGGCCTGCCGGTCATCGAAATAGAACGGCACTGCGAAGGTGTTGGCATAAGCCGCAAGCGCCGTGAGTCCGATAATTACGGCAGCCAGAAAAATCAGTCCGCGGGAGGCGGGCGCTGGCGGGGCAGGGCGGGCGGACTGGGTTCGGCGTTGCATGGACAGGGCGGGGTAGTATAAGGCCAAGTAAACCCCGCGTGCGCAAAATAATTTCATCGCTGATTTTTCTGGCTGTCCTGGTCTTGCTCCTGGCGGGCTGCGCCATCGGGGTTGCGCCGACGGCGCAGGATTCGCGGTTTCAGGTGGGCGGCACGCTTTTTTCCGACGATTTTCTCCATGGCCTGGCCCAGTGGACCCCGGAACTGGAAAAAGGCGGCCGGGTTGAGGCCCATGATGGCAAACTGGAAATTGACGTGCCCGCCGGCTGCACGGTGTGGTTTGATTCAGAACTCACCGGCCCCGTCTTGATTGAGTACGACGCCACCATTCTCTCCGTCGGCGGCCTCAACGACCGGGTCAGCGACCTCAATTGTTTCTGGATGGCGCAGGATGCCCGCAGTCCTGGCAGTGTTTTTGCCACCCAACGCACCGGCGCATTCGCGGATTACAACCAACTGCTCTGCTATTACGTCGGCCAGGGCGGCAACACCAACACCACGACGCGCTTTCGCCGCTACATCGGCAGCGCCACGACACGCCCGCTGCTCCCTGAGCACGATTTGAGCGGCACGCCAGACCTGCTCAAGCCGAATGTAAAACAGCACATCACCCTCGTGGCCTGCGATGGCCTGATTGAATATTTTCGCGATGGCCGGAAGGTTTTCGAATACACCGACCCCGCGCCCTATCGCCAGGGCTGGTTTGCGATCCGCACCACATGGAATCATATGATCGTGGAAAATTTCGCCGTGCGGAAACTCTACCCTGGCGTGCGTCATCCCGGTCGCCCCATGTTGAACCTTTCGCGTCATCCCGGCGCGATGAATTACTAGGTAAGTTCCCAAGTTTTTTAGAAATTATTCGTACCGCAGGGCTTCAATCGGATCGAGGCGGGAAGCTTTCCAGGCCGGATAGTAACCGAATACCACGCCCACGGTGGCGGAGACGCCGACTGCTACCAGCACTGCCGTCATAGAGGGCAGCGTGGGCCAGTGCAGCATGGTGCTTACGGCGATGGAAGCGCCTCGCCCAAGCAAGATCCCCGCAATGCCGCCCAGCAGGCAGAGCAGTATCGCCTCAATAAGAAACTGCACCAGAATATCATGAGCCCGCGCGCCCACCGCCATCCGCAGACCAATTTCCCGGGTGCGTTCCGTCACTGACACCAGCATAATATTCATGACGCCGACGCCACCCACCACCAGTGAAATCAAGGCGACACACACCAATAAATTGGCCATCAACCGGCTGGTGGAGGTGCGAGCCTCGGAAATTTCGGTCAGATCGCGAATGTTGAAATCATCCGGGTCGCCGGCCTTCAAATGGTGGCGCTGGCGTAACAGGTCGCTAATCTGGTTCATCGCCAGCGGAATGTCCTGTGGCGTGATGGCGGAAACGAACAAATCGTCAATGTCGGAAAACCGGGTGATTTGAGGGGAATCGACCGCCACGGTTGCTGCCGCCAGCGGGTAGAGCTGCACCAGCTGATCCGGATAGACCTGGCTGACTTTATTGCTGGAGGCGGCGGTAGCGGTGGTTGCCGTAATGGAAATATTCCGTACGCTGGACAGCCGGTATTTTACCGTAGTCCATGGCGCGATAAAAAAATCATCCTGATCCTGGCCGCCCGTATTGGCGCCTTTCGCTTTCAACACGCCCAACACTTTCATCACGACATTTTTGATGCGCACCTCCTTGCCCACCGGCGATGCGCCCTGAAATAATTCGCGGGCCGGAGTCTGTCCGATGAGGCACACCGCAGCGGCATCCCGCACGTCTTCATCCGTAAACCCAGCGCCTTCCTGAAGATCCCAATCGCGGATGGAGAGGTACGACGGCGTGGTGCCCTGAATGTTGCGGGGCGACCAGTTGCGGTTGCCGTAGATGACCTGCCCGCGGCAGTCCACACTGGGGGCCGTCCAGCGCACCGTCGGGCAGGCCGCCAGAATGGCATCTGCATCTGCCGGGGTCAGTGTCACGCTGGAACCGGTGCCGGTGCTCACCCCGGCCTTGGCCGTGCTGCTGGGATCAAGTTGGATGACATTGCTGCCGAGCGTGGCGATGGCCTTCTGAATGGCGAAAGCCGAACCATTGCCAATTTCAACAATGGCGATCACCGCCGCCACCCCGATGATAATGCCCAGGCAGGTCAACGCGGAGCGCAGCACATTTCTGCGCAAAGCGTGCAGGGCCATTCGAAGCGTGCGGTAGAAAAAAAGCATGAGCCGATCAGCAGTGATCCGCTAAGCTGTAGCAGATTCCGGATGAAAGAGGCATTACGGAAATGCGCCGAATCCCGGACCCGCTATTTTTTCTTTCGCTGGCTGACCGCCTGCCGTAGCAGGTATTCAATCTGGCCATTGATGCTGCGCATCTCCGCCTGGGCCCACGCTTCCATTTCCTTCATCAAGTCCGGGCTGACGCGCAGCAGGAATGCTTTGCGCGCTTCCTCCGGCGGCTGACTATGGGTGGCGGTTTTGGTCACGGCGGAAGCGGTTGAACGTGGCCCGGGTGGTTGGGCTCCCCGGGTGCGACGCGGCTCAGTGGTGAGATCGGTGGATTTCAAGGCGGGCAGGTTTAATTATACAAGGTTCCGGTGTTGATGACCGGCGTGGCGTTGGACTCGCCGCACAGCACCACCAGCAGGTTGCTTACCATGGCAGCCCGGCGTTCGTCATCCAGCTGACAAACTTTGCGCGCGGATAATTCAGTGAGCGCCATCTCCACCATGCTCACGGCATTTTGGACAATGATTCGACGCGCGGACACCACGGCCTGCGCCTGTTGGCGGCGCAACATCGCTTCGGCAATTTCCGGTGCATAGGCCAGGTGCGAGATGCGGGCCTCGTCCACCGCCACTCCGGCCTTGCCCAGACGGATTTGCAGCTCGCTCAATAACGCTGCCGAGATGGCATCGCTTCCCCCGCGCAGGGTGAGTTCGTCCTTCGTGTCGGTCGTTTCGCCCAGGTCGTAGGCATAGGAACTGGCCAGGTGGCGCACGGCGGACTCGCTTTGGATTTCCACGTAACGGTTAACATCGGCCACGTCAAACTTGGCCTGGGCCGTATCCTCCACGCGCCAGACCACGACTGCCGCGATTTCAATCGGGTTGCCGTGTTTGTCGTTAACTTTGAGTTTCTCAGAATTGAGATTGTACGCGCGGAGCGACATGCGGGTGAATTTCGTGTAAAATGGATTCGCCCAGAAGAAGCCGCTGCGGCGTACGGTGCCTTTGTAGGCGCCAAACAAAATCAACACGCGCGCCATGTTGGGCTGGAGGGTAAAATAACCGCCGAGCAGCACAGCGTTTCCGATAAACAACAGCACGGCAAACATCACGAGCAGGGAATGCAGTAGCTCAAGCCCTTGGCCCCGCTCCGGCCAGGTCGCGAGGGTGCCGGCGAAGATCGCAATGCCGGTCAAGAGCAGCAATAATTGGAGGCCAAGCACGACGAAACCGTTTTTCGGTTCGACGTTAATTTCCCGGCTGGGTGTGGCTGAGGTCGTGGAGGGTGTATTCATGGTTTGGGTAGGTTTAAGGATTTAAAAGTTTGGATTGCTAATGGAGTGTCATCGGGGATTTGCTGACTCGTTCGATATCGCAGCCATGCGTTTGTAAAATCTCACCAACGCAAAACCTCCGAGGCAGAGCGCCCACCACCAAAACCGCAGAAAATGGCTGGCGCCAAAGAGGAACTGGGCCGATGCCGACAACTGGGCATGCGAATTGGTGTAAGATTTTTCAAACTCCGGAACGACCTCAATCAGTACGGTGGAAATCAGCCCGAGCGCTATGGAGAGAGCGATCGCTGCCGGCTTTCCCAATAGTTTTTTGGCCATGGGCCTGCGTGCGTGGGTGCTGTCAAAGTCTTCCGACTGAACTGGAGATGAATAGCTTTTTCGAAGTTGGACTGAGCCAGATGCGGAGGTTAATCCGCGCGGTGCGAGAGACTCAGCCTGATCCGCCAGCTTGCAGATAAAATCCATGTGGGTAATCAAGTGGTCCACCTGTTTGGCCTCGCCAAAGCTGCCGGGCACGGAATAGCGCACTTCGTTGGCGTTAATCCGCAGACTAACCATGCCCCGGTTGTTTTGCAGGCCAATCAATACTTTGGGTTCCTGCCGCTTGGTGAGTAACGTTTGTCGGGCCTCGGCATCCAGCAGTGCCCGCGTCCATTCGGGGTTATTGGTTTTCACCAGGAATGCCCGGTCAAAAATTTCGTCATCCGTGGACAGACCCTTCATCTCTTTCCAATCAATATCCCAGCCGCTGGGTATAATCCCCATAGTCTTATTTGCACTAAACGGGGCCAGCTTCCAGGCCGCTCGCAGCGACCAGATATTCGGCGCCACATAGAGAAATGCGCCAACCGGTACTTTATTAGTATCCACGGCCGCCGTGACCGCCATCCAGATGCGATTTTTTTCTCCCGGATTTTGATGCATAAAAAATCGTATGGCACGTTTTCGGTGCAGGCCGACGACTGAGGATGAATCATGCAACGAACGTACGCTGTTGCTGTCCGGTTTAAATTCAAAGCCCAGGCGCAGGGCCAAATCATCCAGCTTGGCCTGGTTGCGGCGTTTGAACAAATACGTCAGAATCATGAGCACCACGAAAATGACCAGGGGGTCCAGCACCTTGATCAGGGCATCCCAGCCTAAAGTTGCCATGGGCGTTGTCGGCAAAATGGCGCCTATGGGCTCCGCCAGCAACAAAGGCAGCTGGTTGATGAAGTAAACGGCAATCACGGGTTTATATCGTAATGATATCACTTTGACATCAAATGTCAAGGGGGGCACGGTAAATTATTTTGCGGGAGCCCGCTGATCAATTAACCCGGCCGCCCAACTTGCGTCGGCCCGTAACGCCTTCTTTCCTGGCCTATGTCTGATTCGCTTCGGCCTGCTTCAAGCTGTCCCGCGCATTCTGAATCACCCGTTGCAAGTACAGCATGGCGCCGCGGTTTGCTTCATCATTCTTAAAGGACTGGTCGGCGCGCTTCACTTCGGGCGAATCCAGCGCCGCGGTGGGCACCACCCGCTTTTGCGCGCAGAAAATGGCGCCGAAGCCGGTCGCGGGGATTATTGGGCTAACTTCGTTGGGCTGGAGCATCATGAGCAGCGGCGGGCCTTGGTTGTTGCTGGTGGGCCGGATCAGCGCCATCAGCAAATCACGCCCCATTGCCGCCAGCGGCCCGCTGGTGTTGGATTTATCCGCCGGGTCAAAGGACATATCCATGGCCGTCTGCTGGATGGCATCAAAGCTGACCTCGGGGTAATTCGTGGCGGTGAGCCCCTGGGCTTTAGCCGCCTCCGCAAAAGTTTTTCCCCCGGCCACGGCCTCGGCGATCGCGTCGCGGACCTTGTTGGCGTGGGTGATGAATTGCTGCTCTTTTTCAGTCTCGCGATAGCTGGCCAGCACATCGGCTTTGGCTTCGGCAAAAGTCTGGGCGCGGGCGGGCGTGGCCTCATCCAGGAAAAATACGGCGCTGCCATCGGCCAGCGGAACCGGCGGCGAATAGGGTTGCTGTGCGGTCAGGGCGGACGCCACCTGTTGCAAAATGTCGTCGGGCACAGGCGAGTTGGCGGGTACCGGCTTGCCTTGTTCCACCAGCGGGAGGGCTTGCACGGTGAGGGCGTATTTTTTGACCAGGGCCGTGAACTCCGGCGAATTCCGTGCGAGCTTGAGGTCAAACAATTCGCGCGCGAATTTCATCGCCGCAGCGCCGGCTTGATCCTTGCGCCACGCCTCGGTCAAAGTGGTCTTGTCTTTGTCGCTTATTTTGTCCGGTTGAATGCTCGGGAAGGCATCTTTGTGGGCGACAGCAAAATCATGGACTTGGGCGGGCGTGGGATCGCTGGTGGGGGCGGGGAATTTGACAAAGCTCAAACGCGCCTGCGCGGGCTTTTGGAATTGATTCGGATTTTTTTCGAAAATCTGCTGCAAAGCGTCGTCCTTCACTTCAGTGGCAGCGGGTTCGAATTTGGTGAAATCCAGCGTGATGATGTCGAGATCAAGCTTCACCTTGTTCAAGCCCGCAGTCGTCTGGCCCAGATAGGGCAGCGCATAACCAGGGCCGCCAAGGATTTGGCGCACCCGCTCCAGGCGGGCATTTTCTTTGATGGTGGCCACGGCCATGTCGCGCTTGGCCGGCTCGGCAGCTTCGAGCGAATCGTGAAAGTCGCTGTATTTGAGGGGGCTGAAGTTGCCCTCGGCGTCATGAAACTTCGGCAAGCTGATGAGGTAGTCGTGAATCTGTTTCTCCGTGGGCTGGGGGAGGTGCCACTCGTTGGCCAGCTGCAAGAGGGCCAGACGTTCGTCTTTTTCCGCTTGCAGTTCCGCTTCATCCGTGGAGGGGTTTTCGGTCAAACTTTGATTGGTAAAGACCACGGCGTTGTTCACTTCCTGGTTGGCTTGCTCGTTGTTCAGATCCAGGCCAAGATACATTCGCTCGGTGGCCCGCCGGGCCGACAGCGCTCCGCGCGGAACGGCGCCAATGCCAACAATGGTTGAAAGGCACAAAACGCCCAAGGCGGCTATCAACGCCCATTTGTAGTGTTTGCCAAAAGTCTTCTGGAACCAGATAATCATGGAGAGGGGGTGAGGCGGAGGCAGTACGTGCCGGGATGACCGAGATGGGAAAACGGTGACGGTGCCAGTCCCCCCGCTCCAAGTCAACGCCGTTCCGTCTCCCTTACCCCCCTTTTATTCCCCGGAAAAACAGCTTGCGTGGATAGGGAAACCGCACAATAATCACGCCCAGATGAATAAGCGGGGAGGCTGGCCTGCCGGTGCCCTGAAATGTGGATTTTGCCCAACCCTTATTTCCCATGAAACATTATCACCGTTCTCTGTTCATTGCCCTCGGTGTAACCGTTCTGGGTCTGGGTGGTAATGCTCATGCGCAAACTGTGGCGACTGATCCCGTCGGCGCGATTACGCTTACGCTCAAAGCCGGCTCAGACACCCATGTTTCCCTGCCTTTCCACCGCCCGGTCGCATTGGAAACCCAGGCGCAAAGTATTTCCGGTAATACCATCACTGTTTCTTCTTCAGCCAGTTTGACTGCCAGCCAGTTCGTCTATGCCTCCGGTTCGCAGACCAACACTTATTATCTGCAGTTCACCAGCGGGAGCCGCAGCGGCATGTACTACACTGTCACTGCTAACGACGGCACCACCATTACAGTTGATCCTAATGGTGACGCAGGACTGGCCAACAACGTCAGCTCGGGCGACACGTTCCGCGTCATCCCCTACTGGACGCTCAATACCCTCTTCCCCGGTGGTCAGAGTCTATACACCACCACGAACTTGACGCCTCAGTCCTCCATTCTCATCCCTCCAGGCAAGACTCCAGGCATTAATCTTTCCGCTGCCGGCATCTATTTTTACTATACAGGCACGGGCGGTCCGGCTTGGCTGAAGCAGGGGGACTTGTCCACTTTTTATCCCGATGTCATTCTGCCTCCCGACGCTTTCTTTATCGTTCGCCACCCGGTGAGTGTCGCGGACACCCAGCTGCTACTCGTGGGCAATGTGCCGATGGGGCCTCAGTCCATCATTGTCAACAACCTGCAATCAAACACTCCGCAGGATAATCCCCTTGCTTTGCCCGTGCCGGTCTCGGTTACCTTGGCCAATTCGGGCTTGTCGAGCGTCCTCGCGCCCTCGCCAACGCTGACGCCTACCGACCAAATCCTGGTCTTCGACCCCACTGTTTCAGCCCAGAACAAATCCGCCACAGCGGTTTATTTTTACTACACCGGCAGCGGTGGCCCGGGCTGGCTTAAACAGGGCGACCTTTCCGGTTTCCATAATAACGACGCCATTTTCCAGCCTGGTTACGGTTATGTGTTGCGCCGCGCAGCCCAATCTACGCCGAGCAGCACGGTCTGGACCTTTACGCCGCCTTATCTGGCGAACTAAATTGCGCAGCAAAAATTTTATATGAAACAGAATAGCAAATTTCTCGCCCTGGCTGCTGCCTTGGCCGTGACCATCTCATCGGCCCATGCCACCATTACGCTGTCTTTCGAGGCACAGGTACTCCTGCAAGGTGGGTCGGGTAGCAATCCCGCCGCCGCCGGTTCGCTGGTTTTGCTTGTGGCAGATACCACCGGTGGTGGCTTTGGCGCATTGAAATCCGGCCCCATTACCGTCGGATCCCTTATTAACCAGTCTGGCAATGATTTGGTGGTTGGACAATTCAGTGTTTCGGCTTCGTCGTTTTTGACGTCCAACCAACCCTCCTTGGATGTTTCTCAGCCATTCACGCTGTCGGGTGCTTGGGATGCGGGTGACCCGTTGGCCATTTATTGGATTCCCAGCGATACCACGGCTAACACCGCCGTCGGTTCGGGTGTGGCTTTCGGCGAATATACGGATGCCACTGGACTTAATGGTAGCGCAGCTTGGATTACACCCAGTGATGGCAGCACGGCCGGCACAATGCTTTTTTCCACAATTAATGGAGGCGCATTTGGTTCAGGCAGTGTTCCTGCCAGCGCCGGTTACGCCTCCCAATTGACTGTCCCTGAGCCTTCAACCTACGCGCTGTTGGGCGGTCTCGTTGGTTTGACCGCCGCTGCCCTCCGTCGTCGGAAAGCCTCCGCCACGCCCGTCGCCTAGTCTTTCCGGTTTCCCTTTTATAAATCGTCCCGGTGTACCCCGCCGGGACGATTTTTTTTGCCCGGACCCAGACTTGGCCGGACTCTTGCTGAATCCGCCCTTATGTCTTCTCCCAACCTGTCGATAGACAAGGACTTAAGGGTTAAGACATTGACATTCCACTCGTTCTAGAAGATATTCCTCCTCAACATGGCCGTTCCTATCTCCCAAGCCTTCAAAGTTTGCAGTTACGTCATTGGGCAAAAGCTCAAAGGCGTTAAGCGTTATCCGCTCGTGCTCATGCTCGAGCCCCTCTTCCGTTGCAACTTGGAGTGCGAAGGCTGCGGCAAAATCCAGTACCCGGAGCACATCCTCAAGAAGCGCGTGACCGCCGAGCAGGCCCTCGCCGCGGCCGAAGAATGCGGCGCTCCCATCGTCAGCATCGCTGGCGGCGAGCCCCTCATCCATCCGGAAATCAACGCCATCGTGGACGGCCTTATCAAGCAGGGCCGTTACATCTACCTTTGCACCAACGCGCTCCTCCTCGAGCGCAAACTCGACTCCTTCAAGCCCCACAAGCAGCTCACTTTCTCTATTCACATGGACGGCTTGCAGGAAGAGCACGACAAATCCGTCTGCCGCGAAGGCACCTACGAAGTCGCCGCCGCCGCCATCAGGAAAGCGGTCGCCCGTGGTTTCCGTGTCACGACGAACACCACTCTTTTCAACAACGCCAAACCCGAACGCGTCCGCAAGTTCTTCGACGAAATGACCGCCCTCGGTGTCGAGAGCATGATGCTCTCCCCCGGTTATCCGTACGCCAAGGCCCCCGAGCAGGAAATCTTCCTCGAGCGCAATCGTACCAAGGCCCTCTTTAGCGAAATTCTCGGTAAGGCCAAGAAGTCCTGGAAGTTCAACCATTCGCCGACCTTCATCGCCTTCCTCAAGGGCAAGGTGGACTACGATTGCACGCCTTGGGGCAACCCGACGTACAACGTCTTTGGCTGGCAGAAGCCCTGCTACCTCCTCGGCGACGGTTACACCACGACCTTCAAGGAACTCATCGATTCCACCGAGTGGTCGCGCTACGGCCAAAAGGGCTGGGACGAACGCTGCAAGGATTGCATGGTTCACTGCGGATATGAAGCCAGCGCCGTCAACGACACTTTCAGTTCCCTCGGCGGTCTCGGCCGCACGATCAAGTACATGATCAATCCCGAAGCCAAGGGCGACCCGATTCCCGTCACCGCCCGCGCGGTGGCGCCCAAGCCGGTCACGCAAACAGCCGCGGACCAGCCTGCCGCAGCCACGTGTGGAGGCGCTCACTCATGCGGGTGCGCACCGGAGGCAAAAGCCGAACAAACGACGCCAGCGGCACGGTCTTAAACGGATTCCGGGTCAGGTGGCCCGCCAGTTTCCACGGCGTGTACGTGCCCGTTTCCTGGTCGTAGGACTGGCTCAAGGTGTCCGCAGGTAAATCCTCGTTCGCTTCGTCGCTCACGATGCGGATGCCGACAAACGGCACGCCGAGATTTTTCGCCACCGCGGCGACGTATGTCTGCTCCATGTCGCACAGTTGAGCGCTGGTGCGCTCAAACAATTCTTTTTTCGCCGCCACCGTGCCCGCGATTTTTTCCAGCGTCAGCAATCGCGCAGTTGGCGGGCGCTCGGCCTCCGGCAGCAAGTGCAAAAGATATTCTGCGCCGGCGGTCACAAAAATATCTCCGCGCTTCAAGGCCGGGTCCAGCGCCCCGGCAAAGCCCGCGAGAATCACCCCGCGCACCTTTTTCGGCGTGGAGCGCAGACCCGCTTCCTTGATGACCGTTTCCGCGCGCAAGGGCGCATGCGGCGGCCCCATGCCGATCATGCCCACGGTCAACTCCACTTTCTCCGCGTGACCCTTGACGATGTCCGCCCCGCCGATGTGCGACTCGTGCTGGTCGTCCAGTCCGGCGACAAACGTTTTGGCTTCAAAGTGGCTGGGGATGAGCACAACAAGCATGGATGGCGTTTTCGCCGAATCCGTAACAATAGGCAAAGCGAAATCCTCCAGGTACATTTAAATCCTTTGCGTTTCTCGGGGTTTTTTCGGTAAAAATCACCCTTTCCCATGCCTGCTTCCGCCCGCATTAATGTTGCCGACGCCATCGCCCGCGCCCAGCAATACCTCTTTTCCCGCTTCGACGCGCGCGGCTATTGGGAATGTGAACTGATTATTGATAGCACGGTCGTCTGCGACTACGTCCTCTACTACCACTGGCTCGGCCAGCCGGAAAAGGCCCAGAACGAGCGCTGTCGGAAACACATCCTTTCGCGCCAGCTGACTGACGGCGGCTGGCCGCAATTCCCTGGCGGCCCGTCCGAACTCGCCGCGACCATTAAAGGCTACCACGCGCTGCGCCTTACCGGGCTGCCGCAGACCGCGCCGGAACTCGTCCGCGCCCGCGAGCGCGCCCTGGCCCTCGGCGGCATCCCGAAGCTGCACACCTTCGGCAAGCTCTACCTCGCCATCTGCGGACTCTTTCCATGGAAGTACTGCCCGCTCATCCCGGCAGAAATGATGCTCCTGCCGACGTGGGCGCCCTTTCATATTTATAAAATGAGTTCGTGGACGCGCAATCTCGTCGTCCCGCTCACCGTCATCAACCACTACAAGCCCGTGCGCGTGCTGCCCGCGTGCCCGTCGCTCGACGAACTTTATCCCGACGGCACGCAGGAGGGCGACTGGTCGCTGCCGCAGTCGGAGGACACCTTCACCTGGCGCAATCTGTTCCTCGCGCTCGATAAACTTGGCCGTGTGCTCAATCACCTGCCGACCGATATTATCCGCCAGCGCGGGCTCAATGTCGCGCGCGACTGGATGCTCGCGCGCATCGGGCCGGGCTCCGATGGCATGGGCGCGATTTTCCCGGGCATGATGAACACGCTCTTCGCGCTTGAACTCCTTGGGCTCAAGGAGCATCCGCTATTCATCAAGGAACTGAAGGATTTCGAGGGACTCGTGCGTGGCGAGGCGGACGACCTGCGCGTCGCGCCGTGTTATTCGCCGGTGTGGGACACGGCCATCATCGCGCAATGCCTGGTGGATTCCGGTGTGCCGGCCAGCGACCCGCGCTTGAAAAAAACCGCCGACTGGCTGCTCGACCGCGAAATCAAAATCAAGGGCGACTGGGCGGAAAACGTTTCCTTCCCGGAAGCCACCGGCTGGGCGTTTGAGTTCAACAACGATTTTTATCCCGACGTGGACGACACGTTCCAGGTCGTGCTCGCGCTGCGCGTGTTGAGCGCGACCGACGAAGCCCGCCGCGAGGCGGCGACGAAGCGCGCGATGGCCTGGTGCCGCGCGTTCCAGTGCCGGGAAGGCGGCTTTGCCGCGTTCGACCGCGACCTCACCACGCCGTGGCTCGAGCAGGTGCCCTTTGCCGACCACAACGCCATCCTCGACCCGCCGTGCAGCGACATCACCGGACGCGCGCTGGAGACGCTGGCCAAGATGGGCTACACCCGCGACGACCCGGGCGTGCGCCGCGCGCTCGGCTTTGTGTGGCGCACGCAGGAGGCCGACGGCTCGTGGTTTGGCCGCTGGGGCGTGAATTATATTTATGGCACGTCGCATGTGTTGCGCGGGCTGGCGTTGATCGGCGAGGACATGACGCAGCCGCGCGTGCTCGCCGCACGCGACTGGCTGGAGCAAAAACAAAATGCCGACGGCGGCTGGGGCGAATCCTGCTGGACCTATCACGATGATAAAACCCGCGGCGGCGGCGCGCCGTTTTTCGCGGTCAAACCCCGCGGCCCCGACGGCGAACTGCCCGCGTATGGAGAAGCGATTGAAGGTTCGACCGGAAAAGGTCCAGCGCCTTCGACGTCATCACAGACCGCGTGGGCGTTATTGGGGATTCTCGCGTGTGGCGATGCGAAGCGCGAAAGCGTGGAACGCGGTGTGAAGTATCTGCTCGACCAACAACAGTCCGACGGTAGCTGGCACTATCCCTGGTTCACGGGCACGGGCTTCCCGAAGATTTTCTATTTGAAGTATACGAGTTACCAGTGGGCCTGGCCGTTGTTGGCGCTGAGCTGGTACCGGAATATCAGCGAGGGCAAGGGGCTGCCGAAGTAGCCGTTAGGCAAGACCTCCGATTTACCTCGCGCCCGGGTCTTAATGAGCAAAGGCTGGGCTCAGGCCGCAAGGCCGCAGGCACCTCCGTGGGCCTGATTTACTGTTAATTATCCGATGAAACC
>Ga0206925_1017_pt1 | contig 40975 bp, 34 predicted proteins | sample Alteio_BWOrgHeat_62_FD_152944 | JGI IMG/M metagenome (GOLD analysis project Ga0206925, IMG submission 152944) | Enriched cells from forest soil in Barre Woods Harvard Forest LTER site, Petersham, Massachusetts, United States -... | ecosystem: Environmental > Terrestrial > Soil > Temperate forest >...
AAATGCCCTGAAAACCACTGTAAGACAAATAAATAAAAGCCCGAAACTGCGAATGCTGACATAAGACAGGCAAAGGCTGAAAATTTCAGGCGATTTTACAAGCCATTTTAATAACTCAGGCGTAACAATTTTTAATACTAAAAATAAGAAAATGCCGATAACGGCAAAAGAATAAAGTGCATTGTCAGTGACGGTACCAATTTCATGATAGCTCTTCTCTCCATTTCGGCGCCCGATAAGGATCTGTACCCCCATAGCAAGCCCAATGACCAGTAAAACAAATGTATAATAATACAGCCCGCCGAGGCCCACGGCCCCTAATTGGTTCTCCCCCAGCCTGCCGACAAATATAGTATCAGTTATATTTATCACATTCTCTGCCAAATGGCCAATAATTATCGGGCCGGCAACCTTTAAAATACGATTATATGTATATTTGTTTTCCAGGAAATTGAAATTTGAAAGGTTAGCAAAGATAAGGGACGGTTGGCAGACAGCAGGCAACAATCTTAGGGTACGCGAACGTTAACGGAGCGGCATTCGTGGCTATATACCGTGACCATTGTGTATGGCAATGGCTTTTGTACCGATACATTTACCTCCCAAAAAAAGGTCGTGATCGTACCTGCACCTAAGCCGGGGTTCGTGGTAAGTGATACTTTGGGCTGTGTGCCGCTGAAGGTGGATGTGACAGATAAGTCTGTGGGGGCAGTGGTGAATTATTTGTATGTCATTAAAAAACAAATCCCCCTGCCCCCTTTCAAGGGGGATTCCGTGACATCCGCATCTTTCTCTTATACATTCGGTGTGCCCGGGATGTACCAAATCCATCAATATTTAACGGGTACTTCGGGCTGTGTGACGGAGGATTCTGTGTTGGTGTATGTGATGCCTGTTTTTTCTCAAAATAATAAACCGGATATTGATTATGTATCGGTGGATAGTACCAATGCTATACTGATAAAATGGGCAAGCTGGCCAGGCGCAACACATTATTATCTCACCAGATATACTGATGATGACAGCAGCGCGATAGTAGGTATTCTTACCGGTAGCGATACGTTTTATACTGATAATGCCGGTATTGACCCCGGCAAACACAGCTATACCTATAAAGTAGAAGCGCAGGATGGATGCGGTAACTGGACAGGTTCTGGCTTGGTTGGCAGGTCTGTTAAATTATCAGGCTTTGAGGACCAGGTTTTATTGCCCACCCTTGTTTGGCCTCCCTATAAGCAATGGCAAAACGGGATAAAAAATTATTATGTCTATCGCCAAATGCCAGGCGCTGCATATACACTGCTGGCCAATACGGTTGATACAGCATATACAGATACGGGTGTAGAGGCAGACCATATCTATGGCCTTTGCTACAAAGTAACGGCCATATCAAATCTATCCTCACAAACAGGCAACATCCCATTTACCGCTACATCCAATATTTATTGTTTTAGTGAATCGCCCAAAATATATGTCCCCAATGCCTTTACCCCCAATGGCGATACCCTGAATGATGTGTTTGCCCCGGTATGTATGGGCATCAGCGATTATAACCTCACCATCATCAACCGCTGGGGAGAAATTGTATATCAATCGTCAGTAACTTCCGGGGCTTCCTCCTTTCGGGGGCAGGGGGCCTGGGATGGTAGTTTTAAAGGCATCACTTGCCCCACGGGTATTTATGCCTGGTACCTCAAAGCCCACGACTATAATGGGCATACCATTACAAAGCAGGGCAAGGTGGAACTGGAATGGTAAAAAACCTCGCAGGTTTTGAAAACCTGCGAGGTTTAGGCGCATAACGGCGCATCGTGGATAACTTTTTGCCTCTATAAATCAACATTTTACAAAATAATTGATAAAAAACACGCAACACTTTTCTTCTCACTATACATACCATTTAGAAACTGGTCTAAAGCCAGGATCTAAACGTTCTTTATTTATTGCTTTGTCCGTGCTCCGTCGCAGGAGCTTAGCGCATGAGACCCTAGTCCAAACGGAGGCGGAGGTGGTCGAAGATTAACTCCAGAGGCGTTTACTGTTTGTAGAAAAAAGCGCCTCCCCTAACGCCTCCCCGCTCCAGGGGAGCAGGCCTGTTTAGTTTTTTTGAAGCAATTCAATTAACAGCTCGCTCCGCCGGAGCAGGGCTTCAGAAAACAGGACCTGATACCTTCTGTTAATTCTCTGTTTTTGCTTCTGTATTGGCACCCGATACACTCCTGTTTCCGGCCTGTTATTTTGGCTTAGAATTTGAATTAAAAAAATATAAATCAATATTTTAACTTGTTTAAAAAAATATTTTTGAAAAACAGGGAATTTTGGCAGGTGAGGTGCGTTGTATTGGGAGATTGCGGATCGCCGTTTTTTCGTTCCTCCAAAACTCTGTCCGCAATGACGTGCAAATTTGAACGCGTAAGAGTTGGAGGTTGGATTTGGAAATTTCGCACGAACAAAACCGCAATTGGAGCAAAATGGATTGCTTTTTCATTGATCGACATTGATACCTCTCAATGAGTTACGAATAACTATATTAAAAACAATGGGTTATAAAGTCGCATTTTTGCGATTTCATTGCTAAGCAATGGAAATGGAGGGATTTGGAAGCGTAAGAAAGAAGAGCGGAGAAACAGAGCGGAGCGCGGGTGCAGGTCTGAGAGGACTCAGACCTGGGAGATTGATAGTGCTTGTCGCCGTTATATACTTGGTAATTAAAACCAAAAACCGCTCACCAGTAAAGGCAGCGGTTTGTGGCGAACATGAAGCCAAAGGAAAGGTTAATTTATTTTGCTTAATTTTTTCACGGCATGGCCATTAGGTGTATTAATATTTATAATATACAAGCCTGTCGGTAGGTCGGCAATATCTATATGCGTTGTATTTTGGTCCGGTCCTGTTTTTAAGCTTTTCAATTCTTTGCCCTGCATGTTCAGGATTTGAATATCTGCGCTTGAATACTTGCCAAAATCAATAGTAACATTGGTATTGGCCGGATTAGGGTACAGGTTTACAAAAGCAGATATATCCTTATAATTGATGCCGGCTGTGTGCGCTATTACAGCCTTGGCTCCCTGGGTATTAATGGCTATATTTTTCAATTTAGAATCTACAATTATCGGGTTTTGAATGGTCATATCCAGGTCTGTATATCCACCAAGGTTGTCTTCAACCACAAGCCTGAAACCAATAATGGTTTTTATAGGTTTTTTAGTAGCAGGTAATTTCCTGGTTAGAGAAATATCGGTCTGGCCTTTTAAAGCATTAGGTTTAGTAAATAGCAGCAAATCCCCAACAGAACCTATATCGCTGCCGATCAAATCAAACTGCCAGGATTGCTGATCCGCAATTGTGGGATCTATGCCCAGGGTGAATCCTACCCCAAATGCATCAAGCATTGGTGGTGTGCTGTCACCGATTATTATTTTACCAGACAGCACTTTGCCGCCTACTACCGTGTCCTTATCAAATACTATTTGAAGCGTAGGATCAGCAGCGCTGGCCTGTGTACTGTTTCCGTTTTTTTGATGTGTCTGAGCGTAATTTATGGATAAAGGTACTATGTCCATCGAATCAATTTTGCCATCTCCGTTACAATCGGCATATTTGAAATTTTCCCCATCAGGGAAACTCTGGCTCCAGGCAGTGGCCGCCTGAGGTACCCAATTGGCAGATGCAAATGGCCTGGCAGGGCCGGTTGTGCCATAAGCATAGCCTATTCTGAAAAGGTCATCCAGGTATCCCTTTTTGTCATTATTGGCATCACCAGGCCAAACGCAGGAATCACCGGTAGTACAAGTGCTGATACCCGTACATGCGCTCAAAGCGCCCTGGTGGTATGTTTCGTTTAGCTGGCGAACTTCGTCCCGCATCAGTTCCAGGCTTTGCAGGGTAGTGCCTGCGGCAGAAAGATGAAAACCAAATCCGACTTCAAATTCTTTGGTCTGACCGGGTGCAAAAGTAAAAGGCCCAAAACTGCCGAGCCCCCTTCTGTCTCCAGGTACATTTTTCAAAGCAAGTTCATTCCAGTTTGCATGCTCACCTGGTATACCCGGAAAAGCGAAATTAGCAGAAACTGCGCCACCAATCCCGATACCGCCTTCAGTTAATGATGCGCCATTTAACCATTTGCCGGAAAGCAGGTTATAAAAAGCATTTGAAGTGGCAGGGTTGCCTTGGGGTGTATTATCTTCATTGTTATAATACATAAATTTTGACATAGGCATTTCAATACCATTGTCTCCGGCCGGGCCTTTAAGAAATGTAACTGACTGTGCCGGCAGGGTATTTCCATATCCTTTATAACTATACGTATTCCCTTTACCAGTTATTATCGTATCCTTATCAAAATCAGATGAGTTATACCCGTAAAAGGTATTGGATGCAGAGTCGCATCCGATATAGTCATCAAAGATATTTCCGATATCAAGATCAGCAAATTGCCCCATAAAAACTTTTGAATACGTTAGTTGTGACCGGTTAATGATCTTGTATCTGACAAATACCGTATTGGTAAGGATGGGGTCATTCGGGCAGTTGTATGTATAGGCAGATGCCTGTATTTCAACGCCCATAGGCAGAGCCTGTGTTTTTCCATGGATGGTTGTTGCATCATTAAAAACCCACCAAAGCATTACATCGCCTTTGATATCAGGATAATCTCCTTTTAAAGGTTCATATATTCCATTATGGTTCAAATCAATAAAAGGGGCAAGGTTGTTGGAATATCCGCTTCCGGTATTTCCATTTGCAGGCCAGGCGAGGATTGATTGAGGGGTAGACAAACCCATCCTGAATGAATCAATTTCTAATTTGGTCACCCGCCAAACCATATTATACTTTTGTGAGTTAACAGTATCTGTTTTACCAGTCAAAGTATCAAGTGGGCCGGGCCAGTAATCCGCGCCTGACTCACGATATGTCTGGGCGGCTTCATGCAGCAATCCCTGGTTGTCAAAGCCTCCAATCCATACATTCGAAGCTGAAATTGTATTTTTCCCACTGCCTTTTGGCGCTTCAAAATTTGCTTTTTTTCCATCCCAGAACAACTGTCCGTCAGCACTGAACAAAGCGCTGATATTGCCCTGGTTCAGATAACCATATGCGGTATTTTGTGCCCTGAGCTTACCATTACAAGCCAACACTAAAACGCCTGATAATATGGCCAGGTTTATTTTATTTGTAATTCTCTTTCTCATATCTTCCTTTTCGTTTAAACTATTCATGCCCAAGTTCAAAAATCATCTAAATTTAGCATTATCCTTATTAATAATCAATTATATTTTATTCATTTTGTCGGACAATATTTATGAATATTATATTTTAACCTTTTGTTTTTTAAATATTTAATTAGTCATTTTATCACTAATTTTTATCTTGAAATAACAAGTTTAGCTGCTGCTCTTCCCGTTTTTGATTCGGTAATTACCGTATATACCCCTTCTGGAAAAGGACTAATATCAATCCTTATTAATTTTTGACCATCCAGATTATTTCCATTATATACCACCCTTCCCGTATTATCAATTATTACGATTTTTTTCATCAAAGGGTTGGCAGAAGCAATATTTAATACATTACCTGCAGGATTCGGAAATAATTTATATGCTGCTGCATCAGGATCACTAACATCCTCTATCGCCGATGTATAATTTGAGTTATAATAATTTTTTACCTGTGTCCAGTATCCTTCCAATAGCTGGAAATTAGATGCCGTATTTCCATTAGGTTTTTGTGCAAAAACGTATGCAAAAGGAAAGTCGAAAGTAGATTTGGCTTTAATTGTAAATGGCCCGATTGAGCCTAAGCCACGTCTATCACCCGGTATATTCCCCACGTTATGTTCGGTCCATCCTGAAAGGGTGTCTGAAGGATCGCCATCAAACATGTAATCCGTACATTGTGTTCCTTTTACCCCATCTTGTCCATATTTCATGCAGGCTTTATTTTTCCACACGCCGGCGATATAATTATAATAATCGGAGGGACTTTTATTCGGGAACCCCGGGTTCCCATTTACCGTGCTTGCATCATTATTATAATACATGAAGCGAGACATGGAATCCTTAAGAAATATTACAGATTGTACGGGCGTATTGGTACCATATACCGCATCAACAGGTTTACCATTATAGCCATAATAAGCGCTTAGCGTTGGGGCTGACCCAACATAATCGTCAAAGGCGTAACCTATGTCAAAATCAGTCCATAAGCCGATATACGCATTAACGATATCCGTATCACTCCTGTTGGTAATTTTATAATCCAAAAAAACGGTATTGTTTATGGCATCTACGGCAGAATTAAATTCATAGGCTTTTGCATTTATTTCAATACCCATTGGGTACCCGCCTGTTTCGCCATGATTGCCCCCAATGTCATTAAAAACCCACCATAGCATTTCATCGCCAACCATTTCCGGATAGTCCCCTTTTATTGGGTTGTACTTTCCATCATGGTCCACATCTACGTATGGCGCCTGGATCCTTGCTTCCTTTGTATTTAAGGTCGCATTTCCCGGCCAGTTTGCTATGCTGGAATATATAGTATGATTTGCCCTGAAATCATTAATTTCAGACCTGTCCACCTTCCAAACATGGTTCCATGTTGCTTTTTCAGAATCAGTTATAGTTGGGGTAGTAGTATCCAAAGGCCCCGGGAAAAAATCTATACCGCTTTGACGGTAAGTCATTGCTGCAATTTTTAAGTGATTGTTCTGGTATCCGCCAATCCAAAGGGCGCTGGCATATATGGTACTTTTATTGGTGTTTTTTGGTGCCGTAAAGCCGTGTGTAACACCATTTGAAAAATCATCAAAATTATCCCCGATATTATTGATCCGGCATGATATATTATTTGCGTTCAGGCTGTCAAAAGCGCCGAATTGTGCATTTGCTTCAGATGCAAAAATAGCGAATAATATTAAAATGCATAAAGTTTGGATTGCGTAAAATGACGTAGGTTTTTTCATTTCTAAAATTTTTTATAGAACCAAAATTAGGTAGCAGTCAATTGCCTTACAAATAGGAAAATGGTAATTTATCGGTGTTTTTTCACACTTAAAATTCATTATTTAGAAATTTTTTAACTTCAAAATGTTGTTTTTCAAAAGTTTAGTATTCTAAATAAAACTTTAAAATTTGTTATTTATCGCAAAAATTTGTTAATTTGGTCCCGTTATGCATAAAAGTAAACTCATTGCAACCCTTCGAACGCTCACCGGGAAAGAAATCAAACGCTTTGAATCTTATATAAATTCTCCTTTTTTTAATAAGACCGAAAAGGTAATTGAGCTTTTTAACGTCATAAAAAAACATCATCCGGCATTTGCGGAACATTATGTAAGCAAGGAAGTCATATTTTCAAAACTGTTTCCAAAAGAAAAACTTGATGAACAAAAACTAAGGTATATAATGTCTGACCTTAGTCGGTTGCTGGAAGACTACCTTTGTTATGAAGAATATGACAGAAATGCAATTTACAAAAAGCACCTGCTCCTGGATACTTTTGATGCGCGGGGCTTGGACAAATATTTTTTAAGTACCCTGGATGAAGCTAAATTACAACAGAATGCCCAACCTTATCGTGATGTAAATTATTATTTTAACCAGCACCTTGTAGAGGCTAATGCCTATGAACATTCCCTGGCCAGCAAACCAAGAGCCATTAGTTCCAGCCTTCAGGAGGCGGTGGATAATCTTGACTATTATTACCTTTCAAATCGCCTGAGATATGCATGTGCGATGCTTGGCCGCGAAACCATGATTCAGGAAAAATACAATAACCTTTTTCTTGACCAGATATTCGAATTTCTATCAAAAAGCAATCTTGATCATGTACCTTCTGTTTCCATTTATCTGCAAATAGCCCGTACCTACATGGAACCGGGAAATGAAAAGCATTATCAAAAGTTAATGACCCTTTTGGATGGCTTTTTTCAGCAATTTCCAAAAGAGGAAATCAGGGATATATATACCCACGCTATAAATTACCTGCTAAGAAACCTTAATGCCGGCAGGGAAGAGCTTTTACCCGAATTAATAGCTCTTTATAAAACATTAATTTCTAAAGAAATCATTTTTGATAATGGCTATTTGAAACCTTTTGGGGTGTTGAATATTGTGACTGCCGCACTGAGAGGGGGTGAATTGGAATGGACGGAAAAATTTCTGCAGTATTATAAAGAAAAATTTGATCCTGAATTCAGGGAGAGTACATACGTCTATAATATGGCCAACCTGTATTATCATAAAAAAGAATTCAGTAAAGCGCTCAGGCTAATGCAGACGGTTGAAATTGATGATATTTATTACCACCTGGGCGCAAAAGTATTGCTCCTTAAAACCTATTATGAACTTGAGGAATCAGAACCATTTTTTTCGTTGGTAGATGCTTTTACCAATTACCTGAAAAGAAACAAATTGATATCAGACCGACAACGTATTATACATCTTAACTTTGTGAAATACATTAAAAAACTGATGCAAATGCGGTTGGGCAGCAAAGTTGCGGTAGCGGCGGTACGTTCTGATATCCAGGAGAATAAAACAACAGTTAATATGCCATGGCTTCTGGAAAAACTGGATCAGATAGAACAAAATTCGCATTCAAAAGAAAAAAAATAAGAATGATAGACCTCATTCAAAAAAATTTAATTTCTCAGCAAAAACTGCATCTAAAAAAACAATAGCACCTGTGTACAAATTTATTGCCTTCTTTTGGTTATGGGTTCCGGGTTTTTCATCAGCCCAATCTGCAAACCCACTCCTCACACCTTACGAAATTCATAAAACCAACTATACTGCAACCTACGAGGAATGTAAGAACTGGTACCACAAAGCTGATTCTGCATTTGAGACCGTGAAGGTGCTTGATTATGATTTGACAGATGGAGGGCATCCCTTGCAACTGGCTGTATATGCAGCTGATAAAGATTTTTCAGCGGCAAGCCTGCACCAAAAAAATAAAAGAATCGTATTAATTATGAACGCAATACACCCCGGTGAGCCTGAAGGGGTGGATGCAAGCATGCTGCTGTTGCGTGACATGGCCACTCAAAAAGAATGGATACCGGTATTAAAAAATGTGGTAGTACTAATCATACCCCAATACAATATAGAGGGGGTAATAAACCGTGGAAGTTTTAGTCGTGCCAACCAGGACGGGCCTGAAAGTTATGGCTTTAGGGGTAATGGAGAAAACCTGGACCTGAACCGCGATTTTATCAAATGCGACAGCAAAAATACCCGGGCTTTTGAAAAACTTTTTACAGAATGGAAACCGGATGTATTTATAGATAACCATACCAGTGATGGGGCAGATTATCAATATACACTTACGTATATTACCAATATGCCTGGTAGCCTGCCAAAAGAATTAAATGATTTTGTAAATAAAAGAATGATACCTGCTATTGATAAAAGATGCACTTCGGATGGTTTTGAAATGATTCCCTATGTGGAATCATTTAAAGAAACACCGGATTCTGGTATTACCGGTTTTGCCGCCACACCCAGGTATTCGATGGGCTATGCAGGATTGTATAATACGATAGCCTATACGGTAGAGACCCATATGCTAAAGCCTTTTGATCTTCGGCTTAAGGCCACATATTCCTTTATGAAAGCCTGTATTAATGAGGTTTATCAGAATGACGAAAAAATAAGCTTACTTCGAAAAAATGCATTTCAAGCTTCAAAAAATGCAACAAATTTGACCGTCCAGAGTAAAATGGATACCGCCAAATATGATCTTATCCATTTTAAAGGTTATGAAGCAGGACATAAGACCAGCCAGGTAACAGGTATGCCCCGTTTGTACTATGACCGTACTAAACCATATGATAAAACCATACGCTATTATAATTATTTTGAACCGGTAGTAAATATTAAAATACCGAAATATTATATCGTGCCTCAATCGTGTTGGCGAGCGGTGGAATTATTAAAATTAAATACCATAGAAATGACGCGGCTTCAAAACGATTCAACCTTTAATCTTGAAATGTATCAGATTGCAGGTTATGATAATACACCCGGTAAAACACCATCAAACGGGCATTACCAGCACCATAATGTGCAGTTGAAAACTAATGTTCAGAAAATCACTTTTCATAAAGGAGATTATTTTGTTTCTACCAATCAGGATGGGGCAAACTATATCATACAAACACTTGAACCACAGGGGGAAGATTCTTATTTTTCATGGAATTTATTTGATGGTTTCCTGCAGCAAAGAGAATATTTTTCGGATTATGTATTTGAAGATATTGCATTTAATTATTTACAGGCAAATCCCGATATAGCCGCAGCTTTGGAAAAAGAAAAAAAGGCGGATCCAATATTTGCCGCAGATGCACGCAAACAAATAGATTGGGTATATCGCCACAGTCGTTATTTCGAAAAAAGCTATATGCGGTATCCCATAGGGCGGGTAATGGGGGAGTAAAAACTGATAATTTTAATCTGTTCCCCGGAGAATACAATGCAGAATTTTCTCCCAGGCTTAAGGAGAAGAAAGCAATTAACTGGATTTATTTATAATTACTTAGTAAGTTGGTATTATACCTTTCACTATCCAAACAAATAAATGATTGCAAGGAATAAAATACCTATTCCCAATATGGTAATGAACCAGTTAAGTAAAACTTTACGGCGCTTTAGTTTCCGGTTGCTGGATTTTGGACGTAAACTGCTGGAAGGCATAACCTTTTTCCCGACAGGATCTGGTTTTAAGGCATTTGATACGTAACCTTCCAATTCAGGAATTTTAGCTGCCCTGACCCATTGCGGCGAACCATGGGGCAAAACAAGGGTATCCCCAGGAATTTGCATTGATTTCAGTTCCTCAAGGTCAAATGGCCCCTCTTTGCCAGCAACATTGTTTACAAAGTACTTTTTATCCATGGTCTCTCCCTTTTAAAAGTCTAAGTAAAATTAATTATATAGTCTTTTAAGTCTCCCTACAGACTTAACTCTAGATTCCTCTCCCAGGAAAATCTTTATCAAAATTAAAATATTTTTTTTGAAATAAAAACCAATTATTTTAGCACAGGCTAAAAGTTTCAAATGAATTGAAACTATATTTAAAAATTCATTGTAGTTTTGCAACCTTATTAAAATAATATTGTTGATATAATCAACTAAATTAAAAAAGTTATGTCAGTCGCATTACAAATGGGTACCGCTCTACATGCCATCGGTAAAAAAATACGAGCAGAATTTGTGGCTTCCAAAATGGTAATTCCACCCAACCAGTTCGGCCTCCTTACACATATATCCAGGGATAAAGAGGTGATACAGACAGAGCTTGCAAATCTCCTGGACAAAGACAAATCTGCTGTTCTGCGTGAAATTGATGCTCTTGAAGAAAACGGACTCATCAGGCGCGTGAATGATGCGGTAGACCGCAGGAAGAAGTTTGTGATCATAACAGATGATGGCAAAAAAGCCTTGAAGCGAGGCGGCCTGCTTATAGACAAAGTAATGAAAGAACTTCTTTCAGGTCTTTCAGAGCAAGATATTGAAAGCTTTAATAAGGTATTGCTGCACCTTGAAACCAGGGCTAAACAATAATTATCTAAAAAATAATATTCAGGAAAAAGCTTCATATAATATTGTAAATGAAACTACTGCCTCAAACAATCATACTTCCCTCCATCATTTGATCATTTTTATTTAATGTATTTTAAAATATTTTATTCACTCAAACGACAAGATATATATAGTTGCTTAAGTCAACCTTTATATATATCAACGGTATTAAATTTCAATATAATTAGCATGAGAATGAAAAAACTTAAAAAAGTAACTGGCCTCTGGCTCATAATGGCTGCCACACTTTTTAATGCTTCTCTATCGGCCGCACAGGATGTAAAAAAACTTAACATGAAAGATGCGGTAAAATATAGTCTTGAAAACCACCCGAGTAACATGACCTATTATAATAATATAAAGGTAGCAAAACAAAGGGCAACAGAAGCATTATCAGGCTACCTGCCACAGATAAACGGTACCGGTACACTTGATGATAATATTAAAAGGCAGATCACTGTAATACCTGCCGGTTTTATCAGTCCAAAAGAAATACAACTGCAACTGGGTACTCAGTACCTTACCAACCTCTATGGCGAGCTTGACCAGGTGATCTATGACCAGGCCCAGCTTGACGGATTAAAAGCCAATGTGCCGAACACGCAGATTGCTTTACTCCAAAAAAGCAAAAATGACGATGACCTGGTTTACAATACGGCCACAGCATATTACCAGGTGCTTATTTATAAAGAACAGGAAAAGCTACTGACTGAAAACGAGAGAAAACTTTTTGAAATTTTAACTATCCAGAAGTTGCAGTATGAAAAAGGGGTTATCAAAAAAGTAGATTATGACCGTACTGAAGTCAATTATAAATCTATCCTTTCACAAAAGGAACTGGCTAAGACCAATATTGAATTATCAATGAACCAGTTGAAAAACGCCATTGGCATGCCCCTAGAAAATGTGATTGTCATAGATGATTCTTTGAAGACCAGCCAGGAACCAGCTCCGCCGGCGCTTGCCAATAATTACAATGAAAAAAATAACTGGGATTATAAAATTCAACTGCAAAACGTGTACCTGCAGCAGATAGACCTGAGCCGCAAACGTGATGCTTTTTTGCCAACCTTTACCGGGTATGCCCGCTATGGCGCCCAGGCACTTGATAACAATTTTGAAAATCAGTACAAGAATTTTTATGATTATTCAGTAATTGGCGTAAAGCTCAACGTACCAGTTTTCAGCGGTTTCAGGCGGTACAGTCAGTTGAAACAGAGCGAGTATAACCTTAGCAATGCCAAAGTGACCTTAACTGAAAATTCAAATTCCCTGAGGTTGCAGATGCTGAATGCCAATACCAAATTAATGAGTTCCTACACCACCCTTATTTCCAACAAAGAAAACCTGGATCTGGCCAAAGATGTACTGCAAACCACCACTTTACAATACCAGCAGGGGGTTGCCTCCTCATCTGATCTTTTAAACTCAGATTATTCATTGAAAGAAGCACAGTCAAATTATATCAATTCATTATACAATTACCTGATTTCCACTTTGGACATCCAGAAAAACCAGGGAACCATTAAACAATACATAAACCAATTATAACGATACAAGCATGAAAAAGAGGATCATTATTATCTCTACCGTGGTATTAATAGCTGTAATTATAGCTGTTACCTTATCCAAAAACAAAAAAGCGATTGATGCCAGCAATAAGGTAATTGACCGTTCAGGCATACCTATTCCGGTTTCTGTAATATCAGCATCAGACCAGACGGTTACGGGTTCATTTACTTTGCCGGCAATTGTGCAGCCACAGGAAGATGCTGACATCAGTATCAATGCATCAGGCAAATTAAAATCCCTGAATATTGACCTTGGTACACACGTAACCAAAGGGGAAATACTTGGCTCCATTGATAATAGCCTGAAAGAACTGAACCTGGCTTCCACCCAGTTATTGTTGGATAAGTATGAAGCTGATTTTAAAAGATATAAAGAATTATGGGCCGGCAAAGCGACCACTGAAGTGGAGTACCTGAATGCCAAATACAATTATGACAATACTAAAGTTCAGCTGGCACAGATCAAGCAACAAATTGCAGACGGGCAAGTGATTGCCCCGGTAACAGGCACTATAGTAAAGAAAAATGTGAATTCCGGTGAATTTGTGAACACAGGCGTTAAAATTTCAGAGGTGGTTGACGTATCAAGGCTGAAAGCCAATGTGATGGTGAGTGAAAGAGAAGTTTATCGCCTGAAACCCGGTGTGCCGGTACAGTTGGCGTGTGATATATTTCCCGGACAGGTATTTAAAGGATCTATCCGGTACATTAGCCCGAAAGGCGATGACAGCCACAACTACCTTGTCGAACTTACGGTAGAAAACTCGGGTGCAGTCATGTTAAAAGCAGGTACTTTTGCCCGGGCCACTTTTGACCTGCAAGACAATGCAAAAGCCATGCAGATACCTAAAACAGCATTGGTGGAAGGTATTGAAAATCCTTATGTATATATCGTGAACGGCACCCACGCGGAGAGCCGCAAACTGGTGCTTGGCCGTGAAGTAGGTGACAATATTGAAGTGCTGAATGGCCTGAGCATTGGCGAGCAGGTGATAACAGAAGGCCAGATCAATATATCCGCAGGAAGTTTAATTCAGGTTGTAAATACAAAATAACAATATATCATGTCAATTACCGAAATTGCTATAAAACGCCCACTGCTGATCGTCGTAATATTCTTTACGCTGATCCTGTTTGGGTTTGTAAGTTATAATAGCCTTAACTATAATCTTTTACCAAAGTTTGAGGCAAATATACTTTCCGTATCTACCACCTACAGGGGTGCATCTTCTGAAGAAATCCAGAATAGCATTACCAAACCCATAGAAGATGCCGTTTCTTCTATTGAAGGTGTTGACCATTTGAATTCATCTTCCATGGAAGGGGTATCATCAGTGGTTATTCAATTGAAACCCGGTATCAGTACAATTGTGGCGCAAAGAGACGCAGAGCGACGTATTAACCTGATCAAAAAATCACTGCCTAAAGATGCGGATGACCCGGTAGTAAACAGGTTCAATTCTGAAGAGTTACCCGTTTTGCGGGTCAGCGCTTCCGCAAATGTAAGCGCTACGAAACTATATGATATCATTGACCAGCAGATCAAACCCATCCTGTCTAATGTAAGTGGAGTGGGAAGTGTGAACCTGATTGGCGGCAATGAGCGTGAAATAGAAATAAACCTGATTGATGATAAATTATCAGCTTACAATCTTTCAGCTACCCAGGTAAATGAAGCACTTGCAAATTCGAATGCCTCTTACCCTGCAGGTGATGTTAAAAGCGATAAAAGCCGGTTTTCACTTCGTTTAGATGAAAAATTAAAGTCCGTAGATGATATCCGAAACCTGGTTATTAAGCAAACTGCCGATGGAGGTCGGGTGCTGCTTAGCGATGTTGCCAGTGTAACAGATGCACAAACGGAAGATAAAACTGTAAACCGGATCAATGGAAAACCTGGAATAGGAATTGAAATTATCAAACAAGCAGATGCCAATGCAGTGAGTGTAAGCGACCTGGTAAAGAAAAAGCTTGACGAGCTTAAGAAAACCTATAGTGCGGAAAACCTTAATTTTGTTATTGCTATTGACCAGTCAGTTTATACCCTTGCCTCGGCCAATGCCGTAATGCACGACCTTATCCTGGCCGTCTTTATTGTGGCTGCGGTAATGTTACTTTTCCTGCATAGTTTCAGAAGTTCTATGTTTATTCTTGTGGCCCTGCCTTCTGCCATGATACCGACTTTTATCCTGATGTATGCTTTCGGGTTTTCGCTTAATATGATGACTCTAATGGCTTTGTCATTGGTAGTTGGTATCCTCGTGGATGACAGTATTGTAATCCTCGAAAACATATTCAGGCACATGGAAATGGGTAAAGACCGGCGAACCGCTGCACTTGATGGCAGGGCTGAAATCAGCTTTACAGCTATTGCCATTACGCTCGTGGATGTCGTTGTTTTCGTACCGATGGCCCTTGGCGGGGGAATGATTGGAAATATTCTACGTGAGTTTTCACTGGTTGTGGTATTTTCAACCTTAATGAGTTTGCTTGTGGCGTTTACATTGACACCATTATTAGCATCAAGGTTTGGTAAACTTGATCACCTTAAAAAGAACACCCTTCGCGGACGTTTTTTTCTGGGATTTGAAAGCATGATCAGCAGATTGAAAGAGGAATACGGCAATTTGCTTCATTGGGCTTTGAAACACAAACGCTATGTACTGATCACTATTTTAATTTTATTTATCGGTGCATTTTCTTTAGTGCCTGCCGGTTTTATCGGATCTGCATTCGTGAGCAACGGTGACCGTGGTGAAATGAATATCGCTTTAGAAATGGCCCCGCAAACCCCTTTGTATGAAACCAATCAGATGGTTTTAAAAGCAGAAAAAATTATCATGTCTCAGCCTGAAGTTACCGAAGTATTTTCAAACGTGGGCACCCAATCGGGTAACGCACTCACCGGCAATAGTGCTTCCTCATCAAACGTAGCAGAAATTTCTGTGAAAATGGTTGATAAAGAAAAACGTAAAATAACCGCTGACCAGTTTGGCTTAAAAATGCGGAATGAATTATCTGAAATTCCGGGTGTTACAGTCACCATCAAGCCAACGGGTATCACAGGTTCAAGTGATGCGCCTATCCAGATCGCCTTCAAAGGCATCGATATGGATAAAATATGGGAAGCCGCCAAAATCGCCAAAGGGGTGGTAGCCAAAACGCCAGGCACTGACTATGTACAGTTCAGCACCAAAAATCCGCAAAACGATATCAGCATTAATCTGGATCGGGATAAGATGAACCTGGTTGGCTTGAGCGTACCTGAAGTGGGCAATGCATTACAGATTGAGTTTCGAGGTAATAACCAAATCAAATACAACAGCAACGGCCAGGATTATGATATCAATGTTATCTCTGAAATGGCAGACCGCCAGGATATTGAAAGCGTAAGAAACATTACCATCCGCAACAGCAAAGGGGCTAATATTCGTCTGGCAGATATTGCAACCGTTAGCGAAAAACTGGGTCAATCGGTCCTGCAACGGTCTGATCGGATGAACAGTATCAAGGTTACAGCTTTTACCGTCGGCCGCCCCGTGGGTACTATTATTTCAGACATCCAGGCCAACCTTGCAAAAGTAAAATTGCCGGAAGGTGTAATTGTGGATTACCAGGGCCAGGCGCAGCAACAGAAAGATGCATTTGGCAGTCTCGGGATAGCGATGTTAATTGGTTTCCTTCTGGTGTACCTCATAATGGTAGCCCTGTATGAAAGTACGGTATATCCCTTTGTAGTCATGTTTTCTATCCCCGTAGCAATGATCGGTGCATTTTTAGCGCTCGCACTTGCCATGGAATCCCTGACCATATTCGCGATAGTTGGTTTGATCATGCTCATGGGCCTCGTGGCCAAAAACGGAATTCTTATTGTGGATTTTGCAAACCACCTAAAAGCGCAAGGTTATGGATTGACAGAAGCGCTTGTAGAAGCAGGTAAAGAACGTCTTCGCCCAATCCTGATGACTACAGTTGCGATGATCTTTGGAATGCTGCCGATAGCGCTTTCTAAAGGCTCAGGAGCAGAAGTAAAGAACGGTATGGCCTGGGTTATTATCGGAGGCCTTACTAGCTCCTTGCTGCTTACGCTGGTACTTGTGCCTACCATGTACTATATCGTAGATAAAATTAAGGAAAGAGTGGGTAAGCTTTTTAAGAAAAAGAACAAAAATGCCGTGGTAGAAGCCACTGCATAAATTGAATGAAAAAATAAGCCGGGTATGCCAATAAAATTATAAACCCGGTTTTATATTTGATTAGAATTATTAAATAACCATAAAACAATAAAATATGCCAGTTACAGCTCTTGATTCAAAAACCGCCCTCGTACTCATTGATCTTCAAAATGGTATTGTTGGCAGGCCATTACAGCCTTTTACTTCAACTGAGGTTATTGACAAATCCAAATCCCTTATCAATGCATTCAGAAAAGCAGGACAACCGATTGTGATTGTAAATGTTGAACCCAAACCCCGCCCTGTACCCGCCCGGACTGATTTTAAAATGCCAGCTATGCAGTTCCCGGTAAATTTTGCAGATATAGTGCCTGATATTGATGTAATGGATGAAGATATCCGGATTACCAAACATACACCAAGCGCTTTTTATAATACAGACCTGCATGAAGAATTGCAGAAACGTGATGTAACAGGTATTGTCCTTGCAGGTATCGCCACCAGTATCGGGGTAGAAGCCACGGCAAGGGCAGCCAGTGAAAGAGGTTACAATATCAGTTTCGCCAGCGATGCGATGACCGACATGAATCCTAACGCTCACGAAAACAGCCAGACCGTTATTTTTCCAAGATTGGGTGAAGTGGATACCACTGCATCAATTATTGGAATGCTTGATAAAAGCTAATATTCAATGTTTTGTATAAGTAACAAGATATTATTAATATAAAGAATAAAAGCCTGCAATTATAATTATTGCAGGCTTTTATGTGAATATAAATAACCAAGATTACCCTATTATTCTTTCACAATCTTCTTAATTATGAAGTCGTTGCCGTTATATGCTTTTACGAAGTAAATACCGGTTTTCAAATTACCCAGATCAAGCTTCACATTCTTAGCAGCAGGCATTTGTGCCGTTACAACACGGCCAACCATGTCGGTCAATTCTATATTGGTGATGGTAAAATCAGCAGCAATATTGGTAAAGGTATTGGCAGGGTTAGGATAGATCATCACTTTGCCGGTAATATTATTATTTACAGGTTCAATTCCTGATGTATGGCCCGCTTTGTCCGTATCACCAGTTACAGTAATATTGTCAAACCTGTCATTTCCATTAGTCGGTGCGTTTGGCACGCCAAGTTTTACCCTGAATATAAAGTTTGAAGGGTTGTTATTAACTGTTGTGTCACCAGAAAAATCGAGCATTACCGGGCTGAATACCGGCAATATAGAATCTGATTTGGTAGCCAAAGTTTTCCAGGTTGATCCACCATCGGTACTATAATCGTAATATTGCCTTCCCGGGCCTGATGTAGTTCTTACGGTACCATAGGTTACAACGATATTTTTGTATTTAGTCGTTGGCAGCATAAAACGAAGTTCCATACTATCGCTTGGGTTTCTTACCCTCAGTTCATTGTTTCCGGCGGCAGTTCCTTTTGGCCCTTTTACCCAGTTGAAGGTATCAGAAGCTTCACCTGCGATAACATCCATATAAGTTAAATATTTCGCTGATACTATTTTAGAAGGCACATATAAGATCTGGGCCTTATTGGTGTCGATAGAGCTCCAGCTCGCATTAATTGGTTTAATGAGTGAGGGGCTTACGGCTGCTGACAAACCTTTGTAGTTATTAAAATCCCAGTAATGGATCAACAGATGCGCCGGAGGTGGTGGCGGTGGTGTTCCGGAAGGATCACCTTCCAGTGTCACATTGTCAAACCTGTTGTTGCCATTCGCCTGATTTGCATTTCCCTGGAACTTAATCCTGAAAATAAAATTAGGATTATTGTTAACAGAGGCATCGTTATAAATACCAACAACTATTGGAAAATATGTAGCCAGTGAACCTATAGAATCAAAACCTACAGACAAGCCTTTCGTAGCCCAGGTAGTACCCCCATCGGTACTATAGTCAAATAGTTCTTTGATCTGACCTGAACCTGACCTCTGTAATGCAAATTTAAAAGTTATGTTTTTAAAGCCCGTGGTCGGCATGTTAAAACGAAGTTCCATGCTATCGCTTGGGTTCCTTACCCTCAGTGCATTACCTGCGGGTTCGCTCATCCTGGCGTTTACAGTATCTCCGGCAACCGCATCCCAATACGTTAAATACTTGGCAGACACTTTATATGAAGGGATGTACGAAATAAATGCTTTGTTTGTATCCAGTACAGACCAGTCTGCCTTTTTAGGGACAATTAATGAAGGGCTGCCTGGTGCTGCAAGCCCAATGAAATTATTAAAATGCCAATAATGTATCAGTTTTTGTTGCGCGTTAATTGTCTGCATCAGGCCCGATCCGATATAGAAGGCAAGAACAAACAAAAAGAGTTTGTAAGTAAACGATTTCATGAGATTATTTTTGAGTTTAATTTGCCGCAAAATTAGAGGGGCAAAAAAAACCAGAATATTACCTTTAGTTTACCAAACTGTTACCTCAGTTGGTCCATTTCCACTTGTTTTTGAGGATGCAAACCGGACCCATGCTTTTCTCATTTCTTTTACGCGTTCAAATTTGCCAATTTCTGTTTTTAAGGTGTTTCGATTTTTTTTATTTTTTAGTTTCAATTAATAATCTGATAATCAAATAAATAATTCAATTTTTTCACTAAAATAACAGGAAAATAACAGGCAGTTTATCAGAAAAATTAACAGGATGATTTACCCTAATTCTGCCCTGTTAATTTCCCAATTCTCAAAAAAATCTTACGCTTTCAACCGTCGAAGTTTTAACGTAGGCGGTTTTCAAATTCTTCAAATTAAAATGCCCATGATTATTCATGATTAAATTTCATAATTATATTATCTAAATAGTTGAAGTTAAATAATATAATACCCCAATTGCCTTAAAAATAACCATGCGATAATCATACGATAACCATAGAAATTGAAGCCATAACCATGAAATAATCATATGATTATTTAAAGTCCCATCGGGACGATATTTTGGTAGCAATTTGAGCCATTTCATTTTCTAAAGTCCCATCGGGACGACATTATTTTTACCCCGAAAAAGTAATGCCGTCCCGATGGGACTCTAAACATAGGCTTCCATTTTTTCTACCAAAATGTCGTCCCCAGGGGACTTAAAACAATAATGCCCCAAATTGTCCTAAAAATAACCATACAGTAACCATAGAATTTGAACCCATAACCATGAAATAATCATATTCAAAATAATTCAGGGTTTACCATAATTCCTCAAAAGGTTGTGATCCGAGTGGGACCGGCCTTAGAAAAATTGGCGCCCGAAATCTGAATGATTGAAGCGATAAAAACAAAACACAGCCGACTACTTAATTTGATTAAATGTTTTAATATCCCCGGCCTTGTTTTGTTTAGCGGAGATCATACAGATTTCAGCCAAATTTTTCTACAGCCTTGACTTTTTGGTCCTTTTGTGTCAAGACAAAAGGACGCAGAACTAACTTTAGTGAGCCAACAGTTAATAATTAAGATCCGCCGAATATTTGAAACACCAAACCAAAGAAAAGAAATGTCGTCCCCAAGGGACTTTAAAACATTCTGAATATTCTTTAATTTTGGCTATTCTGATTCAGACAATATCTTACTTTCTTCCCAGGAAATAAAGAGCAGACCTTCTTTGAAAACAAAAGAAGGCTATAAATTACTACAAAAAATATGCCAAAATGATAAATATATTGTAAAAATAATTGGATTAAATCTTGGAAACCTAAAATGAAATCCCTATGTTTGCCATATAGAAATCCTGAAGATCTGTTTATAATGCGCAAACCCCTGATTTATACTATAGGCCATTCCACACATCCTATTGGGTATTTTACCGAAATGCTGGAGGCTTTTTCTGTCAATTGCCTGATAGACGTCAGAAGTATTGCTGCCAGTACATACAATCCTCAATACAATAAAAAACCCCTTACCGCATCTTTGAAAGAACACGGTATTACCTATCTTCATTTTGCTGAAGAATTTGGGGCCAGGCACCAACAACCGGAACTACTTGATGAAAACGGAAAAGTAGATTTCAATAAGGTCCGTCAATCTGTCGCTTTTCAAAAAGGGGTAGAGCGCCTAAGGCAAGGGATTGAAAAAGGATTTATTATCGCCCTGATGTGTTCTGAAGCTGATCCTTTAGATTGTCACCGTTTTTCAATGGTATCTACCGCCCTGGCAAAGGATGGTTTTGAGGTAAATCATATTCTGAAAGACAAAACCTTTAAAACACAGGCTGCACTGGAAGCCCAGCTTTTGAAAAAATATGCTAAAAAAATACCGAAACCTGATATTTTTGCACCGGTGGTATCCCTTGCAGAGCAGTTAAGTGTAGCTTACAAATTGCGGAATAAGGAAATCGGTTATGTGGCTGCTGTAAGAGAACCTGGCGAGCAATATGATTAAGCTTTATACTATTGGCTTTACGGAAAAACCTGCTGAAAAGTTTTTCGGACTGCTTAAGAATGCCGGCGTAAAGAAAATTGTAGATACACGAATCAACAACGTCTCCCAATTAGCAGGTTTTGCAAAAGGGGCAGATCTTGAATTTTTTGCCAGGGAGATCGGGCAAATGGATTATGAACATAAACTTGATTTTGCACCAACCAAGGAACTTTTGTCGAGGTACAGGGACAAACAAATTACCTGGCCCGAATATGAGATTGAATATCTTAACCTGCTTGACAACAGGAAGATTGCCCAAAAAGTGGATGTTGAGAATTTGCACGAAAACTGCCTCTTGTGCAGTGAACATACACCGGAAAAATGCCATAGGAGGTTATTGGCTGAATATTTGAAACAGGTAAAGGGAAACATTGAAATCATCCATTTAATTGAGTAGGTAGTGCGTATTGTTTGTCTGGCAAATTCTTATAAAACAGGTGGAAGATGTATTGCCGGGATTGAATTGGATAAATACAATAAACCCGTTTTTTTTCAACGGAAGGCCAAAATGGGTAAGGCCGGTTTCAAGGGCCGTAAATCATGAAGTTGATACTAATCTTGTTCGTCAACTCTCTTTGCTTGATATTTTTGAAATTGAAGCAGAAGAAGAGGAACCGACTAAGCATCAGGTCGAAAATATTTATTTTGATGAATTTAGCTTTAATATTATTGAAAGGTTTCCGGTTAATGATATTGATGAGCTGATTGATAACCAAAAGATTAATCTCGTTTTTGGCAATCGCGGCACTGCCATTTTGCCTGACAAAGCAGGGACATTGGCACATTCATTAATCCTTCTTAAAATAACTGATTTCAAAATGGTTATTGTTGATTTTGATGACAGGCCTTATTCCAAAAAGAAATTAAATTTTAGTTTTAATAGCAATGAATATACTTTGCCGATTACGGATCCCGTTTTCCTGTTTGAGTATTTTAAAAATAAGGAAATCCTCGTGGATATCGATAAAATTTATGCCTGTGTTTCTTTAGGGCTTGAACATGAAGGCTGGTGCCATAAGCTTGTGGCAGGAATTGTTTATTGAATTGGTTTTTTTGCCGCGAAAAACAAACAATTTATAACAGGTTGTATTTCTTTTTTTTGCTAAATGAAATTTTTCTGGAGCTTTTTACCCTTAATCTCACTTTCTTCCAGTCATTTTCACTAATATTCCCCAAATGACTTGTTGGATCATCCTTTAGCAAATCATAGATAACTTTATATTCTTTTTCGATAAGTGTAGAGCAATCAATATATGAATCATGTTCTATAAATCCGCAATTATTTGGGCTTATAGGATATTGAAGGTCTTTAAGTTCCTGGGTAGAAATTACATTAACATTTATGGCCGAATTAATAAATATTGCACCTAATGAAATCTTATCATTATCTATTCCAACAATAATAAACCTTTTTTCTTTTGGAGGAATGGTCTGATGAAACCATGCCCGAATTACGGCGCCAATTTTGATATTGTCGCCACTAAATTGTTCTTTTATGCTTTCGGGAAAATAATCTCCTAATGCCACTCCTCAAGTATTGCCTTGTTTTCAAAATAATTTTCAAGATACTTGAGCATTTCTTTGTTGGCCCCTCCTTCCAGGGCTATATCACTATACCTTATGGGATACGCCATTGGAACGGAGTTCCAGGCAGCCTGGTGCGATTTTAATTTTAGTTCATTAAAGTTCAGGTTTTTGTTTTCAATGATCGACTCTTTCAGGCATTCAATTTCAGATTCTGCAATTTCTTCTAAATCAGGAGCTACCAGGGCAGACACAATATATTCATTGATCTCAAAATTCTTCAAATTGCCCTCCTTATCATAGTTGAAAAAGTCACGAACATGTGAGGGGACAGGCCCAAAATCCATTTTGATAAAAGAATCCCCGATTATAGGTGACCCATATCTTACAATATGCTTTTGTTCAGCAAAATATAGTATTTTGAATATTTTATGAAAGTCCACACTTCCCACTTCATCTACAATATAAAGTAAGACCTGTACCATTTTTTCTTTTTCAATCATCATAAAACATGCCTTTATCTAACAAATATAGTAAGCAACCGGGTTTATAACAAACCAATATGATATTAATGTTCCAAAATTAAATTAAAAATCCAAAAAAATTGTATTATTGACAAAAAAATTATTGATCTGCAGTAAATATTCTGACTTGAAAACTTAAAAAAACGCTGAATTTAACAATTTATCCGATTGTTTTTTTCAAACCGTTAGCTACCTTTGTAAGTAGATGTTATAGAAATTCCGAACCAAAAAGAAACCCGGGATGTTTCTAAAATAGCAACTTTCACCAAATTACAATATGAATATTACAAAAGCAAAAACAGAACAGGAAGTTGGTAGTTCTGTTTTTTCAAAAAGCCATTCGGGGTATTTTGATGCTGATACAGTAATTGATGCCTATTTTCAGGGTCGTGAAGACGGTACATCTGATGTGCAAAGGTCTGTGATTGAACTAGTGAAAAGAAACCTGAGAGACGCGACTAAACTTATTGAGCGTATTGAAAAAAGACTATTTGACCTTAATATTGAATTTTCAAATTTATATTTGAAAATTGCCGGTGTCTATTCTATTGATGTTCTTGCTGTTGTTACCGAAGATGATTTTTTAAGGGACGAATTCCTTCCCGTATACGATTTATTATCTGAATTGGAAGAAGAATTTAATAGTGAATCACTTACAATTTCATTTTCATTTATGCCTAAAGGAGAACACTTTAACGAAGAGGAAATTTTAAGTGATAGTTATCTTTCAACCCAAAACATCAGCCAGCTAAAATGAGGCTGGAGCATGCCAGGCACAATGCTGATGCCTGTGATTTCCTGAATACAAGCGGAAATTATAATGATTGGGTAATAACTACTGCATTTTATTCCGCCATGCATTTTGTACAATACAAGATCTTTCCACTTTCCATTAATACCGTCAACTATAATACCCTTTCTGATTATTACAGGCTAATTTCAGGCAATATGCCTGCAAGAATAAGTAAGCATGAAGCTATAAAAAAATTGGTTTCAAGGGAATTGCCTGTTTTAAACCGATCATATAGAAGATTGTTTGACCTCTGCCATACCGCACGGTATGTTGATTATCAGAGTTCTTCCCGGATAACTACAGAAGCAAGAAACCATCTGAATTCTATCAGAAGTTTTTGCGAACCGAAATAGGCAATCCATTTGCTTCTTATCCCAATAATTTGCTACATTTGATTTTAGAAATCAAAAAAATCCAATACCATGAGAATGCATTTCGATGAGCTATTTAATGTAACCAATGGAAGGATTACACCAAATGTCATGGTCCGAATTGGAGGCGTAACTATGGGCCCGGGCGTAAGTTTTGGCGGCGGTGTATCTTTTAGTGGGGTTGACCTGACACAATTTGTTGGTAAGTATCTTGATGTGAATGTAAAAGGAAATGTATATAATATTGAGGGGGTTTATAATTGATGCATGGCAATTTGAGTTCTGGATGTTGAACTGGTCAAGGAATCCTACTTGGTTGAAGAAATAAATTTGAATTTTAAAATTCCACAATTATGTCATACAACAAGATAACATTAAGCATAATGCTTATGATGTGTTTTGCACTTTTTCCCTCTTGCCGTCATAATAAAGAAGATTCTAACAAGCCAAGAGGTATTTTGCTTGGCTTCATGAGCGCTACCACGGAGATAGGCAGTCACAAATCAAAAGCATCCATTTTACCATTTGCCATATATGAAAATGGCAAATATATAGCGGTCAATTGCCCTTGCGATGATAAAGAGAAGCTTTCAGATTCATGCACGACAGCCTTGAAATCTAGGACTTTTTATGTCATAAATAATGGGCAAACAGGTATTCCTCATAAGGTTTTCGCAGCAAGAGTTGAAGATTTTGGTTGTGAAAACCTGGCCAGCGCAATTATTACCTACAAACCTGCTGATAAAGAGTACGAAAATGAGCTAAAAGATGTGATGGAGGCAAGGCGGAAAAATAATGATAAGGACCCGTTAAAAGAATTACACTTTTCGCGAACAGCAATTAGCTATGAAACTGATGGAAAACTTAAGGTACAGCCTTCACCAATAAATAGTAAGGTAACCTTAAACCTTGAACAGCAAAAATATATTAGAGATATGGCCCGAAAAATATTTTCAAAAAATACTGCCATATTTGATAGTACACTTGAAATAGAAAGTACAGAAATGGCAGATCTTGATCATGATAATAAACCTGAATATTTTTCAACAGTTTTTGCAAGTGACTCTTTGAGTTATACTTCATGCCTGATTGCTTATCATCTCAACAATAATAAAATTGACACTATTAATACAATTAGTGAATATGATATGGATTTCACGCAGTTAGAAGCATTTGATATTGATGGAGATGGCAATGCGGAAATGATAATTTATAAGTCAGGGCACGATTTCGAAACCTCAGTTATGATTTACAGTTATAAATATGGAATTCTAAAAAAGGAATTTGAGACGAGTCTTTTTGGGTGTTAATTTTTTGTTAGATGAGATAAAAGCGAGATAAAAATGCAAATAAGTTATTGTTATATTTGAACTTGTATTTTACAAGTTTGGATACCCTTAAATGCAAAATGGAACCAAAGGTTAAGAGAGTCAATTATGATTGCAATTAATAAACAATTTGAATCGAGATAAAATATTTTCGAACCTTAATTTTTCTTCTGAATTTTCGGTCAAGGATTGGGATGCTTTAATAAAATTGAAACTAGGTAAGTATTTCAATGATGATTTGATTTTCCAAAAGAATAAAGAACTTTTGAGAACGGAAATAATAAATTATTTAAGGTTCTGTAGTAATCATAAGTATCTCAAATTATTTGAAAGGACTTTGGACTTATACAATGAATGCATTAAGATTGAAAAGCAAAAAATTATCAAAATTATAGCTGATTCATTTCATTTTACTTCAAATACTGATCTGCAATGGATGACGAATGTTATTACCCAGCCTGATTCTGAAGGTTTTTCAGATAGAGATAAAGTATCTTATTATTTTAAAGTTATTAATGAAACATTAGAAGGAGTTTTTAAACCAAGATTTAAATTATTAAATAAGATTGTCCAATTTAAATTGAACAATATTTTAGTTGATAATTCTAATTATGATTTCGGAAAATTAGTTAGAGAATTTCCGATTCAATTTAAAAAGGATTTTAAACTATTTCTTGAAGATCCTGTTTTTTCAATATCTATTAATCAATGGAGAAATATTGCTACGCACAAATCATTTACTATTTTAAAGGATAACATTGTCGTTGAGTATGGTCAAGGAAATATTCAAAAGCTTACATTATCATTTAAAGACTTTTACAATATAGTTCAATGGACGCAAGATATTTATCGAGTAATTAGACTCGGACAAGTAATTATTGATTTAAATTATATTAAAGAAATTGTTGATGAATTAGGTGGGACAAATAATATAAATGTACGTTTAGAATCTACCCTATTACAAATAATTCACAATATGCAAATTGTGGGATTTGAATTTGTATCCACGGAAGAACAAATTGACACTTTCTGTCTAAATGTCAAAGGGAAAATTGATCACGACCTAAAATCCTCCTTAATTCATGCCTCTCAATGTCTTGACAAATTATCATGTGCTATTTATGATGACGAATTTATTAGAAGCAATTTCCAAAGAACTAAAATCTTTATAGTAGACGACGATCAGAACAAATTGGCATCTGCGTCAATTTCAATTGAGGTTGCTTTAAGAAAAGTAAAAAGCGAAATTAATTTGGATGAATATTTAAGTTGTATGAATTTCGACTTAGAACTAACAAGTAAACATTCCGGACAATAATATCTTTTGCTGTCGCTCGACTACCTGTGAGTGTCATTTATTTCACCCCTAGTCGAAATTTTAAAAGACCATAATAACTAATCTCCTTTTAGTCCTAATTCAAAACAAGTAACAACCAACATCATTTCCCCCACCCCTTTCATTGTTTATTCCCCCAATCCTCCTTACCTTTGCAATTTAGAATTAATATAAATAAGCAAACGCTGTGAGCGATACGTTGGATTCAAAAGAAATTATTCTTGAAATAAAGGACCTCAGGGCCGGTATTGAGGGCAAACAAATTCTCAAAGGCATAAATTTAACCATCAGGGCAGGGGAAATCCATGCCATTATGGGGCCCAATGGGGCGGGCAAAAGTACATTGGCTTCGGTACTGGCCGGGCGCGATGGCTACGAGGTATTGGGCGGCACTGCCATCTACAACGGGGAAGATCTGCTGGATAAAGCGCCTGAAGTGCGCGCCCGGGAAGGTGTTTTCCTAGCATTCCAGTACCCGATTGAAATACCGGGTGTTACGACCACCAATTTCCTGAAAACGGCGGTAAATGCCGCCCGCAAACATATCGGGCTCGATGATATTGACCCTTCATCCTTCCTGACCATGATGCGCGAAAAAATGAAACTGGTGGAAATAGACCAGAAACTGGCCAGTCGCTCACTAAATGAAGGATTCTCTGGCGGGGAAAAGAAAAGGAACGAGATTTTCCAGATGGCGATGCTGGACCCAAAACTGGCCATCCTTGACGAAACCGATTCAGGCCTTGACATTGATGCCCTGCGTATTGTGGCCAATGGCGTCAACAAACTACATACCGATAAAAATGCCTTCCTGGTGATCACGCATTACCAAAGGTTGCTCGACTATATTGTACCTGATTTTGTGCATGTATTGTCAGACGGCAAAATTGTGAAATCAGGCGGCAAAGACCTGGCGCTGGAGCTGGAAGAAAAAGGATACGACTGGATTAAAAACGAGGAAGCCTTGCAGGCGTAAGAATTGGTTCACGCAAAGGGCGCAAAGAGATTATCGCAAAGGCGCTAAGCCATTAATAAAGAAGAATTAAGACAATTAAAAAGATTGAAGCTCAAATAAAATAAAGCTTACATATAAAAGATAAAAACCCGGGAATTAACTTTTGCGACTTTGCGCTTTTCAAACTTTGCGTCTTTGCGTGAAAATTATACCCGGGAATAACCAAAACAAATGAGCAGCGGCACTCCATTATCTGATCTTAAAAACAAACTCCTTTCTGAATTTGCCCCTTTTGAAGCGGGGCTGAATGGCTCTGCCACGGGGGATATACTGGCTACCCGCCGCATGGCCATTGATGCTTTTGATGTGCTGGGTTTCCCAACCGTCAGAAACGAGGAATGGAAATATACCAACCTCTCAAAATTTATCGGGGAAGACTGGGACCAGAACCTGGCCTTAACCCATGATAACGACCATATAACCAATGCCATTGCACAGGCTACCATCCCAAACCTGGACGCACATAAACTTGTGTTTTATAACGGGCAATGGATACCCGGGCATTCTGATATAAAGGCAGATGATAACGGTTTCATCATGACTTCCTTCCCGGAGGCATTGAAAAACCATAAAGCCATTGTGAATGAATATTTTGGCAAGGGCCTTAAGGCAGATACCAATGGCATGACGGCCCTGAATACAGCATTCGCTAAGGCCGGTTGTTTTATTCATATCCCGAAAGGTATGAAACCGAAATACCCGGTGCAGCTGATCTATATTTCAGGTGGGCAGGGTGAGAAGTTCATGAACCAGGTACGCAACCTGGTAATTGTGGAAGTAGGGGCACAACTGGATATGGTTGAGAGCTATATCAGCATTGGCAGCAGTGAATACCTGGCTAATAATGTATCAGAAATATTTGTGAAAGAAAATGCGGTGCTCAACCAGTACCGTTTTCAGCTGGAAGATAATAACAGCGCCAGCCAGGTGAATTTTACGCAGATCATCCAGCAAAGCCATAGCCTGGTAAATAATATGACCCTGACCCTTGGTGGCAAACTGGTACGCAACGACCTGAACTATAAACTGGCCGATAAAGATTGCGAATCGCATCTTTTCGGGTTGTACATCGCCTCAGGCGCACAACATATTGACAACCATACCTTGGTGGACCATGCCATGCCGCAGTGTTTCAGCAATGAGTTTTACAAAGGCATTATGGCCGGCAAAAGCACAGGCGTGTTTAATGGCAAGATCATCGTGAGGCCTGATGCGCAGAAAACCAATGCCTACCAGAGCAATAAAAACGTATTGCTGTCAGACGATGCACATATCAATACCAAACCCCAGCTCGAAATATTTGCCAACGATGTAAAATGTTCGCACGGTGCCACCACCGGCCAGCTGGATAATGAGGCGTTGTTTTACCTGCGCTCCCGTGGCATCGGTATGGCTGAAGCCAAAGCCATGCTCACCTCAGCTTTCGCAGCAGATGTGCTTGAAAATATAAAAATTGACAGCATAAAAGAATATGCCATTCAGTTGGTTTCTGATAAATTAAATGGGCTGGACAATGAACAATAATTTGTCAATGATCAATGATCAATTATCAATGATCACGATGTTAGGGGATTCCCCTCTTGAGAGGGGTAGGGGTGTGTTAATGATCCACAACAGAAACATGCCATCCTTACAGATTCAAAAACATTTATTGCAACCTCTTTTCTACCAATATGTCATCCCTACGAGATTCTTTAACACCAAATGACCTCCCCATCCCAAATATCCGCCCATCCTGATACAAAATCCTTTGATGTCCGGAGTATTCGGGAAGACTTCCCTATTCTGCAAACCAAAATATATGGTAAGCCGCTGATCTATTTCGATAATGCGGCTACTTCTCAAAAACCAAGACAGGTAATAGACAGGCTCGTGCAATACTATGAACACGAAAATGCCAATATCCATCGGGGCGTTTATTATCTGAGCGAGCGGGCTTCAGAGGCTTATGAAGGCGCGCGAGACAGCCTCCAAAAACTGCTGAATGCCGCCGGCAGAAACGAGATCATATTTGTGAGAGGTGCTACAGAAGGCATCAACCTGGTGGCATCGTCCTGGGGCAGGGCCAATTTAAAAGCCGGTGACGAGGTGATCGTGTCGCACATGGAGCATCATGCCAATATTGTACCCTGGCAGCTGATCTGCGAAGAAAAAGGGGCCATCCTGAAAGTGATCCCAATCAACGATAAAGGGGAGATGAATCTCGAAGCCTACAAAAGCCTGCTGAGCGAAAAAACAAAATTCGTATCCGTTGTCTATGTATCAAACAGTATCGGTACCATAAATCCTGTAAAAGAGGTAATTGAAGCGGCACATGCTTATAATATTCCCGTTTTACTGGATGGTTGCCAGGCCGCACCTCACCTGGAAATAGATGTGCAGGACCTGGATTGTGATTTCTTTGTTTTCTCCGGGCATAAAACCTTCGGGCCTACGGGTATAGGCATACTCTATGGCAAGGAAAAATACCTTGATGCCATGCCGCCTTACCAGAGCGGTGGAGATATGATTAAACAGGTGAGTTTTTGGAGAACGACTTTCAAAGAGCTACCCTATAAATTTGAAGCAGGCACCCCACATATTGAAGGTGCTATTGGCCTGGCTACGGCCTTTGAGTATGTTACAAATATTGGCAGGTCAAATATCCATGCTTACGAGCAAAAACTCCTGGCCCATGCCACCCAAAAAATTGCCGCAGTTGACGGACTGAGGATTATTGGGACCGCAAAAAATAAAATACCGGTTATTTCTTTTGTAGTGGAGGGTGCACACCCGCTGGATATTGGTACATTACTTGATTTTGAAGGCGTTGCTGTACGGACTGGCAATCACTGCACCCAGCCCTTGATGGATTGCTTTGGTGTTTCTGCAACTTGCAGGGTGTCGTTAGCGTTTTATAATACCGTGAAAGAAATTGATGAATTTGTAATAGCCCTTGAAAAGGTAATTAAGAAGATAAAAAGCTAATTCCAACCTTATAGGTTTTTAGAACCTATAAGGTTTGGATGATTGAAATGACAAAAAAGATGAATAACAGGCCCATTTCAGAGATACAGGATGAGATCGTTGAGGAATTTGAATTCCTGGGTGAGTGGCCAGATAAATATGAGCACCTGATGAATATCGGGAAGGCGCTGCCACGACTGCCGGAAGCGGCATATAGTGAAGAGAATAAAGTGAAAGGTTGCCAGTCGAATCTGTGGATGATAACCCGGACAGAAAATGGCAATATTATTTTTGAAGGGGATAGTGACGCACTGCTGGTAAAGGGCCTGGTGGGCTTGTTGCTCAAGGTGTTCAGCAACCATACCCCCGAAGAAATACTGGAAGCAAACCTTGATTTTTTGGGCAAGATCGGGTTGCAGGCTCATTTATCAGCCACAAGAAATAACGGCCTGGAGGCGATGATAAAACAGATTAAATTTTACGCATTGGCTTACAAAGCAAAAATGACGGCTTAAAATGGAAGAAATTACACAAGACATACCAATAGGCGGCGAAAATCATGCAAAATTCGCGATGCCGGATCATTTAAAAGATACCCAGTTTACACCCAATGAGGCTGTAGAGGAAAATGAGAACGAAGAAACGCCTTCATTGGAAGAAATCGGTTCCGCTTTCCCCAGGCTCGCAGATGCTATTGCAAAGGCTGAGTCGCAAGAAGCAGGACTCACGACGCAAGACGACAATATCCGGGACCAGATCATCGAAGCCATCAAAACCGTTTATGATCCTGAAATTCCCGTTAATATCTACGAACTCGGCCTTATTTATGAAGTAAATATAGGAGAAGGGGGTAAAGTAGATGTACTGATGACACTCACCTCTCCGGGTTGCCCGGCGGCAGGTATGTTGCCAGGCGATGTAGAAGAAAAAGTCCGCAGCGTGGAAGGCACCGGTGATGTAAAGGTAGAGGTCACCTTCGAGCCACCCTGGGACCAGAGCATGATGACCGACGAAGCGAAGCTGGAGCTGGGGTTTATGTAAGACTATCAGGCATCAGGGGGGTGAAAGCACAATCATTTTTACTTCAGCCCAATTTCCCTCAACCTTTGCATCAGGTATTCTCCCGCCAAAATTGGTTCATAGGCTTTGGGGTGCGCTGCATCTATGCATGATACGAGGCAATCCAGGCTCATTTCTGGTCGGGGATGCAGGAAAAAAGGCATAGAATATCTGGAGGTTTTCCATTGCTCTTTAGGAGGGTTAACCACCCGATGTGTGGATGATCTCAGCTTATTATTGGTAAGCCGCTGAAGCATATCGCCAACGTTTACTACAATCTGTTCAGGCAAGGCGGTAACCGGTATCCATTCTCCATTTTTGTTTAAGATTTCCAGGCCTTCTGCTGAGGCGCCCATGAGTAATGTAATAAGATTTATATCTTCATGTTCTGCCGCGCGTACAGCATTTTTAGGTTCGTCATGTATTGGGCCGTAGTGGATCGGCCGTAGAATGCTGTTTCCGTTGTGTATTTTGGTATCAAAATAATATTCATCCAGGCCGAGGTATATGGCGATGGCCCGGAGCAGTTGTTTTCCGGTTTCTTCTAAGGCCTTATACACTTTTATGCCAACGGTATTAAATTCAGGCAATTCAACCGGAATAATATTGGGCGGATAATTTTCTTTGATCGGGTCATTGTCTTCCACTTCCTGGCCTATATGCCAGAATTCTTTCAAATCTCCTTCTTCGCGTCCCTTCGCATGTTCTTTACCAAAAGAAGTATAGCCACGCTGGCCGGCCAGGCCAATAATTTCGTATTTGTTTTTTATCTCCTCGGACAGTGCGAAAAACTTTTTGGAAAGATCATATAACCGGTTGGCATTTTGATCATCAAGCGTATGATTCTTAACAGCAACGAAACCAATAGTTACAAAAGCATCACCCAGTTTTTTTACAAATGCCTCTTTCTGTGCTACATTTCCTGAAATAAATTCATCCAGGTCAACATTTGGGATACCTAAAGCATTACTCATAATATAGATTTCATTGAATGGCAAAATTATGATTAGGTTTTGCCAATTTTAGTTTTAATTTTGATCAAATTGTTAACTTTTCCCAAACATTCCGTAAACGACCCTATGAAAACATACCCGATTTATGTAAAAGCAGTGTACCTGTTGCTTTTAGCCTTCCTGTTTTTCTACGGGCTGGTTTATGCAAAGTTTATCCTTGTCCCTCTTACCCTCGGTTGCCTTTTCTCCATATTGTTAACCCCAATTGCTTCCCGATTTGAAAAATGGGGGCTTCACCGTACTTTTTCAAGTTTACTTTGCATTATTATCATGGGGCTTATTGTCGCGATCTTGATTTTTTTATTGTCAAGGCAAATCATGGCTTTCCTCAATAATCTCCCGGAACTTACCGTACAATTAGATACTAGGCTTAATGATATACAAGCCTATATCGAAAGACAAACCAACCTTACACCAACTCACCAGATTGACTGGTTAAAAAATGAGATATCAACCAGTGGTTCCTTGTTTTCCGGTGCATTGTCTGCCACTACCTCCACATTTGCCACCATGGCGCTGATACCACTATACACCTTCTTTTTATTGTTTTACCGTGATAAGATCCAGTTATTTTTTGAGAAAATAACCCCTGAGCAGCAACACTATACGGTACATCAAATCATTCATAGAATTAAAGAGGTGGTACAAAGCTATTTAAGCGGTGTTATCATTGTTATGTTTATCGTTTCAGCAATGATAAGTACGGGGCTGGCTATCATTGGGGTGCCTTATGCTATTTTCTTAGGCGTTTTGGCCGGTATATTAAATGTAATTCCGTATATAGGTATATTAACTGCAGCGAGCCTTGCCATATTGATGGCAGCGATAACGCTCGGCAACCCAAGTGCGCCTCTATTTGTTTTATTTGTGTTTTTGGGAACCCACCTCCTGGAAGCTAATATTATAACCCCGAATATTGTAGGGTCTAAAGTGAGCATAAACCCCCTGGCATCTATCCTGGCGCTAATAATCGGTGAAGAGGTATGGGGTATTGTCGGCATGATTCTTTTTATACCTCTACTTGGTATCGTAAAAGTGATGTTCGATAATATTAAACCACTGGAACCTTATGCCTTTATTTTGGGTACTGAAGGGCAGGATGAACATTCAATATCCTGGCGCGGGACCTGGCGCCGGGTAAAAAGAATATTTATCAGGAAACCCCACCCTAATATGGATAAAAACCAGGAGTAACCGGCTAATTTAAAAAGGTTAACACTTTCTTAATAAAAGGTTAAACATATACAAATGTATAAACCTTTGAATCACTGAATTGTCTAAGTGCTGAAACGAAACAAATTCAATTTTATGATTCTTACAAATTACAACAAATTTGCTGCACTTTCTGCGGTGGTTATTATCTCATTATTAACCTCTTGCAAAAAACCCGATAGCCCTGCAAAAAGCAGCCCGGCCCCGGTTTTAAATATTACGGATAATAATAACCCAACTGATGGTACCATAATTATGGCACCTTTTAATACGGCAGTACCCAACACAGGCTATTTATATATGCTTGATAAAACGGGGAATATTCTTCAATCTAAAAAAGTGGGCAATTTTGCAATCAATTTTCAAAAATGGGTCAATAACGGGCAGGTACGTTATACTTATACAGAATTTAATCCCAATGGTTATCACATCCCCGGAGTATTGTACGAATCAGGTGATGATGTAATACTCGATGCCAATTTTAATGAAATAAAAAGGGTGGATTTTTTACCGGCAAATGGCCGCACAGCCAGCCAGATTCTGGATGATTCTCATGATTTTATATATTTATCAGACGACCATTATATTGCCATGAGCTATTACCAAAAAAAAGTAACTAATATACCCGCCAGCCTCAATCCTTCGCCTGGTGTAAATGTTGTAGCGCCTATTATCCAGGAAGTTGTGGGCGGCAAGGTAACATGGGAGTGGGATGCCACCAATTATCCTGAATTCTACACATCAAGCCAGGAATGGAATAATTTTAGTGATTCAACAGTAGTACAAGACTATATACACATGAATTCACTATATATGGACCCTAAAGACAGTAACCTGATCATTTCTATGCGAAACCTTGACCAGATCATAAAAGTAAGCCGGAAAGATGGCAGTATTCTCTGGCGGCTCGGTGGGGTAAACAGTGATTTCCCTTTAACACCAGATCAAAAAACGATGCGCCAACATCATGCTACTCTTACGGATAGCGGCCAGACCTTATTGATATTTGATAATGGTGATATCACCCTTCGCCCGCAAACCCGTATCGTGGAAATGAAACTGGATGAAGTGAATAAAAAAGTTATTTCCTTTAAGGGAACACCCGTTGCCAACAATGTATTTACCCAGTATATGGGGTCCGCACAAAAAAGAGGCAATACTTATTTTGTTGGCGGCGGAACTTCAAATTACGTGATGGAAATGGACTATACCACCAATAAAATCCTGTTTCAGATTAAACTCGATCAACCCACGTATAGAGCATTTAAATATTAAATCAGGGGACAGGGGTCAGGAATCAGGAGACAGAAAAAAAGCGAAGGGCAGAGATTTAAGGGCCAGAAGAGTGATTCTATAATTCATTTTAGGGATTGCGAAACCAAATCTGCGACCTCCTCGCCCACCAGGCTGCCGATGGCAATACCCATACCGCCCATGCGTACTGCACAATACACATTTGGGCTTACGGCTTTAATAATGGTTGTCTTTTCGGGGCCCAGGCCCATGATCCCGCTCCAGCGCATGTCAATTTCTGGTTTAGCGTAGGGCATGATCATATGAGATAAGAGGTAATCCAGACGGTTTTGCACAGGTTCAGTAAGTCCGAATTCAGAAGTTTGCTCACCTACAAAATCAAGGTTTCTTCCACCGCCGAATAAAACCCTGTTCCCGATATTCCGGAAATAATAATAGCCGTCGTCAAAATGAAATGTGCCTTTGATTTTAAGGTTTTTAATTGGTTTGGTGACCAAAACCTGTGCACGTGCTGGCAACAAGGGATAGTTTGGTAACAACTCTTTAGCGAAACCATTTGTGCAAACGATGACCCGTTTACTTTTAAAATTGATCCCATTTTTTGAACTTATCATTACCTCCTCCCCTTCATCCTGCAAAGCTTGTACTTCAAAATTATTGATGATCAACACCCCGGCCTGCTGTACTTTATTTGCCAGGGTTCTGATCATTTTACCGGTATCAATCTGGCCTTCAGCCGTATTGAGGATCATGCCCACCACCCGATTCAATCCGAATGCTTTTATTTTACGGTCTGCTATTTTATAAACCTCTTTCTTGCCAATTATAGGCCCGATATGTTTATTGAGATATTCCAGCTTATCTGCACAAGCCTGGTATTTTGGTTTGCTGTCAAATACTTCATAGCCGCCCCAGTTATGAAAATCAATAGCCTTATCGCCCAGGTTTTTGCGAAGCATTAAAAGGCCCTTCCATCGTTTTTCGACCAATGAAAAAACAGTTTCTTCCCCATATTTTTCCACATCGTCAAGCAATTCTCCCGGGCTGCCAAAGCAGGCAAATCCTGCATTTTTAGAGCTGGCACCCAGGGGCAACATACCGCGCTCAAGTACGAGTATTTTAAGATCCTTATGCATTTTCCTGAGCTGCCAGGCCGCATTAAGCCCAACAATACCGCTGCCGATAACCACCGCATCAATGTTATCAAAATACGTATCGCGCTCCCAAAAACTTAAAGCAGGGTTCATGGTACGATGTTACGGAAAAAAGGTGAATTGTGGTTTTATCCCGCTTTAGGCGGGATGGGGAGCAACATGCATCCTATGGCAGGTAATTGACATTGCTGTCATTCTGAAGAAGACAAAAACCAGCATCCCCAATTCTTTCTGCTCCATCTCACCCCTGATGCCTGCTTTGCCAGCCGAACTTTTAACGAAGGCTGTGACCCCTGCCAGGGGGTTAACATGGGGTTAACATTTTTCAAGTTTTGTGGGAGTTAACATTGATTTTAATTAATTTATTTTCAATCGATTAAAAATTAAATTGGGAACAATAGCCCCAAAACGTGTTAACCCCATTTTATAAGTCTTAACCTTTGTGAAAGATGACCAAAAACCAAACGGGAAAGAGAAGAAGATAAGGAAACCCGGCCCTCCACGGTTGGTGTTCCCAGACTGGAACTACGAAGTGAAAAAAATATTTTTGCCCCATTTTTGTGACGAATTCAGTCAAATATTTTTCAATAATCTTTTCACTTTTCCAATACGCTGATATTTCTATATTTAATACTTCAAAAAACCTTGTGACAAATCTTGTATAAAAGTTTTGGCTGTGGTAGCAGCTACCCCGAAATTTGTTGCTTAACAAATTTTTAAACGTGATGAAAAGCCCAATAGCCAATACCATTTTATCAAAGGTTTCGAACCTGGCCATGCGAGGGGATGCAGAAGCCGATTTTTTTCAAATGTACAGGGCCCCAAAAATACTGGGCTGCCCGTATTGCACGTAAGGCAAAACAACGGGGCAGGTATAGGCAGGCCCGCGTGGTGCTATTTATTATTATTTGCTACTACGCGGACAAGATAAAACCAACCAGAAACCTATGGGCCATTGTATCTTAAAAACATAAACAAAACATGAAAAACCCGGCAACCACACCCAAAAAACCTAAATCCCAAAACCATGGAACCAAACAAAACCAACCACAAAAACGGGGGGGGGGGTAAGCGACCCATATATCGTTAAAGGCTCCATTTTTGTTATAACAAAAGATGGAAAAATAAAAATATTGGTGAATGATATTTTTTGGCTAAAGGCGAATGGAAACTACTGTTATGTTTTTGCAGGCCAAACCCGGCACCTGGTATCATGCCAGATTGGGAAATTGCTTAAAAAAATGGACAGCCCCATTTTTATGCGGGTAAGCAAATCATACGCTGTGAATCTTGAAAAATTAGAGAAAATGCCTGGCAAATTCATTGTTATAAAAGGCGAAGAAATACCCATTGCTAAAAAATACCGGGCCGAGTTGAAAAAGCATTTTACAAGTGTTTAGGTATATTTATATTATTGTATTATAATATATTATACATTATATTCCCACTTTATACAGGCTTTTGGCGACTTCTTACAGGTTTTTATCCACTTTATACAGTTTATTGTCCACTTCATCATTTTTATTTGGAATGGGCTGGCCTGCTGCACTATCTTAAGGGGGTAAAACAATTTTCTAACCCCTAAAAACACATTTTATTAAAAAAACAAAACGGCAAACCTGATCCGGCCATTGACCCACGTGACAGGGCAATGTACCGAAAACCATCCCCAGCCCCTATAAGGCTTAGAAAAGGAGACAAAGCTGCCTGCAAGTGCTTTTTAATCAACAATTTATTAGAAATTTATTTTATGAGAAAGTTTATTTTTTCAATCATTCTAAGCCTTGTATTGGTTGCAGGGTTTGGAAATTTGGCGGAGGGGCAGATTTGCCCGTGTACTCAACCTTCTGATTGCATACAATGGTGTATAGAAAATGATTTGTGTGACTCACTTCCTATTAACCTTGGATTGGACTGTGGATGTGGAACTAACCCTATCATCCTTGCACAATGGGGAACAGGTTCTAACATTTGGTGTAATAGATGTTACATGTTTACGGATTGCCCTGGAGCATGTGCAAGTTCTTGGACTTCAGGAACGTGGATTGCGACAACTTTATATTCTACAGGTGGCCCGGACTATACAAATCCTAGCATTTGCTATACTTGCTATGATGGAACAGTAAAATGCGGAGTTACTGCTCATTGGGATCCTCTTTCCAATACATGGCATATATTTTAAAATTCCATAATTATTTCTTGGTTACTGTTTGCGTCTATATTAAATATTGATATTTAAATGATTACACAATTCATTTTAATAAGAATTTTTAACAATAAAAAAGCTATATATTTAATAATGAAGATATTATGTTTAAATCATGTACACGAAATGTTTAAATAAAATCACATAATCAATTGCTATTAAATATTTTAACAAATTAATATACTACCCGAACAGTAACATTTTTTGAATAATAAAGCCGGATGCAAAAAAACACACCCGGCTTTATTCAAAAGGACTCAAAATACTAAATCTTAATAAAATTCCTGTATCTTTGATAGTATAGTTGTACTATTAATTATTTATGAACAAATTATTGACAATTTTAAGCATATGCCTAATACTTAATGTCATCACATCTGCTCAAAGCCAATTCAGCGCTACACTTTACAAACTGAAAGGGCAATCTGCCCAAAAAAGAATTGTTGCTCTTGATGATGGTGGATATATTACTAAAGACGGTTTTTTTGAACAAAGTCAGCAATATCCAAATTATACGAATTGTCGAATATCAATAACTAAATTTAATGCTTGCAGCCAGCCCATTTGGTCTAAAACTATAAATAGTTATAAAAATGTTGGTGCTTCGGGGCAAACTGATGAATTTGATAATTTTAACTTTGTCAAATCATCTCAAAATGGTGTCTTAGTTATTTACAGTTCTTATATTCCAGGATCAATTGCGCCACTATTTATCAATTACCCGATACCAATTATTTCTAACCTTGATTCAAATGGTAATATACTGTGGAGCAAACAAATAAAACCTATTGCAAATGCTGACCATACCGGATGGTTTCCCACCATAATGTCATGTAATAATACAAAGGATGGCGGTTTTATTGTCTTTGGCTATTCTGATACTGTAAATTCTCAATCAATTGTTAACATTAATTTTAGGAGATTTTTTTTATTAAAAATTGATGCAAATGGTGCAATAGCCTGGTCAAAAAACTATAGTTTAAGTCCGAATACTTTTCCTTCGACATTGTTGGTAAAAATCTTAACCCTAAATGACGGAGGGTTTTTGTTTTTTTTCTCTGGGATCATTTATCGGACTACAAGTACAGGAAATATTATTTGGCAAAAGTCGCTGGGTACAATCTCTTTTAATGATAATCAAATTTCATATTTAGAAGACAAGTCAAATAATATTTATATTAGCAGCAACCGAAGCAGCTATCAGCCCTTTATTTTGAAATTAAATCAAAATGGATTAGCATTATGGGAATACGATTACTATGATTCTACCATAAATAATACAATATTAAATATTGATTTTCAGATTACGAAATCTAATCACTTGATAGCTATTAGCCATCCTGTGTACTTTTCATCGGCGAGGGTTTCTAACCAAACCATTTTGTTGGAAATTGACACCAGCGGCAAACCAATTAATAACAGGTATTTAAATTACTCCAGCAATTATTCTCTTGGAATACCTACTTCTTTAGATTTGCAACCCA
>Ga0206925_1018_pt1 | contig 40651 bp, 35 predicted proteins | sample Alteio_BWOrgHeat_62_FD_152944 | JGI IMG/M metagenome (GOLD analysis project Ga0206925, IMG submission 152944) | Enriched cells from forest soil in Barre Woods Harvard Forest LTER site, Petersham, Massachusetts, United States -... | ecosystem: Environmental > Terrestrial > Soil > Temperate forest >...
CGGATTTCTTCGTCAGAAAAAAGCAGGGTATAACATTTTAAGCAAGCTTTGTATAATTCCTCAATACTGCTGACATTAAAAAGAAGACAATGAGCGCATTTATAAATCGATTCACAATTGATATCATTTATTAATGCACTGCTGATTGATAACCTTAAAGCTGACCTTATGGGGTGTATCAGCTTTGATTTGGCGTGGTTTATTTCTTCTTTTAAAATCTCCGGTATTGGCGATGATATTATCACCGAGCGGCATAAGGCAGCTATTTCCTGTAGGTTGTGGAAATTTTTCCTGTCAAGTTTTGATAAAATGGAGGATATTTTGAGCTGCAAATGATTTTCCTGTACAAAGAAATCAAATGCTTTGGGCGTAATTACAAAACCTTCAGGCACAGGGATGTTCCTATCCTTCAAATGCCTATAGGTTTCACCAAGGAAATAGTTATCCTTCCCTTTTGTATATTCCTTATATTCATCAACCTCAGAAAATTCTTTTACGTACTGAGCGTTCATACCTTTTTATTCTACTGCAATATTATACCGGTTCAAAGGCTAAAAATATGAGCAATATCAGTTTTTTGCCATATGGTTGTCATAATATCCATTTTGCTTTTTTGAATTGACGGGCAAAATCGGGAGTGTCTTAACATGACATAAATCATATAATAAGCTGAGTAATATCAGCCAATTCTGAGCCTTGTTGGCTGATTTTTGCAATTAGTTAAAAAGATGCCTTAATATCGGCTTGGTCTACAATTTTCGCAATTAAAAATATATCAAAGAAAAATACAACAATATGGAGAGGGTATTGATTGACCTTGAGTCGGCAGACTGGGGAAATTTTATACGCTGGCATTTTCAAATGCCGGAATTAAAAACGACCATTAGGAATTTCCCTGATGGAGAAAGTTATATCAGGGTTGAAGAAAGTGTGAAAGGGAGAGAGGTAATCATAGTATGTTCGCTAAACAATCCCAATAAAAAAACCCTTGAGCTAATTTTACTCTGTAAAACACTTCGGGAAAATGGAGCTTCCAGAGTAGGGTTAATAGCACCATATTTGCCTTATATGCGTCAGGATAAACAGTTTCATCCTGGTGAAGGAATTACCGCAGAATATTATGCTTCAATTCTTTCAGATAACTTTAACTGGCTGATAACTGCTGATCCGCACCTGCATCGTATTCCTAAACTTAATAATATTTTTACCATTACTACCCGCACCATTCATGCTGCTCCTTTTATTGCGGACTGGATATTAAAAAATATTAAAAACCCTGTTATCATTGGCCCTGACCATGAAAGCAAACAATGGGTTAAAAAGGTGGCAAATAATGCGCATGCACCATACATCGTATTGAATAAGTTAAGGCCTGGCGACACGGAGGTAAAAGAAACTATACCCGATATGCGAAAATATGAAGGATATACCCCGGTTATTCTTGATGATATTATTTCCACGGGTAAAACAATGATAAATGCCATTAAAAACCTGGTAAAAATGAGGGTGGAACCACCGATATGTATTGGTGTTCATGCTGTTTTTGCAGCGGGTGCATATGAGGAAATGATGGCGGAAGGAGCGAAAGAAATTATTACATGTAATACCATTAAACATTCAACAAATAAAATTGACATCAGTGACGGGCTGATCAATATTTTGTAAACGACATTTAGTAGACTTAAAATGAATGGTTTATAAAATAAGCTAACATTTTTGATTGAGAATGATGACTAATGACATTTCAAAAATGACGGATATCATTTTTGCATAAATCAGTAATTTCTTCCTTTGAACCTAAATTAATAAAAGAATAATGGAACATATTTCAAATATATCAGGCCTATTTATTGAAAATTTAAATTCGCTGTACGGTACTGAGCAAAAGCAGTTTGAAATTCTAAAAAAGCTAAAGGAAGCTGTTAAATCTGAAGAAATTAATTTTTTAATAAAAGAAGAGGAGGATATCAAGGTTAACCAGATTAACAGGCTAAATGAAGTTTTTGGCTTAATCGGTATTCCGCCAAAACACAAAGAAAATTTTGCAGCCAGCGAAATTATCAGGCACGGTTTGTATAATGTGAAACATGCAAGAAATGCGTCAGTTTCGGATTTTGAAATAATTAATGCTTTACACAGTATTATTCGGTATAGTATTGCAAACTACAGTACGGCTCTTACCTATGCCAGGCAAATAGGTGAAGAAGAAATTGTTCAACTTCTTGATGTGAATATGGAAGAAGAAAAATTGGCAATTGAAAAGCTAAGTAGTATTTCTATGGAACATTTTCATAAAGGAATTGTCGACCCACAGCATAACTAATTTATATTCATTTATAAGTACAGGTAATTTAGTTATCGGTAAGTTGCAAAACCATGAGAAAATAGCCTGGATGCTTCGTTCTCATTTGAAATACAGCCTGAATACATTGGAAATTACCGGTAAACTAAGCAGAAAGACTGATTATTAATATGGCACAAACAGCAAGGGCAAGGCCTAATATCCGGTGCCCTTTCAGTTTTTCTTTATAGAAGATAATAGCGAATAAGGTGGAGAATAATACGATGCCAACGCTATTGATCGGGAAAACCTGGGAACCCTGCATATTACCTTTTGTCAAAGCCAGCAGGAACAGCAATAAAGCAATATAATTGTCTGCTCCTAATATAATTCCCCAAATTAGGTTTTGCCTTCGGAAAATTGTTTTTAAAGATGTTCTGGTCACTATTAAAACAATGATGCCTGTAAGTGCTGATACGCTATAGAGTATGTCGATATAAACATAGTCCAATTTGTTCATCATAAATTCTTTCTGAGAAATTTTAAGGAGCATATCGGCGAGGCCGCTCCCAAGAAAAAGGAAAATAGGGACTAAAAGTGCCGTTTTATTTACCTTGGACTTTTTCTCTTTTATCTCTTCGATTTTTTTCTCATAGACTGTAAAATATATGGCAATCAATGCCATGAGTATTCCGACCACCTTCATCAATCCCAGGCTTTCATGATAATAAATAATGGAAAAGCCGGCAGGGATTACCATTGACATTCGGGATACAATAGTTGTAGATGTAACGCCCATTATCCTTGTAGCCCGGCTAATAAGCGAAAAAATTGCTATAAACGCAACTCCGGTAAAAACGCAAAGCATTAAAAGAACCGGAGGAGCCTTATGTACATAGGTGAAGAAACTCTGGGGTTCAATAAAAAAGCCAATAATTACCCGCGCCAGGTAGTTGAAAACAATTGCAGGCATCGGATCTACATTAAACCGCGAAAAAGCCCTGAATATGATATAAATGAAGGAGGTAAAAATAATGCTGACAAAAAGATAGATCATAATAGGAATTTTCTTTTCAGGGCCAAAAAAGCATTATTTTGAGTAGAATAGCTGTGGGCTATTATTTTGTCAAAGGTAAGAAATCACTCACCCTGATAAAACTGATTTTAATCATATAAAGCTAAAATCTCAGCAGCTACAAAAATGCTTCCAACTATAAGAACGATATCGTTGGGATGTGCTGCTGAAATCGCGGCCTTAAATGCCTCAGTAATTGTTGGAAATGAATGACCGGTTAAACCTGCTTTAGTTGCTTCTGAATAAAGCTCAGCCACATCCAGTGCTCTCGGCAAATCGGGTTGGCTAAAATAATAAGTTGCATTTTTGGGAAGCAGAGAAATAGCTTTTGGTACGTCCTTATCTTTTACCATCCCGAAAACGATATTCAGGTTATCAAATTGCATGCTGTTAATTTGCTCAAAAACAGATTTTAAGCCAGCCTGGTTATGAGCAACGTCGCAAATAATCAATGGTTGCTGGCCTAGAATTTCCCAGCGACCCCGCAGGCTTGTGTTAGTTTTTACATTTGCGATTCCAGCTTTTAGCGCTTCATTATCAATATTTATGCCCATTTTTGACAGAATCTCAACAGATTGAAGTACGGTTATAATATTTTCAAACTGGTAATTGCCGGCAAGAGGAGATAGTATTTTTAGTCCTTTTATTTTCTGCTTTCTTATAAAATATGAATTTATCCATCCGGTATTGGTTGAAAATTGTTTCCCGGTAGAGAAATTGTCAGGTGCAAAATATAGACGGGAATGTAATTTTCTTGCTTGTTTTTTAAAGACGGGATCAGTTTCAGAATTATGATTGCCCACAACCACGGGAATATCATTTTTAATAATGCCTGCTTTTTCTTGTGCGATTTCGGCAAGGGTATTGCCTAATAAATTCTGATGATCATAAGAAACATTGGTTATTACAGATAGAAGAGGTGTAATAACATTCGTTGAATCAAGCCTGCCGCCCAAGCCGGTTTCAATAATGGCAATATCAACCTTTTGATCTGCGAAATATTTAAAAGCCATGGCAACAGTAACTTCAAAGAAAGAAGGCTGAATTTGTTGAATAAGTGCATCATTGCTTTCTACAAAATCAATCAGCCATTCTTTTTCAATCATTTGGCCGTTTATCCTGATGCGTTCCCTAAAATCAACCAGGTGAGGTGAAGTATATAAGCCTGTTTTATAGCCTGCTTCCTGAAAAATGGAAGCAAGCATATGGCTTACAGAGCCTTTGCCATTGGTGCCGGCAATATGGATGGATTTAAATTTGTGTTCAGGGTTATCAAGCGCCTTGCAAAAGGCGATGGTATTGTCAAGATTGTTTTTGTAAGCTGCCGCACCTATCCGGTGAAACATTGGCAATTTGCTGTACAAATAGTCCAGCGTTTGCTCGTATGTCATTTCCCTTTTAATTCTATTTTTTAGGTGCCGATGTTTTTTTAGATTTGGTCGCCGCTACTGGTTTTTTGTGGAAATAAACGATGGTTCCATATTGTTCATCAGGCCCCCAACTGCTTTGGTCAAATCTTGATTTTTTTGCCGTAGCTTCATCGCAGGCTATGGTCGCTGCATCCGAAATCGTACTTCCAGTATGGCCTCCTTTTGCTTCTTTTACGTTACCTTGTTTATCAACTGTTACAAATATGATATCCTTACCATAGGGCGCATTTTTACAGACTGGGATTGGATGAATAACTAAATCACGGGCTGCAAGATGAGCAATTACAGTATCCAGTGTATTTGCTGGCTCATATTGTGGGTCAAGGGGTACATTTTGTGGTGTATTTTGCACTATCAAAATAGGTTGTTGGTTATTAGTATTTGGTTGTCCGCAAACCAGGTTTATTGTTAAGCAAGTAGTAATAGACAATAAGCCAGAAAGATATAAAGTATTTCTCAAGTTCATGAATCAAAGTAATTTAAGATGTAAATATACAAATTCCTAAACAATAACCGAACCGAAATAGAAATAGAACAGGATTTAATGCAATTTGTGGATATATACAATAGTGCCTACCTGGCGTTCAGGTGCATCGTCTGCGGCAGTAAATTTTGATTTTTTTGCGGCGATTTCATCGCAGGCTATGGTATTGGCATCAGTTATACCACTCCCTCTGTAACCACCGTGCGCTTCAATTACATTACCTTGTTTATCAACCACAATTTGTACAATATCTTTGCCTTCTACTTGTATATTACAATCAGGAACGGGAAGGCTTTTTTTACCCCGCCCAGCAAGGTGCGCGCCAGCGCCGGTACCCTGGTCGCCCGAACCATATTTTTGCCAGCCGCCGTCCTTGGTTCCGTCTTTACCACCCTGGTCTCCAAATATATTTCCTGTCCCTTTTGATACCCCTGTGCCTCCCGTGCCGCCATGACCAGCTTTGTCACCACTACTAAAGGCCATCCTGGGATCTGCTTTCCGTTCAGGCGTAACCGTTTTTTGAGGAGTTGTTACTTTGGTTGTCTTAGATTCATCAGTAACAGGTTTAGTAACAGGCTTAACTTTTTCCTGTTTCACTGCGACATCTTCGGGGTCGGTACTTTCAGGTATCGTAGGTTGAGGTTGCGGTGTTTCAGGAGCCGGTTGAGATTGTGTAGGCTGGTTAGCCTGAGCTCCGGCCATTACTGCTTCTTTGGTGTCATTCATGCCAACCAGGTCATTGCCCAAAATAATGTCCATCCCGCCATTGGCATCAGGCATAGGCGGGTTTACACTTGGCATGTGTATAAAAAAGAGTATGCCGGCAAGGATCAGGAGCGTTAATATTGTCTCGAGAAAAGACCTTAGTTGTATTTTACGTTCCGCTGCTTTTTCTGCAGCAAGTTCACGCTCTACCTGGTCATATTTGGTTGCAAATGCCATAACTGTTATTTTTCTGGTTGGGTGGCAGCCAAAACCTTGACTTTCAACTGTCTCCCAATGTTCATAACTTTTACAATATCTTCCCAAGGCGTAAGCTTATACGCATTCACCAGGATGGAAGTATTCTCTTCATGGCCTTTTAATTCCGTTTCGAGTGCAGAAGGTAAACGATCAACCGTAATGGGTACATGATTTAAAAAATATTGCCCTTTTTCATCAATATTTACCACCACACTTTTTGGAATAACAATTTTATTATCACTTTTTGGCGTAGCCATTTTAATGATATTTGGATTGGCCAGGGTAGATGCAATCAAAAAGAACAATAGCAGGAAGAACATAATGTCGTTCAGCGCAGAAGTGCTTACTTCTGATGTTGTTCTTGGCCTTCTTCTCAGGTTCATGCAGCTGGGTCTTGAAGTAAATCTATAAATTCTATAGCGGTTGCCTCCATTTTGAATATCTGCCTGTCAATTTTTATCAGCAGGTAATGATAGCCAAGATGCGCTACGATACCTACTACTAAACCCGAAGCACTTGAAATTAGTTTCTGATACAAACCTTCAGATATGGTACCAATATCAATCGTATTCTTAGCGGCAATATGTACAAAGATGGTAATTACCCCAAGGATAGTACCGATGAAACCAAGCATTGGAGCAACTCCTGCAATGGTACCCAGAATACTCAGGTTTTTTTCGAGTTTATATACTTCTATCTTACCTGCGCTTTCCAGGGCTTTTTCGATATCATCTATCGGCCGGCCTATTTTTTTGAGTCCTTTATCTAACATCCGTGCAACCGGAAAATCTGAATTTTTACAAAGCGACCGTGCCCCGGCGATATTTCCGTCCTGTACCAGGTCCTGCACCTGGTTCATGAAATTGCGATCCACTTTCGCCGCTTTATTTACGGTGATCAAACGTTCAAAAAAGAAATAAATGGCAATAAAAAGCGCAATGACGATTGGGATCATTATCCATCCTGCCTTCAGCAAAAGTGCGTATAGCGGGAGTTCAGCATGTGCGCCTGATACTGCGCTGGCGCTTGAATCGGCTGCAATTTGAAGAAATATCATATTAAGTGTTACCATTTTAATAACCAGGCACCCTGGTTCTCGTTTATTTTTATTTTATGTAATTCCGCGTCAGCTTTCATGCTGTCGTTCTCTTCTTTATAGGTAACGCGGTAAAAGCCATTTTCAGTATTCAGCATTTGCGGCTCGTAGCCTTTTTCTTTCAATTGTTTAACAAGTAAACGTGCATTAGCCTCTTTTTTGAAAGATCCTCCAACGATATAGAACTTAAGGCTGGGAGCCGGTTCTGTATTTTTTGTTTCGCCCTGGAAAATGGCGGCTGACAAATCTTTTGGGATAATACTGAAGGAGGTGGCAGAATTAGACGTTTTTGCCTGGTGTGCGTTTATTGCTTTTGCTACCTGGCCCGGGTCAATGTTGTAATTTTTGTAAAAGACCAAAAAAACCAGCAAAAGACTTGCGGCCACAGATATAAGTGTGGCTCCTTTTACCTTGATCGGCCTTGCAGTATTTGATACCAACTTTCGTTCAGGCAGGTGATACATTTTGGTTGGCACCTGTTTTTCAACCGGGTTCAGCAGTAATGTAGGTAAACCAAATGAAGCCTTTAAATAATTAACAGTATTATCCGGCGAAAACAAAATCTTATTATCCTGACTAAGATTTAAAGACCCTACACCTTCAAATTTAATAGACTGGCCTTCGCCGAGGTAATATTTTATGCGATCTGCTTCTGATTTTATCCTTATAAGTGCTTCAGAATAAGTGATATTTTCCTCCACGGCAATATGCTGAGCGAGGAGACCATCGTTCACATCAAGGTTACGGTTAAAACTGATGGTTTTGCTTGCGGGGAATAATTCATGGCCAGCAGTTGAAAACCCTGCAGGCCTCGTATTCAAAAGAAATCCACCAAGATCCGGAATCATGACACAATCATGCATTTCGAGCAGCGGGGCTATATATTTTTCTAAGTTGTTCAATTCTTGTTCTATTTCGACTGCAATTTTAAGAATATTTATTTAAGATAATCCACAAACATATCAACAGAGCTTTTTGCTCAACAACTCAAACTCCCTTGCCGGCGCCATTTTGTTATATAAAATGTTATACACGGTATCTGCAATGGGCATTTCTAGTTTATGTTCATTACTAATGGCTTTTATGGCATTGCTGGCATAATAACCTTCGGCTACCATATTCAATTCCAAAATGGCAGAATTAATAGTGTACCCACTACCGATCATTAATCCAAATGTCCGGTTCCTGCTGTATTGGGAATAAGCCGTTACCAGGGTATCCCCCAGGTATGGGGGAGAAAGGATATCACGTTCGCCGGGGCAAACATTTTTCAGGAAGTAATTCATTTCTTCCATGGCTTCAGATACAAGCACAGCCCTGAAATTATCTCCATAACCAAGCCCGACGGAAATTCCGGCTCCAATGGCAAAGATATTTTTTATGACTGAGGCATATTCCGTACCCACCAGGTCTGTCGTGGTGCTGGTATGCATAAAACGGTTATCAAACAATCCTGCCAGTTCTTTTGCCAGTTCTATATCAGGCGATGAAAATGTAAGATAAGAAAGTTTTTCAGCTGCTACTTCTTCTGCATGGCATGGGCCGCTGATATTTGCAAGATGATAGACAGGTATTTGGAATTGTGAATGTAAAAACTGGGAAATGGTAAAATGTTCATGTTGCGTAATGCCTTTAATGGCAGAAGCAATTTTTTTACCCTTAAGATCATCGGGGGTGAGCTGGCTGATAATATCTGTAAAAAAGAAAGATGGTACGGCAAAAATGATCCAATCAGAAACTGAAATGACTTCTTTGAGGTCCGTACTTACCAGGTTAGGAGCCAGGTCAAATTGAACAGAACTCAGATATTTTGGATTATGGCCAAATTCACGGATATGGTCCACAGTTTCCTGCTGCCTGAGCCACCAATGCACATTATGGCTATTGGTAGTCAGTATTTTGGCAATAGCAGTTGCCCAGCTACCACCGCCAATAATTCCTATTTTATTTTTTTGCTTTTGATTTTTCAACTTTATCTCCTTCTTTGAGATCTTTAGATACAATTCTATACGGTCCGCTGACTACTTCATCTCCCATATTTAAACCACTGTTTACCTGCAGGTATATATCATCCTGTATGCCGGTTATCACTTTTACGGGTTTCACGGTTCCACCATTAAAAAGAAAAACAATTTCATTGCCCTTGTTGTGCGTCGAAGTATCGCGCTCTCCTTTATCATTTCTTGTGGTCACTGCGAGGATCGGTACTGCCAAAACATTAGACACGGTTTTAGTGTGTACAGTTACATTCGCAGACATCCCTGGCCGGAAAGGCGTTGGGATAGTTTTATCTGCTGTCAATAGAGCTTTATAGGATTCTTCAAGTATTTTAATTTTAACGACAAAGTTGGTCACCTTTTCAACACCTAAAGCAGAGGACTCTGCTGAATTGGATATTTCTGTTACCAGGCCCTTAAATAACTGCCCTCTATATGCGTCTATGTCTATATCAGCCGTATCTTGTAGTTTTAGTCTTACAATATCATTTTCATTGACCTCCACCTGAACCTGCATATTGCTCAGATCTGCAACCCGCATCATTTCAGTACCTGCCATTTGCATGGTACCAACCACACGTTCGCCAAGTTCTACATTCAGCTTAGAGATAATACCATCAATAGGGGAGTGGATAGCAGTTTTAATCAATGCATCGTCAGCATCTTTTAAGGATGCATCAGCGCTTTGCAAAGAATACTTTGCTCCCTTTACAGATTCTGCCCCTGCTTCGGTCTGTGCTTGTGCTACCTTATAGTCGGCTTCAACATTTTCAAAATCAGCCTGGGAAATTGCTTTTTGGTCATAAAGCTTTTTATTCCGGTTATAGATCAGTTTTGCTTTCTCAAGGGTAGCTATGGCCTGTTCATATCCTGCCTGGGTGTTGGCTACGGTTGCTTTGGCATTATTTACGATGGCTTTTGCTTTTTCAACGGCACTCTGGTACTGATCAGGTTTTATCCTTACCAATAGGTCACCTTTTTTAACGCGGTCACCCTCTTTTACTTTTAGTTCAATAATTTCTCCTGAAATATCTGCAGAAATTTTCACTTCTTTTTCAGGTTGTACCTTGCCGCTGGCATTCACGGTTTCAATTATGGTTTGGCGGGTAACCTTAGCAGTTTCCACTTCAAAAGAAGCGCCTGATCCTTTTACCTTTTTATAAATGATCAGTATGACTATTAAAGCCAAAATGCCGAGTACAATGAATAATATGGTGCGGTTTTGTTTGCGCATGGTTAAAAACTAACGGGTTTACCTAGGTAATATTCAAAAACTTTGGTCTGGAAAATATATTCGTATTTGGCCTGGCTCAGGTCACTTTCAGCATTTGCAAAATTATTCCTGGCGGTATTATAATCAAAAAAAGTCATCGCCCCTGCATTGTAATTTATTTCAGACTGTTTGAAAAGTGCTTCCTGTGATTTTAATTTCAGGGTGCCGGCTTCGTATTTTTTCCGGGCAGCATTCATGCCTTCATAAGCCTGGTATATGTCATTTTTAGCTTTTACTTCCGCATCCGTAAGCAAAAGATCGTCAGAGGCATAAGTTATTTTTGCTGCCTGAATATTATACTTTGTCTGCAAACCATTGAAAATGGGGACATTTAAGGTAAAACCAATGGTTTGCCCGAAATTCTGACTTAACTGATCTCCAAAACCTACTGGGGAGGTGACAGCAACAGGAACTTGACCATATACTATTTTTGTCTGATCGTTGCCTAATATTCCAATTGGCTCTATCAAAGTTTCAACAGAATAGCTTTGATACTGAGATGAATATATTGAATGTAAAGAGGCATCAACACTTAATTTTGGGTATACTGTTCCTTTAATAGCCTTCCAGGCATACAATGCACTTTCACGTTGACTGCGGGCTGCTTTCACGGCTGGTAATTGAGAAACACGGTCATTTATAGCTTTTGCTGCGTCTTCATCATTATATGGAAAAAGTTGCCCCTGGAAATTGATCTGCTGTATTTTTAGCGGCTTGGTAATATCATAATTCATGTATTGTTTCAAACCGAGATATTGTTTGTCAAGCTGATTCTCGATATCTACAAGATTATACTGGTCGGTAGCAAGTTGGGCATCCGCTTCATATTTTTTGGCGACTGTAGTTCCTCCGGCATCAAATAAAATATTTACCTTTTTCTGATTTTCTTCTGAGCTTTTTACCAGGTTGGCAAGTTGACCTTTTTTTTCGGTTAAGAGCAATATCTGCAAATAGTCATTGGCTATGGTCAGGCTCACATCGTCCATTACTTTTTGCAGGCTTTGCGCGCTGGCATCTTTATTCCACTCATACTGCCGCACCTGGTATAGTTTTTGAAACCCACCAAATATCACCCAATCTCCGTTTAAAGTAAAATAATTAGTACGGCTTGCCTGGTTGGAAAATTGATTGGTGGCCGGGTCAATGGTCCGCCCGAAATCAAAGTTGTTGGTGGCGCTGCCATTTATGGTAGGAAGAACATTTGCCCTGTATTGCTGGTAACTATTGCTTGCCTGTTGAAGATCGTTTTTAGATCGAAGTAACTGAGTATTATGTTCTAAGGCGAAACTAATGCACTGTTTCAGGTTCAGACTGTCCTGGGCATAAGACCCAAAGGCAAGAATTAAGAATAATATAAAAAAGGGAAGGATTTTTCTCAGCATATAGCCCATGCTACTGGTTTAGTGGTTCGAAGCTACATGAATTTGCCTTAGAGTTGATAAACCAGGGCATATTTTTTATCTAAATAATTGTTAAAATACTTGAAATTCAGGCCTTCACCTGTTACATTGGTACATAATTCTTCAGAAGAAAACTGGTGGCCGTATTGATGAATATTATCACGAAGCCAGGATAATAATGGCTTAAACTTCTTTTGAGAAATATTTTGATCAAGATCCGGAATCGCCTGGTTTGCAAAATGGTAAAATTGTGCAGAATAGAAACTGCCCAGTGAGTATGTTGGGAAATAGCCAAAGCTGCCATGGCTCCAGTGAATATCCTGCAAAACCCCCATTTTGGCAGAAGGAACATCGAGTCCAAGATATTCTTTGATCTTGCTGTTCCAGATTTCTTCAAGGTCTTTTACCTCATAACTTCCCTCAATAATCCCTTTTTCGATTTCAAAACGGAGCAGGATGTGGAAATGATAGGTTACTTCGTCTGAATTAATCCTGATCAGGTTTGGCGTCACGGTATTTAGGCCCCGGAAAAATTCCATATCGCTTGTTTTGCCGAATGCCTCCGGGAAATATTGCTGAAATAAGGGCCAGTATGTTTTTATATAGTTGGCTGATTTCCCAACATTATTTTCCCATAGCCTGGACTGAGATTCATGCATACCGAGGGAAATATAAGCCCCTGACGGCAAGCCATATTCGCTGCTGGGTAGTCCCATTTCATAAAAGGCATGACCAGTTTCGTGAATAGATCCCCAGATTGATTCTGTCAGGTCTTCTGCATTAACACGTGTCGTAATCCGTGCATCATTTGGATTAAAACTGGTGCTGAAAGGGTGCTCTGAAAGATCAAGCCTTCCTGAATTCCAGTCATAGCCCAGGTCAGTAATCAGTTCCCGGCAAAGGGCCATTTGTTTTGTCTTATCAAAATGGTTGTTTAAAAATGATTGGTCAGGCTGTGGCTGGCCCTTTATTTTATCAAAAAAAGCGGAAAGATTAATTTTAACATCTTTAAAAACTTTCTCCACATGGTCCGTCGTTAAATCAGGCTCATAATCATCAAGCAGCGCATCATAAGGATGCACTTTATAGCCCAGTAGTTCAGCTTTTTCTTTTTGAATGTCAACTACTTCCTTTAGCTTTGGCGCAAAAATTGAAAATTTGTCTTCCTGCCTGGCCTTTATCCAATCCTGGTATGCTTCAGAATAGGTTTTACTTTCTTTTTCAATAAATTTTTTATTGAGTTTCCTGGCTTTTACAAGCTTTTTATAAGATTCCTCTATGTTTTTCTTTTGTTTAAAATCAAGGCCCGGTTCTGCCATGAGTTTTTCAACTACATCTATGTATTCTTTGGAAGTTGACATTTCATGAGACATGCCTGAAAGGGTAGAAATTTGCTGGGCCCTGAAAAAGGCGCCTTCCTTAGGCATGCAAACTTCATGGTCCCAGCCCAAAACGGCCAGGATATTTTCAATATCGGCAATGGTGGATCTTAATTTTGTGTATTGGAGATATAAGTCTGACATTCAGTATAATTTTAAAACTAATGAAAATAAAACGCTCAAAAATAAGGACATTTTTTAATTTTGACCTTCCTTAACAACCATTACATGAAATCATGAAGGGTAATCAACTCATCTTATTGATCATTTTAGTTGCCATAATTGGCGGGGTGGGTTCTTATTTGTATTTTAACCGGGCCCATAAACAATATCTCCCTGCAGCCATGGCTTTGCCGGAATCTTCTGTTGCAGCCTGGCAGGGGCAAAAAACACAAACCCTGTTTACCAGTTTTAAGCAACAGGAATGGTATACCTTTATCAGGCAAAATACATCTGTACAGGGTTTTGAAAAGGACTACCAGTATTTTGATTCTATAGTAAATGCAAATTCAAACTTTAAAACACTTCTTGAATCTGGGCCGCTGGTTGTGAGCCTGCATGTAACCGCAGCGGATAATTATCAGCTCTTGTTTTTACACCAGACTGATAATGTGATTAATACTCATGATATTGAGAAACTTGTAAAATCAAAAAATGAAGATGCAAGGGTAATAGACCATACGTTTGAAGATGTTAAAGTTTTTGAAATAAAGAACAGCCAAAAGGAACTGATGTTTGCGTACTCCTTTATGGATGGGGTACTGGCGGTGAGCAGAAACACGGAACTGGTAGAAGAAGCTGTGCATGCCTTTAAAGAAAACAAATCGAAAAGCAGCGGCATGGTGCAAAAAATGGTGGATGGGGTAGCAGAAGATAAAATGTATATCAACTATACCCGTTTGCCCGATTTGATTAATATTTATACCTCACCCGAAGTACATGCAGCCATAAAAGATATTGCATCACTTGGCGAATTCGGCGACTATAATCTAAAAGCCGAAAAGAATGAAATAAGGCTCACCGGGGCTTTAAGTACCATGGATAAAAAGAACTATTTGTGGAATGCTTTGCAAGACGAGAAACCTAAAGCGGTTGGGTTATCAAAGATTTTGCCGGTGGGGACAGGATTGTTTATGAGCTGGTGTGCGGATAGTTTTAATGGATATTACGCAAAATATAAAGCATTTTTAAAAGCAACCGGGAAGACAGAAGCCTGGGAAAAGGATAAAGTAGAAACAGAAACCACAACCGGCCTTAATTTAGAAAGAGATATAACGCCGTTAATAGGCGCAGAATGGGGTTATGCCTTATTAGAAGCAGGCGGAGAAAATACTTCTGCTGAAGAATTGCTGCTCTTAAAACCAAAGGATACGACATTGGCGGTCAGTAACCTGGCCACACTCAACAAGCGGGTATCAGCCAGTAACCTGGCCGGTTATTCTGCTTCAAATTACAGGGGATTTAAAATAAATAAGATTGTGACAAACAATGCATTTGCATTGCTGCTTGGCAGTATGTTCAGGAAGGTGCAGTCGCCCTATTATACTATGGTAGGAGATTATATTGTATTTTCTCAATCCAATTCAGCCCTTATTAAATGTATTGACGCTTATTTGGATAAGCAAACACTCTCTGCTGCTACTTTCTATAAAGATTTTTCTAAATCACTGGTCAGTGAAAGTAATTTTTACCTGTATATCAGTCCATCAAGAGCAGCAGCCATAGGGTCAGATTATATAAAAGAATCTTATAAAAGCCGGTACCAGGAAAATTTCCCTACCTATAAAGGTTTCAACTGCTTTGGTTTTCAACTTGCTTCTAACGGTAAAGATTTTTTTAACCAGGTAACATTGACTAAAGCATCAGAAAAAGCAGGCAACTCAGAACTGGCCTGGAGCCTTGCGCTCGAAGCTGATTTGCAGGGAAGCCCGCATATTGTTGGCAATTATGAAACCGGACGGAAAGAAATTATGGTGCAGGATAAGAATAATACGCTATACCTTATTGGTAATTCAGGCAATATTTTGTGGAAAAGGAAACTGGATGAGCCTGTAGCAGGTGATATCGCGTCCATGGACTTATATAAAAATGAGCGGTCTGAATATCTTTTTGCGACCACCAATAAACTATATCTTGTGGATCATACAGGTGCGGATGCCGGAAGCTACCCGTTGAATCTCGCAGAGCCGACACGGAAAGGGCTGACGCTTTTTGACCTGGATAACGATAAAGAATATACCTACCTGGTGAATTGTGAAAGGGGAAGAATTTATGGCTATTACGGCAACGGGAAACCGTTGCCTGGTTGGTTGCCCATGAATGTGGATGCCTCATTAACAGCGCCTGTTAAAACATTCATGGCCAGTGGAAAGAATTATTTTTATGGCATAAGTGCCAAAGGAACAGTGTATTTATGGAATAATAAGGGAACCTCAGTATTGAAACCGGTTGCCCTGAAAAGCGGGTTTAAGAATCCATTAATCGTTTCACCGGAAAATAAGGTTTTTGCAGCTCTTGATTCTACCGGTACATTATACACTGTATCGTTTGAAGGTAGCGTAAAAAAGAAAGCCTACTCTAAATTCAGGAATAATCCATTTTTAGGATTCATAAATAAAAGTGAAAAAGGAAATGCTGAATATGTATTGGCCTCAGATAACATGATTGCAGGCTATGGTTCAGACTCAGCTGAAGACTGGAAATTAATTGCATCAGATAAAATAAATATCGCGCCACAGATACTTGAATTCGGGGATAAAAAATTTATCGGGTATGTAAGTGTTGCATCATCAAAAATATACCTGTTTACCCCGATGGGGACACCTTTTGCAGGGTTTCCAAGAGGTGGAAGTACAGCATTTACCACAGGCGATTTGCTGGGGAATGGAGATACGGACCTTATTATTGGAGGACCCAACAAAATGCTGTTCCATTACCGTTTAAGTCAGTAAATTTGCCAGAGTTGAAAAATTTCAAGAAAAGAAGATAAAGAAATATGAATCAAAAATTAATAGAAGAAATCTGGGATAACCGCGAGCTGTTAAAAGACCCGGCTAACCAGTCTGCCATCAGAGAAGTGATTGAAGCGCTTGATAAAGGAAAAATCAGGGTGGCTGAAGAACATCATTACGGATGGGAAGTAAACCAGTGGGTAAAAAAAGCAGTGCTGATGTATTTTCCTATTCAAAATATGGAAACATGGCAGGCAGGCCCTATTGAGTATTATGATAAAATTCCATTGAAAAAGGATTTTGCAAACCTGGGTGCTCGTGCTGTACCGGGTTCCATTGCACGCTATGGGGCATATATTGCCAAAGGGGTGATTTTAATGCCCTCATTCGTAAATATTGGCGCTTATGTAGATGAAGGAACCATGGTTGACACCTGGGCTACTGTGGGGAGTTGTGCGCAAGTAGGTAAAAATGTACACCTTAGTGGCGGAGTTGGATTGGGAGGCGTTTTAGAACCTGTGCAGGGTGCGCCGGTAATCATAGAAGATGGGGCATTTATTGGCTCAAGATGTATTGTGGTAGAAGGTGTAAGAGTAGGAAAGGAAGCCGTTTTAGGCGCGAATGTTGTGTTGACAGCATCCACAAAAATTATAGATGTGACAGGTGAAACCCCGATCGAAATAAAAGGGTTTGTTCCTGAAAGGTCGGTTGTAATTCCCGGCACCTATCAAAAATCTTATCCGGCAGGAGAATACGGTGTTCCTTGTGCTTTAATTATAGGTCAGCGTAAAGCATCTACAGATTTGAAAACTTCATTAAATGATGCACTGAGGAGTTTTGATGTACCTGTTTAAAAAGTTAAAAGTTAAAGGTTGAAAATTGAAGGTTGGCTGACGCGAGAAAAAGACGGGCTATCAGGTGGGATTAACATTTTTGGATAATTGTTAATGCCATTATACATATAAATATTTGATAATTAATTATTTAAGTTGAATTATTAATTTCATATTTTTAAAAAAATGTTAAACCCCCTGCCCAGTAAAATTGGAAAATCACAATTAAGGATTGAATAAAATCTTGATCATACAAACTGCTTTCATCGGAGATGTGGTGCTGGCAACAGGGATCGTTGAAAAACTGAATGCATTTTATCCGGAAGCTAACATTGATTTTCTTTTGAGGAAGGGAAATGAAGGATTGCTGGAAGGGCATCCTTTTATAAATAAGGTATTGATCTGGGATAAAAAGCAAGGGAAGTATAAAAACCTGTTTGGTATATTAGGCGAGATCAGAAAGTCAAAATATGACCTGGTAATAAATTTGCAAAGGTTTGGAGCATCCGGGATATTAACGGCATTGTCAGGCGCTAAAAAAACCTATGGATTTGATAAAAACCCATTTTCTACCTTTTTTACAAAGTCATTTCCACATGTAATTGGTAAAAAAGGGGATAAGAATTACCTGCATGAAATTGAACGGAATCATGCCTTAATAAGTGGTTTAACAGATCGTGTGGCAGCTAAACCAAAACTATATCCTACAGCTGCTGATTTTGAAAAGGTAAAGAGTTATAAGGTTGGTACATATATTACCATTTCACCTGCTTCGGTCTGGTTTACCAAACAATTACCAAAGGATAAGTGGGTGGAGTTGATTAATACGATTCCGGAAAATATAAAGATATACCTGACAGGGGGTAAAGGGGATATAGTGATCTGTGATGAAATAATCAATAATAGCAATCATAGGGCAATTGAAATTCTGGCTGGGAAACTCAGTTTTCTGCAAACCGCAGCTCTGGTGAAAGATGCCAAAATGAATTACACGAATGATTCGGCCCCTATGCATTTTGCCTCGGCTATGGATGCGCCTGTGACGGCGGTTTATTGCTCTACTATTCCTGAATTTGGATTTGGACCTTTATCAACAGTGAGTTATATTCTGCAGGAAGAGGAAAACCTGGCATGCAGGCCTTGTGGTTTGCATGGTTTTAAAGAATGCCCATTGGAGCATTTTAAATGCGCTTATGATATTCAATTGTCAATGACGGCTGATTGAGCTATATTTGAAACCGAAGATGGAACAGGGAAAAGATCATAAAATAAAATTTGCGGTAGTCGGTTTTGGCAATATCGGTAAGCGGCATGCTGAGGAAATAGCTGCTCATAAAGATGCTGAATTGGTAGCAGTTGTAGATATAAATCATGAAGTATCCGGCCTGGTTGTGAACTTATATAATGTTACCGTTTATAATGATTTAGAAGATCTTTTCACAAATCAAAGGGATTTGGATGTCATAAATATCTGTACCCCGAATGGATTACATATACCGATGGCTATGCAAGTACTAGCAGCAGGAAAACATGTTGTTGTTGAAAAACCGATGGGCCTTTTTAAAAATGAGTGTGACGGACTGATAGAACTGGCTGCAAAAAACCATAAAAAGGTGTTTTGCGTATTACAGAACAGGTACAGCCCACCTGCCCAATTGATTCATAAAATGATTTCTGAGCAAAGACTAGGCAAAATTTATTGGGTGGCTATAAACTGTTACTGGAACCGGGACAAGCGCTATTATTTACCCGGCAGCTGGCGTGGCACAAAGCATATGGATGGTGGACCACTGTATACACAGTTTAGTCATTTTATAGACCTGCTTTACTGGAATTTTGGCCCTTTAAAGAACTTGGGCGGCATTTTCTTCAATAACAATCATGATTACCTGGAAGGAATTGAGGATACGGGTAGTTTTCATTTTGAGTTTGAAAGGGGAGGTGCCGGGCAATTTTCCTATTCTACTTCCTTGTTTGAGTCGAACCTGGAAAGCAGTATCACTATTATCGGGGAAAAGGGGACCATAAAAGCTGGAGGACAATATATGGAGAAGATTGATTTCTTTATAGTGGAGGGAATGGCTATGCCGGATTTGACAGAAACCCTTCCACCTAATAACTATGGTGATTTTAAAGGGTCTGCTGCTAATCATGCATTTGTGATTGATAATGTAGTAAAGGCATTAAAGGGCCAGCCTTACGAAATGGCAACAGCAGAAGATGCGGCTGCAAGTGTAGATATTATTGAAGGGGTTTATAAATTGAGGGATGGGGAAAGAAATTGTTAAAGGGTAGGTACAAAATGTACCCATCCTTAACTGGGGGACAATTTGTCCCCCAGTTGAAATATTGGTCAATCATTTATATTTGTAAGAATTTAAAATAATTACATCTGAAAACTAATAGAATATTAATCATCGGTGCTTCAGGCCTGGTAGGCGGCAATTGCTTTTCTTATTTGGGCAAACAGGAAGATTTTGAGGTTGTGGGTACTTATTTTTCATTTGTTACGGAAGGATTGCATTTTTATGATACATTAAACCCTGAAAACCCTGCAAATTTTGATATTGAGGCCTTTAATCCCACCCATATTTTGCATGCCGGGGCATTAACCCATGTGGATTATTGCGAGCAGCATCCTGATGAAAGCTATACCAAAACGGTTTTGTCAACCAAAAACATTGTCACCCTTGCCGATAAATTTGGGGCTTCAATTATTTATATTTCCACGGATTATGTTTTTGATGGTAAATCTGGTCCCTACGATGAATCAGCTCCGGTTAATCCCATAAGTACCTATGCAAGACATAAACTGGAAGCGGAAGAAATTGTAAATAAACATTCTGAAGAAAATATTATTCTCAGGGTTACAAATGTATATGGCGATGAAAACAGGAATAAGAATTTTATAGCCCGTTTACTTGAAATGGGATTAAATAAGGAAACTGCAGTTCTCAATTTGCCTGTTGACCAATATGCGACGCCTGTAAATGCGCTCGATATTGCGAAAGCGCTTTATTTACTAATCAAGGATATTAAGAGAGGTATTTACAATATCGCCTCAACCGATTATTTAAACAGGGTTCAACTGGCTCAAAAAGTACTAGGTCATTTCCCGGGAAACCAGGTGGAAATTGTGGCAAAACTGACCAGGGATTTAAATCAACCTGCAGCAAGACCTTTGCAAGGAGGGCTCAAAACCTCCAAATTTCTTTCAGAATACCCTTATTTCTATTTTTCCGGTGTAGATGAGTACCTTGCTGAAAAATTAGGATAGGGAGCGATTATTTTATCGAAAAACCCGCCCGATTATATCAATTTAGTGTTAACAAATCTAAATGATGTATATTTGCCTATCCAATAAATACCAACGTACGCCCATATTATATGGACATTAATCCAAAAGTGCCACATGTGGTTATTGAGCCCAAAAAAGGGTGGCAGATCATAAATTTCAAAGAGTTAAGAGAATACAGGGATCTTTTTAAGCTTATGGTATTGCGTGATATAACAGTGCAATACAAACAAACTATTCTTGGATTTGCCTGGGCCATCATAAACCCTGTTTCTACTATGATCATATTCAGTGTCATTTTTGGGCACCGGGGGTTAGGGCCACTAGGTATCCCTTATAAGTTATTTTCTTTTGCAGCCCTTGTACCATGGACCTATTTTAACCAGGCAGTGGTTAATTCTACCAATAGCTTAATCACCCAATCGAGCATTCTTACCAAGGTTTATTTCCCGAGGCTCATCATTCCACTAACCCCGGTTTTTGCAAAACTGGCAGATTTTGGCATCGCAATGGTTATTATGGTGATGTTTATGATTTATTATCATAATGATTTTACTCTTAATGCTAATATTTTGTATTTTCCATTTCTTACGATATTAATGATAATAACGGCTTCTGGAATTGGCATGTGGTTATCAGCGCTCGCCATTCAGTACCGGGATGTAAAATTTGCGATAACCTTTGTCATTCAATTGATGATGTATGCAGCCCCGATTATTTGGTCCACCGAAAAAATCAGTCATGAATACAGGATGCTGTATGGACTATATCCTGTAGCAGGTATTATAGAAGGTTTCAGGGCTTGTTTAATCGGAAATCCTGCACAAATGCCATGGGATTTGCTGATACCGGGAACCATTGTTTCCATAATAATATTTATTTCCGGGGCAATGTATTTCAGACGAATGGAAAAAGTTTTTGCAGATGTGGCCTAAGAAGGCATATTATTAAAAATGAAAACAGTAACTGATTTTTTAAATAGCAACGAATGCCTGGTAATTGCGGAAGTGGCGCAAGCACATGACGGAAGCCTTGGTTTAGCCCATTCGTTTATTGATGCTGCCGCAAAAGCAGGTGCAGATGCTATTAAATTTCAGACTCATATTGCAGAAGCGGAAAGTACGGCATTAGATACCTGGCGGGTAAAATTCAGCAAGGAAGATGCTACCCGGTTCGACTATTGGAAACGGATGGAATTTACCGAAGACCAATGGATTGGACTTAAGGAACATGCTGAAGAAAAAGGGCTTATCTTTTTAAGTTCCCCTTTTTCCAATGTAGCTGTAGAAATGCTGGAGAGGTTGGGGATGCAAGCCTGGAAGATTGCTTCCGGCGAATTAAGCAATCTACCCATGATTGAAAAAATTATCCAAACCCAGAAGCCGGTTTTGATGTCTTCAGGGATGAGTGAAATAGAGGAACTCGACAACCTTACTGCGCTTTTAGGCCAAAATAAAATACCATTTGCGGTATTGCAATGTACGACTGAATATCCGACAAAACCTGAAAATGTGGGACTGAATATAATGACAGAATTCAGGGAAAGATATAAATGTCCTGTGGGGCTTTCAGACCATAGTGGTACTATTTTCCCCGGTCTTGCAGGGGCTGCATTAGGAATGAATATCCTTGAAGTTCACCTGTCGCTAAGTAAAGATATGTTTGGTCCGGATGTTATTGCATCAGTTGATACAAATGAACTGAAAACCCTTGTTGAAGGCATCAGGTTTATTGAAAAGATGCGGGCCAATCCGATTATCAAAGATTCGATGGCTGAAAACATGAAGTCACTGAGAAAACTGTTTACAAAATCAATTGTTGCAGGCAGAGATTTGGCGTCTGGTACAGTTTTGTCGATGGATGACCTGGCATTTAAAAAACCCGGGACAGGATTGCCTGCAGGGGGGTATAAAAATATCATTGGTAAAAAATTAAATAAGGATGTTTTATACAATCATTTCTTCGTTGAAGATGATTTTGAAGCATAAAGGAATATTTGTAAATGGCTAAGAGAAAAGTTTGCGTCGTAATTACAGCCAGGCCAAGTTACAGCCGGATAAAAACCGCATTGACTGCTATACAGAACCATCCAGGTCTGGAACTTCAGCTTGTGGTAGCGGCTTCTGCATTATTAGACAGGTATGGAACGGCGAGCAAGTATATTGAAAATGATGGTTTTAACATTACATCAAAGGTTTTTATGGTATTGGAAGGTGAAAACCCAACTTCAATGGCCAAAACAACGGGCCTTGGGGTGATGGAGTTGGCTACAGTTTTTTATAATATTCAACCTGATGTGGTGGTAACCGTAGCAGACCGTTTTGAAACCATGGCCACTGCTATCGCAGCTTCCTATATGAATATTCCACTGGCACATGTCCAGGGTGGCGAGGTAACTGGTAATATTGACGAAAAGGTGCGACATGCTGTTACAAAACTGGCTGATTTACACTTTGTAGCTTCAGCAAAGGCTGCTGAAAGGGTAATAAAAATGGGAGAGGACCCTGAAACTGTTTTTGTAACAGGATGTCCATCAATAGATCTTGCCAAAGAAATCTTTGGGAACCCCGTTCTTGATTTTGATCCGTTTGAAAAATATGCAGGTGTAGGTGCCAATATTAATGGAAATAGTGATTATGTTGTTGTTATGCAACACCCTGTCACTACAGAATACGGGATGGCCCGGAAACATGTTGAGGAAACATTGTATGCAATAAGAGAACTGGACATGCCTGCCTATTGGTTTTGGCCAAATGTCGATGCTGGTGCAGACGGGACCTCTAATGGTATTAGAGCATTCCGTGAAAGAGAAAAACCAGAGCATATCCATTTCTTTAAAAATATGGAGCCAATAGATTTTTTGAAGTTGTTGTACAATAGCAAAGCTTTGATAGGCAATTCGAGTGTAGGAGTAAGGGAATGCTGCTATCTTGGTATTCCTGTTGTTAACATAGGCTCCAGGCAGGCAGGCAGAGACCGTGGAATGAATGTTCTTGATGTCAACTACGATCGTGCTGAAATAAAGGTTGCTATTAATTCACAAATTTCTAACGGTCATTACGATTTGGATGATATTTACGGAAAGGGAGACGCAGGTTTGCAGATTGCCGAACTTTTAGCTACCTGCGAATTGAAATTCGATAAAAAACTAATGTATTAATGAAGGTCTTAGGCCTCATACCTGCGCGTGGTGGCTCAAAAGGAGTTCCCGGAAAAAATATCAAGATGCTTGCAGGTAAGCCATTGTTGGCTTACACAGCAGAACCGGCTTTGCAATCAAAACTGCTTTCGAAGGTTTTGCTCAGCACAGATGATGAAAATATAGCCGAAACAGGGAAAAAACTGGGCCTATATGTTCCATTTATCAGGCCTTCGGCGTTAGCAGAGGATTCAACACCAACCTTGCCTGTTATTCAGCATGCTATAAATTTTTTAAATAGCATTGGAGAACATTATGATGCTGTTTGTATTTTACAGGCGACTAATCCTTTGAGAAAAAAGGAGGACATTGATAACTGCATTCATAAATTTACTGAAGGGAATTATGATTCCTTATTTTCAATGCTCGAAGTACCGCATGAATATAACCCTTACTGGACATTTTTAGAAGACGAAAAGGGTTTGCTTCATTTAAGTATGGGCGGGCATGAACCAATACCACGAAGGCAGTTATTGCCCAAAGTATATCATAGGGACGGTTCTATTTATATTACAAAAACAGAAGTTATTATACAAAAGAATTCACTGTATGGTGATAAAACAGGTGGGTATTTAATAGAAACGGATTGCCGGATTAATATTGATACACTCGACGACTGGGCAAAAGCTGAAGAATATTTTAAAGAAAGAAAATAGATGTGTGGTATTTCAGGCATATCAGGTAAAAATTGGAATAGCCGGCAATTGAAAAACATGCTTGCTATTCAGCGCCATCGTGGCCCTGATGATGAAGATATTTATATTTCTGATGATCAACTTACGGGGTTAGCACACAATCGCTTAAGTATTATAGATCTGAGTGAGGCTGGAAGGCAGCCTATGCATGATCTTTCAGGAAGATATTATATGGTTTTTAATGGTGAGGTGTATAATTATTTGGAGATCAGGAAAAAGCTTTCCGCTGAATTTACATTTAAATCTCAATCAGATTCTGAAGTAATCCTTTACGCATACATTAAATGGGGTTCAGCTTGCCTGGATCAATTTGTTGGGATGTTTGCAATCGCAATATGGGATACGCATGAAAAATTACTTTGGATAGCGAGAGACCGTTTTGGTGTGAAACCATTGAATTATGCTTTTGATGCAAACAACAATTTTTATTTTGCCAGCGAAATAAAAACATTACATGCAGGGGGTATACCTAAAGAAATAAATGAACCCGCCTGGGCAGCCTACCTGGGGTATGGCAGGTATGATCATGATGAAAATACATTCTGGAAAGGTGTAAATAAATTAATGCCAGGCCATTTTCTGACTTTAAAAGATAACAATTTCAAGATTACCAAATGGTATGATTTGCATGACAAAACCGGTGATGAATATGATAACCGGTCAATTGAAGATGTTTCAGAAGAATACCTGACATTATTGGAAGAGAATATAAAATTCAGGTTCAGGTCTGATGTGCCGGTTGGGATTAATCTGAGCGGGGGACTTGATTCTTCAGCACTCTTAAGTCTTGTAAATAAGGTAAAAGGGGAGGATAGCGATGTTATAGCTTTTACATTTTATACGGGCGACTCCCGATATGATGAGTTGCCATGGGTCAGGGAAATGATTTCACATACCAATCACCCCCTGATTTCATGTTTGCTTCAAGCTACCGATGTGCCAGAGTTGGCTGCATCTGTTCAATATCATCAGGATGAACCATTTGGTGGCATCCCTACACTTGCCTACGCAAAACTTTTTGAAGAAGCGAGGAAAGAGGGTGTTATTGTTTTGCTTGATGGACAGGGGATGGATGAACAGTGGGCTGGCTATGACTATTACAGAAATGTCGAAACCAATATCTCAAGGCCAACGATCCAGGGTTCCAATGATAGATCAGTTTTGCCAGAATGCCTTGACAATGAGTTCCTCGCAATGTCTGGCAACTGGAAGGCCCCTGAAAAATACCCAGATAAGCTCAGGAATTTACAATACAGAGATGCTTTATACACAAAGATTCCCCGTGCTTTGCGGTTTAATGACCGGATAAGCATGCGGGCATCGACAGAATTGAGGGAGCCATTTTTAGATCATAGGCTGTTTGAAATAGCTTTCAGACAACAAGCCAGTTTTAAAATAAATGGGACCACAGGTAAATGGTTTATGCGCCAGCTTTTAAAAAATTACCTGCCGGGAAAAGTGGTTGAGGCGCCAAAAAGGGCCTTGCAAACCCCTCAGCGTGAATGGCTAAGAAAAGACCTGAGAAATTGGGCTGAAGCACAGATTGAAAATGCTATTAATAATGTTTCATTTCTCAATAGAAATGAGGTTATAAAACACTGGGAGGCTTTTCTGAACGAAGAAAGCGATAATAGTTTTTATGTATGGCAATGGATAAGCCTTGGATTGATGGAAATAAAGCAACCGGCAAAAGTTCTCGTCTGAAACCACGATCTTTGCACCTTAATTGAAAATAACAGATAGTCCTGACGATGGAGGAAACGGCAATAAGTGTTCAAAAAATAAGTAAAGCCTATTCAATTGGTTTAGAGGAAACCAGGTCTGAAACTTTATTTGGAGCTGCTGCCAGGTCATTGTCAGCACCTTTCAGAAATTTCCGAAATCTTAAGAACCTTTCAAATTTTAAGAATACGGATCGTGACGATGTTTTTAACGCTTTACAAGATATATCCTTTGATATTTATAAAGGTGAGGCTGTTGCCATAATCGGGCATAATGGTGCCGGTAAGAGCACATTATTGAAAATTATTTCGCGAATCACGGATCCAACCTCAGGGAAAATTAACATTTTTGGACGTGTTTCAAGTCTTCTGGAAGTTGGAACTGGTTTTCATCCTGACCTGACAGGCCGGGAAAATGTATACCTGAACGGTACTATTTTAGGGATGCGGAAGTCGGAAATTGACGCTAAGTTTGATGAGATCGTTGAATTTTCCGGCATTGAAAAATATATCGATACACCAGTAAAACGTTATAGCAGTGGTATGCGCGTAAGGCTGGCATTTTCTGTGGCAGCACATTTAGAGGCAGAAATATTGCTTATTGATGAAGTATTGGCTGTAGGCGATGTGCAATTTCAAAAGAAGTGCATTGGTAAAATGAACGAAGTGGCAAATGACGGCCGAACTGTGCTGTTTGTAAGCCATAATATGGGGGCTGTAAAGGAATTGTGTTCGAGGGGTATCGTTTTAAAGAAAGGGCTGAAGGTATTTGATGGTAATATTAATGAGAGTATTGTTTATTATATTGATGCCATTCGTAAACCAAATGAGGATTTAGAACATTCAGTTAAGGCGGTTGCCTTAGGTTCGATATTAGTAAATGGCTCATCAGAGGCTAATATAGCCTCTGATGAGCCAATACAGATTTCTTTATCTTTGAATAGCAATCGCATTAAAGACCCTTACCTGATTTTTATAATGGAAGATTTTCAAGGTCAGGAAATTGTAAATTTGAGTTTGAGAAGTTCCCAGATTGGGATTGATGAATTTAACGGAAGTCAAAAAATTGAAATTCAATTCCCGGTTATGAACCTTGCGCCTGGGATATATAGTGTATATTTTAAAATAATGCTAAATGATGCAAATTCAGGGCAAGGAAAATTTGTTTCCGATAAATTTTTTCTAAGTGTGTATGGAAGCGAAGAAGCCATAAATTCAGGTTTTCATTCCGGTAAAAAAAATACAGTTTTGGCCCCGCCTGTCCAATGGAAAGTCAATTAGAAATTAATCATTTATTCATACTTGTTAATGGCAATTAAGGAAATAATTAAAAGAACCTTATCAATAAAAAGGGATATTAATAAGCAAATTATTAACTCATTTAGGAAACAAGGTGTTAGGATTGGCAATGGGGTTGTTTTAAAATATGGAAAAATAAATTTTGAAGGCTTAAATGCTATCGGAGATTATTCCAAGGTCAGTGGTACTTTAACACTTGGCAGAGGGTCATTTTTAGGGGCATTTAATGTTCTAAACGGCCAAATAAATATTGGCCGGTTTTGTTCCTTGGCCCCTATGGTTTCTGTTTACGGCGCAAACCATCCGGTTTCCTATTTGTCTACTTATATATCCTCATCTTTGTTTGAAAATCGATTGAAAAAAAATCAAATATTTCAGCCTATAAATATAGGAAATGATGTATGGATTGGGCATGGAGCTGTCGTATTACCTGGTGTTAAAATCAATAATGGAAGTATTGTAGCAGCTGGAGCCATTGTAAATAAAGATGTTGATGCTTATACCATAGTCGCAGGTAATCCAGCCAAGCCTTTAAAGAAGAGATTTTCTGAACAAACCATTGAATTATTGCTGAAACTGGAATGGTGGAATTTAGAAGTAGATCAAATAAAACAAATAGAATACGTTTTCAACATAGATTTTAATAATAATGAAAAACTATTTAACAGTGAACTAGAAAATTGGTGCAAGATATTTAATAAATAATATGATGTCTCATTTGCATTTTTCCAATTGATTATACAAAAATTATTTAGGTTTCTTAATATTAAATCGAAATTTAATCCTATTTCTAAACTTTAACTATGGCTCTTCCTAAAGTTGTTATACTATCTTCTAATGTTCTAACAGATCGTATGATGCTATACAATGAGTTTTTACAGGTATTAAGTAAAAAGGCAGAAATAATTATTTGGCCTGTTGCGTGGACTGAGCATGCCTATCAAGATCTTTCAGTAGACAATGTTAAAGTGGAAGCCTTTCCAAAGGTGAGTGAAATGAAGTTTCGCCTTGCATTATTGAGAAGACTAAATGATTATGTTTGGGATGCAAAGAATATCAATAAAACAAGGCGACTTTTTTGGAAATATTCGAGAGATAATGTTAAATCGTATGAGTATTTATTTTTAACAGCGGTATTTTTAATAAATATCTTTGGGTTAGCTAATTGGGTAGAAAGAATTTCAAGAAAATTTTATATTAATGAAAACAGAAGTCCTGAAGCATATAACAGGTTAAAAATTATTAAACCAGATTTATTGGTTATGACTTCTCCATTATTAACAACAAGTGAACCAGGAATAGTAAATTCAGCAATTCAATTAAAGATTCCGGTTATGGCTTTTATTAGTTCCTGGGATAATTTGTCAACGAAAAGCAGATTTATGTTTGATTTTGATGGTTACATTTTGTGGTCTACTCAAATGAAAAAGGATTTAGATATTTTTTATCCATATGCCCGGAAAAAGCCATATTATATTGTTGGAGCACCACAATTTGATGTATTTAAAAATCCTGAATATTACATAACCAAGGAAGAATTTTGCAAACAATATGATTTTGACCCTTTAAAGCCAATTGTTTTATATACACTAGGATCGCCTAATATGTATAATGAACTTCCTGGTGCAATAGAGTTTGTAAAACGGGCTGCAAAAAATGAGATGGTTGATATACAGATAATTGTAAGACCTCATCCTGCAAAATTTAATGATCCGGGACTTGTTGAAATTCCAAAGTTATATTCGAAAGTAGTAATACAAAAAGATTCTAACCCGAAGGATAGCAAAGTCGTATTTACTCATGATAAAAGCAAAATCATTGAGTGGGTTAATAGTTTTAAATATTCAGATATTGTAATTCACATAAGTTCATCCACGGCAATTGACGGTGCAATATTTGATAAGGGTATTATTAACCTTGATTTTGACCCATCAGGGATAAAAAGTAAAATGGCATGGCACGGCACGCATACAATTCACCATTATAAACCAGTGGTGGATTTAGGTGGAATGCTTACAGCCAGCAATGTTGATGAAATGATAGAAGCAGTAAATAAATATATTCAAAACCCAGAATTAAGTAAAGCAGAAAGAAAACGGATGGTAGATTTTACTTGCGAATATACTGATGGAAATTGTGGCGAGAGGTACGCAAATGCCATAATTGATTTTTTGAGTAAAGAAAATATTACAAAGGTTTTATGATAAATTCCCCGATAATGTTTCACCATTTTTATGGTGATAATCATATTTACGGAGATGGAGCAATATCAGCCGGAGACTTGGAAATGATCATAAGTAAGATAGGAAGAAGTAATATTCTTTCAGCTCAAGAATGGCTATTTAAGTGGGAAACTAACAGGCTAAAGAATAATGAAATTTGTCTGACTTTTGATGATAACCTTAAAAGCCAATATGATATAGCCTATCCTGTATTGAAAAAGCACGGTATTACTGCATTTTGGTATATTTACACTTCAGTTTATGAAGGTATTTTAGAAAAAATAGAGATTTACAGATATTTTCGAATAACATGTTTTAAAAAAGCAAATGATTTTTACAATGAATTCTTTGAGATGGCTATATTATTTGATGAAAAATTAGGAGAAGCAATAAAAGGATTCCCCGAAGATTATTATATTCAGTATACTTTCTATTCCAGAATGGATCGGTTATTCAGGTATATTAGAGATGTAGTTTTAAGCCCCGAAAAATATTCGAATATTATGGAATTATTACAAACTAAACATAATTTTATAGGGTCTGAGCTAAGAGATAAACTTTGGATAACAAAAGATGAAATCAAACATTTGCATGCTGAAGGTAATATTATTGGATTGCATAGTCATACACATCCAACAAATATTTCAATCTTTAAATTTGCTGACCAAAAGAAGGAATATTATACCAATTATGAATATTTAACAAGTATTATAAGTGAAAAACCTAAAACTGTGGCATATCCTTGTGGATCTTATAATGATGATACATTGAAAATTATGAAAGATTTAAATATTAAATTAGGCTTTAGAAAGGATCATTTTAAAAATGAATTGGCCTCACTAGAATATCCAAGGTTTGATCACGCTTATATTTTAAATAATTAAGTGCAAAATTCTTATAATTATTAACTTATATGAATTTAAATTTCACTAAGAAATATTAAAGAAATTATGGAAATTAAAGTTGCGAGTATTAAAGATTGGGAGGAGTTGAAAATATTCTATGATAAAATATATCGCAAAAACCATCCTTTACAAAATAAATTATTCTGGGAATGGCAATATGCAGATGAAAAATTCGGAAGGTCATTTATAGCTATCAGTGATGATGGAAAAATTGTAGGACATGTAGGGGCAAATTTTGGAGGTGGCTATGGTTGGATAATTAATGTTTACCTTGAAGAAGAGTTTAGAGGCCAGGGCATTATTGGCAACCTGTACAAATTGGCAAGGAACTACTTCCCGCTTGCTGCTACAGCGGCAAACGACGCTGGTCTTGGCCTTTATAGAAATATGAATTGGTACCGATATATGAATCTTCAAAGGTATATTATTATAAATCCGGAATTCAAATTACTATCTGTTGATGAATTATTCGCACCCATTAAAAATGTAAAAATATTTCATAAACCAACTGGCCATTTTTGGGAACAACCTACCTTGAACTCATTAATTACAACTGAGGGATCGACAGCCATTGTTCAAAATAACGTAGGGGGTTTGCGTGTCGTTGATATAAACAATCCTGCAGAAGTTGTAAAATTTGCCTGGCAAAATAATTACAAGTGGATTGATTATATTACTTCCTGGAATGATAAAAAGTGCAGAGTACTGGAAGAAGAAGGGTGGGTACTTGACTATAAATCAATTATTCCATGGCGTTTAGATCCTGTAGTTAAGGGATATATGTGTGATATTAGTTATTTATCTGAAGATATTGTATCAAAAAATTTTATTGTTCACAGGTCATTTTCTGACCACGGAAGAGTTGGTAGTATAAAAGAAGTTTAAAATGAAAATAATCGCTGTAATCCCTGCCCGAGGTGGCAGTAAAGGAGTTCCCCGAAAAAATATTAAAATGATTGCAGGGTTACCCTTAGTAGCCCATACAATTAAATATGCTCAAAATTCACCCTCTATTTCAAGAGTCTTTGTTTCCACCGAGGACGCTGAAATAGCGGGAATTGCTAAAGGCTACGGAGCGGAAATTATTCCCAGGCCTCTGGATATTGCCAATGATCAGGCCACCACAACTTCTGTGCTTCAACATGCTGTTAATTACCTACGGGAAACTGAAAATTATGAAGCAGACCTGGTAGTGTTATTGTTTCCGACATCTCCATTAAGAAAACCGGATGATACAGAAAGAGCAATAAGCAAATTAATTGCAGAAGATGCTGATTCAATAATGAGCCTGGCACCTTTTAATGGATTTATGTGGCGAGATCATGAAGGCAAATTCTTTTCTTATAATTACGATTATACTAAAAGGCCGAGAAGACAAGATGCCCCTAAGGATATGGTAGAAAATGGCTCCGTTTATGTTATGAAACCTTGGGTTCTTGATAAGCTAAATGATTGGTTAGGAGGTAAAATTACATATTTTGAGCAAAGTTTGTTCGAATCTTTCCAAATTGATGAGCCGGATGATTTTAAAATTTTAGAAATTTTGATGGACTATCAAAAGCCTAAAGCAGGGGTTCCGGATTTTAAAAATATTAAACTGGTTGTGTTTGATTTTGATGGTGTAATGACTGATAATAAAGTAATGCTCGATCAAAATGGAACTGAGTTTGTGGTATGTAGCAGGGAAGACGGATGGGGAATAGGTAAGTTGCAAAAGGCCGGATATGATTCAGTAATCATATCAACTGAAAAAAATCAGATAGTAGCAGCCCGTGCTAAAAAACTTGGAATGGAGTGCTATCATGCACTTGATAATAAGTTAGGTCTTCTTAAAGAGCTTGCTGAAAAGAAAAATATATCAAGAGACGAGATAGTATATGTGGGTAATGATGAAAACGATCTGCAATGTATGCAGTGGGTAGGGATGCCTGTTGCTGTTTTTAATGCTGTGGATTCAGTTAAAGCAGTTTCCAAATACATTACGAAATTATCAGGTGGAAATGGTGCTGTACGAGAAGTATGTGATTTAATTGTTGGTCAAAATCATAATTAATAATTTAGAATTACTAAATAAATTACCCCAATTATCTCCGGATTAAATTGTTCATATCTTGCTAAAATCGTATATTGTGTTGTACAAAACAACTGTTAACTTTGCTATTTATACCATATATTTGCATCGCTATTTTTTGAACAATAAATTAAGACCTTGATATGCCAAATACTGTTAAAATCGGTGATAAAATAGTCGGAGATGGTCAGCCTGTGTATTTTATAGCTGAAATCGGATTAAATCATAATGGGGATGTGGAAATTGCTAAAAAGTTAATTGATACAGCAGTATTTGCAGGATGCGATGCTGTAAAATTCCAAAAAAGGACTCCGGAACTTTGTGTACCCCTCGATCAACGTGACCATTTAAGAGATACACCCTGGGGGCGAATTACCTATATGGAATATAGGTACAAGGTTGAATTTGAGGAAGATGAGTATACTCAAATAGATCAGTATTGCAGAAAAAAGGGAATAGACTGGTATGCTTCATGTTTTGATGAAGTGGCTGTTGATTTTATTGAAAAATTTAATCCTGTAGCGTTTAAACTTGCTTCCTCATTTATTACGAATGAAGACCTTATGTCATATACACGTAAGCTTGGCAAGCCTATAATAATGTCGACGGGAATGTCAACTATGGAGCAAATAAGACATGCAGTTTCTTTTCTGGGAACTGAGGATATGGTCATGCTACATGCAACAAGTGTATATCCTACGAAACCAGAAGAATTGAATCTTAGGATGATACAGACCTTAAAAGACGAGTTTGATGTTCCAATAGGGTACTCTGGTCATGAAGTGGGATTGCAAACTACACTGGCTGCAGCAGTACTCGGAGCATGTTGTATAGAAAGACATATTACTCTTGACCGGGCTATGTGGGGAGGAGACCACGCTGCTTCCATTGAGCCTCAGGGAATTATAAGATTAATGCGCGACATCAGAGTTATTGAATCAGCTATGGGTGATGGTGTGAAGCATGTTTATGAAAGGGAATTGCCTAATATTGCGAAGTTGCGCAATAAATGATCTCTTTAACTTATTTGACTAAAATTGGAGAACAGGAAGCATATTGTCCTTATTGTGCCGCGAGGAGAAGCAGTTAGAAATTTTTTGTACTCAGATACTATAAAAGTATTAAGTAAAAATGCCAGGGTTACAGTACTTTCTGTTGTTGACGACCCTGTTTTTATAGATAAATTTAATAATTATACTGAACAGGTTATTAAACTTATTGATTTTAAAGAATCTAAATTAGTTTATCGCCTCCGCCAAATTATACATGATGCTCATTTTAAATGGTTGGGGAGTTATGTTGCGGTAAATTATTTTGATAGAAAGGCAATAAAAGAGAAGAAGGAAGGCAGATATTTAAAATATAAATTATGGTATGCCTTAGTTTCGTTATTGGCAAATCAGTTTTTGCTTAAGTGGATTACAAAAATTGAAAATTGGATTACCTGGAAGTATCGACCGAACGACTATTTCGTAAATCTTTTCAAAGAATTAAAACCTGATTTAGTTTTTAACACCTCTCATATACATGGGCCTGCAGGTGATTTGCCTGCCAAAATTGCACATAAGATGGGAATACCCGTCGCCGGGTTTGTTTTTTCGTGGGATAATTTAACTTCAAGAAGTAGAATAACAGTACCTTATGATTATTATTTTGTCTGGACAAGTGATATAAAAAAGGACTTAATTCGAATTTACCCCTTTGTAAATCCTGAGAATATATTTGTAACAGGCACTCCTCAGTTTGATTATCACTTTAGAGAAGAGTTTATTCTCACAAAAGAAGAACTAGCTAAAGAAATTGGGTTTGACCCTAATCGTCCGTATATTTTATATACTTCAGGTATTGCCTGGCATTGGCTTGAAGAGCATTTGCATCTTGAAAAAGTAATTCAATACATGAAAGAATTGGATTTGCCCTCTAAGCCACAGTTAGTTGTAAGAACTTATGTAAAAGGTACCAGCCCTCAAATATTCGCTATTCGTGACAGGAACATTTCTGACATTTATTTCCCGAAGGTGGAATGGGATGAAAAATTATTTACCCCCTCATATAATGACTTAAGTATATACTCAAGTCTTTTAAAGCATGCAAGTTTGGGAATTAATGGCGCTTCAACTGTAACATTAGAACTTTTTATATTTGGCATACCGGTAATAAATTTGGGCTTTGACCCTGAAAATAGTAATATTGACTATCACATGAGATATTACAGAAATATTCTTTTTGATCATTATCAACCGGTAGCTAATAGTGGAGGTACCGGGGTTGCTATGTCCAACAATGATATTAAGAAATTTATTTCAGAGGCATTTGAAGAACCTGATAAACGAAGAATGGCTCAAATGTTATTCATTAAAAATATGTTTGGAGATACTCTTGATGGCAAAGCTGCAGAGAGGATTGGTCTTGATTTATTAAAACTTGCCGGAGTAGAAATAAATTAAAGAATTATAGATTTATATAATTTCATATTTTCTCAAATATTCTGGAATTAGTAGTTTATAAGAATCCCAGGTAAGGTTATCATTTGCGAAATTAAATGCTCTTTTCTTATATTCCTGTTTGTTGTTAATATATTCATTTATAAACAGAAATAAATTATCATCAAGGATTTCTAAATTTTCAATTACATATCCAATTCTCTTTGTTTTGACAATTGAACTATAATCTCCTACAAAGTTTGTAGTGATAACAGGAACTCCCGCCATTAAATATTCTGCAAATTTGGTTGGTGAAGCAACCTTATTAACAATGGAGTTATCCCGAAGTAAAAAGCCTATATCAGTATAATGTAAATAATTTTGAACCTCATTTTGGTTTATACTTACAATTTTATAATCTGAGTCGGAGATATTCTGTTCCCTTGCTTTATTTTCAAAATTTGAAACATGATTGGTAATAATAAGGAAATAAGCATTTTGAATTTTGCTTTTTATTTTTAAAAATGTTTCAAATGTTTGATCTACAAGTTGATATTGACGGAAAGAACCAACATAAGTAAAAATCAATCTATCATTATTTATATCATTTAAAAGCGAAGGAGTACAGGTCGAATTTAGAGGGGGAGATTCAGACTGATAGTTTGTTAAACATGGCACGACTAAACTGTTTGACAAATTAAGACTGTATTTCAATTTATAATGTTCAAAAAGTCTATTTGAGACCAGAAATATTAGATCTGAGCATTCAAGTACTTGTTTTTCTTTTAGCCCTAGTTTTTGAAATTCCAGATCATTAAAGGATGAGTTCTTATAAAAGTGTTCCTCTGGCAATACACCGTGGACATCGGTAATTAATTTTATGGGTAAGATGGTCTTTTTTAATAAAATAATAGGAAAAGCTGCAGATATGCCTTGCGCATAATATGAATTACATTTCCAAAATAATGAATATACAAAAATTGAAATACAGTTAATAAAGTTGACTAAATTGTCAAGTAATCCATGAAAGGTGGGTAAACTTGGGGAATAAATAACTTTTACCCCTGTATCAATTTCAAGTTGCTTCTTTGCTTTGATAAGTTTTTTGTATTGAAAATAATATTTAAGATTTACAAAGCAAAATAGCCGTGTTTCAACTGTAGGTGCTATTATCTCTTTAATCTCATACACTATTCGGGTCCTTCCACCAGACCCTTGAATAATTTGAGGCGAATTACTTACTACTAATATTCTTTTTTTGATCACTTAGATTTACTTAAGAATTTTAAACATTCAGAAACAATGCGATTTGAACTTTTTCCATCTCCAAAAGGATTTGTTAGTGTTGACATTGTAGAATAATAATTATCATTCGTTAGTAATTTATATGCAGTATCATAAATGAGGTTTTCATTAGTCCCAACCAATATTGAAGTACCAGCTAATATTGCTTCTTCTCTCTCTGTTGTATTTCTTGTTACCAGTACAGGTTTGCCAAGACTTGGAGCTTCTTCTTGAATACCGCCTGAATCAGAAATTATTATCTTAGATAAGCTTATTAGTTTAACAAAAGAAAAATAGTCTAATGGGTTTGTCAAATGTATATTTTTAAATATTTTATTTCCAAGCATTTTAACTACAGTTTCTTTTACATTTGGATTGGGATGTACTGGGAAAATGAAATGATAATTGCTAAATGTTTCACTTAATCTTAAAATTGCATTGCAAAGAGACTCAAAACCATTACCGTAATTTTCGCGACGATGGGCAGTAATTAATACAATATTTTCAAATATTAAATGATCAATTTCAGTTAAATCAACTTTGTGATTTTTAATTAAATCTAAAGCAAGAAATAATGAATCAATAGAAGTATTTCCAGTTTGGAAAATATTATCAATTGATATATTTTCTTTAATCAGATTTAACTTATTGTTTGTAGTCGGAACGAAATGTATAGAAGCAATTCGGCTAGTGAGTTGGCGATTAATTTCTTCAGGGAAAGGAGAATATTTACAATTGGTTCTTAAACCTGCTTCAACATGTGCGACGGGAATTTTATGGTAAAATGCTGTTAATGCTGCGCAAAATGATGTTGTAGTATCTCCCTGAACCAATACTAAGTCTGGTTTTTCTGATATTAAATATTTATCGAGAGCCTGAATCAATATACTTGAAATATGGCCCAATGATTGGTTGTGAGACATTAAGTCAAGATCAATATCTGGAGTTATTTCAAACTTTCGGAGCATTTGGTGAAGAATTTCTCTGTGCTGACCTGTGACAACAACATTGGTATTAACCAAACCCATTTTTTTTTTAAACTCATTTATTACTGGAATAAGCTTAATGGCTTCTGGTCTAGTCCCGAATATTAAAGCAATTTTTGGTTTCACTTTTATCAAAATTATTATTAATTAGAAAATAGGTGACCCAAAGGTAACAATACTTTACTAACCTAAAGAATATCCCTGACTGAGCTTGATATTTGAAGTTTTAGTAGCCCAGGCGCAACAATTAACTTTGAAATTTCAAAAGAATTATATTGAAATCACAATTTTAAATATAACCAATATAATCAAATTATTTTTAAGCCTATAGTTTATTATTAAGGCTTATAGTAACTTGAATTTACTTATCAAACAATTAAGCATAATAATTAAGTTAAAAATTAAATCAACCCTTCTTTTTAAGAACCGGCTGTGCTGCGATACCTATCATATGGCAGTTGTCAGGAACGTCTTTAATTACTACGGAGCCTGCCCCAACTACAACATTATCCCCAATTTTAATTGGTCCTAATATTAAACTATTTGCACCCATAAAGAGATTGTTACCAATCAAAAAATTACCAACGATTACCCCTTGCCTTCCTCCAATAAAATTTCCTCCGGTAAGTGACAGTTTTTCACCAATAATACACTCACCGGATATTACTACACCACCAGCTGTATGAAGTATTTTTATCCCAGGGCCAATAGAGGCATGATAATTTATATCACAATTTGAATAAATATAACAGAATTGCAAAAGTGGGAATATCAAAAATCGCAAAACACCCCAACTGTTGCCGATGCTTAAGTACATTGCCCTTTCAAATCTATAAACAAAAACACCTACTGCTCCTCTCCCGGTCCACGTAATAAAAGCACGATATTTTTTAGAGCCATTCATTCTATTATAGTCTTTTAAAAAATATCGGAATTGTTGAAGCAAAATTGAAGTTATTTTTAATGTCCTTTCAAAATTATTAAAAAAGTTGTTTACTTCCCTTTTTTTTAAATTCTCTTAAGTAATATTTTTGTTGAGATTAATATTCTTAATTTTCGTAATTTTATTCAAATGATCGTGTGCAAAATTAAGATTAGATTATCTTTGTTATCATTTTACTAAATAATCTTTATTAAATGGGACTTTCAATTTATCAAGGTACAACAATAAATTTTATTTTTTAAATCAGATTTAAATTGGTAATTGGAATGCCATATTTATAATAATATTATAAGTGATTTATTTCAAAAGACTTCGAATAATCCTAACCTGGTTAAAGTTTAAATTATTTTCAATAATTATTGGAAATTAAGGTATGAAATTATTAGTTATTTCCCATAAATTGGTTTGGCGCAATTCTAATTCATCTAGTGGATTCGCAACTGATGGAGGATTCCCTTTCCAGATGAATTCAATATCTCAATTATTTGAAAAAACTATTATTGCTGTACCTGCTTTAGCTAATAAATCGCCAAAAGGAGAAATACTAATGGAGGGCAAGAATTTGAGTATCTACCCTCTTAGTTCTATAAAGGGTTCAGGTATATTACGAAAATTGAGGTATATACCTTGGATGTTTGTGCATGTATTATTACTAAATAAACTTATTAACGAAGCTGATGCTGTACATGTTCCCATTCCAAGTGATATCGGAACTCTTGGGATGATTTTGGCCAAATTTAAAAACAAAAGACTATTTGTAAGGTATTGCGGCAATTGGAATTACCAATCTACAAAGGCTGAAAAATTATGGAAAGGTTTTATGGAAAGGTTCGCTGGTGGAAATAATGTCATGCTTGCTACGGGACTTCAAGGAAATGTGCCATCAGTTAAAAATAGAAATATTCATTGGATATTTTCTTCGTCATTAACTAAGGAAGAAATTGATAAATTAACGCAAAAAAAACCTCTTTTGGACCCAAAAGCACCTAAATTAATAATTGTTTGCAGAATGGTGGAATCAAAAGGTGTAAAAAATTTAATAGATAGCATTAAGATTCTAAAAGAAAGGTTCCCAAAAATTCATTTGTATCTTGTTGGTGATGGTGAAGATTTGGAGAAATTTAAGGATTATGTTATTGGCTTAGATATAAATGAAAATATAACATTTGAGGGTAAATTAAATCATGAAGATGTTATTACTGCATTGCAAAATGCGCATATATTCTGTTTCCCATCTAAATCTGAAGGGTTTCCCAAGGCAGTACTCGAGGCTTTAGCTTGTGGTTTACCTGTCGTGGCAAATCCTATTTCAGCAATACCAGAACTTTTAAATTCTGGTGCAGGAATCCTTTTGGAAAACGATCAACCTGAAACTATTGCTTTTCAAGTGCTAAACATTTTGCATAACCCTAATCAATATCTGGTTATGCAAAATGAGGGCCTCAATATAGCATCTAAATTTAGTCTTGAAAATTGGAGAGACACAATAAAATTATATTTAGAACAAGCATGGGGGACGATATAAATGGTTCTTTAAGTAATTTAAATATTACTTTTATTGCTGGAACATTGGGCCCTGGTGGGGCTGAAAAACAATTATTTTTAATAATTAAATCGTTAGTAAAATTAAATGCTAGAGTGAGTTTAATATCCTTGAGTAGCGGAGAATTTTGGGAACAGCCTATAATTGATTTAGGAATTAATTATTATTCTCTTTACAATAAAGGCAATAAGACAATTAGACTTTATAGAATAATTAAATTACTTATTAAGATAAAGCCTGTAATTGTTCAAAGTCAGCATTTTTATACGAATTTATATGCATTTGCTGGCGCTATTGCATGTGGAGCAAAAAGCATAGGAGCATCAAGAAATTCCTTGTATCGAGAGATGAAAGAAAATGGATGGTTTGGGTTGGCAAGTTTAAAATTTCCGGATTTTATGATTGCAAATTCTCAACAATCTGTCTTACAATCAAAAGGATTTCGAAAAAACAGCGAAAGAGTATTCTTTTTGCAAAATGCTATTGATGAATCAAAATATTCTGGAGTAAAATCTTTGCAATTGAAAAATGATAAAATTACTTTTCTGACAATTGGACGATTAACTGAACAAAAAAGAATTGATAAATTTATATATTTGATAAGTAAGTTAAAAGAAGTTTATGGCGAAAGAATTACAGGTATAATAATTGGGAGCGGTAAAATTGAAAATGAATTGAAGCATTTGGCAATTGCAAATGGCTTGACTGAAGTTTTTTTGAAATTTATATCCCATACTTCCACTCCTGAAGATTATTTAAATACTGCAGACTTTTTTATACTGACTTCTGATTTTGAAGGAACACCCAATGTTGTACTAGAAGCTATGGTAGCCGGTTTGCCTGTTATTACAACACAGGTTGGAGACTTGCCTTTTTTTATCAAAGACAAAGAAAATGGATATT
>Ga0206925_1019_pt1 | contig 40305 bp, 39 predicted proteins | sample Alteio_BWOrgHeat_62_FD_152944 | JGI IMG/M metagenome (GOLD analysis project Ga0206925, IMG submission 152944) | Enriched cells from forest soil in Barre Woods Harvard Forest LTER site, Petersham, Massachusetts, United States -... | ecosystem: Environmental > Terrestrial > Soil > Temperate forest >...
CGCGCCAGTAGAGCGCCTGCTGCTTGTTCTCGTCGACGAAGTTGTAGGCCATCATCTTGAACTTGCCGAGGATGGCGGGCAGGATGTCATGCCCGAAGTCATGGCGGGAGTCGGGGTTCTCGGCGTCGCGGATGAGCTCGGGCAGAAGAACGTCGGTGTTGAAGAGGTAGATGCCCATGGAGGCGTCGACCATATCGGGATTGAAGGGCGAGCGGATCTTGGTCTCGGCGGGCTTCTCTTCAAAGCCGATGACCTCGCCGCTCTTGGCAACTTCGACGACACCGAAGCGCGGGACCTCTTCGGGCGGGATGGGCAGCGTGGCGAGCGTGACGTCTGCGCCGGTGCGGATGTGCTGCTCCAGCATGAGGCCGTAGTTCATCTTGTAGATGTGATCGCCGGAGAGGATGAGGACGTGCTTCGGCTCTTCTGCGCCGATGGAGTAGATGTTCTGGTAGACGGCGTCGGCGGTGCCCATGTACCAGTTGGAGCTGACGCGCTGCATGGGGGGCAGGATCTCGATGAACTCGCCGAGCTCATTGGCGACGACGGGGCCCCAGCCTTCGCGGATGTGGCGGTTGAGCGAGAGCGCCTTGTACTGCGTCAGGATGTAGACGTGGCGCAGGTCGGAGTTGATGCAGTTGGAGAGAGTGATGTCGATGATGCGGTACTGGCCGCCGAAGGGCACGGCCGGTTTGGCGCGATCGCGGGTGAGGGGGAAGAGTCTTTCACCGGCACCGCCGGCCAGCAACACGCCTAATGTATCTCTCATCTCGTTCGTGATCCTTTTCGTGCCGTGGGATTTTGTTGTCCCCAACTGATGTGATTTGCCGGCGAAAGCGAATGGTTCGCCCTGCCGATAGCACCCTGTGGAACACCAATATACCTGTTTGCTGTGATTTGCGAAGCTACAGAGTGATTAAAGACAAAGGGCGAACGTCCGCGAGGGGGCGTTCGCCCAGGGTGCGTATAGAGTGAGACGCAGAACTAGCTTGCGGTGTCGCCTGCTTCTCCAGCATCCGGCTCGGGCTCGCCGGCCGTGAGTTCGGCAGGCAGCGCGATGCGGAGGGATTTGAGGAAGTGGACGTCGCTCTGGGTGAAGGGGCCAGCGCCCGGCTCCTCGGCGTCGATGGTCTCTGCTTCGGGCTCGTCTTCGACCTCGTTCAGACCGATGGTTGCCTCCAGCATGAGCATGACGTCGAATCCCTGCTCGCGTATGTCTTTCACCACGCCGGCGACGTCTTCGGATTCGGAGACCGTCTCGTGGATCGCCTCGCCTAGTTGCTGGATAAGGTTTTTCACTTTTTGATTCAACGCCACCCCCAGGTTTTACGGCTGCGTGCTGGAAACTTCTCTACACACTACTGCGAAGTGGACTCCGCTGCAATGTGAATTACTTCCACAATTTTAAGGAAACGAAATAGATTCCTCTGTGGATTTAGATTCCAGTTGGACGCTTCACGGTGCAGGAAGGGGAGCATTGGCGGTTTTAGCGCCAAATGGGGCTAGACGCGGGTGTGGTGGTCGGCCCAGGCCTCTTCGAGGCGGTGTGCCAGAACTTCGACGGGGCGGGGCTGCTGTCCGCGGTAGATGAGCCATGCAGCCATGGCGGTGAGCATGCCGCCGAGCAGGTAGGTGGTCTTGATCATATGAATCTCCTTGGTGCGGGATGGTCGAGCCGTGGGGGATTGGATGCGGGAAATGGGTTTCGCGTCTGCTGTGCACCGTTGGTGTTGATTCGGCGGGAGAAAGCGGCATTCCTGTAAACTTGGGCATGGATTCGGTCCGATTTGGTCGTGTACTGGGCAAGGGCGCGCGCGCTGCGGCCAAGGGGCTCTACGAGGCTGTAGATGCCGCTACAGCGCCCAATCCGAATCCTCCCCAGCCAGGTTCGCCGAGAGGTGCACAGCCGGTTCAGCAGCAGCGTATGCAGGCGCAGACGCCGTTGCAGGCGGTGACGCAGGGCGTGGCGGCGTATCAGCAGCAGAAGAAGGCTGTGACGCGTGAGGCTGGGAAGCTGGGGAAGTCGTTTCTGAAGCCGTTCGCGCGGGCAGGCGGGGTGCTCTGGCTGGAGGTGACGGGTACGTTCTTTGCCCTGTTTGCGTTGATCTTCGGCAGCTACACGTGGAAGTATCGCGGCGCCATGCGTTTGAATGCGACGAATCTGGATGCGCACCACCACTTTGTGGCGTCGGCTGCTGCGGCGGCGGTCTTTGGGTACTTTGCGGTGTCGTCGTTTGTGCGGGCGCGGCGGCGTGAGCGGGCACCTCGCTAAGCGAATAGACTGGTCACTTCCATGGCAGATGAAATAAAGACAACTTCGGGGATTCCGGTCGAGCTACTTTATGACGCGGCGAGTCGCGACGGATTCGATCCGGCGGAAGAGCTGGGCAAGCCGGGTGAGTATCCGTTCACGCGCGGCATTCAGCCGACGATGTACCGCGGCCGGCTGTGGACGATGCGGCAGTATGCCGGTATGGGCGATGCCGAGGAGTCGAACAAGCGCTACAAGTTTCTGCTGGCGAATGGGACGAAGGGGCTGTCGGTTGCGTTCGATCTGCCAACGCAGATTGGGTACGACTCGGATTCGCCGTTTGCACTAGGCGAGGTGGGCAAGGTCGGCGTGGCGATCGATTCGATCGAGGATATGGAGCGGCTCTTTGCGGGGATCCCGCTGGACACGATCTCTACTTCGATGACGATCAATGCGACGGCGAGCATTCTGCTGGCGCTTTACGTTGCGGTGGCCAAGCGTACGGGCGCAGAGGTGAAGAAGCTTTCGGGGACGATCCAGAACGATCTGCTGAAGGAGTACATCGCACGCGGGACTTATATCTATCCGATCCACGATGCAATGCGCATCATCACGGATATCTTTGCGTGGTCGGCGGTAGAGGTGCCGGAGTGGAATACGATCTCGATCTCGGGATACCACATGCGCGAGGCGGGTTCGACGGCGGTGCAGGAGGTCGCGTTCACGCTGGCGAATGGCATGACGTATGTGCAGGCGGCGATCGACGCGGGGCTGGACATCGACAAGTTTGCGCCGCGGCTGAGCTTCTTCTTCAATGCGCACAATAATTTTCTGGAAGAGGTCGCCAAGTTCAGAGCGGCGCGGCGGATGTGGGCGCGAATCATGAAGGAAAAGTTTGGCGCGAAAAGTCCGCGAAGCTGGATGCTGCGTTTTCATACACAGACAGCGGGGTCGACGTTGACGGCGCAGCAGCCGGAGAACAACATCGTCCGCACGGCGGTGCAGGCGATGGCCGCGGTGATGGGCGGCACGCAGTCTCTGCATACGAATGGGTTTGACGAGGCGCTGGCGCTGCCGACGGAAGACGCGGCGCGCATTGCGCTGAGGACGCAGCAGATCCTGGCGCATGAGTCTGGTATTGCGAGCACGGTGGATCCGCTGGCTGGTTCGTATGCGATCGAATCGCTGACGGACGAGATCGAGGCGCGGGCGAATGCGTATCTGGAGAAGGTCGCGGGGATGGGCGGGATGCTGAAGGCCATTGAGCGGGGTTACGTGCAGCAGGAGATTCAGCGCGCGGCGTATGAGTACCAGAGGTCGGTGGATGCGAAGCAGTCGATCGTCGTGGGCGTGAATGAGTTTGCGCGGGATGTGGAGCCGGGTGTGCCGACGCAGCGCATTGACGAGAAGCTGGAACGGCAGCAGGTAGAGCGGCTGCAGGCTCTGCGGCTGCGGCGGGATGCTGGTGTCCACGCGGAGGCGCTGCGGGTGGTGGAAGATGCTGCGCGGAATGGCGGGAATCTGATGCCTGCCATTTTGCATGCAGTCGAGAGCTATGCGACGGTTGGGGAGATTGCTACGACGATGCGGACGGTCTTTGGCGAGTACAAAGAGACGGTTGTCATCTAATCTTTTTCTGGAACAATTTGGCCGGTGGATGCGTCTCTCAAACGGAGGCTTCTATGCCCGCAATCACACGACGTGCCTGCATCTCCATCTTCTTTGTGCTCGCCATGGTTTGTTCCGCAGCTCTTCCTGCACAGACAAAACCAGCACCGGTGCCGCCTGCACTGCTGAACGCCAAAACAGTCTTTGTCTCCAACGCCGGGTCTGACAGCGGCCTCTTCCCGCATCCGTTCACGGGAGATGAATCGCGCGGCTACAGCACTTTCTACCAAAAGCTGCAAAACTGGGGCCGCTATCAACTCGTCGATGATCCTGCGAAGGCCGATATGGTCATTGAGCTTCAGCTCAATGCGCCGAATGGTCCTGCGGATGCAAACAAGCAGAAGGGCGCGTCGGACCCTTTGCCTATGTTTCGGTTAGTGGTCTATGACCGTGCGACGCATTATGTATTGTGGGCGCTGACAGAGTCGATCGATCCCGCGGCGCTGCAAAAGACGCATGACCACAACTTCGACCTGGCGCTTACGAAACTGCTGGCCGATCTGCAGGCAGTGGTGGCTTCAGCCCGATAGCGGTACGACTCTTTATCTGGCTGCTGGCTTAAAGGCAGATTCCCGCTTTCGCGGGAATGACCAAAAAATAAAAATAGTTCTGTCATCCTGAGGAGCGGAGAAGAATCCCACTCTGCCGGATGCGATAAGGCTGCTACGGGCTTAGTGAGATTCTTCGATGCGCTCCGAATGACAAGTAAAAGGGGTACTACCACTCTTTGGCAGCGCTGCCGACTTCTACATCTTCCGCCGGCCCCTTCCAGCGCAGGACTGGCTTGCGGGCGGCGGTGGTCTCGTCGAGGCGGGAGAGGCGTGTGGTGTGCGGGGCGTTCTGTACGTGCTCGGGGTTTTCGACGGCCTCGCGGGCGATCTGCTTGAGGGCGTCGACGAGGAGGTCGAGCTCTTCCATGGATTCGCTCTCGGTCGGCTCGATCATCATGGCGCCGGAGACGATCATGGGGAACGATACGGTATAGGGATGGAAGCCGAAGTCGATGAGACGCTTGGCCATGTCGCCGGTCTTCACACCGTTCTTTGCCTGCAGCTTATCGGAGAAGACGACCTCGTGCAGCGTGCGGGTCTTGAAGGGTAGATCGAAGGTGTCTTCGAGCCGGGCGCGGACGTAGTTCGCGTTGAGCACGGCATCTTCCGTGGTCTGGCGCAGGCCGTCGGGGCCGTTGGCGAGGATGTAGGCGAGCGCGCGGATGAACATGCCGAAGTTGCCGTACCAGGCGCGGACGCGACCGACAGACTGCGGACGGTTGTAGTCGAGCGCGAGGGTGCCGTCAGCGTTCGTCTTCACGACAGGCGTTGGCAGGAACGGCTCGAGGATCTTCTTGCAGGCTACAGGGCCGGAGCCAGGACCGCCGCCGCCGTGCGGCGTGGAGAAGGTCTTGTGCAGGTTCAGGTGCATCACGTCGACGCCGAAGTCGCCGGGGCGGGCCTTGCCGCAGAGGGCGTTCATGTTGGCACCGTCCATGTAGAGCAGCGCGCCCTTGGCGTGGAGAATGTCGGCGATCTTGTGAATTTCGGACTCGAAGACGCCGATGGTCGAGGGATTCGTGAGCATCAGAGCGGCGGTGTCGCCGTCGACCATGCGTTCGAGCTCTGCGATATCGACCATGCCCTGCGCGTTCGACTTCAGGTTCGCGATGGAGTATCCGCAGACGGCTGCCGTTGCGGGATTGGTCCCGTGAGCGGAGTCGGGAATCAGGATCTTCTTGCGCGGATTGCCGTTGGCCGTGTGAAACGCGCGAGCGAGCAAGATGCCGGTGAACTCGCCGTGCGCGCCGGCGGCGGGCTGCAGCGTGATGGTGTCCATACCGGTGATCTCGACGAGACACTCGGAGAGCAGCTTCATGATCCCGAGCGCGCCCTGCGAGAGTGACTCGGGCTGGTAGGGATGCGCTTCGGCAAGACCTTCGAGGCGCGAGACGAACTCGTTCACGCGCGGGTTGTACTTCATGGTGCAGCTGCCGAGCGGATACATGCCGAGATCGATGGCGTAGTTCCAGGTGGAGAGCCGCGTGAAATGACGGACGATCTCAATTTCGGAGAGCTCGGGCATAACGCCGAGATCGGTGCGTGCAGCGCTGCCTAACAATGCAGCGGCGTCGGCGGCGGGAACGTCGAGCGGCGGCAGCTTGTAGCCGCGCTTGCCGGGAGAAGACTTCTCAAAGATGAGGTCTTCGTTCTGGTTGACGTGCGTTGTTGCCTTGCGCGGTGTTGCTACAAACTTTTCACTCATTAGAATTCCACCAGTTCGCCATCGATCGTGAAGCTGCCCGCCTGCGGGCTTAGTAGGTCTTCTTCGCGCAAGGACGCGCCGAAGATAATGCCGTTCTCAAATTCCAGTGTGATGGACGAGCCTTCTTCCAGAAGGGCCTGTACGACGTTCTCGCCAATCTGGGCGCAGAGGGCGTCGCGGTAGCCGGGCTCGCCATAGGCGACAGAGGCGTCGTCGGTCATCACATACGGCCACAGGTAGAAGGTCACGGACGGGCCTTCGAACTGCAGGACGAGAAAGTCCTGCACGAACTCGACCGCCGAGAGCTCTTCGCCGATGATGTCGCTAAACTCTGCCATTACTTGTCCTAATTAATTCCCGCGAGCGCATCTGCCGCTGCGTCGATCTGTGTCTTCGTGGTCAGCTCGGTGCAGCACCAGAGCGTCGCGTTCTCGCCCAGCTCGGGATACCACTTCGCCAACGCGAGACCGCCGATGATCTTCTTGCCGAGCAGCGCGGCGTTGCTCTCGGCTGCGGTCTTAGTGCCGTCCATGACGAACTCATGGAAGCGCGGTGCGCCTTCGAAGAGCAGCTTGGCCCCGGAGGCTTTTGCGAGAGCGGCAGAGGCGTAGTGGGCCTTGGAGAGGTTCTGCTCTGCCAGCTCCTTCATGCCTTCCTTGCCGTAGACGGTGAGGAAGATCGTCGTCATCATGGCGACGAGGGCCTGGTTGGTGCAGATGTTGGAGGTGGCCTTCTCGCGGCGGATGTGCTGTTCGCGCGTGGAGAGCGTCAACACGAAGCCGCGCAGACCGTTCTTGTCCTTGGTCTCACCGACGAGGCGGCCGGGCATCTGGCGCAGGAACTTTTCCTTGCAGGCGATGACGCCGCAGTAGGGTCCGCCGTAGCCAACGGCGACGCCGAAGCTCTGCGCTTCGAGCGAGACGATGTCGGCTTCGACCGGGGGCTTCACGATACCGAGCGACACGGCTTCTGCGATCGACACGATGAGCAGAGCGCCCTTCTTGTGAGCGATCTCGGCGATGGCTTCCACATCTTCTACAGTTCCGAAGAAGTTGGGCGACTGGATGAGCACGCAGGCGGTGTCGTCGGTGATGGCGGCATCGAGAGCGGCGAGATCGACGCGACCGTTCTTGAGATAGCCGCATTCGCTGAGCGGAATGCCCTGGTGCTGCAGCGCGGTATGGATGACCTCGCGGTACTCGGGGTGTACGGTGCGGGCGATGACGGCGGCGTTGCGTCCGGTGACGCGGACGGCCATCATGACGGCTTCCGCTGCACCTGTAGAGCCGTCGTACATGGAGGCGTTTGCGATCTCCATGCCGGTGAGCTCGCAGATCATGGTCTGGAACTCGAACATCGCCATCAGCGTGCCCTGTGCGATCTCAGGCTGGTAGGGCGTATAGCTGGTGAGGAACTCGCCGCGCTGGATCAGCGAGTCGATGATGACGGGGCGATAGTGGCGATAAGCGCCGGCGCCGAGGAAGCTGGTGTAGCCGCCGGCATTGGCGAGGCCGGAACCGATCTCGCCGGTGGCAGAGTTCGCGGCGAAGGCCTTGAAGCGTTCGATGATCTCGGATTCGGCATGCTGCCGCGGGATCCTGAGGTCGCCTTTGAACTGGTACTCGCCGGGGATGGTGCTGAAGAGTTCATCGATGCCAGCAACGCCGATAGCGGCGAGCATCTCTTTGCGGTCAGAAGGGGATTTCGGAAGGTAACGCACTTACACCTCAGAGGATGGAGACCGGGGTTTAGTGCCCGGTCTCTTCGCTTACAAATTTTTCGTAGTCGGCGGCGGCGAGCAGGGAGTCTGCCTCGGTGGGATTGCTCAGCGTGATCCTGATGAGCCAGGTCGTGTTGGCGTCGGTGTTGATGGTCTCGGGCGCGGCGGTGAGCGACTCGTTGACTTCCGTCACGGTGCCGCTTACGGGCGCATAGAGGTCGGAGACGGCCTTGACCGACTCGACGCTGCCGAAGACCTTGTGGGCTTCGACGGTGGCGCCGACCTTGGGCAGATCGACGAAGACGATGTCGCCGAGCGAGTCCTGCGCGTAGTCCGTGATGCCGATGGTGCCGTTGGCGCCGTCGATCTTAATCCACTCGTGTTCTTTCGTGTAGCGGTACTCGGCTGGATAGGCCATGGGTTCTTTGTCTCCGTTGAATAATTGTATGGGTTGAGCGCGGGGCTTCGCGGTGCAAAACCTGCGTAAAAATCTAGAGTTTTGGCCGTTTATAGAACGGCGTGGGGACGACTTTGGCTTTTACCAGGGAACCGCGAATCTCCACGGCGACTTCCGTGTCGACAGCGGCGAACTCGATGGGAACAAAGGCGAGGGCGATGTTCTTCTTCAGGAAGGGTGCGGGGGAGCCGCTGGCGATCTCGCCAATTTTTGTGCCATTGGGAGAGCAGACGGGATAGCCATCGCGTCCGATGCCGCGATCGACCATCTCCAGGCCGACCAGCTTGCGCTTTGGACCGCCAGCAGCGGTGATGGCTTCGAGAGCGGCGTGGCCGACGAAGTCTCCCTTGTCCATCTTGGCGTAGCGGCCGAGGTTGGCTTCGTAGACGTTGATGCTGTCGGAGATCTCGTGGCCGTAGAGGGCCATAGCGGATTCGAGCCGCAGGGTGTTGCGTGCGCCGAGACCGCAGGGCACGATGCCGAACTCTGCGCCGGCGGCGAGAATTTCACCCCAGACGCGAGCGGAGGTGGGTTCGTCGGACGGGATGTAGATCTCGAAGCCGTCTTCGCCGGTGTAGCCGGTGCGCGCGATCATGACGTTATAGAGGCCGCAGACCTTGCCCCAGGTGAACCAGTAGTTCTTGATGGTGCTGAGATCGGTGTCGGTGAGCTTTTGCAGAACCTTGGCGGCAAGCGGCCCCTGGATGGCGAGCTGGGTGTAGAGGTCGGAGAAGTCGTTGATATGGGAGGAGGGCATCATGCCGACGGTGTCGCGGACCCAGCGGATGTCTTTCTCGCGCGTGCCAGCGTTGATGACGAGGAGATAGTCGTTCTCGCCGAGCTTGTGGACGACGACGTCATCAACAAATGTCCCGTTGGGGTAGAGCATGGCCGAGTAGTGCGCCTGGCCGACGGCGAGTTTGGAAGCGTCGTTCATGCAGAGCCTGTTGACGGCGGCGAGTGAGCCGGGGCCGCGGAACTGGATGTCGCCCATGTGCGAGACGTCGAAGAGGCCGACGCTAGTGCGGACAGCCATGTGCTCGGCGATCAGGCCGGAGTACTCGACCGGCATGTCCCAGCCGCCGAAGTCGACCATCTTGGCCTTCATCGCGCGATGGGTTGCGTTGAGCGCGGTGCGGCGCAGGGGGGATGATGTGGCGGCAGTATCAGTCAATGGAGGTTCCTTCCGGGTTGGGGGCGAGCCTTAACCGTAGCAGCGGCGGTTAAGCCGGGTCAATGGGCCTACGGGCGAGAGAAGGGCGTGCCCTGTACCCTAGAGAGGTGGGCCGGAGGAGTAACGATGTCTGTTTTTCACGAGCAGCGCGATGAGCTGGAGAAGCACGAGTTCATGATGGGGATTGCGCGGGGGCGGCTGGCGGTCACGCTGGATATGCTGACGGATGCGCTGATCATGGTGGGGCAGCATGGGGTGTATTGCACCAGCAATCGGAACCCGTCGGTGCCGGCGCTGGACCTGCAGGTGGTGCTCTCGCAGATCACGGGGGCGAAGGACCTGGTGACGTCGGTGATGGAAGAGCTGGTCCGGGAGCGGGAGGCGCGGGAACGGGCGGCGGAGTAGTCAGGCCGCCCGTGTGGACGGCCCGGTGTAAACTGGTTGCAGGATGCATCCGTAGCTCAGCTGGATAGAGCGGCAGCCTCCGAAGCTGTAGGTCAGAGGTTCGAATCCTCTCGGGTGCACCATCCTTTCCTTTGAAATTTAATAGAGTTTGCCGATGGGGCAGTTCTGCCGCTGCACGGCCTCGCCGGGGCCGTTGATGTGGAACGAGTAGTTGCAGTACACGTTCTCAGAACCGGACTGTGCCGGGTAGACGTACAGCATACGGTCATTCGGGTAGTAGACCGAGAGCAGCGAGCCGTCGCCGTTCAACATGAACTGTGCAGGAGCCGTTGTCGTGGCCGCGTGTGCGTTTCCACCGTGCGCCCACCAGCCGATGCCTAATCCCATTGCAACTGCCAGCGCGAGCGGCAGACTCTCCTTCACGCGAAACCTGATTCCAGACAACATGCTCTTCTCCTTCGTGCGCACAAGATTTAATGCGCGCTTAATATTGGACTCGCGAGCGCGGCTACTGTCACACAAATATTTCCAGACATAAAAAAAGCGGCCCGATGATGCAGGGCCGCTTCGTTGGAGAGTGACGTGGTCCGTTAGTGTGCTTCGAAGGCCTTGAAACGTTTCTCGAGCTCCATCTGCTGCTGTGCCTTGTCGCTTGTTTTTAAGAATGCGGTGCAGGTGGCGGAGGTGGTGACGGTACAGGCTGAGACCATCTGTGTGAAGCTATCCTGCTTCGCCCAGAGATCGGGGCCCGCGAGGAAGCTGTGTTCGATCGAGGTACGTGCGCTGCGCTTCAGATCCATATAGCCCAGGCCGAAGTCTGTCACAGCGCGGCCATACTCGTGCGTCAGGTCGATGCGCGAGACGCCTTCGTCGTCGGTGGAGAATGCAATCGGAACGTGGTTGGCGAGATAGATGGGCAGCGGATGCTGCTTGCCGGTCACGCCGAGGATGCCGTCATTGCTGGTGATGTTGATCTCCACCATGATGTGCTTGGCAGCCATCTCCTTGAGCAGGGCGTGCGGGTCGTCTTCATACATGATGTCGACGCCGTGGCCGATGCGCTCAGCGTGTGCGATCTCGACGGCTTCGCGGATGTGGAACTTGAGGCCGTCTGGCGGGACCATACCGAAGGAGAGCTCGCCGGCGTGCAGGCTGAGATGCACCTTGGGATAGATGCCGTGCAGGTAGTCGAACATCAGCATCTGCCGGTGATACTCGCGCATGGAGAGCACGCCGTCTTCCGGTTGAGCGATGTTCACGCCGACAGTGCGCGGATCGCTGTTCGCCATTTCGAAATCAAAGAGCATCATGGCGAAGGCGCGCGAGGGGAGAGACTCACGCGCGACGGTGGAGAGGAAGCGCACGGTCACGTTGCAGGCAGGTGTCGCCTGCGGTGTGGCGCAGTGCTCGAGCTGGTTGCGCGCGGCCATCATCTCGTCGAGAGCGATATGGCTGTCGGCAACATCTTTCTGTACGGCGGGCAGGAGAGCTGCACGCATGGCGGCCATGTCCGGATTCCACTGGAGGGACTCCGCAGCGGCTATGGCGCTGGTGGGTGTCTGTGGCCCGCCCATGATCTCCAGATACTGCACGTTCTGGCTGGCGGCGCGGCTGGCGACTTCGTCCAGCCATTCCACCTGATGCGCGCCTCGGGTACCAACACGCTTGCCGCTGGAGAAGAACTGATCGTGTCCGCTGTGCCCGTTGTAGGCGACGAAGTTGCGCATCGACCAGAAGTCGATCATGTCGTCGCGCATCTTGTTGTCGAGATCCACGGTGGTGGCGGGAATAAGTCCGTCAGGACATACGGCATGGGCGGGAAGAGACTTCGTCATGCCGCTGTTGGGCGCAAGGCTGTGGGCCTTGAGGTCGACGCAGAGATTGTCTTCCGCAGCGTCTTTCAGCACGGTTTCGGCATAGACGGCCCCGCCAAGGTGGAAGTGCAGCTCGCCACCCTTGGGCATAGTGGTGAGGAAGGCGCGGAGCTCCAGGGGATTTTTTGAGGCGAGGGTCAGTGCGGCAGCGGCGCGCTGTTCACCGGGTGTCTGCGCAGAGACTGTGATGGTGGCGAGAAGAAGGGCGGAGGTGAAGAGGGAAGAGATCGGCTTGAGCATCGTCAGGCTCTCCTTAAGGTAGTGCTGTTCTGGGCGCGAGACTCTCTCCGCCCAGAACAGCCGATGAAGGTGGGTTACTTGGTGGTGTAGGGGAAGACGTCGCGGTAGCGCTTGTCTTCGAGCTTGAAGCAGTCGCAGTGATGCTCGATGGTCTTCATGCCGGCGATGGTTTCAAGCAGGGTCTTGCGCATGGAGGTGGCACTCCGCTCGTGCAGATCCCACTCGGACATCTGCGGTGTATCGAGCGGACGCTCGCCTTCGGCGAAGTTCATCAGGATCATCACGGTGGCGAAGTGAATGCCGGCCTGCTTAGCGTAGACGATGTAGCTGCCATCCAGCGTGCAGGAGACATCGACCTTGAGCTGCTGCAGCATGCGAATCTCGGCCGGAGTCTCCCAGCGATCAGTGTGCGTCTGCGACATGGTGCCGCCGTAGTGCACGCGCGAGAAGTGATAGCTGAGTGCCTGGTCGTAGAGTGCGAGGCGCAGATCAGGGCAGAGAACCGGGTTCATGCGTGTGCCCCAGTGCTTCCAGTCGGTATCGGGCTTGCCCTTGAAGAAGTAGGGCAGCACAGACTGCGGATGGTTCGGCTTGAAGTCGATGAAGTCGTCGATGATGACGGCGTCGGTCATGGACCATTCGGCATTGACGCAGCCGATCAGATTGCCATGCAGCACATTGCGCACGCCGAGCGTCATGAGCGTGACCCAGATCTGGATGGTGCGCTCGCCGGGGAAGGTTTCCTCGTCGGTGGCTGCAATCTCGCCGCTGCCGGCATCGCCATAGCGGGGAATGTAATAGAAGGGCACACCCTTGTAGCGGAGCTTGCGGATGGTTGGGCTGGTGCCGATTGGGGTATCGATGGTGAAGGTCTGTTCCAGCTTGGCCATGGATTCGAAGTCCATCCACTTGCGATCGCGATTGATGACGGCAATGTCGACACGCTCCCCATCGGGTGGCGCAAAGGGTTTGATGGAGACGCCTTTGGGAGCGGCATCGGCGGTGGCTGCCTGCGCGGCGGGAGAGCCTGCGGCGAGGAAGGCTGTGCCGGAGAGCCCAAGGGCAAGTGCTTTGCGGCGGGTGAGGTTAACTCCTGTTTTGTCGATCGGCATAACGTTGTTCTCCTGAGTGCGTTCGGTAAGTGCGGTGCTTCAAACGATACAGAAAGCCGTGGCTGGCTTTGTGAAGCGGAAAATATTGGAACTGCTGCAAAGCGGCCCCGGCATTTGCCGGGGCCGCTCTGGAAAGCGCATCGCGGTATTGCCCGCGATGGTTGAGGTTAGAAGAACATCTTCGCCGAGAACTGCAGCTGACGAGGACCATACAGGTTGGAGCTGGTGGAGTTGATCGTTCCGAACGGTGTGGTTGCAGCCGCGGCGGAAGGAGCAATACAGGTGTTGGTGTGCGTGCCGCTCGGGCAGGTGGCGCTTGTGAGGCTTGGTGCGCCGAACGCATAAGCGACGTTTGCTACAGCCAGGCCGTTACGGTGGTTGACGATGTTGAACGCTTCGACGAAGAACTCCATCTTCACACCGTGAGAGATGGGGAACTCGCGACCGAAACGCATATCGAGGTTATGAACGCCCGGTCCCGGGAAGCCATTGCGCTTCAGGAAGGGAACACGTCCGACAGCTGAGCTGGGAGCGTTGCTGGTATTGTCACCGCCACCAGTTGCAGCGCCGTCCTGGCCAGCTGCGGTTGCAGTACCGCCACCCACGGGGGTGTAGGTACCGGTGCCCGGATTGCCGCTATTCATCATGGCAGTAATCGGGAAGCCGGTCTGCTCTGTTGCTGTGCCCGAGAGGACCCAGCCCGAAGCCGCGGTGCGTGCAAAGCGGTTTTCAAAGCCGAACTTCGAGGTGTATACCAGGCTGGCGACAAAGCGTTCCCGCATGTCGATATCCGAGTTACCTGCCTCACGAGTCATGTTGATGTTGGGGTTAGCGTAGTGTCCCTGGATGTTGTACGGATCCAGAATGACGTCCGTGCCGAAGAAGGTGCCGCCGACTGCAGCGGAGACCTGGCCCGAATCCTGCGTGTGTGCCCACGTGTAGTTGACGATGCCCTGGAGGCCCCACTTCGTCTGCTGCTTGATGCTGACAGACATAGCGTTATACCAGGTGTTGAGCACGCTACGGATCACGGAGACGTTGCCGTCGGTGGGCTGCGGACGTGCCACGGTGGAGGGGTAGAACGGTACGGTTACCGTGCGCTGCGTTACACCGGCTGCATTGACTACGTCGTACGTCTTGGTAGCTCCGGTCCAGGGTGCAATGTTCGCATCCGGGGCGAAGGGCAGACGCATACCGCGGGTGCCAACGTAGCTCAGGGTCAGTGAGGTGGTGGGTGTCAGTTGCTGTTCCACAGAGAGATCCATGGAATGGCTGTGAGGAGGCGTGAACTTCGAGTCCATACCGTGGTAGCTCACCGGAACGGCGACGACAGGCAGGCCGGTTGCATGCGAGGTTACCGGCTGCGCTACGCAACCACCGCCGCCCGCATGACCCGTTACTGCAGTAAACGCACCACCCGTACAGGTGAAGGGTTGAGCTGTGCCAGCCGGCGGCGCGAAGAAGGTATTCGTGGCGCTCGGCAGACCTGCGGTGTAAGCACTCGGCGTACCAGCATTGCTGGCGCTGAGTGTGGGATCGATGGAGCTGGTACCGTACGTACCCTGGAAGCTGCCATTCTCTACACGCATGTTGTAGTACTCGCTACCCGGAGCGAGACCGTAGAAGATGCCATAGCCACCACGAACGATCGTCTTCGGCCAGGGGTTATAGGCGAAGCCGATACGCGGCTGGATCATCTTGTAGTTGATCGGGATGGTGGTCGTTACAGCGGTACCCAGCGTGCTGTGGGTGCCGTTGCTGCTGGTGGTGTAGGGCACGGGCGGCTGGGGGACGAGCTGCATGTCCCAGCGGACGCCTGCGGTAACGGTCAGGCTCGGCATCATCTTCCACTGGTCTTCTGCGAAGAATGCCGGCTCCTTGATCCAGAAGTCGTCCTTGCCGAACTGCTTCGGATCGGTTTTGTTGATCGCATCGATGCCCTGGTTGAAGCCAGAGTAGTGCTGGCCACCATTGACGTTGTACACATCCTGGATCCACTGACCGAAGGCAGTGATGCCGCTGGTGGGGTTGTTGGAGTAGGTATAGGTACCGTCTCCCTGGAAGAGCTGAATCATGATTTCGTGAATGATGTTGACGTCCGCGCCGACCTTCCAGGTGTGCTTACCCTGGGTCTTGGAGAACGTATCCACAAACTCGATGCGATGTTCGTCCGGCTCAGCGATACGGGGAACGCCCGTCGCTTCACCATATGCAGCAAAGCTGGTGATGCTGACGTTCGGACCGGGACCGCCGGAGTTCGAGGTTTCCAGATCACGCGACCATTGGAACTTGAAGGAGTTCGCGCTGTTGTTGGAGAGGATGTGATCCCAGGTGCCTACGAGGAAGCGCTCATGGACGAAGTAGCCGGCGTTTGTCGAGATACCCGAGGCAGTAAAGGTGGAACCTGCGACATAGACGTTCGGCTGCTTGTAATCATCCCAGAGAAAGTTCGTCGAGAGATGATCCTTGCTCGTTGGCTGCCAATCGAGCTTGGGGAAGAAGATATCCTGCTTCAGGTTGCGGCCAAAAGCGCCCTGCTGGCTGAGAAGGAACTGCACGCCTGCGGCGCACTCGTCCAGCGTAAGAGGAGCCGGGCAGTTGGTGGTATTCGCCGTGGTGCCGTCACCGAGATAGGCCAGATAGCCGAGTGTGGAACCGGAGTTATTCGCATTGACACCCGATGCGTACAACACTGGACCGGCACGGCGGAAGCCGTCATAGGTGAAGAAGTAAAAGAGCTTGTCCTTGATGATAGGACTGGCGATGCTGCCACCGAACTGATGCTGCTGGTGGATGAGGGGTGTCGCCAGCGCCGGGTTTGCTCCTGCAAATTTCACCTGGAACTTGCTGTAAGGATCGACAGCATTCAGCGTGGGGTAGCGCAGGTTGTAGAAGAGATCGCCGTGAAGGGCGTTGGTACCGGACTTGGTGATGGCGTTCACTACGCCGCCGGCAGCGCCGCCGAACTCCGCCGTGTAGCCGGAGATCGAGGACTGGAATTCCTTGATGGAATCCGGTGCGTAGACATACGGCGAGAGAGTCGCACGGCCACGGGCTTCGGAGAAGAGAGCCTGCTGGTTGTTTACACCGTCGACCATGTTCGTGTTGTACAGGCCGTTGATGCCGCGGAACGAAACGAAGCCGCTGTTACCGTCCGGCGCCACGTTCGGCGTCAGCAGCACAAAGGCATCCCAGCGACGTGTAGCGAGGGGCAGATTGTTGATGTACTCCTGCGTGATCGTCTGCGAGACGTCGGTCTTCTGCGTGTCGAGGAGGGGACCATCCGTGGATACGGTGATCTCCGTGCCGGCAGAGGCTGCAGCCAGTGACGAGTCGATGGTCAGCGTCTGACCGACCGTCAGGACCAGGTTCTTGTGAATGCTCGGCGTGAAGTTCGATGCCTTGGAGAGCACTTCATAGTGACCGGACTGCAGGAAGGGCACGTTGAAGCTGCCGGAACCATTCGTCGTCAGGGTGTGGACTGCACCAGTGTCTGTGTCAGTGATGACGACAATGGCGCCGGCGATCGCGGCGCCGGAGGCGTCCGTGATTGTGCCGGTAATACTGCCGCTGGCTGCGGATTGCGCAACCGCGGGTAACGCGGCTAACGCAAACAGTGCCACGGTGCAGAGACACTTCCGAAAGAAGGAGAGGTGAGATGTCATTTGGCGATGTCCTCGAAGTGAAGAGTTAATGTAAAGGGAATCAATAATTGCTAAGGGTGATATCGGTTGCTCTGCAGTCAAAGGGGTAAAGAAATCCCACTGCGAATGAATCGCTTCGACTCGAGCAGTTTTTATATGTGGTTCGTTAACTCTGGGGCAGGTGGGCTGCAGGGTCAAGCAAAAATGCCGTATTTCGGGGCTTTTCGCGAAGTTTTATAGAGTGCATATGAATTGCTTATGTGTGCGTCGCACAGCGCACACGGGGCATCGCATCATGCAATGAGCAGAGCTGGAGATGTGGGAAGAGGTTTTGCGTGTGTTCGCAGCAGCTTAGACATCGCTGCATGCGTTTTGTTTATGCGGATCATCAGTCCAGAAGCTGATACCAGTTGTCGCGCTGGCGCGCTTCGTATCCAAGCTCCGTAATTGAGCGGCGAATCTCATCGACCGTGAGGCGGAAGCTGGTGCCTGCCGCGGAGACGACATTCTCTTCCATCATGACGGAGCCGTAGTCGTTCGCGCCGTACTGCAACGCGACCTGACCGATCTTCGGCCCCTGCGTGACCCAGGACGATTGCACATTCTCGAAGTTGTCGAGGAAGACGCGGCTGAGCGCCTGCATGCGCAGATACTCGTGCGATCCGACGGGAGTGGCCTTCAGTCGCGTATTCTCTGGCTGAAACGTCCAGCAGATGAAGGCGGTGAAGCCGCCGGTCTCGTCCTGCAGCTCGCGCAGACGGCGCAGGGACTCGATGCGCTCGTCGACGGTCTCGACGTGGCCGAACATCATTGTGGCAGAGCTGTTCAGGCCATTGCGATGCGCAATACGCATGACCTCGAGCCACTGATCCGAGTTGCACTTCAGCCTGGAGATCGTGTTGCGCACGCGGTCGACGAGGATCTCACCGCCGCCACCGGGGATGGAGCCGAGGCCGGCCTCCTTGAAGCGCACGATCACCTCTTCGAGCGTCATGTCGAAGACCTTGGCGAAGTGATTGAACTCCGGCGGAGAGAAGGCGTGGATGTTGATCGTCGGATGGTTCGTGCGAATGTACTGCAGCAGCTCAATGTAGTAGTCAATGGTGAGCTTCGGGTGATGGCCGCCCTGCATCAGGATCTGCGTGCCGCCGATGGCTTCGAGCTCCTTGATCTTCTGTCCGATCGTTTCCGGCGAGAGCACGTAACTGTCCGCGTCTTTCTCCTGGCGCATGAAGGCGCAGAAGGTGCAGAATACGTTGCAGACGTTCGTGTAATTGATATTGCGATCGATGATGTAGGTGACGATCTCGTTGCCGCGGCCGTCGTAGGCTGCCGCTTTGCGCTGATTGCGCCGCGCATTCGCCAGCTCGGCGAGCTCGGTGAGCGGAGCGTAGTACAGCTCCTTTGCCTCTTCGGGCGTAATGCGCCCGCCGTCGTGCACTTTGTCTTGAATCTCGGAGGTAAGCGTGGAGATCATAGGTAGGTCAACCTCGGGGCGGTGGCTATTTGCCCGTTCTGCGCCAACATCTCACCGAAGAGCGTAATGGCCTTCTTTTGCTGCGGGCCAAGATCGTAGCAAAGGTGCTCGGTCACATACTTCGTTTCAAACGGCGTCTGTGCGATTATATCGCGGCTGGCGAGGCCGAGCTTCTTCGCCGCGCGCAGCTGAAATGCCACTGGAATCGCCTTCCAGAGTGGTAACCGTATCGCCCACACAGCAAAGACGAACGGCAGTCCGGTGAATTCCCGCCAGGCTGTCGCGAGATCCAGGTAGCTCTCTTCCGGATGCGCCTGCCGGTATTGAATCGCCGGATCGCCGATCAGCAGCTGCGCATCGGCAGCCTCTCCTGCTGCAACATAACGCGGCGTCAGTTTGTAAAACTTTTCCAGCACCAGCCGCGCCAGTTCTACCGAGGTTCTCGATGCCGGATCGAGCATGACGGTTTTGATCTCCGTCACTGGCACGGTGTGATGCAGGTAGACGCTGTAGACCTCTTTTTCGGATCCGATGCCGATGCCGTTTGCGACGCGGTAGGTGCCTGCGGGAGCATCCAGCACCTCCATGATCGGGACGAGGCCCACATCCAGATGACGCGCGCGCAGTTCAGCGGCGAGATCGCTTGGCTTCAGCATGGCGACCTCGGAACGCAGGGCGTAGTTCAGAGGTGCCGCATTCAGATACGAGACGGAGCCGACGCGGATAGAAGAAGGGATGCTGACGGAGCGGGTTGCCTGTCGAACGTTTGAATCGGAAGGGTGCTGCGTCTTCAAGCCAGCGCCTCCGCCGGCGTTTCGGTGGAGGGATTGCGCTCGTAGAAGGTGTTTCGCTGCACCGGTATGCGGCCGGCCTCGCGGATGGCGTTCTCCAGCCGCTCCACGGTCTGTCCCTGCGGTGTCTTGCTGCCGGCCATGTGGAAGATGTTCTCCTGCTGGATGGTGCCGTGCAGATCGTCCACGCCGTAGCTGAGCGCCACTTGTGCGAGCGGCAGGCCGAGCGAGATCCAGTACGCGGTGATGTGATCGAAGTTATCGAGATAGAGACGCGCGATGGCGAGATTGCGCAGGTCCTCAAAGGCCGAAGCGCGTGGACCGAGATGCGAGAGCCGGTTGTTCTGCGGCTCATACGCGAAGGGAACCAGTGCGGTGAAGCCGTGGGTCTCGTCCTGCAGCTCGCGCAGGCGGCGCAGATGATCGATGCGGTGCGCCATGGTCTCCACGTGACCGTAGAGCATGGTGCAGGTGCTGCGCTCGCCCATCTGGTGCCAGATGCGATGCACTTCGAGCCACTCTTCAGCGCTCTCCTTGCCGCGGCAGATCTGATCACGTACCTCGGCGTCGAAGATCTCCGCGCCGCCGCCGGTGAGCGCATTCAGCCCGGCTTCACGCAGGATCTCCAGCGTCTCGCGGATAGGCAGCTTGGCGATGCGCTGCGAGAGGTGGCGAATCTCGATGGCGGTGAACGCCTTGAGCTTCAGCTCCGGGCAGGCGGTCTTCAATGCGCGCAGCAGGTCGGTGTAGTACGAGAACGGCAGCTTGGGGTGCAGGCCGCCGACGATGTGCACCTCGGTGATGCCCTTGTCGTAGGCGTCCTTCGTCTGCCGCACCATCTGCTCGATGTCGAAGGTGAACTGGCCTTCCGTCTCATGCAGCCGTCGCGCGAAGGCGCAGAACTGGCAGTTCAGGATGCAGACGTTGGAGTAGTTCAGGTAGAGATTGAGGATATAGGTGGCGGCATTCCCGTTCTTACGCTCGCGCACGATGTTGGCGAGGTAGCCCAGCGCGCTGAGATCTTTCACGGTGTAAAGATGCAGGCCTTCCGCGTCGGTCAGCCGCTGTGCAGCGAAGACTTTTTCCGCGATACCGGTAAGCCCGTTGCGGGCCAGAATGGTGTCCATGAAGCTCATAAGATCTCCTCTTATGATATTCCGGGCGTCCGCGAAAAGCGAACCGGCGCAGGTGAAGAGCCGATTTCAGATCACGAGTTATGCGGGAGGCTTGCTTCCGCGGCCGTATTGTCGCGGCGAACAGCCCATCGACCGTCGAAAGGCTTTGCCGAAGGCGCTTTCGGATTCGTAACCGAGCGATGAGGCGATTGTCGAGATGGAATCGCGTGAGTTCTTCAGCCTGTCGCCGGCGAGCAGCATGCGCCAGCGCGTCAGGTACTCCATCGGGGTTGCGCCGACGGTCTCTTTGAAACGCAGGGCAAAGATCGAGCGCGACATGCCGGCGCGCTCTGCGAGTGTCTGCAGCGTCCACGTATGCCCGGGATCGTCGTGCATGGCGGTGATCGCTGCGCTCATCTGTTTGTCCGCCAGGGCAGAGAGCCAGCTGCCTTTCACTCCATCCGCCAGGTGCAGACGAAGGGCCTGTACGAGCATCATGTAGGCGAGCTGTTGTGCGATCAGCGAGCCGCCGGGCTGCGGATCGTGCAGTTCCTCTTTCATGCGTTCAATCGACCAGCGCATTGCGGCCCTGTCCGATTCTTTCTGTATGTGCACAATGGGCGGCAGAGAGCTGAGAAGAGTGCGGGCGTGGCTGCCGGTAAGAGTGAAGTGGCCACCGACGATATACGGTCCGCCATCCTTCTCGCTGGCGGCTGCATCACGCACTCTTCCCTCGGCACGAAGTGTCTGGAAATCGACAGGCGGGAGAGACAGATCGGTCGTGAGACGGAAGGGCAGGCCGCGCGGCAGCAGGTAGCAGTCTCCGGCGGTGATGAGCACGGCTTCAGGAACGCCTTCCACGGAGAGCCAGCATTCGCCCGAGACCATGGCGTAACACTTGATGCCCTGATGCTTTGGGAACTGGATCGCCACGTCGCGATTCACACCGAAGCCGCCAGAGATATAGCTCTGGGGTTTCAGCAGCGACAGGACATCGGATAGTGGATCCATAGTGCATATCTCCGGACGATTGAACCAGTAATGCGGACTATCAGTATAGATCGTCTGAACTGTGAGCCCATCTACTGAATGACAGGACGCGAGTGCGACCTGCCTATCCGATTCAACTGACGACAAGGAGATTCATCATGCGTATCTTTCTCACTGGTGCTACCGGCTTTATCGGCACTGCTATTGTTCCGGAACTTATCCAGGCGGGCCATCAGGTGCTTGGACTGACGCGCTCGGAGGAGGGCGCAAAGACTCTCCTCGCCGCCGGAGCCGAGGTGCATCGCGGTGATCTTAGCGATCTGGAGAGCCTGCGTCGCGGAGCGGAGATGACAGACGGCGTCATCCACACTGCCTTCACCCATGATTTTTCGAACTTCCTCGCGGTCTGTGAGCAGGATCGAAAGGCGATTGAGGCGATGGGTTCTGTACTCGCCGGTTCGAACCGCCCACTGGTGATCACCTCAGGAACTGGCCTGGGGAATACTGTGCCGGGTCAGCCCGCTACGGAAGAAGACTTCGATCCAAACAACCCGCATCCGCGCGCAGTGTCGGAGTTTGCCGGTGCCGCACTGGTGGAGCGCGGTGTGAACGTGTCGGTGGTGCGCCTTCCCCAGGTTCATGATCCGGTGAAGCAGGGGCTCATCACCTACGCGGTCGCGGTGGCTCGGGAGAAGGGGCTCTCGGCGTATGTGGGCGACGGAGCGAACCGCTGGCCCGCGGCGCATGTTCTGGATGTGGCTCGTCTCTACAGACTCGCATTGGAGAAGAGAGAGGCGGGCAGCCGATATCACGCTGTTGCGGAAGAGGGAGTGCCGCTGCGCGAGATCGCCGAAGTTGTTGGACGCGGTTTGAAGGTGCCTGTCGTGAGCCTCTCGCCGGAGGAGGCACAGTCTCACTTTGGATGGCTCGCTATGTTCGCTGGTTGGGATCTTCCAGCCTCAAGCACGCAGACACGCAAGAAGCTGAATTGGCATCCAACGGGGCCGAAGCTGATCGCCGATCTGGAGCAGATGCGTTTCTAAGTTGAGGAGATCACTGCGCACCAGCGGCACTTTGTGCGCTGGTGCGTAGTGATAAAGGTTCAATGACCTTCAGGCGCTTTACCGCCCATCTTGAAACCTTTGGTGAAGAGAATGAGCGGCGCTGCGATCAATGTGATCACGCCGAGCAGATGGAAGCAGTCCATGAAAGCAAGGATGCGTGCCTGGTCCTGAAAAAGGTTGTAGTAATGCAGGTACGATGCCTTGAGCGCGTCCACCTGCGAGAAGCCATCGTGGATATGCAGGTAGGCTGCGGTCTGCTGGATGCGCGATTGCAGTACCGGGGAAGACGGATTCACGTTGGCTCCAAGCGTGGCCTGGTGGAAGTTCTCCCGGCGTTCGCTCATGGTGGTGACGAAGGCGATACCGAAGCTGCCGCCCCAGTTGCGAAAGAAGTTGGTGAGTGACGAGGCCTTGTTGTTCTGATCGGGCTTCAGCTGCGAGTACGCAATGACAGAAAGCGGCACGAAGAAGAAGGCGTAGCCAAGTCCCTGCAGGCCGCGCGCCCAGGCGTAGTGGCTATAGTTGGTGTCCAGGTTGAAGTGGCTGTAGTGGAGGAACGAGATGCCGACAATCATAATGGCACCGAAGAGCAGAATGCGCGGGCGAACGAAGCCGCGCTGCACCAGCTGCGCGCTGACGGGAGCAAGCATGGTGATCACGAAGGCTCCCGGCCCGAGAACGAGTCCGGCGTCGATAGCGCGGTACCCGTAGAGAGACTGCAGAAGCTGCGGAATCATCGTTGTGGACGCGAAGAGGCCAAAGCCGAAGACAAAGTAGAAGACATTGGCGATCGCGAAGTTGCGGATCTTGAGCAGGTGGAAGTCAATGACCGGGTCAGGATGGTGGATCTCCCAAAAGACGGCGACGGTAAGGCAGGTCACGCCGATGATGAACATCCAGGTGATGAAGGTCGAGCCGAACCAGTCGTCGATCTGGCCGCGATCCAGCAAAATCTCCATGGCAGCAGAGCCGATGCCGATCAGTGCAATGCCGATGCCGTCGACGCGGAGCTTGCCATCCTCGGAACGAACTTTCTTGCGTTCTTCTGCGAACGATGGCGGATCGTGTACGAAGCGGTTGGTGAGCCAGAGCGAGCCGAGGCCGATGGGAATGTTGATCAGAAAGATCCAACGCCAGTTGTAGTTATCGGTGATCCAGCCGCCGAGCACGGGGCCGATAGCCGGCGCCGTGACGATCGCAATGGTGTAGAGCGCGAAGGCGGAGGCACGTTTGTTCGGAGGAAAGGTGTCGACGAGGATCGCCTGTTCGACCGGAGCGAGACCGCCACCGCCGATGCCTTGCAGAACGCGTGCCATAAGCATGATCGCCAGCGTGGGCGCGATGCCGCAGAGAAATGATGTGATGGTGAAGAGCGCCACGCAGGCCATGTAGTAGTTCTTGCGGCCGAAGACGCGCGAGAGCCACGCCGACATCGGCAGAACCACGGCGTTGGCGACAAGGTAGGTGGTCAGGATCCATGTCACCTCGTCGAACGAGCGGCCCAGCCCGCCGGCGATGTGCGGCAGCGAGACATTGGCGATAGAGGTATCGAGCAGCTCCATGAATGTCGCGATCGTCACCGTAAGGGCGACGATCCATGGGTTGATGGCCCGGCGCGCCGTGTGGATCTGCGGGACTGCGATAGCGGAGGCGGCCAGGGTCGTACCCTCAATATGAGATTTGAGACTATTCGGTCTCTTATTGCATCTGATTCTTCAAGGGAAGAGACCGATTCGTCTTTTTTGCGCTAAATTGTTCTGGAGGCGTTATGCGGATGACCAAGGGCGAAGTAACCCGGCAAAAGATCATCGAGGCGGCTGCGCCCATCTTCAATCAGCGCGGGTACGCCGGCTGTTCCATGCAGGATGTGCTGGACGCTACGGGGCTGGAAAAGGGCGGGCTCTACCGGCACTTCTCCAGCAAAGAAGAGCTGGCGGCAGAGTCGTTTAAATATGCGACAGCGCAGGCCATCGAGTTTCGCAACCGCGGTCTGGAGGAGATTCCGCACTCCATCACGAAGCTCCGTTATTTCGTAGAGCGCTTTGTGACCGTGACCTCTCCGATCCCGGGCGGATGTCCGTTGATGAATACGGCGATCGACTCTGACGACGGGAACCCTCAGCTGCGTGAGCTGGCGCGCAAAGCGATTGAAGACTGGAAGGCCAGGATCGCGAAGGTGGTAAAAGGTGGCATACAACGCGGCGAGATTCGCAAAGACATCGATGCTCGCAGGTTTGCCAACACCATCTTTGCAATCCTTGAAGGCTCCCTGATGATCAGCCGGATCGAAGGTTCGAAGAATGCTCTCAAAGATGCGCAGATCACGCTTGAGACTATGCTGGAGGGAATAAGCCAGCCGGCTGCACCGGATTTTGCTGGCAACGGCAGAAGCAATCCCACGTCAGACAGGAAGGCATCATGAATCGTCGAAGTTTTATTGCGCAGACCGGAAGCATTCTTGCATTGGCCGGAACCATTCCTTCTTCCATCGCGCAATCTATAGCGAAGCGCTCAAAAAGGGGAAACATCATGTCTGAAGCTCCGCACATCCCTCATACTTCCATCCATCGCGTTGAGGCGGATGGTGTCAGCGTCTTTTATCGCGAAGCCGGTCCGGTTGATGCGCCTGTCGTGCTTCTGCTGCACGGCTTTCCAACTTCATCATTTCAATATCGAGAGTTGATTCCCCGACTCGCCGATCGGTATCGCGTGATCGCACCGGATCTTCCGGGATTCGGATTTACTGAAGTGCTCGCACAGCGCCATTACAAATACACCTTCGATGCACTGGCAAAGACGATTCTTGCTTTTACCGACGCACTGCATCTCAAGCGTTATGCTCTCTATGTCTTCGACTACGGCGCTCCCACCGGGTTTCGTCTTGCAATGGCGCATCCGGAGCGCATCAGCGCGATCGTCTCGCAGAATGGCAATGCGTATGAAGAGGGTCTGGGAGATGCCTGGGCGCCCATCCGGCAATACTGGAGCCAGCCTTCGTCTGCGAATCGCGAGATCCTGCGCAACGCTCTGGATCCTGCGGGACTGCGCTCGCAGTACACCGATGGCGTGCCCAATCCGGAGAGGATTGCGCCCGAGGGATACACCCTGGACGCCGCAATGATTGCGCGGCCCGGCAACATGGATATTCAGCTGGATCTGTTTCTGGACTATGCCAATAATGTGAAGCTCTATCCGGCATTCCAGAAGTACTTTCGTACATCGAAGCCGCCGCTACTTGCAATATGGGGGAAGTTCGATCCCTTCTTCATCCCTCCCGGAGCGGAGGCCTTTCGACGTGACAATCCAAACGCCACGGTCCAGTTTCTGGATACGGGGCATTTTGCATTGGAAACGCACGTTGAGGAGATTGCCGTAGCGATGCGGGAATTGCTCGCGAAGACAGCCAGCTAAATTGATGTGGATTTAATTCGGGCGTTCCGTTGTTACTGCATACGCCAGCAGAAGCCGCAGCGGAACGATCTGCAGCGTGGCCTCATGCGTTGCGGCCAGCACAACGCGTGGCGCAAAGCCCTGCTCATGCGCCTCATGCCAGCGTCCGGCGCAGAGGCACCAGCGGTCGCCGGGCTGCAGGCCAGAGAAGCTCGGCGTCGGCGTGGAGAGATCGTTGCCCGCGGCCTTGGAGGCAGCAAGAAACGGCTCGTCTACGATGATGCAGACGGTGTGCGCGCCGAGATCTTCTGGGCCGGTCTCGCAGCAACCGGTGCGATAGAAGCCGGTCATCGGATCGTAGCTGCAAAGCTCCAGCGGGCCGCCGAGCACGTTCTTCGCGCTGCGGTCGACCCGTTCGGGAAGCTCTATTTCAGGAATCCTCAACCGCGTGCTCCGGCTGTAGCGCCGCTCGCCGTAAGGAACTCGGCGTACGGGCCCTTGTGATCAGTGATGCCGTCTGCATTGAAGTGCCAGATGCGTGTGCCGACCTCGTCGAGTAGATCTTCGTCGTGCGTGACGAGGAAGACGGTGCCTTCGAACTTCTGCAGTGCGATGTTCACCGCGTTGATGCTCTCGAGATCAAGATGGTTCGTCGGTTCGTCGAGCACGAGAACGTTCGGCTTCTGCAGCATCAGCTTGCAGAAGATGAGACGCGCGGTCTCACCGCCGGAGAGCGCAGCTGTCTGCTTCTCGCCCTCTTCACCCTTGAAGAGCATCTGGCCGAGAACGCCGCGGATCTCTTCTTTCGTTCTGTCGGGATCGTAGGAGTGCAGCCACTGCTCCACTGTGATGCCCTTGGGAATCACGCCAGTATGGTCCTGCGCAAAGTAGCCGATGAGAGCCTCGTGGCCCCAGGTCACTTTGCCGGAGTCGATGGAGACGTCCTTATCTTCCACGCCGGGACCGTTGGCGAGCAGGGCTTTGAGAAGCGTGCTCTTGCCGAGACCGTTGCGGCCAGTCAGACAGATCTTCTCGCCGCGCACCAGAGTGGCGGAGAAGTCCCTGATCACGTGATTGTCGCCGTAGCTCTTGTTCACCTTCTCGAACTCGAGTACATGCTTGCCGGAGGGACGAATCTGCTCAAATTTGAGGTAGGGGCGCGCGATGTTGGAGCGAGCAAGCTCGGTCGTCTGCAGGCGCTCGACTTCTTTCTTACGCGAGTTCACCTGGCTGGAGCGCGTACGGGCGCTGAAGCGGGCGATGAAGTCGTTGAGCTGCGAGATCTTCTTCTCGCGCTGCTCGTTCTGTGACTCCAGGCGCGAACGCACTGCAACCTTCTGCATCACCATATCGTCGTAGCCGCCGTTGTAGGTGATGATCGTCTCGTAATCGATGTCGGCAATGTGTGTGCAGACTGAGTTTAGGAAGTGGCGATCATGCGAGACGGTGATCAGTGTGCCTTCGAAGCGAACCAGAAACTCCTGCAGCCAGTGAATGGACTCAAGATCAAGATGGTTCGTAGGCTCGTCGAGCAGAAGAGCCTGCGGATTGCCGAAGAGCGCCTGCGCGAGCAGAACGCGAACCTTCTGGCCGCCCTGCAGCTCGCCCATCTTGCGCTCGTGCAACTCGTCTGCGATATCGAGACCCTGCAGCAGGATCGCGGCGTTCGACTCGGCTTCGTAGCCGTCTTCGTCGCCGACGATGCCTTCGAGCTCGCCGAGGCGAATGCCGTCGTCGTCGGTCAGCTCTGCCTTGTTGTAGATCACTTCACGCTCTTCGAGCGCGGCCCACAGAGGCTTGTTGCCCATGATGACGGTGTCGATGACACGGTAGGCGTCGAACTCGAACTGGTCCTGGCGCAGTACGCCGAACTTCTTCGGACGTACGACGGTGCCCTTTTGTGCATCGATCTCGCCGGTCAACACCTTCATGAAGGTGGACTTGCCGGCGCCGTTCGGTCCGGTCAGGCCATAGCGGCGGCCATCGGTGAAGGTGGTCGAAACGTCGTCGAAGAGGATCTTTGCGCCGTAGCGCATGCTCACATTGCTGACTGAAATCATGGTTCTCTCTAAGGCTGAAATTTTAATTGTGCTGCAGGCGAGCTCAACCTGCAGATTCTAACGAAGCTTGTTCTACGTCATGTGAAGAGCCTGTGCACGGCGGATTCTACGATCCGCCGTGCGCACAGCACTTTAGTGTCCGCGTGAACCCGAGCGCTGCGGTGCGCCAGAGGAACGGCCGCCGCTGGGGCGTCCGAAACGGCTGCCGCCGCCACCACTGCCGCCACGGTTGTTACCGCCGCCGAAACCACCACCGCCGCTCTTGCGACCGTACCCGCCGCCGCTGCTCTGGCGCTTCGGTCCTTCGTTCTCGCCAAGCGAGGACTTGAACGGAGCTGCCGACGCGTCGCTGTTCTTCCAGCTGCGTGTCTCCATGCCGAGCACGTTGTCGACCTTGCGGATATCGATGGGCTGGTTGCGCTCTTCCTTCTGGATGGAGGAATCAACCTCGCGCCAGTTGAACTGAGCCTTCAGCTCGCGCTCCATCTTCTTGACGTCGGAGCGCTCCTGCGGAAGAACGAACGTGGTGGCCACGCCCTTCGCGCTGGCGCGGCCCGTACGGCCGATGCGATGCACGAAGTCCTCGGTAGAGCCGGGGAGATCGTAGTTCACAACGTGGGCGATGTGGGAGACGTCGATGCCGCGCGCCGCCACGTCGGTTGCGACGAGGATACGGTGCTTGCCGCTGGTAAAGCTGGCGAGAGCCGAGGTGCGCTGTGACTGCGAACGATCGCCGTGGATCACGGTGACGTCATGACCGTTCTTTTCGAGACGGCGGGCGATACGATCCGCGCCGTGCTTGGTGCGCGAGAAGACGAGGAAGGTGCCCTCTTCGGTGTTGAGCATGTGCTCGAGCAGGCCGATCTTCTTGTCACTGGTCACGTGGTAGCCGCGAAGCTCAACGCGCTCGCTCGGCTTCAGGGTCGAACCGATCTCGATGCGGACGGGGTTCTTCACGTAGTCGCGCACGATCTCGCGAACGTTGGCATCCAGCGTGGCGGAGTAGCAGAGGGTCTGACGCGTACGCGGCAGAGCGCCCACGATGCGGCGGATGGCGGGCAGGAAGCCCATGTCCAGCATGCGGTCCACTTCGTCGAGGACGAGCATGTCGACCGTGGAGAGGTTGATCTCGCGGCGGCGCAGGAAGTCTTCAAGACGGCCGGGAGTTGCGACCACGAGGCGAACGCCGCGGCGAATCTGCGAGAGCTGCGTGCCCTCGGAGAGACCGCCGACGATCAGCGCGGAGTCATGCTTCGCGCTGGGCAGAAGCTTCGAGTAGACGTCGATCACCTGCATGGCAAGCTCGCGCGTGGGGCGCAGGATGAGGGCCTGGATCACCGGCTTGGTGCGTCCGCCGTTCTTGCCGTTGTTGCCGCCCTGGGGCTGCTGGGCAAGACCCTGTGCCGAGCTTACGGCTGCGTCCATGCGCTCGATCAGCGGCACGAGGAAGCTGAGCGTCTTGCCGGTGCCGGTGGAGGCGGTGGCGAGAACGTCATGGCCTTCGAGGCCGGGAGGAATTGCGCCGGCCTGTACGGGCGTGGGCGTGATGAAGTTGGCAGCGGCCAGGCGCTTCTGCAGCATCTCGGAGATGTTGAAGTCGGTGAAGAGCTTGCCTTCGGCTGTGGGGCGGATGACCTGGTTGTTGGTCTGATTATTCGTCTGGTTGTTGGTCTGGGGCGTATCGAGAACGGCGGTGTTGCCGTCGTTATTTGCGTATGTCAAAAGAGATCCTTAGGTGCTTCAAAAGCGGTTTTCGAGCGGTTCAAAGATGCAGGAGTGCAGTAAGTGCACTATGGATTCCATTCAATCAGCACGGCTTTTGTAGGAGCGATGCTGCTGCAGGCGAGAAAGGCCAATGCCTTCCATCGAGCCAGAGCAACCAACGCGGTATATAGCGGTGGGAAGAGCGTTCGCAGTCCCTGGCCAGACCCGAATCCATCGGAGTCCTTGCCTGCGAAGCCGTGCGGTTTGAATCTTTGCAGACTCTTACGCACCTTCAGTGTAGCACGGTTTGGCTGCGATCCGGTAGTTGTCGAGTGTGGTTCCACTTCAGCGGAGGATCAGCAAAGCAGCGCAACATGCAGACTTGAAAGGCGATTCGCCTGCATGCCGCGGGCTTTATGTTGCTGTTGGGAACTCTTCGACATGCGTTTCTCCCCTGCGGCCAAAGTAGACGGCTTTGGTCCCGCGAATGTAAACGGAGTAGCCGGTGCAGCCGGCGGCCATGATCTGCGCCAGGAACTCGCGATAGCGAATCTGTTTTGCCTGGATGGAGCGGATCGACGCCAGCACGGCGGGGCCGGAGAACTCCTCTGCAATAGAGCCGCTGCATTCAAACGGGTGCAGGTCACTCTCGCCGTTGGGCATGTACGTGGTCTTTTCCATGCGGACGAGGTCCACATCGTAACGCTCCACGCCCTCGGCGGCGAAGGCTATTACTACTTCGGGGAAGGTCGTGGTTCCAGCAAGGGAGCCGTTGAATTTGCTACGGATCAGGGCAGTGTTCATGTCGTTTCTCTCTTTCTTATTCGGTGGGAATTTTGCTGAGGCCGTTGGCCTGTACCAGCGTTTTGAGCGTCGCCATAAGCTGTTTGCGTTCCATGTTGTTCAAATGCCTGAAGAATTCGGTATCGTTCGCATCGGCGATGGCGGCAAGGCTGGGCACGAGCGCGCGTCCTGTTGCTGTCAGGCCGACATCCTGAAAACGGCGGTCACCTGCGGCCTCGACACGGGTGACGAGTTTCTTGGCCCGCAGACGTTCGATAAGCTTCGATACCGCGCCGCGTGTAAGGCCTGTCTTTTCCGCCAGAGCGCTTGGCGCCATCGTTTCCATATCGAACATCTCGCGCAGGATCACCCACTCCGCCACAGTGACACCGGTTTGCTCCAACCGCTGCGCGAAGCGGTGCGAGACGTGGTTGGAGAGAAATCGCAGCCAGAAGCCAAGATGACTCTGCAAATCACTGATGTGTTTTTCGGCTGTCATAAATAGCAATATAGTTTCCTAGGAAACTATATGTCAAGCAGACACACAAAACCCCGGCCTGAACCGGGGTTTCCTGGTTTTGCGTGAGAAGCGAACGTCGCCGTCCGTCCTTCGACTTCGCTCAGGATAGGGCTCCTTACCTAGATGTGACAGGTCGCCATGCCGCGCTTCTCCAGATACTTCTGGTGATATTCCTCGGCCTTCCAGAAGGTCTCTGCGGGAACGACGACGGTGACGATCGGCTTGGAGAAGCGGCCTTCGACCTTCAGCTCCTCGATCTTCTGTTCGGCGGCGGTCTTCTGCGCGTCCGAGTGGTAAAAGACGGCGCTGCGATACTGCGTGCCGTAGTCCGGTCCCTGACGGTTCAGCTGTGTCGGGTCATGCAGACTGAAGAACTCATCCAGCAGCGTGTCATACTTCACGCGCTCGGGATCGAAGGTCACCTGGACCACCTCGGCGTGCCCGGTACGGTCCGTGCAGACCTCTTTGTATGTGGGATGCTCGAGCTCGCCGCCCTCGTATCCTACTGCTGTTTCAACGACTCCGGGGATCTGACCGAACTTTACTTCCACTCCCCAGAAACAACCTGCTCCAAATGTCGCTTTTTCTGTTGCCACGTTCTACAACCTCCTGTGCCGCACATATACGATGCTCCAGCACCCACGTTTGTCTAGTCTTTTAGACGATAAAATTCTGTGAATCGCACAACGGGGCGAATACCGGTTTATGCCGACAGGCTCATCTCCAGTAGATTTATGCGATGGAGCTAGCGCGGTTTTTTTGTGAACTTCTTCGGCTTCGGTTTGACTCCGCCGGCGGATGGAGTCTTCAGCTTGGCAAAGATGGGCTTCTTCGCCTTTGCCTGCACGGCTTTGCCCTTCGCCGCCCGTTCCAGAGCCATGACCTCGCCCATCGTCAGCTCGCGAAACTCGCCCGGCGGAACGTCCAGCACCAGAGCGCCGTAGCCCACACGGCGAATCTTTTCGACGTGGTGGCCGATCTCTTCGAACATCTTGCGCAGCTGGCGGTTGCGGCCTTCGATCAGCGTGACCTCATACCAGGGGTTGTCGCCCTCGCGTACGGCGCGCACCTTGGCCGGCGCGGTCATGATGCGGTCGCGGCGTCCACTGCGGATCTCGTCCTGGCGTCCGCGGTCGATCATGATGCCGTGGCGCAGCTGGTTCAGCGCATTCGTACTGGGGGAGCCGCTCACCTTCACCAGATAGGTCTTTTCGACGCCCGCCGCAGCCTTGCTCAGACGGTTCGCAAGCTCGCCGTCGTTGGTCATCAGCAGAAGGCCTTCGCTGAGATAATCCAGCCGGCCTACAGGGTAGACGCGCACGCGCGGACCGGTGCTGGCGTTGGCCAGCAGGTCCATCACGGTTGGGCGCTTCTCGGGATCGGTGACGGTGGTCACGTAGCCGCGCGGCTTGTTCAGCATGTAATACTTCTGCGCTTCCGGACCCTTGAGCAGCTTGCCGTCGACGCGAATGTGATCGAGCGATGCATCCGCCTTGGTCCCCAGCTCGGTGACGACCTTGCCGTTGATCTCCACGCGGCCTTCGAGGATTAGCTCTTCGGCCTTGCGGCGCGAGACGATCCCCGCCTGCGCGATGATCTTCTGCAGGCGATCACCCTGCCCTTCGCGGACATTGCTCGGATTGACGGGTTTCTTATTCATTTTCGGTGTTGTCTGTCTTGTCGAGGCCCGATTCGATCACGGCTGTTCCGTCCGCGAGCTCTTCTTCGGCGATCTCGCCGGCGTCCGGTGCGCGATCGATGTGCGAACCAATCGCTGCGAGAGCATCGTCAGACGTGTCTTCTTCTGCCGCGTCAGGAACTGCACTCTCCAGCTCCTGCACCGCTGCCGTCTCGTCCATGATGGGCAGCTGGTCCTGCTCGGCCAGCTCGCCGGCCATCTGCGCAAACTCTTCGATGCTCGGCAGCTCGTGGATATCCTTTAGGCCGAAGCGCAGCAGGAAGTCCTTGGTGGTCTTGTAGAGGATCGGGCGGCCGATGACCTGTTTGCGGCCGGCCGTTGTGATCAGCTTGCGGCTGATGAGCGAGCCGAGCACGCCGCTTGAATCCACGCCGCGAACCTCGGAGATCTCCGGAGCTGTTACCGGCTGCTTGTAGGCGATCACGGCCAGAGTCTCCAGCGCTTGCAGAGAGAGCTTCATCGGGGGCTTCAGGCTCTTCACAAAGCCGCGCACTACGTCGTGATACTCGGGCTTGGTGGCCATGCGATAGCCGCTGGCCACTTCGCGAATCTCCATGCCGCGCTCGTTGTTCGCGTACTCGGCGATGAGCGTGTTGGTCTCGCGGCGCAGGTAGTCGCGGATCTGGCGCTCCTTTTCCTTGGCGAGCTTCTTCTCGTCGACGGCAAGCGGTTCGTCCGCACCGGCTCCATCGCCGTCGCCCTGGGCAACGGCCTCTTCGGCCACTGGCTCTGTTTCAGCAGCGGGCTCGGCTTCCGGCTCTTCTTCGACGGGAGCCTGGTCGTGCGCGTGGCCGTCGGCGGAGGCGTTGCCGCGTCCGCTGGCCCGCTCGGCGTTGATCACCGGAGCGTCGTGCTCGGGGTTCTGCAGGTTCAGTGCTTCGGATGCCAGACCGGCCTCGGCCTCTTCAGTCAGCAGGGTTGCCAGCTGCGCCAGAGTGACCGGCTCTTCGGCCGCGTAGATAATCGCTTCAATCTTTGCTCGAATACTCATCGTCCTGCCTTCACAAGCCCGCGCGTTTCAGCACGCAACGGCACCTATTGAGTGTATCCGCTCCGGCAGGGCTATGTTTGTGCAAAGCAGGTGCTTATTCGCCTGGCGCTTTTACCCCGTATTTAGGCCAATCGGCCAGCAGAGCGTGGATGACCGTGCTCCCCGCAGCGTATGCCGACTCCAGCGACGGCAGGTAGCCGGAAAACTCGCCGCCACCGCCGGTCAGGCTCTCCACGGCGCTGTGTCCCGGGGGAGGCATGGAGTAATTGCTGGCGGTGCGCAGCACCATCACGCGTTGCAGGTCCAGGCGGTGCGCCGCATCCAGACGGGTAAGTGCCTGCATGATGCCAGAGTCTTCCATCTCGGTCATGGCGAAGGTGCCCTTGCCGCCGGTCCACATCTTCACCCACTCTTCGGCGTACTGGTTGGCCGTGGCGCCGTGCCAGAAGTAGTCCGAGGCGAAGGTGTCGCCGACGAAGACGAACGGTGGTTTCAGCGCATTGGGAAAGCCGGTGTACTTTGCGCGTGCGGTCTGCATCTCCGGCGTATCACCGAGCTTCAGGTCCTTCGTCAAACCGTAAGCGAAGTCGACGAGCGCGGGATTGAGTGTGTAAAGGTCCACGTTGCCATCGCCCAGGCCGGAGTACTTGCGTGGCGCAGGCGTCTCGCCGGGCCGGGTAGCACCGCTGGCAAAGAAGCCGTAAGGCCAGTCCTTCGGAGCGTCGTGCGGATCAATGTAGCGGCCCACGTCGCCAACGACGTAATTGGCCCATGCCGCCGAGCCGAGCGAACCCGCATGCGGGTCTACGCCGGCGATGCCGTTCATCAGGAAGTACGCATGGGTCAGATCAAAGCGCGGGTCGAGCCCAAGCGCCATCACGCTGGAGGCTGCATTCACCAGCGACATACCGGTGACCATGCCGATGACGCTGTGATCCGGCGTTGCACGCACGGCGCGCGTGGCGCCGGGAACGTCGATACTCTCGGTCAGGTGTTCGCGCTCGACCCAGAACTGGAACTCGCCGGGCCGGTCGCCGGTGTCGGCGCCGGGCTCAAAGGTGGTGAGAATGACGATCTTAACCGGCCACGGCTTCTGCGTGGCTGTCTTTTGCGCATGCGCCAGCGGTGTGGCGAGAGATGCGATGAGGAGATAGAGAGAGAGCTGCAAGATCCTGCGCAGGGTCATGGGGCCTCGAATGAGTTGTTCGTTCCTGTGGTCAGTTTTTAGTGTGCGACAAAAATGTGTGCACAAACAGAGAAACCGTCTCTATCTAAAAACTGAATACTGACAACTAATAACTGCTTTACTGCCAGTCGTCGCGGACTTGCGCGTCGTCCATCATGACGGCGTCGAAACCATCGCTCTTCTTGATGAGGATGTCGCCAAAGGTCGCCTGCTGCCGCAGCAGAACGGCCTGCAGACGGACCAGCTCCAGCAGCGCAAGGAACATGCAGATCAGCGCGCGTTCGGAATGCGTGCTGTGCAGCAGCTTGCGCAGCGAGACGGGTCTGTCCTCCATCACCATGCGGCGCTTCACATAGTCGAGCATCTGCGCCACGGTGACGGACTCTTCGTCGACGTTCAACACGGGCCGCTCGCGCAGGCGCTCCAGAACTTCCTGGAAGACGCGAACGAGGTCCATCGTGTCTGCGTCGATCTCCTGTTCAGTGCCGGGAGCGTCGCGGAACTCACGCATGCCGGGATTGGTCCACGTTGCTTCTTCCACCTGCTGCTTCTGCATCAGCATCTGCGCGGCAGACTTGAAGCGTTCGTGCTCGAGCAGCCGCTCGACGAGCTCACGGCGCGGATCTTCCGCTTCGCCACCGGCTACATCGCTTGGATCGCGCGGCAGCAGCATCTTGCTCTTGATGTGGATCAGCAGCGACGCGGTGTAGATAAAGTCTGCGGCGGAGTCGACGTCGGTGCCTTTGAGATTTTCGACGTACGCGAGGAACTGCTTGGTCACGCGTGCGATCGGAATGTCGTAGATGTCGATATCCTGCTTGCGGATCAGGTCGAGCAGAAGATCCAGCGGGCCGTCATAGACAGCGCCCACGGTGACCGTGAAGGGCGACAGGCTCGCTTCGGCGGCCTTCTCCTGCGCGTCTGCTTTTTTGGTGGCGGCTCTTTCCTTCGCGGCGGCCTTCTGGTCGGCGGTTTTCTGCTCTGCGCTCAGGCCGGTATCGGGCTTCTCACTCAGATCTGCGACGGCCTCAGGCTTTGCGCTGGCCTCGTCGAGACGCGTTGCCTCTTAGTCCGCGGTCAACGGATCGGGAGCCTGCACGGCCGCAGCCTCGCCCTCGGCGTCCAGCACGTTGGGCAGCTCGGTGGTGGTCTCCGGCAGGAGATCGTCTTCGTTTACGTCCTTCAGATCGTCGTTCACTTCAGCCTCATTGCCTGGCGCACCTGCGTCATTGTTGCTTCTGCGCTTGTACGGGCCTGCGCCGCGCCAGCTGCCAGAATATCTTGTACCAGCTGCGGATTCGCCTCGTACTGCCTGCGACGCTCCTGGATCGGGTTCAGCACGGAGACGATACCATCCGCCGCCCAGCCTTTGCATTCGATGCAGCCAATGCCGGCCGTCGTGCAGCCTTCCCATACTTTCAAGCGCGTCTCGTCGCTGGAGAAGACCTTGTGCAGATCGCCGACGGGGCAGACCTCGGGATTGCCCGGATCGGTGCGGCGAATACGTGCGGGGTCGGTCACCATCGTCTTCAGCTTCTTGCGGACGTCGGCCTCGGGCTCTGTGAGCATGATGGTGTTGCCGTAGCTCTTGGACATCTTGCGGCCGTCGGTGCCGGGCAGCTTGGGCGACGCGGTGACGAGCACCTTCGGCTCGGGCAGGATGTGCTCGAGAAATTTGCCTTTGTAATCGGCAGGCGGGCCGTCATACTTTTCGGCCTTCGGCGAATAGAGGAAGTTGAACCGCCGCGCGATCTCACGCGTAATCTCCACATGCGCCACCTGATCCTGCCCGACGGGAACAAAGTCCGGGCGATAGAGCAGGATATCCGCTGACTGAAGCAGGGGGTAGCCGAGGAAGCCGTAGGTATTGAGATCTTTTTCCTTGAGCTGCTCGATCTGGTCCTTGTAGGTGGGCACGCGCTCGAGCCAACTGAGCGGTGTGATCATCGAAAGCAGCAGGTGAAGCTCCGCGTGCTGTGGCACATCGGACTGCACGAAGATCGTCGACTTCTCCGGATCGAGCCCGGCGGCGAGAAAGTCCATAGCGACGTCGGCGATGCTGGTCTGAATCTGCGAGGGATCGGCGTAGTCGGTAGTGAGCGCGTGGAAGTCGGCGATGAAGAAGAAGCAGGCGTATTCGCTCTGCAGGCTGACCCAGTTGCTGAGCGCGCCCATGTAATTGCCGAGGTGCAGCTTACCCGTGGGGCGCATGCCGCTTAGAACGCGCTTCTGCGTGTTGGTTGTGCTCAAATTCATGTCTATTTCAATGATGGTAAATGAGTCCTGCGTCCTTCGACTAACGCTCAGGACAGGCTTTGGCGAATAACGCTGTATGTAAGAGAATCCTGCATTTTGTGTAGGGAGAGGAAACTACATCGACAAAAGGACAGAATTGAACGCATTCAGCGCCGGATAGAGCGCCCAGCCGATCATGCGGCCGCCGACCAGGAAGAGGATCAGCATGCCGAACATGCCGATGCGGTCGTAGAACTGGCCCAGCTTGTACGGCAGAAAGTGCCGCAGAATGCGGCTTCCGTCCAGCGGAGGGAAGGGCAGCAGGTTGAAGACGAAGAGTGAGAGATTGATCAGGATCACGAAGTAGAGCAGGAGCGCGAGCGGAAAGAGCTGCGACAGGCCCTCTGTGGGAACACCCGTCTCACCGAAGGCCAGTGCGATCGCTGTCATAACCGAGAGATCGCCGCTCGCGGAGATGTGCTTCAGGATCAGCATCAGGACCAGCGCGACGGTGGCGGCGAGCAGGTTGCTCGCCGGGCCGGCCAGTGTGACCAGGATGTCGTCGCGCTTGTAGTTGCGCAGATTGCGCGCAGTTACCGGGCAGGGCTTGGCCCATCCGAAGAGTGGCCAGTGATAGAGCAGAGCCAGGCCGGGCATGACGACGCTGCCGATCGGATCCAGATGCTTGATGGGATTCAGCGTAACGCGGCCCAGCATGCGCGCTGTCTGATCGCCGCAGCGTGAAGCCATCCACGCATGCGCCGCTTCATGCAGGCTGAAGGCAAAGGCCAGGACGACGACTTCAAAGATGACAATGACGATGCCTTGGTTCATTTAGTACTCATGTTCTACCGGGGTGTGCTTGTGGGAGCCCGTACCTACGGTGGCGAAGGGGTTGACGTGGCTTCCGGCCGGCAGATTCAGCTCATTCACATCGTCCAGTGTGGCTCCGCGGTGAATGATCACGTCGTCGCCGATCGAGATGTTGTAGCCGAAGTGGAACTGCACGGCGTGGTGAATCTTCACACGCGTTCCCATCGACTTGAAGATGTGCCGGCCGATCATGCAGCGAAATTTGAAGCCGAGCCAGACGTTCTGGCCCATCGGCGAACGGTCGAACATCTGCCACATATAGATCAGCGGCTTGCGGTCTCCGTAGAGATCACGGTTGATGCCTTCGAGATACTCCGCTTCGAGCGTCACATTACGTGGATCGAGCGTCGCTTCGATCACGTTCGTAGACAGCTCGGTCTGCAGCACGGCCTGTGTGCGGCCGCCGTGCGGCTTGCCACGAAAGAGCTGGAAGAGCTCGTCGCGCACGATATCGCAGCGGCGCTCATATCCCTGGTGACGCGTGAACTCGTCGTTCAACTGCTTCAGCCAGCGGGAGAAGAGAACTTCGGCTTCGGGCGTGGGCTGGAGAATGCGATTTGGCTCGGTAGACATGGAGATACCTCTCATCCATGCTACCGCGTTTTATTCGATGGAGAAGACAGCGTAGACCGTTGCCGACTTTTCAATCTGCTTACCGAGTATGGCTAGGGGAGGAGGTGGCGGAGGGATAAAGCCCCCCGATCCCATACCCATGCCGGCGACACCAGCGAGTCCATAACTTCCGAAGCTCTCGGGCGCTTGATTGCTGGCATAAACTAACTGGCCTAGAGTAGCGCCCAACCCTTTCGCCATATTGCTGGCGATTGTGCGGGCTCGCTCCAGGGCTTTAGCGGCTGCCTTCCCTGTAAGAGCATTGTCATCTGCAAGACTCCAATCAATATGACCACTTGTGTTGGCCCCGGCACGAACCGCGATATCGAGTACCTGAGCTGCATTTTCCGCAGGCACTTTGACCGTCCAGCTCTGGGTAAGGCTGAAGCGCTGTGCAGCGCGGTCTTCCTTGTCGCTTTCGTTGAAGTTCGTTTGGAACAGCCGTTGCTCCGCGCTTTCGATCTGCTGCTTGCTTATCTTTGCGTCCAGTAGTGCTTTGAGAATTGCATTGGAGATTTTGGAGCCGTTTGCGTATGCCGTCGGCGCGTCTGGTGCGAGGATAAAGTACCCCACATTGACGGTCGCAACATCCGCAGGTGCCGAGGCGGAATCAGTGGCAGTGACGGCGATAGTCCGATTCTCTTTGTTAACCGTAATCGTCTGGGATTGAGCAGCGGTGATAGCAAACGTGCTGAGAAGCATGCTAACGATAATTTTCTTCACTGCTTCACCTCTTTACGTTAGACACCACATGTAGAACGATTGTGCCTCTCTATCCTCGCAACTAGCCTACCAATTTTGCCAGGACATTCAACGCTGCACCCGAATCGATCGCTGTCGCGGCTTTTTTTACGCCATCCTGCATATCTTTTGCGCAACCGGCGGCCACCAGCACGGCGGCGGCGTTGAGCAGAACCACATCCCGCCGGGGACCGTGTTCCCCCGCAAAAATACCGCGCAGAATCCCGGCATTCTCCGTCGCATCGCCGCCGCGGAGAGCGGTGATCGGCGCCGGTTCCAGACCGACATCGCCCGGGGAGATCTGCCGTAAAGCGACAGTATTTCCGCGGACTTCGGCCACATCGCTTGCGCCGGTAATCGTCAGCTCGTCCAGCCCGTCGGAGCCGTGGACCACAAATGCATGATCCGTCCCGAGCATTGCCAGCGCTTCGCCCACCAGCGGCACCAGGTGTTTGCTGTAGACGCCCATCACCTGCCGCCGTGCGCCTGCGGGATTGGCAAGGGGACCAAGAATGTTAAAAACCGTGCGCACGCCCAGCGCGCGCCGTACCGGCATCACGTGCTTCATCGACGGATGCATCGTGGGCGCGTGCATGTACATGAAGCCGGTATCCCGAAGTGTTTGCACATTGGCTTCGGCATCCAGATTCACAGCGACGCCGAGCGCTTCCAGCACATCGGCCGAGCCGCTGAGCGAGGTGACGCTGCGGTTGCCGTGTTTGGCGACCTTTGCGCCGGCGGCGGCCGCGACAATGGCCACGGCGGTAGAGATATTGAAGGTGGCGCGCGCGCTGGCATTGGTCATGGCATCGCCGCCGGTGCCGCAGGTGTCCACGAGAACGGTGCGTTCTGCGTCGGTCAACGGCAGGGTCAGGGCAGCGGCCCGTATCGCTTCCACGAAGCCGGCGATCTCGGCGGCGGTCTCGCTGCGGGCGGAGAGGGCTACCAGCATGGCGGAGAGGTCCGCATCGGCAATCTCGCCGCGCAGAATGCCAGCCATGGCGGCGCGGGCCTCATCGCGGGTGAGTGGATCAGACGAGGCGATGACCTGGTGAATCAGCTTTTGCGGAGAACTCACACCTCTAGTGTACGAGCAGATTCAGTTCGCGAGTGAGGCGAGCACCACGCGAAGTCGGTAAGCGCCGGCGTCATCGTTCTATTACCGCACAACCGTTCGGTATTTGGCTTGCCCGTTGTTTGCCGCTTCCGCTACTATTTCTGTGCGACATTTCCCGATAAAAACAATGAAAATTCACGAGTACCAAGCCAAAGA